>Ga0315280_10000352_pt1 | contig 84766 bp, 83 predicted proteins | sample YL17G06_40_MG_FD_203697 | JGI IMG/M metagenome (GOLD analysis project Ga0315280, IMG submission 203697) | Sediment microbial communities from Yellowstone Lake, YNP, Wyoming, USA - YL17G06_40 | ecosystem: Environmental > Aquatic > Freshwater > Lake > Sediment | place: USA: Wyoming | collected... | reverse complement strand
AAGCGAGTTGAGGGTCGGACAGAGGGTCTATGCAATTGGAAACCCGTTCGGATTAGCTGGCGGTCCAACAGTGACTTCAGGCGTAGTAAGCGCCGTGAACAGGACCATAGAGTCCGAAAGCGAAATGTTGGAGAACCTCGTTCAGACAGACGCCGCCATAAACCCTGGCAACAGTGGCGGCCCACTCGTGAGTCTTGATGGAAAGGTTGTGGCCATAAACACAGCCATAATTCCATATGCGCAGGGAATCGGATTTGCCATTCCGATAAACTCCGCCAAAGATTGTGCGGGCGAAACAGTAGAAAACGGTGTCTCCATGAGGCCGTGGTTGGGAATAATAGGGTTAAGCCTCACTGAAGACATAGCTAGATACTACAATTTGCCTGTGGAGCGGGGAGTCCTTGTGACAAGAGTTGTCAACGGAAGCCCATCTGAAGACTCGGGAATAGTGGACGGAGACATAATTCTGAGAATGGATGGCGCGGCGCTGAACAGTGTTGAGGACTTGGTTGAAGAGATTCATCAGAGGAAGGCGGGACAGAAGATAAGGATCACGGTTCTTCGCAGAGGTCGCGAACAGGTTTTCGACATTACCTTGACGAGGATGCCCTAGTCTACTTTCCTGAGACTCTGAACAATGTTTTTATGATCTTCAAACTATTCCTAAACAGCAGGAGTTTGCCATGGAAATCACTGCACAAGAGAGCACGCAGAGGAGACCAAACCTCTCGGTATTGGCTCTAATATCCTTCATAGCTTCCTTCGTCGTCGCGCGGACATTTACAACTTTCAACCCTGATATTGTGCTAGTCAGCGGCAGCTTCCATATTCATCATTTCTGGTTCGGCTTAGCCCTACAGGCCATAGGCGGCTGGCTGGGCATAAGCTATAATGATGAGAGAATCAACCGGCTGGCGGCAATACTTTTCGGCGCCGGAGGCGGACTCATAGGAGACGAAGTCGGGTTTTTGCTCACGTTCGGGGACTACTGGTCAGAAATCACCTACACGCTCATAATCATGTTTCTGGCCGTTGCATCGACCTCAATCTTGATAATCAGATATTCAAAAACGATCACGACAGAACTGACCCACTTCGTAAGGAGTAACGCAAGCCTGTATTTCGGCGTCTTCCTCGCAGTGGTCTCGATAGCTTTCATCATGGAAACTGACGATGCCTTGATCATCACGGTTTCCAGCGTGGCTTCAGTGACGGCTTGCGCAGTTATCTTGGCATATTTGATTCAGCGAATCATGAGACGACGTACTGAAGCGAAAGACACGCTACCTTAGAAAGTTTAATACCCTTCCGCGTTCCGTAGTAACATGGGTTGTTTGCCATGGGAGCTGTTGCAGAAGTAGACACGAGCAACTGGGAACAGAAAGTCGCGATGTCTACAGTGCCGGCGGTTGTTTACTTCTGGCACAACCAATGCCCATGGTGCTTCAGGTTCACCCCAATATCCGACGAGGCCGCACAGGAATACGCTGGAAAGATGAAATTCGTTAAGCTGAACATGCTGGAAAACCCAAGCAACCAAGAAATAGCGAGCGACTACGGCGTGATGAGTACGCCAATCTTGGTTTTCTTCTGCAACGGAAGACCCATAGGATAAGCTGTTGGCTTCATGTCTGAAGAGGATTTGAGAAGGACGCTGGACAGTGTGCTTGGAAGATGCAAAAGCTGCCTTACACAGAGCAGCGACTTAAGAAGTTACATCGTGTGAAAACCTAGATTGAAAGAAAACTGCTTTGACTGCCTTTGCAGGCGTGCGCGAGACAAAGCGGAAAGAGGCTGTGATCACTTCTCCAATCGTTTGGTCCATGCGATCAGGCTTTCAAGCAGTTCCCTTATTTTCTGCCTTGTTTTTTCATCAGTCAGTGCGCCTTTATCATCAATTTTTTCGCTTGCGGACGGTACGATGACTTCTGGCCTGTTGACAGGGTGCATGTTGAGACAAACCAAAGTCTGCCTCAGATGATACTGAGCTCTAGCGCCTCCTAGCATTCCGCCAGACGCGCTCATTATACTCACGGGCTTGTCTTCGAAGGAATTATCTCCATACGGTCTTGAAGCCCAGTCAATAGCATTCTTCAAAACACCTGGAACCGAGAAGTTGTATTCCGGAGTCACGATCAGAATCGCATCCGCTGTCTTGATTCTCCGCTTGAACTCCTTGACCTTTTCGGGCATTTCAGTTTCAAGATCCTGATTGAACAGCGGAATACCTTCAAGGTCAAAGACCTCAAGTTCTGCGCCTTCAGGCATCAGTTCTGAAGCAGCCCGCAGCAACGCCTTGTTACAGGAATCTTTGCGCAGACTTCCGGCAAAGCCGAGAATGCGCATTGGTTTTTCCATGATTTGAGTATTGCGTTCTAGTGTTTTAAATCGGTTTCTGTGTGAAACAATTTTCGAAGTGCAATAGCCAAAACCGCTGGCTTGTGAGCCTGCACAGTGGGTTAGCTGAAAGTGAAGGCTGAAGGACAAATCCTGCTCAGTACACATGCTTCACACTTAGGCTTTCTTGCAACGCACACTCTCCTGCCGAGAAGTATCAGTAAGTCAGCGATTCTCATCCACTTGTCTTTGGGAACTATTCTCATCAGGTCTTGCTCTATCTTGCCCGGGTCTTCATTTTCTGTCAGACCCAGCCTCGCGGAGACTCTGCGGACATGCGTGTCGATGGCTATCCCCTCAACAACACCATAGGCGTTCTGCAGCACTATGTTGGCAGTTTTTCTTGCAACTCCCGGCAATTCAAGCATCTCTGCCATTGTTCTGGGGACATGAGAATCGAATATTTCAACAAGCATTTTGCAGCATTTCTTCATGTTCCTGGCTTTGTTGTGGTAGAAACCTGTGGATTTTATGTCCTGTTCAAGCTCTTTCAAGCCAGCATCAGCGTAGTCTTTGGCTTTTCGATATTTTTCGAACAGCGTTTTCGTGACTATGTTCACTCTTTCGTCAGTGCATTGAGCCGAGAGGATTGTGGCTATCAAAAGCTCCAAAGGGTTTGTGTAGTGCAGAGCTATTTTCGCGTCTGGGAACTCTTTTTCCAGAAGCTCGATTATCCTCGTGATCCTTGCCTTATCGTCAACTGTTCCGCCGGATGGTTTCTTTTTCATTTTTGCGGCCATAATCAAACTTTGCCTGTTTTCGCTAAAAAGGTTTGCAGAAAGCTTTTACCTTCCAAGCTGCAGAGTAGTTGGCGGTGGTTCTGATGGATGTCAAGCTAATTGTTGATGGCAAGGAGATAAATCTTAACGAGTTTGCTTCGAAGATTCTCAGCGGAACTGTGATCGGAGCGGCGACTTCGCTTCGCGGCACAACCAAGGACTGGAAAGAGATTGAGATAAGAGTGAAAAGGTAACTCAGAACTTTAGCCGCTTAGGCTTGTGCTGACCGCTATTTCTGCAAACATCTCTCTTTTTGCCTTGCATATTGGGCAAACATACGGCGGATCTTCTCGGTATACAACGTAGCCGCACTGTCTGCAGTACCACAGTTTCTTCTTCACTTGTGAAGGCTCTGGGCTGATGACTTTGGCAGTTTCAGGCGGTTTTTCAGCACGTGCTTCTGCCTCTACTGCGTAGGCTCTGATTTGTTTTTCCTGAGGTCTGCGTTCTGGAATCGGTGTTATAGGGGTCTTGCCTTCGTACACGTCTTTTCTGATGTAGAGTGCACAGTAGCAGGTTCCGAATTCGGCTACGTCTGGGTCTCGATAGTCGCATGGGCATATTATGTCTCTGTCCAGTTCAAGATTTCCTGAGGCGACCCTACACGGGCATGACGGGTAGCCGTACCGTTCCTCGTTCTTCTGCAAACCCTCCAGAAGGTCTTTGAGGAAGTCCGCGTCTGGGTTCAGATAGTACCCGTAGGTTTTCGCGTCGCTTTCCGCCCTTTGCCGCACTTTATCCAGAGCCATCAAATCTCAAGTGCCTCTTTTATCAAGTCTTTTCGGAAACCAGTGATGGCCGTCTTGCCGTCCACGATTATTGTCGGGTAGCTTGGAGGTGCTCCCTTGCTCTCAATGTCTTGTCTGATCTTCTCATGGTCTTCGTCGCTGGTCAGATCGACATCGATGTACTCGTATTCTACGCTGTTGTCGCTTAGGAATTTCTTTGTCATTTTGCACCATGCGCAGGTGCTTATTGCGTAGATGAGGACTTTGTGTTTGTTGTTTTTGCCTGGAACTTTTGTCTTGTTCATTTTTCCACTTGCCGTTTCGGGTTTGAGGTATGATTGAGCTTTGATATAACGGTTTACTTAGTGACACGAGTAGTCTCAGATGGTTGGCGCGAACTCTGTCTCCAACTTCTGAGGCGTCGGGATCATTGGCTAGTCAGTTTCGACACAGATCATGCTTTGTGGAAGAATCCTCAATTGAGCAGGGAACGCCTGCAGGACAGCTTCATCAGGAAAAACAGAGGTTGTGCCACAACAGCCAGACACTTCGTTGAACAGCTCAATCCATATCCCAAAACCAAACAGGCACGCGTTCTGGAAGCCTGAAACAGGAAAGATGCCCACTCTAGAAACTTGGGCTTTTTCATGTCGATGTAGAATCCAATTGCCGAAAAGACTATGAATCCAACCCCAATCCCGATTGCAAGGAGCCACTCTTCATTTGTTGATGCGTAAAGGAAAATTCCTATGGCTGCACAAAAACCAAAGCCAAAGGCTAGCAATAGCATTCTTAACAATGGTTTCTTGGCTGTCATTTCATGTGCGCCTCTATCATTATTTCGACAATAGTGTCTAAAAGAATTTGCGGCAATTCTTGTTGCTTCTCAACGTCTCTTCTCATCTTCGGCGTCTGTTTTCTGGATTGTAGAACCCAAATTCTCATTTGGTGAAGAAAGTGTATAAAGTGAAGGTGATTTCGGTCTAGAGTTCAATCTGTATGAGGGGGGCCAGGTCTCTGAGCTACCTCTCTCGTCTAGCGTCTAATGAAAAGAAAGGCAGATTGGCGAGGCGAAGCTCATTTCAGTATTTCTTTTAGCCTCTCGTTAACTTCGTCCCAGTTGACAATGTCCCAGAAAGCTTCCACAAACTTGGCTCGGTCATTCTTGTAGTCAATGTAATACGCATGTTCGAAAACGTCGAGAACCATCAGAATCCTAAACATCGGGTAGACATTCGTGTTGTGCTTCTCAATCTGCATAATAATCGGTCTGCTGGTCTGTCTGCACCAAGTCAGCGCTGCCCATCCTGAACCTTCCACGCTTGTCGCCGCCTGAGTGAGTTCTTTCTTGAAGCGGTCAAAGCTTCCGAACTCCTTTTCCAAAGCATCGCTTAAGGCACCGCCCGGCTTTCCACCACCGCCTTTGCCCGCTGGAGCCAAGTTGCCCCAGAACAGTGAGTGTAACACGTGTCCGCCTATGTTGAAGGACAACTCCTTCAAAGTTGATTTAATATCCAAGTCCGTGTTCTCCTTCCGTGCTTTGTCTAGCTTTTGAAGAATGTTGTTTGCTCCGTTGACGTAGGCTTGATGGTGTTTCTGATAGTGTATCGTCAGCTGCTGCTCTGAAATGTGCGGCTCCAAATCCTTGAGCCTGTAGAGTAGCTTTGGCAAAGCATAAAACTTGTTTTGCTCCAAATCAATCACCTCCCAATCCTCTGTCAAGTGCGATTTTTATAGTTTACCATAAGCTGAGCAAGCGCGGGCTTACTTCATGCTTTCGATGACTCGGGAAATGTCCACGTCTTCTATCGGCAACTTCGTAAGCGGCACCTCCTTGACCTGTGGAAGATTGTCACGGAATGTAGGTCGGTCATCCTTGTAGAAAACCCCGATCGGGATGTGGTCACCCCACTCGAAACTCTTTTCCAAAGCCTTCTGCCTGTCGCTGACATTATGCCCTGTGTCTTCCAGCTTGTAAACTCTCTGACGGAACCACTCGAAAGTGTTAAGGTAGTTGAAAGTCACGCACGGCTGAAAAACGTCAATGTAGTTGAAGCCTCTGTGCTTTGCGGCCTGCACTATCAAGCCCTGTAGATGCTTCGGGTCTCCAGCAAAACCGCGAGCCACAAACGAACCATTACTCACAAGCGCGTGGGCGATTGGATTCAACGGCGGAACAACTGAACCAAACGGCGTAGACTTCGTCCTGAATCCAGTTTGACTTGTCGCAGTCGTCTGCCCAGTTGTTAAACCCAAAATCATGTTGTTGTGAACGATTAGAGTCATGCCAATGTTGCGCCTAACCGCATGGCAGAAGTGATCCCAACCCTCGTCATAGCAGTCAGCATCTCCTGAAAAACCAAACACCACCAAGTCAGGATTCGCCAGCTCGATACCTGTTGCCAAAGGCAGAACCCTGCCATGAATGCCGTGAAACGTGTTCACGTTGACATAATCGCTTATCTTACCGTGACAGCCTATTCCACTCACAACGACCACCTGCTCTCTTTCCAAGCCCAACTCGACGAGCGCGCCCTTGAAAGCCGAAAGAATCCCGAAATTCCCGCAGCCAGGACACCAAGTAACCCTGGCAGGAGTGTTCAAATCCTTCAGACCAACCATTCTCACAGCACCTCCTTAATCCTCTCGGAAAGCGCAGTCGGGTTGAAAGGTCTCCCGTCATACTTCAGAATCTTGTGATCTACACCTCTGAGCAGGTAGTCCCGAATGAGACTTGAAAGCTGGGAAGTGCTGTTGCTCTCAACAACGATGGTTTTCCTTGCCCTATTCAAAACCTCCTCAACCCTCGTCTTCGGAAACGGCTGCAAATACACCACCTGTAAGAAGCTGACAGACTTGCCTTCTGAACCGAGAAGGTTCATCGCTTCTCTAATCGGACCCTTGGTTGAGCCCCACGAGACAATCGTTGCCAATGCCTCTTCAGGACCATAGAACTTGGTTGTCTCGACGCCTCTTTCCTCCATTTCTTTCCTCAGCCAGTGAAGCTTTCTCAACCTCTTATCCATCATCATCGTCGTCACGTCTGGAGCTTCACTGGTCAACCCGTCTTCGGTGTGTTCATCCGAGTTTGCATGCACGACCGCGCCTTTGGTTGATGGAAGTGCTCTCGGAGACACTCCTGTCTCAGTTACCTCGTATCTGTGATACTCACCCTGTCCTTCGTAATGGTCTGACATAATTAACCCGCGGTCAACCTTCACGCGGTTTGTGTCAAAGGGCTCCGCTGACACCTCGCTCTCAACAAGATACTTGTCGGTCAGAATGATAACTGGAAGCTGATACTTATCAGCCCAGTTGAAAGCGCGCATGGTTTCGTAGAAGCACTCTTCAACATCGCCAGGAGCAATGACAACTCTTGGAAACTCGCCTTGAGCCGCGTGAATAACAAACCTCAAATCACCTTGAGCTGAATGAGTTGGCAACCCCGTGCTGGGCCCAGGCCTCTGACCAACCATTATGACAACCGGCGTCTCGGTCATTCCAACCATTCCTAAACCTTCACTCATCAAGCAGAAGCCGCCGCCTGAAGTAGCTGTCATGGCTCTTGCTCCGGCAAATGCTCCGCCTGCAATCATGTTTATCGCGGCTATCTCTCCTTCAGGCTGCATCGCGATTATGTGGAAATCCCTCTCGTTTGCAGTCATGAAGTGCAGCAGACCTGTAGTGGGAGTCATCGGGTAGCTTACGTAGAATTTGCAGCCAGCCCTCAATGTGCCAAGCCCGATGGCTTCGTTTCCGCTCAGAAAGATTCTTCGCTTGCCCGCAGCGCTAGTCTTCTTCAATCGATATTCAAAGTCTCCTTCAAACTTTTCTTTGGCATAGTCGTATCCTATTCGAGCGGCTCTGATGTTTGACTCGGCAACCTCAGGCTTGAAAGTGTCTCTTAGAACCGCCTCGAACAAAGCAAACTCGTAGTCAGTTACTGCAATTGCGGCTCCAAGGGCCACGGTGTTTCTCATTATGAGGCTGTGAGGCTCTTTCAACTTTTCTATCACAATCTTTCTCATCGGGACAGGGCAAAGCTTCAAATCGGTTCTGCCGAGTTTTTCCAAGCTTAGGGTTTGGTCTTCTTGGTCGTAGATGATGCCGCCTGCCGGGGCAATGTCGCCCTTGTGAAGCATAACGGTCTCAGCGTTCAACGCAATCAGCAAGTTGACGTAATCAGTTTGAGAGTGCACTTCTCTGTCAGAGACTCTGACCACGTAGAAGTTGTGTCCCCCTCGTATGAGCGACTGGTAATCGTTAGTGCCGAAGACGTGAAGACCGCCCCTCATGCACGCTTTGGCCAAAAGAAAGCCGGAGCGAGCAATCCCGGCGCCTGCTTCTCCACCAATCAGAAAAGAAAAATCGTTTATGTGCATACAAGTTCGCCATTCAAAGGATAGGTGGTGCAATTATAAAAAATGTTCTTCAACCTTGCCTGCGAGTTCAACAACCCGCTGTCCTGAAAAAACGGCTCAAAGAAACAGCCGAGTCTGAGGTAGAAAAATTAATATTTTCACCGTTTTCATGTATGTATAGGTGAAACAGTTTTGCCGATAGACCCTAACTTCCAGAAAACCCGGACCGTGGCAAGTCAACATCAAGGCCACAACGTCTGGGGACCTGTTGAACCTCCGAAGAAGCTCGGAATACATGGAACGAATGTGGCAGTTGACTGGGACGTATGTACGGGCGACGGCATCTGCCTCGAAGTCTGCCCAGTGACGGTGTTTGACTGGGCTGAGGCTCCTGGACATCCGACCTCTGAAAAGAAGTCTGACCCTGCCAGAGAAAAAGACTGCATACAATGCTTGGCATGCGAAACTTCATGCCCAGCCCAAGCCATAAAAATCACCACGTAGCCAAGCAAGCCGCCGACCAGCTCGTTCTTGATTCCGACCCGTTCGCGCCTGATTAGAAAACTTTTTTACCCACCTCTTTTGCACACTTGGTAGAGAGTACTATTATGAAACCTAAAACTGACAGAAGAGTAGACTGTTTAGGCCTATACTGTCCCGAACCCGTTTTCAAGACGAGAATGGAACTGGATGAACTGAAAGCAGGAGAAACGCTGGAAGTTCTAGCAGATGACCCAGCGGCGGAAGAAGACATACGAGCCCTCGTGAAGCATTTGGAACAGGAACTTGTGAGTGTAAGCAAAGAGGGAAACACAGTTCGGATATTGATTAAGAAGGTGAAATGAATGAGTGCCAAGAAAAAGATATTGTACGTGCAAACAAGCGGAGTTGACAGACCCGAAAGGGCCTACGCGCCGTTCATTCTGGCCACGACAGCCGCAATGATGAACATCGACGCAACCATATACTTCGTCATAAAAGGCATAACGCTCGTCAAAAAGAGAGAGGCTGAAAAAATCAAAATGGGCAGCTTCCCATCTCTCAAAGACGTGATGAACCAAGCAATAAAGGCAGGCGTGAAACTGGTAGTCTGCGAGCAAAGCTGCAGCCTGCTGGGAATTCCACGCGGAGAATTCGTACAGGAAGCCAACATTGTCGGAGCAGCAACACTCAACGACCTCGCCCTCAGCGCAGACGCAGTTCTATGTTTCTGAGCGAACAGACAATGTCAACGCTGAAACGAGTTTACATGGATCATGCGGCAGGCAAACCTGTCGACTCACGAGTAGCAGAGGCTATGCTGCCCTATATGAAAACGTTCTACGGCAATCCTTCATCTTTGCACCAGTTTGGCCAAGAAGCAAGAAAAGCGCTGGAAGACGCACGAACGAAAATCGCAGAACTGGTCAATGCTGAAAGAAAAGAGTCAATAATCTTCACTTCTGGAGCAACAGAAAGCAACAACATGGCCATCAAGGGCGTTGCCAACCGCAACAAGGACCGCGGAACGCGCATCATAACGTCGAGCATCGAACACATGTCCGTGGTAAACACGTGCAAGTTCCTGACCACTAAAGGGTTTGAAGCCGTTTTTCTTCCCGTCGACAACTACGGCTTCGTGAAGCTTGAAAGCCTAGAGAAAGAATTGACCGACAAAACCGTCCTTGTCTCTATTGTGTACGCGAACGGTGAGATCGGAACAATCCAACCCATGAAGGAAATCAGCAAAATAGTCCACTCCAAAAACGCCTATCTGCATGTTGATGCCACAGCCGCGTGCGGGCAGGTGCCAATAGACATCAAGGAAGAGGGCATAGACTTGCTTACAATCTCCTCCAACGACATGTATGGACCCAAAGGCATCGGCGCATTATACATAAAGGAAGGCATACGCGTAGAGCCACTGCTTCACGGCGGAGGACAGGAGCGAGGATTAAGATCTGGAACAGAAAATCTTCCAAGCATAGTTGGGTTCGGAAAGGCAGCAGAAATAGCTAAAAATGAAATGCAGCCTGAAGGCGAGCGGCTCATCAGATTGAGAGACAGGCTCATCGACGGTTTGCTCAAGCCCATCCCATATTCGTTCTTGAACGGGCACCCAACCAGGCGGTTGCCGGACAACGTTTCAGTCAGATACAGCTTCATAGAGGGCGAGTCAATGCTGCTGAGCTTAGACATGATGGGTGTAGCCGCATCCTCAGGCTCTGCTTGCACAGCAAAAACGCTAGAGCCTTCACATGTGCTGTTGGCAATCGGGCTGAAGCACGAGGAAGCACATGGCTCGCTGATGTTCACGTTAGGTAGACAAAACACTGAAGAGGAAGTGGATTACGTAGTAAGCTTAATGCCAAGCATCGTCAAAAGACTAAGAGCAATATCGCCCTTGACCCCGAAGGAGCTGAACAAGTGATGTACACGGAAAAGGTTATGGAACACTTCAAGAACCCGCGCAACATGGGAGAAATCCCAGACGCTGACGGCGTGGGCACAGTTGGAAACCCAGTCTGCGGAGACCTAATGACAATCTACATTAAAGTCAAAGACAACCGACTTGAGGACATAAAATTCAAAACTTTCGGCTGCGGCTCAGCAATCGCGACGAGCAGCATGATAACCGAGCTAGCCAAGGGCAAGACGCTGGAAGAAGCCATGAAAATCACACGTGCAAACGTGGCAGACGAGCTAGGCGGGTTACCGCCAGTCAAGATGCACTGCTCAAACCTTGCCGCCGACGCGTTGCACGCAGCGATAGAAGATTACAACAAGAAGAGGAAAGCCGCTGACGAGGTGAAAAAATGAAGCCAGAATTTGTTAGGTGTGAGTATTGCAAAGCGGAAATCCCTTCTGAAGCATGCAAGCTTGCAGCGTACGCCACGGTCATTGACGGCAAAGAATACGTCTTCTGCTGCGTAAAATGTGCTCAAAGGTACAAAAAGAAGAAAGAGAAAACAAGATAATGTAGAGATGAAAAAGGAACCCATTGGAAAACTGCGAGCACTAGTATAGGATCTTTCACTAAAGCGGCTACTAATACCTTTCAATTTTTCCCATTCATTCCAGCTTTTGGCATTTTGGACAGATGTAAGACGCAGTGGTTCCCGTTCTGATTTTCTCGATAGGCGTATTACATTCTGGGCATGGCTTCCCAGCCTTGTATCCTACGAGAAAATCGGTCGCAGTGAACTTGCCCTTGTGCCCATAGAAGTCCACTTCGAAGGCTGCGCCGCCCGCTTTGATGCTTCTGCCTAACACGTCTCGGATTGCCTCGTACAAAGCGTTTATCTCCTCTTCAGACAATGATGGGATTTTTCGGTTGGGGTGCAGTCTTGCCTTGAACAGAATGTCTTGTATGTAGACGTTCCCTATACCTGCCACGTTTTTCTGGTCTAGCAGGAAGCTCTTGATGCCTGTTTTCTTGCCCAGCAGCGTTCTCTTGAAGCGTTCCAACGTGAATTCCTCCTGCATCGGCGAGATTCCTAGCTGTGAGGCCATCTTGTGCTTGGCCAATTCCTTCTCAGGAATAAGGTGAATGTAGCCGAACCACCAGAAATGCGCCGTGAAACCAGTTTTATCGGTGAAAGTAAGCTTGAAATGGTACTTTTCAGGAAGCTTCTGTTTCGGAGTGAAGGAGAGGAGTTCTGCGCCCATTCCAAGATTTATGAACAGAAGATATCGAGGGTCGAGTTTCACGAAAAGCCATTTTCCATGACTTGAGACGCTTTTAACAGTCTTTCCCTTGGCAGCTTTCACGAATTGCGCGACGGGCATATTCAGGTTCTTCGGCTGCTTAGCTTCGATGTCTGCGATGCGTTTTCCTCTTACCTCTTTATCCATCTGCTTGGCAATTACTGTTATTTCAGGCAGCTCAGGCAAGTCTTCACCAGTCCAATGGTCGAAGAAGAATGTACGACTTGCTCATAAAGACCGGAGAAAGTACCAGATCCTGTAGGTTAAGGAGTTGCGCGTTCAAATCAATCATTTACCTGTTAACTCTTCGACTTCTTTTGCACCGTTCTTCAGCTCTTCGAGCTGCTGCTTGTCCATTTTCAGAAGCAAGGCTTGAAATTCTCCCACATGCATCTTTTCTTCTTTAGCTATCTCCAGCAGGACTTTCTTCAGGTCTTCATTTTCAGTTGCTGCTGCAAGCTGCTCGTAAAGGTTCACAGCGTCCAGTTCGGCAATTATCCCTACCCGCAAAATCTCCATATCCGTCCATTTCTTGCCAATCTTCGCCAGGTTTACAGGTATTTGCGACAACATTATCCCACCACCATCTATTATTTTTCATGTTCACGGTAGTGCTTAAATAAGATGTACTCATAAGACTTTGCCATCAAAGCGTGGCGAGCACTATGGAAAAGTGGGAATGCGCAGTTTGCGGTTACATTTACGATCCCGAAGTAGGAGATCCGGAACACGGAGTAAAACCTGGAACACCCTTCGAAGCGTTGCCTGAGGATTGGGTTTGTCCAGTTTGCGGTGCACCTAAAGATCAATTCTTCAAAAAACAGTAGGAAAGCACCGGTGTGGGCGGTTTTTCAAAAATTTAATATCGTGATAAGAGCAACTTCATATTGATTAGTCATGTCAATCACGAAGATAGGAAAAAGAGACGGGAGAATCGTCGATTTCGACCCTAGCAGAATCAAGGATGCGGTGCACAAGGCGTTCATTGCCGTTGAGTTGGGAGACGGGGAAAAAGCTGAAACGGTGACATGTGAAGTAGTCAGGCTTTTGGAGGAAAGGTTCAAGGAAACGACGCCTTCGGTTGAAGATGCACAGGACTTCGTTATTGAAGTCTTGCGAGAAAGCGGCTACGGAAAAGTCGCGGATGAATATCAAACTTACAGAAAGAAAAAGGACGAGATAAGACAGTTAAGAGGAACGCTTGGGATAGAAGAGCCGAAACTGACAGTCAACGCCCTCGAAGTCCTACGCAGAAGATACCTCCTGAAGGACGTGAACGAGAAAATCATGGAAACACCAAACCAAATGTTCACGAGAATTGCAGGCGCCATAGCCAAAGTTGACAGAGAATACCGTGGAAACCCGAAAGAAAGCGGGAGCATCTTTTACGATATGATGGCGCGGCTTGAATTCGTGCCTAACTCGCCAACGCTTTTCAACGCGGGAACCAAGCTTGGCCAACTCTCAGCATGTTTCGTGTTGCCAGTCGGCGATGCGCTGGAAAGCATTTTCGCCGCTGTCAAGGATATGGCCTTGATCGAGAAAAGCGGCGGAGGAGTAGGCTTTGACTTCTCCAGATTGAGACCCAAAGGTGACATCGTAATGTCAACCAAGGGCGTCGCATCAGGCCCAGTGAGTTTCATGCGAGTTTTTGATACGGGCACCGAGGTCATCAAGGCCGGAGGCAAGAGAAGAGGCGCCATGATGGCGATTCTGAGAGTTGACCACCCAGATGTTGTCGAGTTCATAACTTCCAAGCAGACGCCTGGGTTCCTTTCGAACTTCAACATTTCCGTCGCAGTCACTGACGAATTCATGGACGCCCTTGAGAAGGACGAAGAATACTGGCTCATTAATCCCAGAAATCAGGAGAAAACTGGAAAGCTGAAAGCCAAGGACGTCTGGAATCTGATGGCAAAGTCAGCGTGGATGAGCGGAGACCCCGGAGTCGTCTTCATAGACGAAATCAACAGGCACAATCCCACTCCGCAAGTTGGAAGAATAGAGTCCACGAATCCATGTGTCACCGAGGATACGTGGGTTATGACGGAAGATGGCCCAAGACAGGTTGTTGACCTGATTGGCAAAGGATTCGTTGCGATTGTACATGGCAAAAGATGGAACAGCTCAAAGGAGGGCTTCTTCTCGACGGGAGTGAAGCCGGTCTACCAGCTGAAGACTAAAGAGGGTTTCGAACTTCGTCTCACAAAAGATCATCCTCTAATGAGAGTCAAGAAGCTGACGAGATGGAAGAACGAGACGGAGTGGGCAAAGGCTGAGAACGCAAAGGCAGGCGACAAGATTGTTCTAAACGATCATAGAAACCTTGACTGTTGGAAAGGGAAATACACCGAAGGAGAAGGCTATCTGGTCGGTTTGCTCCTGGGAGACGGAACAATCAAACAGGACAAGGCAGTTCTCTCGTCATGGGGCGAGGAAAACGGCTCAAAAGCAATGAGATCGTTAGCCTACAGCTACGCGGAAGAGCTTCCTCATAGGTCGGACTTCAGAGGGTGGATAAGGGTAAAGGGCAGAGAAGAATACCGCATGTCTACGGGGTATCTGAAAGGAATTGCAGGGGAACTCGGTCTGGAACCCGGGAAGAAAGCGGTTACCGCGAGTATGGAGAAAGCCTCTTCTGAATTCTGTCTGGGTTTGCTAAGGGGGCTGTTTGACGCGGATGGCTCAGTTCAAGGAACTCACTCTAAAGGAGTGAGAATAAGGCTAGCGCAAAGCAACCTTGAAACGCTGAAAGCTGTGCAGCGCATTCTGTTGAGGTTCGGGATATTTTCGAAGATTTATGTGAACCGAAGGGGTAGAGGCTTAGCGAAAATGCCGAATGGGAAGGGCGGAACGAGAGAATATGTTCACAAGCCCCAGCATGAACTGATAATCTCCAATGTAGACATGCGACTGTTCTATGAGAAAGTGGGATTCGGCGATTCCGACAAGAAAACAGAACTTGACAAAGCCATAAGGTCTTACAGGAGGAGCATGAACAGAGAACGGTTTGTGGCAACCGTGACGGAAATGACTCCGATTGATGTTGAAGAGGTTTACGATGCTACAGTGCCTAGTGTACATATGTTTGATGCTAATGGTTTCTGCGTTCACAATTGCGGCGAGCAGCCGTTGCTTCCTTACGAGTCCTGCAACTTGGGTTCCATCAACTTGTCCCAAATGGTTGAGGACGGAAAAGTGGACTGGGAAAAGCTGAGAGTGACAGTGAGGAATGCGATTCACTTTCTCGACAATGTTGTCGACGCAAACAGGTATCCATTGAAAGAGACAGAGAAGATAACGAGGGCCAACAGGAAAATCGGCTTGGGCGTCATGGGTATGGCAGACATGCTGATGAAGCTCGGCATACCGTATGACTCTGAACAGTCCTTGAACTTGGCTGAAGAGACGATGAAGTTTGTCGAGACGGAAGCCCACAAGAAATCGGTGGAGATTGCAGAAGAGCGGGGCTCTTTCCCCAACTTTGACAAGAGCGTCTGGAAAGACAAATACAGCGCTTTCAGGAACGCCACAGTCACCACGATAGCGCCGACGGGAAGCATAAGCATAATAGCCGGCTGCTCTTCAGGCATTGAGCCCATCTTTGCTATTTCATTCATAAGAAACGTTCTAGGCGGAACCAGACTGTTTGAAACCAACCCGTTGTTTGAAGCAATGGCAAAAGAGAGAGGGTTCTACAGCGCCCGACTGCTTGAGGGAATAGCCAGAACGGGCTCAGTTCAGAAAATCGACGGAGTTCCAGATGATGTTAAGAGGCTCTTCGTCACAGCGCTGGACATCAAGCCAGAATGGCACGTCAGAATGCAAGCCGCATTCCAGAAGTATACAGACAATGCTGTTTCTAAGACGGTTAATCTGCCGACTGAGGCGACTGTTGACGATGTTAGAAACGTGTATGAACTTGCTTGGAAACTGAAGTGCAAGGGGGTTACCATGTTCAGGTACGGAAGCAAGCCCGAGCAGGTTCTCTACATTGGAGAAATAAAAGCCAAAGAAGGAAAACTCGTGTCAGCAGAATCTGAATACGCAGGCGGGTGCCCAACCCAGACCTGCCCGTTCCCAGGTTGAGAAAAATCAACCGCGCGCGCTTCAAGGTGGATCACTCTGCTGGCTCTGCGAATATTGAAGGGGATTTATGAGTAGAGAAGCCAGGAAAAAACAGAATCACGGGACGATAGTTGCGCGAAGATGCGTCCACCACTAAATCATGAAAACATTATGGGTAAGCTACTTGTTTGCTTCTCTTTTTGCGCTAAAGAATAGAAACGGACGCTTCAGAGAGGGATTGAACAAGACAAGGGGGACTTGGCATTATTCTTTCGCAGTATTCACCCTGTAACTTGACTTGACGCCGGCTTTGTCGAAGATCTTTCCCACAGGACACGTTTTCAAGGTCAATTCATGGATTCTCTGGATGCGGTCCTCTGACACGTCTGCCTTTACCGAGACGTCAAAGCTGACCTCCGTTATAGTCCCTGATTCCTGAGACTTGACTGCCTCAGATTTGACCTCCAAGTCCTTGAGTGAAACCCTCATCTTCTTCGCTGTAAGAACGAAAATAGTGGCATAGCAGCCTGCATAGCTCATCAGCGCAAGTTCAAGGGCTGACGGCCCCCTGTCAGTTCCGTCTGGAGGCTCAAGGTCTAGGCATACAGCGTGAGTCCGACCGTCGTCAACGTCTATCCTAAAATCCTTAACCAGTTTTGCATTTCCGTGAAGCTTCGCCAATCTTCTCGCCTCTAATCAAAACAAAGAAAGGGATGCTATTAGAGTTTTTTTCGCGTAAGAGCCAGTCTGTCCGTCGGCAACCTTCTGCGCGTGCTTTTCAGCATCTGCCTGCGTCGCCAAGGTAAATAATCGAAGCCCAGAAGGGGTCGGCTAATGGCTGACAAAGCTAATATTTCATTAGACCCACATAAGAAATAAGGAACGTCTCCTCCTCACTCTTGACTGGAACAAAAGAATAGATCGAATTGGATGGTGATTGAAAAATGAGTTTGATATCTGACGAGCATAGGGAACACATAAAGAATCAGCTTGCCGAAAGCCTCGTCAACCCTGTAAGAATAGTCATGTTCACCCAGGAGATGGAATGCGGGTTTTGCGCTCAGACTAAGCAACTGGTTATTGAACTTGCCGCTTTGAGTGACAAGGTGCAGGCTGAAGTTCATGATTTCGTTGCTGACGCTGAGCTCGCCAAACAATATGGAATAGACAAAGTCCCAGCAATCGTTGTTTTAGGAGAGAAAGACTACGGGATAAGAATCTACGGACTTCCATATGGTTATGAGTTTCAAACCCTGATGTCGGCCTTATCCGTGGTTTCGAAAGGGAAAACCGAATTGTTAGAAGAGACTAAAGCGAAGCTCAGGGCAATCACCAATCCAGTCCACATTCAAGTTTTGGTTACATTAACATGTCCACACTGCCCCGCTGCAGCGAGCATGGCTCACATGTTCGCCGTTGAAAACGACATTATAAGAGCAGATGTTATCGACGCAAACGAGTTTCCTCAACTGGCAATAAAATATGGAGTCATGGGCGTCCCCAAAGTAGTCGTCAACGACAAAGTCGAATTCGTAGGAGCCCTCCCTGAAAAAATGTTCTTGGAACATGTGCTGCTCGGTGTTCAATAGCGACTACAGGTGTGCTGCTTGAAGGAAAAGGAAGTAGTTCTTCAGATTCTGGGAATGCACTGCGCTGCTTGCGCAACAGGAATCGAATCAGGGCTCAAGAGACTAGACGGCGTCACAGACGCTAGGGTGAGTTTTGCAACCAAAGAAGCCATTGTGAAGTTTGACGAAGACAAAGTCACCTTGGACAAAATCAAGGCCGCTGTGAAGAGAGGCGGCTACGAAGCAGTAGAACGAGTTGAAGACGTCAGTGCGAAGCGAAAAAAAGAAGTAAGAGGCAAAATGGTACTATTTTTCATCGGGTTGGCCCTTACCATCCCGATCGCGTCTATCAGCTTCCTCATCACGTTTCCTGAGAAGAATTATGTGCTTCTGGCATTGGCGACGCCTGTACAGTTTGTCGTTGGTTGGCATTTCTACAAGGCGGCATACAGTTCGATTAGAAATCGCTTTGCAGACATGAATGTGCTCGTGGCACTCAGCTCATCGGTCGCCTATGTTTATTCAGCTTACATAACACTATTTGTGCCTGAGGGCATGGGATTTTTCGATGCTTCGGCTGTGGTGATAACTACTATAACGTTAGGCATGCTTCTGGAAGACATGGCTGTTGAGCGAACAGGCGACGCAATAAAGAAGCTCATGGGACTTCAACCCAAAACCGCCATCGTGATTCAGGATGGCCAAGAGAAGGAAATTCCGGCGGATGAAGTCCAGATCGGTGACACTGTAATCGTAAAGCCGGGGGACAGAATCCCAGTCGATGGTTCAGTAATGGATGGGCACACGTTTATTGACGAGTCGATGATCACAGGTGAATCGGTTCCCGTTGAAAAGAACGTCGGAGACACAGTCTTCAGTGGCACAATCAACAAAACGGGTACACTGAAATTTCAGGCAGAAAAAGTCGGCTTGGAAACAATGCTTGCTCAGATTGTGCGTCTGGCTCGTGAAGTTCAGGCAAGCAAGGCTCCGATCCAGAGGTTAGCAGACAAAGTTGTCAACGTTTTCGTTCCTGTAGTCGTGACGATATCAATCTTGACTTTTGCCGTGTGGTTCTTCATTTTCGGTAACCAAAGTTTAGCACTGACCACAATGGTGGCTGTCTTAGCCATATCTTGCCCATGCGCGTTAGGCATTGCCACACCGGCAGCCATAATGATTGGTGTCGGCAAGGGCGCAGAAAACGGGGTTCTCATCAAAAACAATGCAGTGCTTGAAGTTGTAAAGAACCTTGATACAGTTGTCTTTGACAAGACAGGCACCTTGACGAAAGGCAAACTTGACGTCACAGACATAGTCGCAGATGACAGAAGTAAGATACTTGAAGTTGCCGCAATTGCAGAAAAATGGTCGGAACACCCCATAGGACAAGCTATCGTGAAGAAGGCTGAAAATGAAGGAATAAGCGTTGCCGAACCAGAATCTTTCGACGCCTTACCTGGCTTCGGCGTGACTGCAGAAGTCAAAGGTAAAAAGGTGCTGATTGGAAATCGTGCTTTGATGAAGAACAACAACGTGCCAGTTCAACAGTTAGAAAACGAAATTGAAAAGCTCGAAAGCGAAGGCAAAACCGTTCTGATAATGGCCGTCGAAGGAGAGGCAGCAGGAGCAATAGCCGTCTCTGACACAGTTAAAGAGCATTCCAAAGAAGCGATAAGCACCCTGCAAAAGATGGGATTGAAGGTGATAATGCTCAGCGGTGACACCAGACGAACTGCGGAGGCAGTTGCCAAACAGCTAGGCATCGACGAGGTGCTGGCAGAGGTGGTGCCAGCTCAGAAAGTCGATGAAATCAAGAAACTGCAAAGCCAAGGACGATTCGTGGCTATGGTCGGCGACGGAATAAACGATGCACCCGCCATAACACAAGCAAACGTCGGCATCGCGATTGGAAGCGGAACAGACGTAGCTGTTGATTCCGGAGATATCGTTCTAGTCAAGGATGATCCAAGAGACGTGGCGACCAGCATAAAACTAAGCAGAAAGACACTGGGCAAAATCAAACAGAACCTGTTCTGGGCGTTCTTCTACAACATCATAATGATTCCGCTCGCCGCAGGCGCATTGTATTCAACATTGGGCGTGCTCATACCGCCGGAGGCTGCAGCAACATCGATGATACTCAGCGACATAACAGTTGTTGGAAATTCGATGCTATTGAGAAGATTCAAACCCTAAAAAGTTACAGGCAAAACAAGGAAAAAAATAGTTCGTCAACAACGCCTAGAAATTCTATTGTCCGCCAATGTATCTGGTCGGGCTCTTGTCAAACGTTACCTTGCAGGCTTGAGCACAGAAATAGTAAGTTTTGCCCCTGTATTGTGATTTGAATTTCGCAGTTTTCTCGTCCACCATCATCCCACAAACTGGATCCTTTGCCATAAATGAGTCACCTCCCTTCCAACCTTGAATTTCAGTGTTTAAATCTAGTCTGAGTCTTCACCCTATTTTCGTTTGCGGAACGAAAGGAAGCGCACGCTAGTACGTTCGGTCGCCGATCTTCCTTTTGATGGCCTTTTCTTTGTCCACGCCTATACCACACACGGGGTCTCTTGGCACTATGCTTCACCTGCACTGTACAATATTCTTAAATTGAGCCTCGAGGTAGGCTTTTCTATGCATGAATGGGCGTTGGCTGAAGCGGTAATTGCCGCCGCTGAGGAAGCAGCTGAGAGAGAAAGGCTCACAGAGGTTGCAGAAGTGCGGATAAAGGTCGGCGAACTGCAACAGGTAGACGTGGGCATACTGGAATTTGCCCTTTCACAGCTCAAAACGAGCAAGTTCAAGAACGCAAGGTTCAAGATCGAAACTGCAAAAGCTGAATTCCAGTGCAGGGTGTGCGGACACAAGTGGGTTTTCAACAAAGAGACATTGGACAAGGACACAGCGGAAGCCATTCACTTCGTTCCTGAAGTTGCGCACACCTACATCAAGTGTCCAAAATGTGGAAGTCCAGACTTCGAGATAATTGAAGGACGCGGCGTGTGGCTTGAAAGCATCAAAGGAGCGAAGTGAGCCATGGTTGATCCGCGACTCAGCATAATAGACGAGCGAATGAGGAGCATCCGCAAGGTCATTGCAGTTTCAAGCGGGAAAGGCGGCGTAGGCAAAAGCCTGATCGCGTCAACACTTGCTTTAACGCTGGCCAAGAAAGGGTACAAGGCGGGTCTTTTCGACTTGGATTTCACAAGCCCGTCCACACACATCATATTGGGCATTGAAGGCGTGCAACCGAAGGAAGACAAGGGCATAGTGCCGCCGAAGATTCACGGTCTGGAGTACATGTCAATAGTTTACTATTCACGGGATCAAGCAACTCCGTTGCGAGGAGCAGACGTTTCAAACGCGTTGATAGAGCTTCTATCAATCACAAGATGGGGAAAGCTGGATTTCCTCGTTTTGGATATGCCGCCGGGAATTGGAGACGCAACACTGGACCTGATAAGGCTCATCAAAAAAATAGAATTCCTAATAGTGACAACGCCTTCGCAGTTGGCTTTCGAAACCGTGAAGAAACTGGCAAGCATGCTGGAAGAACTCAAAATTCCGATACTAGGCATTGTGGAAAACATGAAAATGAACCAGTCCGAGGCTATACGAGTGCAAACCCGAAAACTAGGCTTAACCTATCTCATCGGGATACCTTACGACCCACAAATCGAAGAAACCATTGGAAAAACGAACAAGCTCCTAGACACAAGAATGGGCAAAGAAATAGAGCAGCTAGTCTCCCATCTTGGATAAAAGAGGAAGCGTTAGGCACATTTTTGCATTCGAGGTTCGATCATCAGTGCATATAGGAAACAACGCATTCCTGAGCATGAGACACAAGGCTTCGAAAGAAAGAGGAAGCTCCAGTTCAACCTATATATAGAGGGGGTTAAGTCCACTAGAACTGCGTTATATGCCTATGTTTACAAATATGCTAGTGAGAACACCCGTGGCGATTGTCAACAGCAGGGCGATGACCGCGCGCACCATGACGCTGCCGCTCTTGGTCGCCACGTTACTAACAGCCGTGGTCCACAAAAGAAAACATTCACCTTAACCCGTTTTCTTCTTAGCCACCTTGGACAAGTTACGGCCTTTTCTCTCTCGCTCGTATCCTATCAGGTGTCCAACTTCCTTTTCACGTTCCTGACGACTTCCAAAAGAATGCCCTAGCCTCGATCGATTCAAGCGTATGAAGGTTTCTCCCTAGAAAAGTGAGCGTTTGGTGCGGTCGCCGAGATTTGAACCCGGGTCGTCAGCGTGGCAGGCTGATGTCCTAGACCAGGCTAGACTACGACCGCACGTAGGTGGGCTAGAGACATTCTGTCAAGGTTCTTATTTTCCTTTTCTAAATACGACTTATGAACAGAAGCATTACGACAAGATCCAAACCCAGCATTCTTTCACCGAACCATGCGTTTCAGTGAGCTTTGGTCATTCTTCTTGTTACAGGTCGCTTGAGTTGATGATTAGGTCATTTGGGATGGCTGTTAACGCCAGTTGCAGGAATTGTTCCAAGGTTAACCCGATATCCTTGCACGTCAGTATGCCATTTCTCAGAAAAACAGGAAACGATTCACTCTCGAACACTTTCTTCAACACGCCAAGCCAAAGTTCACGAGTCTTCCTTTGCGGGGTTGCCAGTGCCGCACGCACTATCAAAAACGAGACACAGTCTGTGGCGATGAGTGCCTTGTCGATTGTACTCTTAGGCTCTATTCCTGACCTATAGTCATGGGCCCTAATAGCATGCAGGCAGCTTTCAGGGAATTTCCCTTCCAATATTTCCGCGGCAACCAGCCCATGCTTGCGCATGTTACCCCTGATCATGTTGTAGTCAAGATCATGCATCAATCCTACAAGCTCCGATTCGTCTTCGTTTGCGCCGATGGCCTCCGCGAGAGATTTCATGATGGCTGAAACGGCGATCACATGTTTTCGCTTGTCAGCGCTCGAGATGTAATGGTCAACGAGTTGTAGGGCCTCTTGCCTGGTCAGCATGGGTGAGACTAACACTACTTGTCCTAAAAGCCTTAACGAGATGAGAACCGAAGGAGCATAACATGCATCAGCTCAACTTGCTTGGGTTTTTTGGAATGGAAAAGGTTATGAGGTGAGGCGGCTACCTTTCGATTTCTAAACAGGAACATGTGAGGAAGTCTGCGTTTGGGTCTTCTGAGCACACCTTTGGCACTTGTTGTTTCTTTCGCGTTTCTTGCAGTATTGCTGTACAAGCATGTGAATCTTGGGATAACTTTGAACGCGACAGCCATATTTCTGGCTCTTCTCTCACTTTCGTGGTTAGACATCCCCAACATAATATTCAAGACCACGTCAGACGTGCTCACGATTTCAGTTTCTCTCGCAACCTTTGGAATAATGCTTTTGAGCGAGCTTTACAAGGAAACAGGAATCATCAACCACCTGAGCGAAAGCCTAAGCAGGATCATCAAGAAGCCGAAAGTCGTGCTAAGTGTGCTTCCAGCGGTGATAGGGCTCCTTCCCGTTGCAGGCGGAGCACTGATGTCGGCACCTCTTGTGGATTCTGAAGCGGATAAGCTGAAGCTCAGGCCTGAAAAGAAAGCTTACGTGAACCTGTGGTTCAGACACACTATCTTTCCAGTATATCCACTAAGTCAAGTGCTCATATTGGCTGCGGCCCTGTCGGCTACAACCGTGTCTTCGCTAATCTTGCGTAACATCCCAGTGGTCGTCGTCATGGTGACCGTGGGCTACGCCATAGGTTTCTGGAAAGTTTCTAACCCGAAAAGTAATGAACCCTACGGAGAAAAGAGTGAACTGAACTCGGACTTCAAAGATTTCTCCAAGTCCTTCTCTCCGATTCTGGCTTCGATAATTGTTGCAGTTGGTTTGGATATGGTTTTTGAGGATTTCTCCAAGCAAGGGTTTGACGTGCTCATAGCAGTCACAGTCGGCATTATCGTCTTGATCGCGATCTCCAAGCTGAGCCTTCAGGTCTTCTTGAAACCTTTGAAAAGCTGGGGAATCTACGGGATAACGCTCGCCGCTTACGGTGCATTTCTACTTGGAAGTGTAATAAAGGCCACGGGAATCTCGGGCATTTTCGAGAATCTCGTTGCAAGCGGAAGCGTGGACACCACGGTGCTCTTGGTAATCATCCCTGCCGTTCTAGGAATTCTGACAGCCTCCGCATTAGGCGGGGTCTCCATAAGCATTCCAATCCTGACCGGGATCATGGCCTTTTCGCCAAAAATGGCTTCACTGGTTTACATGAGCGCCTACTTGGGATACGTGATTTCACCGACACACCTGTGCTTCGCATTCACTGCAAGATACTTCAAATGCTCCCTTGGAAAAGTCTACAAATACGTTGTTCCCTCTTTCATAGTAACATTCACAACAGTTTTGCTGATCTATTTCTTGGTCTAGAACTTGCGCAACCGGCGCTGAGACGGCAGCAGAAACCATGCTAAGTGGGAATATCGGTAAGATTTTGGCTTTTCCGCCTACTTCTTAGCACGTGCCCGTTTGTTAACGATTTTCTCCAGTTCTTCAATGAAATGTTCGAATTGTTTCATGCCGAGGTCCCAGAAGTCCGGGTCAGTGATGTCGAGGCCGACGATTTTGCCGATTTCTACGGGGGAGATGCTGCCGCCGGCTGAGAGAACTTTCTCGAATTTTGGCACAAACTTCTTGCCTTCTTCAAGGTATTTCCGGTAGAGGGCGTAGACGAACAGCTGCGCATATACGTATGGGTAGTTGTAGAATCTGAAGTTAGCCATGTAGTAGTGCGGTTTCATGGTCCATTCTGCCTCCATGACATCGAACCATTCGACGGCGTCTCCGTAAATCTTGTCTCTGGCCGCGGTCCAGTATTTGCATATGGTTTTATAGTTAAGGTATTCTCCTTGTTTGACCGCGTTGTAAAGAGTCTGTTCAAACCAAGCTCTGGCGGTTACTTGGAAGGCTACCATGCCTGCTCCGTCGAGAACTGAGCAGATGATCGCTTTCTTTTCTTCCTCTGATTTTGCCTCGTTGAGTAGAAGGTCAGTGAGTAGCAGTTCTCCGAATATTGAGGCGGTCTCAGCTACGATCATCGGGATGTTTCCATTCGTGATTGTTTGTTTTCGTTCCCAATAGTAATCGTGAGTTGCATGACCGAGTTCGTGAGCCAGAGTGTAAATGTCGTGTAATGTTTCGTTGAAGCTGTTGAGTATGAAGGCAGATTTACCATTGTACCAGCCTGCGCAGAAAGCACCGTTTTGTTTTCCGAATCTCGGTGACGAGTCCAAGTGGTTTTTGTCAAACATGTTTTTGACGGCGAAAGCGTAGTCTTCATCAAACTTGCTGTAGGCTTTAATGACCAGCTCCCTTGCTTTTTCATAGTCGAATTTCATGCGGGGCGCATTGGATAAAGGAGCCATCATGTCGTGGCAACCGAGCCTTGGCAGTCCCATCATCTTGGCTTTGAGTTTAAGATATCGCCGGTAAAGGCTGGCATAGTTCTCGATTGCTTTGAGCAGGTTTTCGATGATGTGCTCGCCAATGTCGTTCGCTATTAGGCTTGCACGCATTGGAGAATCGTATCTTCTTCTTTCGCATACGTTGAGCCAGTCGTTGCAGATGCTTCTAAGCGCTGAGGAGAATATTTCCCCCTGTTGCCCCAGTAGACCGTAGATTGACTTGTCTGCCGATTCTCGCGTAGCGCGGTCAGGGTGAAGCAGCAGTCCGTTAGCTTCGCCGTAAGAGAGAGTCTTTTTCTTGCCTTCCACTTCGACTTCAAACATTCTAGTGTTAAGCCACTTGGCTTGCAGTTCTTCCCAAGCTTTCACTCCGAACTGGTCTTTTTCAATGATCAATTGCTCTTCTACTTCGGACAGCTGATGGGCAACTTGCCTTCTGAGTCTCTCTAAAGCATGTTTGTAGTTCGCCAGTGTCGGGTCTGATATGATGTTTGGTTTTCTCGAGATCAAGGCTCCTGCTTCGAGTTCGAAAAACGCCAGCATCTTGCCCAGTTCGGCTTCTTTTTTGGTGACTTTGTCGTGGAGCAGCTGGGTTTCTGGCAGGGTCATGTTGGCTGCAAACGCTAGGCTACCATACAGTGAAATGTCGCCAAGCTTGGTTTGATAGGCTTCGAACTCCTGAATACATTTTAGCAGGTCTTTGGCGGAGAAGTTCTTGATTCTTCCCTGATATTTTTTGGCAAAACGCTTTGCCATCTTGGTGAGGTCGTCGATGACTTTCTCGACGGAGGGGTCGGTGGTGCTCGGGAAGATTTTGGATAGGTTCCATGCAATGTCCTTTTTTCTCACACGAATCATCTTGCGTCAAGAGTGTGCGAATCGACATTAAATCCTTTGCTGCTGCACCTTATCACAAGGCGTGGAGTGGTTTCTCTGCCTTTCTTAACAGACCTGTGTGCGGCAGGATTTAATCGAATCATCATTATAGAGTCACGATGTCCGGGTTGATGAGGCTTACATTGAGAACTGCTTGGATGCTGGTTTATGCAAAAGCTCACAATCTTGAGTATTCTAGGTGGGTCTCCTTGTGGTACTGAGGGCGGGGTTTGAACCTAAGCTAGATGGCGACGTCTCCCGCAAATCTCCTTTTTCTGATTGATTGATGTTTTATGTGTTTTCCTCTGCAAATGGTTATTGTAGGAAAATCTTATATCTTGTCAACTCACTGACAAGATTGGATGATAAACTTGTCAATATCAACTCTTGTTGAAGATAATTGGTGGTGGAAACCTGACTTTCTAAGTTTCCTACAGGGCTTAGTGAAAACTGTAGGTGAAAGACTGCCACCGGAAGAGATGGAAAGTTCGCTTAGAGTGCCTTTAACTGAGGAGATGGGAGAGCGAGATCTGGAGCTTGGTCAACAGAGAAGGTCAGGTGCAGCCTTAAGGATTGAGGAGATATGGATGCCGCGACTTCTTTTCCTCTTAAGAAAGAATACCCTGTTTGACGCTGCAGAAGGTTATGTTCTGGTAAGTATAAGGGGACCGAGACGCGTTGGAAAGACTACGCTGGTTAAGCTTATGCTCAGAGAGCTTCTTCTCTACTCTCTTTCTCATCCAAAAGAGGCCAATCCGCTCAAGATGGTTTACATCCGCTGTGATAGAGCTGGTTTGGGCGGTGTTGAAGGCTTAGCGAACATAATTCGAGATTTTCTCTCCAGAAGGAGGGATTATCCTGGAAGCGCTTACGTTTTTCTGGATGAAGTAAGTAGTCTGCGCAACTGGCAGGTGGCTGTTAAGGATCTCTTTGATGCTGGTCTTCTAACAAAGAACAAGGTAAAGTTGTTGATTACGGGTAGTCATAGTTTGGATGTTAAGAAGGGGGCTGAGGTTCTTGGCTTGAGAAAGGGAGTAATGTTGGAGGGCGGTAATGACAAGTTGCTCTTTCCGATGAAGTTTGCTGAATATGCATATTATAGGGAGCAGTTGGCTGGTAGACGTGCTCTGAGAGACTTTTTTACTAACGAGAGGTTTTTGGAGGTTCAGAAAAGACTTGAAGCTTTTATGGAGCTTACAAGACCTGAGGGCAAAATGCCGGCGAGCTTAGAGATGGCTGAAGCTTATCTTGATGAGTTGTATGCGTATTTTGAGAACTATCTTCTGACAGGTGGTTTTCCACTGGCGATTCGGCAACAGCTTGCTCTGGGAAGAATTGATCCCAGTGTTTATTCGGAGTTCGTCGACCTTGCAGTCAAAGATGCTATGAAATGGCGTCTGAACGAAGACACACTTTACAATGTCCTATGGGAATTGCTTGAGGCCCCTGGTGGATTATATGAGACAGTCCCGATAAAGGAAACAAGTGCCAATAGCTTAGCGCTCAAACTTGGTATTTCGCACAACACGGTTAAACAATATCTGGACTACCTCGTTGATGCCTTTGTGCTGCTTGAAGTGGCAAAGCTGAAAGAGTTTGGTAGGCGCAGATCGCCAGTGAAAACCCCCAGAAAATTCTATTTTTGGGATCCGTTGATGTTTTATGCTTTCAAGGCGATGAGCGCAGGGAATAGAGAGGCTTATTCCATGGTTTTGAACACGCTGGACCGTTGGAAAGGGGTTATGACGGAAATGGTTGTGGCCAGTAACGTTGCTCACATGGTATTCTCTTTAGAAGTAATTCAGGATCTGAGGTTATTGAAGAGAAAGATGTTCTATTACAAGCCGCAGCATGGTAAGGAAATAGATTTCTTAATAGACATCAAGGGAAAGCTTGTTCCTATCGAGGTTTATTCTGGTGAGGAAGTTGATAGTGATCATGTAAAGAAGCTTGTAGGAATAAGTAGACAGTTGGGAACGCGAGGAATATTGGTCTATAGAGGCAAGGAGACTCGGCTAAGTGAAGATTTCGTGGCGATTCCAGCTCCACTTTTCATGCTTCTCGCGTGATTGGTGTTTGCATAAAGTGTCGAGGGCTAGCTTCACAAGAGCGTTTAAGCCGTCATTTCAGCTTTTACATGTTTTGTCCAATTCTGGTTCTTTGCATGCATAATACTGTTTGCCAAAATATTCTGAAAGGTGAACGGATATCTTTAAGTAGTTTGCCAAACACCTATAAAAGGTGAACAACGATGCCCGAATATTTGAAAGCGTTTAACGAGAAATTGAAGAGGTTAGAAGGAAGCTTGGTTAGCGTCAAGTCTATAAAAGGCATCGAGCCACACGCCAAGGAATACTTGAACAAGTTGTCCAAAGATGGTTTGATCGAACGGGTCAAGTGGGGCTGGTACTGGGTTCCTTCCGAGATTAAGGATGTCTGGGACTTTTTGGAGAAAGACAAGAACTTTAAAGTAGTTTCCGCCCAGACTGCCGCGTCTTTCTGGAACAATGACTTTGTTCATAGAGATGTTTACGTTTTGAAGGTTAAAGACAAGTCATACGGGAAAGCATTGAAGGAATTCGCAAAGAAAAAAGGTTGGAGCGTTGAAGTTGAATATTCAAAAGACCCGTCCAAAATTAAATACAGAAAGGTCGGTAACTTATTCGTCGAGGATATAGAAGAAAACGTAATTGAATGCTTGCAGAACTGGGCTTTCACAGATGCATTCGCAACTTTGTACGAGAATAGAAGCAGAATCAATTTAGACAGGTTATACAAGGCCTCTTATTGGAAGAGAATCTCCAAGACAAACGTGAGGGCCAAGCAAGCCTTGGAATATGGGTTCCATCAGATGGGTGAGTTAGGCGGCGCAAAGTTCCCACATAGGGAAGCAAAATTGGAAGATGCCTTTGTTAAAAGAGAAATTGATGAAGCAATAGAAAAGGTTGTCGAACTTGGTTAAGCACTCAGACATTATGAAGTTGAGAGAAGAAGAAATCGAAAAGATGTTGGAATACATTTCTTCGCACACTGGCGGATTTGAAAATCCAAAAATTGTTTTGATAGGCGGCTATGCTCTCAGAGCATTCACGGCATTTTCAAGATATACAAGAGATTGCGATTTTGTCCTAAAAACAACGGATGGCTGGAATCTAGATAAAATTCAAAAGTTGCTGCCTAAAGATTTGAGCACAGAAGTTTTTGAGAAAAGAGGCAGCTATGGTTTTCTGAGGGGCATTAAGCTTTTCAAAGTTGATGGCGGAAGCGCCAAGATTTCAATGGATTTTTTGGAAGGGGAAGTGAGAGGAAGAACCGAGGAGCAAATATTCTTTATTACAGAGACATTTTTGCAGAAAACCAAGAAAGTGAAAATTCCAATTGCCCAAAAACATGTTGAGGTTTTCGTTCCTGATTATGCTGACTATTTGCTCTTGAAGATGATGTCTGCTAGACCAAGCGATACAAGAGATATTGCCACTCTAGTTTGGAAAAACGGCATTCCAGACGATCTGAAGGAAAAAGCAAAGAAAGCGCTGGCTCATCCTGAGATATTGGAGAAGAATATGCAGTTAATCATAGACGATATTTCAGACAAGAGGTTTTTGGATTCGTGGAAAGGAACATTTGTCACGACCGAATTTACGGAGAGGACAAAGGAACAAGTTCTGAAAGAGCTGAAGAAACTATCATGACTTGCCTAATTCACCAGATTGAAGTTACCAGCAAATGCTCACAAATAGCGCTCAATTTATGCCTAAGTAGCTAAAATAAGCTCAGAATAAGCCTAAAAGTGCCGAGGGCCGGGTTTGAACCGGCGACAACCCGGTCTTCAGCTTCGCCCTCGAATACAAAGTATTGAGTCGAGCGCTCTCCCAGGCTGAGCTACCTCGGCAAGGTTAGCAAGTCAAGAAGAAGAACCAAATGTGCTTTTAAGGTTTCTGAATTCGTCAGAAGATAGGGTGGGTGCAAGTTTCATCTTCCATATTGGCAACGTAAACGTAGGAGAAGGGAGATGAATGTATAAGTTTGCTTACTTGCACCCAATTTGGGACTGGGCGGTTTGGAAATAAAAATCTTATGAAACATTGTTTCTAGTAAATCAGATTCAGAATCATAATTTGTGATACGTCGAAAAGGGAAACATTCCTTAAGAGGTTTGAAATGAATGCTCTTGACGTTGAAGGGGTAAAGCATGAAAAGGAAGAAAGCGATAATAACAGTTGAACTGGTTGACGAAAGCAGCGAGGAAGAAAACTCAAAGATCGCACAGGAACTGCTTGACTGGTTCCGAGAAGACTCAGTTTCGATTCCATGGGTCAAAAACGTGGAAGACGTAACCGTGAAAAACGAGTGAACGCCTAGAGCCGCAGATAGTGCATCAAAAAGTAGCCGATGGAAGCAAACACTAGGAAGCACAGGAAAATCAAAATATTGTTGATCGCTCGTTTCTCTTCAAGCTCTCTGTCTGTCAAGTTTTCCGCGGTCTCCTCTGGTTTCAGTTTTCTGAGTCTTTAGTGAAAGGTTTTATGAAGCGGGAATAAGTATTTCAAATCCCACAGCAAAGATTATGAAAGCTGAAACCGAAAATCAGAACACAAGAAAAGGCTGGGCCCGTAGTCTAGTTGGTTAGGACGTCGCCCTCACACGGCGTTCAAAGCGCCGAAGGAAGCGGCGAAGATCCCCGGTTCGAGTCCGGGCGGGCCCACTAGTGTCTTTTTGTTGAGCGTATACGCAAAAAGGTTTATTAAATATTAATGTTTGCTATATAGAGTAGGCTGGTGGAAGAATAAAGAGAAACCCAGTTGTGCTGAGAAGAGACGATGAAGAATGTTGCCTCACGGAAGGCGGCAGTGACTGCTTGTGCGACGAATGCGGAAAGCCCTTTCAAAGGCCACTGCTTGCAACTGTCATGTCCCAAGGTTCCAGCGAAAGATACTATGCTTGCCCGCGATGTCTCACGAAGGTCGGTGAAATGAAGACAAAAGAAAAGGAGGAAAGCAAAGAGGCTGCGCCGACTTTGGATTTGAGGAAGAGCGTGGCAAGGCTGGAGAATGATGTGAAATGTCAGCATTTCTTGGGCTACTTGAAGAGACGTCCGAAGGACACGCCGATCCCAGACGGGTGCTTGACCTGTGGCAGAATGGTCGAGTGTCTATACATTCAGTGAAGTTCTGAAGCTCTTGGAGAGGCGGATTTTGCGCTCTCGGCGCGTCAAGTAATTAGATTCGGCGACCGTCAAGCGAAAGCATAAGTACGCAGTTTGAACTCTGTCATTAGGGAGACTTCGCGCTGGCTTGCTTCCGCTTAAGGATTTGACCCCGTCTTCAACCACTCCGCATGTGAATCGTCTCTTATTGATCACAAACATAATCATCTTCACCGTCCTTTGGCTTTCAAGCCAGAACATCCTCTTTGCTGAGCGATTTTCAAACATGGTCGGTAACGAGTTCATAATGGTTCCAAACGAAATAGTGCACGGGCAGCGGCTCTATACTCTTATCACGTCGATGTTTATGCACGCAGGCTGGATTCACCTGTTAGGCAACATGCTTTATCTCTACATTTTTGGCGACAATGTTGAAGACGCCTTCGGCCATCTCAGCTACCTGCTGTTTTACATTATCTGCGGGTTGGCTGCGGCGTTTGCACATATAATGAGCCTCATAAATCCTGCAGACTTCTATCGTGGTGTTCTCGGCGCTTCGGGGGCGATTTCAGGTGTCTTGGGCGCCTACGTCGTGTTGTACCCCAAAGCAAGAATCATAACCTTGTTAGGCTACATCATAGTGCCTCTGCCTGCAATTCTTTTCTTGGGTTTTTGGTTTGTCATGCAGTGGCTTTACGGGTTTTTCGTCGTTTCAGGCGGAGTAGCTTATTGGGCGCACGTGGGCGGATTCATCGCAGGAATGATTCTGGCTTTTGCTTTCGGGTTGAAAAGGAAGCGGGCCAGAGAAGCGCGACTCCGTTTGTAGTGTGAGAATGTTTTGGGGTCTGCCCGTCATAAGTTCCTCATCTGCATAAATCAGACTGGGACGGCTACATCATCCCCCGAAAATAGGAACTGAGAACACCCAAATAAGCTTTCCATAGCAACTAGGGCTTTATCTTCTTGTACAATGCCTTTATCGTGCCCGAAACGGCCAAGACATGTATTGCGACAGGCTTGTTTCCTATTCTCGTTATCGATGCCAGCGCCGTTCTGACCATTTCAACAGCCGTGTGCGCGGTGCGGATCACGAGGCGACGTTTGTCCGCGTCATAATCAATCATGCTTAATCCTGCTCGACTTGCGCCGTATTCGCCGTAGAGTTTCATTACTGCATTCCACACAGCGTTCATTAACTCGCCTGAGTCAATCGGCTCCTCGCAACCTATCTCTAACGCCAAGTAACGGCGCTTAGCACGCTTCAGCAATCCTTCCCCCTCCGCACGACTCGTATGCCAGGCGCCACAAACCTTGGACTGAGTTTTTCCCTGTTCCTCTTCATGATTGACATGGGATTCCCTGAAACTGCGTCTAAAGCAGCTTTCTGGCCAAGATCGAATAGGTTTGCCAACGCAGCTAACTCCTGCGGTCTCCGCATGAGACGCTCGTCTGAGGCCCCACTCGACATGACAACGGGAACGCCGAACTTCCTGGCTATCGCCGTTTCCCTTCTCAAGCTGGACAAGAGTCTGATCCTTGACGGACCTTCAAGCATGAGCAGCGGTTTCATGTCAATTTCAAGGCAAGCCAAACCGTTCGAAGCCAACTCGGCCTCAGCCAAGTCGAAGAATCTCCTGCGAAAATCAAACGGTGAAAAGTCTAACAGATCCACGCGGCGGTCTTTTGCAGCTTGTCTCGCCACATCCTTGGACTCGCACGTGACAGCAACTATTTCGAATTCTCTTCTGAACCTTCTCAGTGCCTTAAGCAGTTCTTCAGGTGTCCTGGGCTTCAAGTCCACGCGGGTTGCCAGATCCATCTTGGCTTCCTTGCAAACGTTCAGCAAACCCTTAACATTCGTTTCAGCGAAGTTCGGCGGAACAGTTATCGCAACCAGTCGATATCCGAGCTTCGAAGCCTTGTTCACCATGCGCAAGACTTGTTCAGCGTTTGCCAAGTCTGGGCACAGGTGCAAATCTGCATAAGTTCTTTTCATGGGAGCAACCCGAAACTTCTACAAATGTCTACGACTTCTTCAACACTGTGCTTCTTGAAGTGAATTCTAAGGTGGATCGCGTCTGTCTGACAAAGCCTTAGTTCGCCTAGATAAGCGGACTGCTTGTCAAGCCTGAGGTACAGATTTCCCTTTTCCACATGCTGCCCAATCTCGCTGCTCAACGTTTCCTTGTCCAAGATGGGTAGTCTCTGTGACAGTTTTTCAAGAACTGCTTGGGCGACTTTTCGGTCTTTGATTTTTGTTTCCAGAAGAACTATGGGGTTTCCGTGGTGGCCGGTCAGGTTGGACTTTTTGAAAACGACCATGTCAATCAGTTCTGCAGGAATAAGGTTGCGCACTGCGGCCAGAACCTTATCAACGTCTTCTGTGGCGTGTGCAAACACTCGTAGGTCAATGAAGGCTATTGGAATCTTAGAAGACAACTCTGAACCACTGCTTTTGATTACTGCAGACTTAACTTTTAGATTTTCCCTTAGGCTTAGCCTTGCGCGGTGGTTTTCTGCTCTCCAAGAGATTCTTAACGGCTTCAACATTTTCTTCATGGAAGGTTCTTCGCCTTGAATCCACAGGGATGGCGAGCTTCAATGCTTCTGTCAAGTTTGTTCCAGCCTTTTTCAGTTCCTCGCGGCTGAAGCCTTTTCCACGACGTTGCTTTCCACTTGGGCTGTTGACTTTCGGCTTGACTTCTGTCATGGCAGCTATTTTTCTCCTTCCCATGCTTGTCTGCTTGGGCGGAACTTCTCGGCTCCGCGGCCTTTCCTTCTGAGGCTTCTGACCTTCTTGCCCGCGCTCGTAAGACTTCTGAAAACTCTTCTGTGATGCTGCTTTTGGCATATCCAGTTGATGTTCTTGTCAGCTTTTATCACCGGATGGCTCGGGTCGACCATTATGACTTCAAACCATTTTGACCGTCCGTCTTCGCCGACCCAGTAGGAATTCAGGACTTCAAGGTTTGGAAACTTTCTAGCAACCCTTTCCTCGCCAATCAGTTTTAGACTCTTTGCGGGCTTGAATTTTTTGACACCCATGCGCTTGGGTCTTCTTCCAGCCTTCGGCCTCACTTTCCTCAGTCCGCCTCTTCTGACGCGGACACGAACCATAATGAAGCCTTGCTTCGCCTTGTAACCCAATTTTCTTGCCCTGTCCAAACGGGTGGGCTTTTCTATGCGGCTTATCACGGATTGCCTGCGCCACTCTACTAGTCTTTCGCGGGACAGCTCGCCCACGAAGGACTTCTCGGGCTTCGCCCATGCCTCTGCTATGTATTTGTACGCCAATTCTCTCACCTTAATCGTTTGTTTACGGTTCAGCCTTTATGGCTACATCCCAGCGGACTATTCATCCGCCAGTAGCTCTACTCATAGCGCCGAGCAACGAAATAAACTTTTCCAGAACAAACGTGCAATCTCACTTGTTTGCGAGTTTTGCTTCGTTAATGAGGTAGTATCCGCTTTGACCTTTCCAAACCTTCTCAGCGTGAACAACCACTATTTTTTTCTTGAAAAACGGCGCGTCAAGCACCAGCGTTTCATATTCTCCTCCTTCGCCAACAAGTGAAACCCCATATTGCTTGTTAAGCTCAATCAATGCCTCAACAGCAGCCTCATCAATCTTCCTTCCAAGCCATTCTTGGCCAAACCCGTACGCATAAACCCCTGTCATAATAACCTCAAACTGAAGATTCAAAATCTCCTTCAGAATGCCCAGCGGCTCTTTATGCCAAAGCGGCGCCAAACATTTCAGCCTAAGTTCCCTGCAGATTTTCTCTACCCTTTTCTTCTGGTATTCTGAGGCTATGGCTCCAGAAACAAGGCCATCAACATCGAGCCCTGCAACTAGACTTTTAAGGTCTTCAACCTCTTTCTCCTTAACACCAGATGTCTCTGCCTTCACAAGCGGGATTTCAGCAGCTTCCGCAAACAGGTCTACCAAGCGTATGTTGGGGTAATGGAACATCCAACTGTCTTCCCTGAGAGGGATCATGGTTGCCAAACAGGCCACTTCGTGACCTTCATTCAGAACCTTGTAAAGAGCAAGCGCAGAATCCTTTCCGCCAGTTGCTAATACCGCGACACGCATGATAATCCTGCTTCACACTTTGCTGTCTTCTCATCGGTGAACGAATGAATTAATAGCTTACTCTTTAAGCTTGGATTTAGCCTCTTTGAACAGGGCCTCCACTTCCGCCTGCCATCTTGGAAAGCCTTCAACGGTTTCAGGATAGCTCTTGTAGTGAACTCTGACATGCCTCATCATGTTGACCGTCAGCCGAAGCCTATTCAAGAAACGCATCTTCTTCAGGCCTTTAAAGACGCGTTTGACAGTGTCGGTCATCTTCAAATGGAAATCCTCACCCAAACCAGCCTTCAGAACGTCCTCCTCTGTCAACAACGCATACTTCATGCCATAGTCCAGTTCTTCGTCTCGGCTGGCAATGAGCAACCTGCGGAAAACGTCCAGCCCAGCCTGTTTCGCACCGTACATTTCCATGTACCTGCAGTTGAAAGGCCACAGCAATTCCCGACTGGCCTCCCCCTTTTCCAGCGCATCCACTATTGTCTTGCCAGCCAGATACCCGCTCAGCATAGACGGGCCTATGCCGCCGCCGTGAATCGGATTCACCAAGCACGCAGCGTCACCCAAGATTGCAACCCCATTTCCAACCATGTTGTCCAAAGGCCGCCGCAACGGGTCGTACCAAGCACCACCATCCAAAAGCAGAGAACCCTCGAAAAGCGGCTTAGTCAAAATGTGCTGGTAAAATTGGGTTTTAGGGTTCGGAAACTTGCCTCTCATGCAAACACCGAGACCAGTGTTAACTTTCGCCCCGTTCTTATGGAAGATCCAAGCGTACCCTCCTGGAGTCACTTTCTGGCTCAAGTAAATCTCGCAGTACTTGGTGTCTTCACCCTCCTGCTTAAGCTGTCTCATCTCCCGATAACACGCTTCAACATCCTCATTGGCAACTTCGTTCTCTATTCCCATCTTTCTAGGGAGCTTGCGCCTGACCACCGCCATGAAGCCGCTTGCGTCCACCACAACCTTGCCTCTTAACTCCACTGTTCTGCCAGTTTTCAGGTTCTTGGCCGAAACTCCAGTCACAAAATTCCTCTCGAATATGGGCTCCAAACACTGTGTGGAATCAAAGAGAGTGGCGCCCCCGTCAACCGCTTTTTTCAGCAGCCACTGCCCGAAAAGACGCCTGTTCAGCAAATAACCCACAAAGTCCTCATGCTCAATCGTGAACACGGTTTCCAAGTTGGGCGAGTAGATCTTGATGCCTTCAATTCTTTTTTCCAGCTCTCCGCCCTGCGGCTTCTCCAAACCTAAAGCTTTCAGATGATGCTCTCCTAACGCGTCGCCGCAGATTTTCTCTCCAATCTCCTCCCTTTTCTTTCTCTCCACCAAGCAGACCTTCAAACCTGCTTCAGCCGTTGTTTTTGCTGCCAAGCATCCAGCCGTTCCAGCACCAACAACTACTACATCGAATTCTTCCAAGCCGACACACGCTCAACAGTTCTATTCTAGTTCGCCTATAGCGGTTCATAACTTTTGCTGAATCTTCTTATACTTACTTGCCCATTGCCTCTTTCAACGCTTCGGGCAATTCTTCTCGGCAGGTCTAAACATATTAGTAATACATATTAATGGCTCATAGGTGAGTAGGTAAACCTTGAAATCGTGCCATGCCTCTTCTCTTAGTGAGGAAAACCAAAATGCAAAAGGAAAAAGAACTTAGTGAAATGGCAAAGTTAACACCATCAGCGCGAAGGGATATAGACTTCCTAAAGCAATTCGCAGAGGGGGCTTATATGCTCAACAGCCTAAAGAAAATCACGACTAAGGTTCCCTACGCGAAAGGCGCATTTTACCTTAGCGAGTTCTTAGGCAAAACACCGAGCGCCATCGTGCAAGAGTATAAGAGCGACGCGCATGGCAACCTTTACGAATGCTTGGATAAGTGGGAAAAGGTTTTCAGGGATTTTGCAACCTTTCTGGAAAATAAGAACTTTAGCTCCGCCACAGTCGCATTATATTACGCAGGTGCAAAAGCCCTAATAAACACGAACGTCCCAAGGCGCATGAGCGTACAAGCAAAAAGCCCTGTGGCTATAAGCCGCACGATCCCCGGCGTAAGTTTTGACGACCTTAAAGAGATATTCGCAATATGCTCCGTACGCGAACGTGCCATAATCACTTTTCTGAAAGACTCAGGTATGAGTAGGGCGGATGCACTTATCCTAAACCTTGAGAACTTGGAAAACTTTGAGCGCGGAGACCAATTTATCCACCTAAGCGTTTTCAGGGGCAAAGAAAGCGTAGAGTACGGCCCATTCATAGGCCCCAATGCTGTGGAGGCTCTGAGGGCATATTTCGCTTTAAGGCGCAGTCGCGGAGAGAACTTGACCGCTAAATCGCCTCTCTTCACAACCGAGGAAAAACCGCTCGTGCGCTTAAACCTTGTCTCAATAAATAACGTATTCCTCCGCATAACACAAAAAGCCGGCAAGAGAATAAGCACGCACAGGTTGCGTAAGTTTTTCGAGACATATATGGCGTTAAGCGTTCGGCATCCGATTATCCTCAAGTTCTGGATGGGACACAAGGTTAGCAAGGGCAGGGACATCGAGAGCCGCTACATTATCCCGCCTATCCCTGAGCAACTTGCGCTCTACAAAGAGAGTTATCACAATATAGACCTAACGGGCGGTAGCCTTGAGGAGAGAGCCAAAGCGGTTGTGAAAGCTGAGTTTGAGCGCATGCTGACTCCGGAGGCGAAAGCGTTTGCCGAGCATCATGACATACGCTATCAGCACAGGAGAGGAAAACCTAAGGCAAAAGAAAACTGTGAAAATGGTGAGCATTGCGGAGAAAACTTTGCGCAGGTGCAAGAAACCGAACTCTTACAGCATCTCAAGGACGGTTGGAAAATAGCTTACAAGTTGGAAAATGGCGAAGTCATAATCCAGCGTAGTGCCCAAGTTTTTTTTGCAGACGGTGTAGTGTTTTTCTGTCCATGAATATCAGCTTTTTTGCAGACGCATAACCTGAGCGCACAAGGCGATGCAGTTCACCATAGAGAACTTGGGTTACGTTCAAAGCCTTTTCCTACTACGAGGTATAAAATGGAAGAAAGTGAAATACAGGAAGAAGGGGAAAACTCTCTTGAATGTAACCCGCCCCGCTCAATAACGTTAAGCAGTGAACCCTGAAGAGTATGCTGATCGTGGTTTTTCGTTCAGTTTAAAATGCTATTTTCAACTTTTTTTCTCAAGAAACTTCCGCGATTAAGGCTCTCGCAAGTCATGTGTAAGTGCTTTCGCCTCTCTCGCCTACCATTATATAATCGCCTACCATTATATAATGAGCCTCACAAGAGAGTATCGCACTTTAGGGAAACTTTTCGTTCTAAAATGCTAGGGCGCATGCCTATAAGTCTCTCCAACAACCTATCCCTAAAAAGGGATAAGCCTATGGCAAGGCAACCCATGCCCCCTGAACCCAAGCGAGAACTTAACCCCCTACCGAAAGCGTTGAAGGTATCGTGATCCCGCGCCCTGCGAACAAGACCGCAATCTGAACCCCTTCGAACAGAATCTCCCTGAATAATGCCGCAAAAGGAAAACCTTTTAACCCAAAGGCTACCTTTAAGGAATGAGCCTTTTTTAAGGCTTAAAAGTGAAAGGAGAAACAAAATGCAAAAACTTAAACTCCCCTCTTTTTCTCGCAAGCTCAAAATCGGAACCATAGGCGTCGCTCTCATGCTGGTCGCGGCATTCGCTTTGGGTGCGTATGCGCAATCCCTTGCCCCCACAGACTTGCAGAACACAGGAACCATAGCACCACCAGTAGGCACAGTTAGCTCACCATTGCTCATGATGAGAGATGATAGTGTTTACATCGCGCTCAACCAAGCAAACAATGAAAGCGCACTCGTGCCGATCACAAAGATCGATTGGGGAAAGCATGTGGAGCGGGGCAAACTCTTTTGAGGCGCTAGGGGGTTGTTGCATTGATCTATGGAACAACTCAACAGTGCCGATCTTCCCCGCTTGGAGTGTTAGTGCCTTGCCAACAGGTTGCACACTCTCATGCTTTGTCTCTGTTACACAGGACTATTACCGCTCAGACCAACCCTATAATCAGATTGGCCCAAAGTGGACGGGCGGGCATGTGTGGGCACAAAATGACTTTAGCGCATTCTTCATAGAGCCAAAGAGCATGAGTTCATCGACAAAGTACAAAATGGTCTTTGTGCTTACATTAGCCGCGAATGCGATTCCGCAAGAACTAAAGTTCACTATCACGATCAACTGTCAAGAGTAAAACCCTTTGCGAAAACACAACTTTCCCTTTTTTTTATCCTGAACTACCAAGTTTTCCCGGCATGCTCTTCATTGTGAACCCACATTTACGACTTGTTTAGGTAGGCTCGGTGACTCGCTTTACCTGAGAGCCGTTCATGCGTGCGGGAAGGGAGCATGTCGCCTACGCTGAGAAAACCGTAATCGTGCTTAAATCGCACAGGGCCTAAGCTCTTTTGAGGCTCAAAAAATGCCCAAAAAGGAAAAAGAAACCCATACATGCCACGAATGCGGCTTAGAGGACTTAGAGGCATGCGAGGGGCATGAGGAGTTAAGCGACGATAAAATGAGCATGCACAGGAGCGCGAGACCCTCACAGTCCCCGTGCGCCTTTTGCATTCGCAACACGGAGATCACGCAAAGCCCAAGTTTCACAGACTTTTGGCATGAATAATGGACGGTGAACTCTCACGGCGACGCAATGCTTGACGACCCAACCCCGCACGACGTGAGCATGCTCAAAACCCTTCATGACATCGTCCAAAAGGAACTTCGCAACCTGCAGGAGGTGAGAGCATGAATGAAAAGGTCAATGCAAAGGATTTAAAGGCAAGTGAGAGATCGCCCGTGATCCCCGACATAACGAATGCGGAAAAAGCCAAAGTTTCCCAAGACCCTAATGACAAAGCGAAAAAGAAAGCCGAGCACAAAGCCGAAAGACTTGAGAAAGAGAAAGCCCAAGCCGAGAAAGCTAAAGAACCTAAACGGAGCGATAACAAATTGGAAGAGGCGCTAGGCCACAAGGCTAAGGAAAAAGAGAAAAAACCTGAGAAAGTCGAGCAACCCCTTTTCCCCGCAGAGAGTAAGGTCAATAAGTACGGTTTCATATACATGAGCGGAGACGCGCTTGAGGCTTTCGGGCTCAAGAAAGGCGTAGAGGCAAAGTTAATCATAAACCTTGAGGATGACAGGCTTGTGATCACGAAGGCCTGAGCATGCCTCTCTCTCTTTTTTTGCCTTATGTGACGAAAGTCTCTACCTATTCTCTTGTGGAACGACAATACATATTAGTGATTCATAATCGTTAATATACTCAAGAGCAACCATGGAAACAAGAATAGAAAAAAGGTGTGCTTGACAGAATGATGAAGAAAGCCGCTGTTAAGAAAAGCATGGTTTACACGGTTGACTTGACGAAGATAGATGGAGACGGAGCTTTTCCATGCCCGAAATGTGGAACAATGATATCTCCAGACGACGAGTCAGAAGAGGTTTACCAGATCGTTGAAACAAAAGTCAAAGACGACGAGCTGGTAGAGCTAATCCTGACCTGCAACAAGTGCGGAAGCGCCATCAAGCTTGTAGGTTTTCTGTCGCAATCGGAAAATTAGACCTGAAGCAACTGCAAGCTACTTTCCCGTTTCAAGTCTCCTACTTATTACGACAAAAACCAGCCACAGGATAGCGCCGTAAAAGACACCGTTGAGAACGGCGCCTAAATATCCCGCGTATTCACTAGTTACTTTTCCGATCATCACACAGAGGAGATTCCCTGGAAACATTGGGTAAGGAGCCAGCAGCGATGCAACTGTAAACATTGAAAAGAAGACTAACAGGATCAGTGCACCCCTCACCTTGATCCTTCCCTTGCAGGATTTTAGCAGGTTTGTTTCGGATGGTCTTCCGCGAAAGTATCCAGTATCGCAATATTTAATAAAGCTTCCCGTATAAGCGTGCAACACAAATACACATGAACAACTTAGCCCGCCAATTAGAAGCCGAGAAGCTGCAACAGAAGAAAGAAATAGTAATACAAGAACGAGCAGAGCACAAAAACCACTATCAGGGCAATCGCCCCAAGTTTCCTGCTCGTTGACAAACTTGAAACGTCGTCCAATGGACCTGGATGCCTGTACGTGGCAATAAAGAGCACAAAAATGGCCATAGACCAAAAGCCCTCAACAACCAGTAGGAAAATCGACAAGAAAGACAAAGCCGTTCGTGCCTTTTCACCAAGAAGTGACCGCGACACATGACCCCCATCAAGCGTTGCAACTGGCAACAAGTTCAGCATCGTGACGAGCATGCCAACCCAGCCTGCAAACGCCACTGGATGCAAGGCTATGTACGCATAAGGCCTGCCTGGCGGAGGTTGCGGAACTGCAACAAGCGCCTCGGCAAGCAAAGCGAATAGCAAAGGAAACGGGATTACGGAAGGCAGCAGTTCGCTGCTGAATCTTACAGGCGAAAACAGAAGACCAATAACGGTCGCTACAATAGATAACACAAAGCTTAACACTGGCCCACTTGCTCCAATGTCAAAGAGTGAGTCCCTGTTCGGAGGATAGGATTTCTGCATTATTACTGCTCCAAAAGTCCCAAAACCGAGAAGGCCGAAGACTGAAGGTGGACCAGGGATGAAATACGGAGGCGTTGCCTCCACACCTTGCCTGTTTGCAGTTATCTTGTGGCCCAGTTCATGTAAACCCAGAATCGTCATTATGGCTATTGTGAACGTGGCGCCGCCGATGAATGGGTTGACCAAATCTTCGGAGAGCAGGTATCCAGTGACGAAGGTTGTTGCTATTGTTGCGAAAAAAAGGATCCAGTTTATCATGATGTTGCTTGGCTTGACGGGAGGTTTCGGAGCAACTTTTAAAACTATCCTTCCGTCTTTTCTTCGCAGAAATGCGATTAAGTTGTTTGCTTCCAAGTTTTTCAGTAGCCTAAGAAATGCTTGCTTGGCCCCTTGAGGTTGCTTTAGGTAGTACGTTGGTACGCTGTGTTCCATTAAGGCTTCTTCTACTTGGAACTCTGCGGTGACGATTTGAGTTACTTTCTCGAAATCACTTTGCTGTAAGAAAGGCGTTCCAGCTGTTTCGCTTGGAGCTTCGCTCATGGTACTTTTTCCTCTGATTTGATTTTTGTATTAAGATTATCTTGAGGTAAAAAAGGGTATTGGCTTCTTGTTCGGGATTTGATTTATTAAACTTTTAAAAGGAAAATATTTGGGCAACCAGAATTTGAGGTATAGCTAGAGAAAAGGGATTTTTCCCTCATTTCAGTGAGGGTTTTAACCTGCTATTTTTCGACGTATTTGAAGGACGCCTACTATTGCTGCTATTGCTGCTACTTTTTAACCCGGCGTATTTGGGCTAGTTGTCGTATTAATCAGAATGTATCCTGTTGAAGCTTTGACTAAAGGAAAAATCTCAAAAACCATATTAAAGAGCAAGGATGACATCAAATGTCTAAGCTAATCACCATCTCAAAACAGCCAGAAGGTGCAATTATTTGTTGAAAAACATAAAAATAGCACTAATTGAAGACAGGCAAGAAGACACGTGGTTCGATCTGAGCCTGCGGCAATTAAGAGCAGGCGAAGTTCGCTTTTACAGAGTTGATGATTATCTTACTGGTAAATGGCTCTTCAAAGTCTGTTTAGACAAGGAAATCGGCAGAACCATAGTTAAAGCCTTAAAATGTCCCGCTGGAAGACTTTTCTCTCAATTGGAAGGCGCCACAATGGTTTTCCAGAAAAGCATAATCGATGACTTATTCTATGATATTGTCTCTCTCACACACGTTGACGGCGAAGGTAGAGTTCGCAGAGAAATTGCAAAAAGCATCGAAGATGTGCCCTTCATCATACGCGAAAAATTTGAGGTTAAAACCTATGAAGAGGCAACTGGCAAGCGAATTGCAAAAAACTACATTGTAACCCTATGCAAAAAAGAAAAAGAAATGATAACCCTGTTTTTGCTGGAAAGAGCACGGCCACTTCCGCTAGAAGAGAAGGAAAAGACCGCGGACCTGCTAGCTATAATTAAAAAACTGGAAAAAGCCAGTGTTACAGAAATTTGTAACGTTGCGTGCGAAGAGTTCGGAATCGAAAAAGGCGATGTTGACGTTTCGTTAGTTGACCTCGAGGCGAAGGGGAAAATAAAGCGTTTAGAAGAGGGTTACGTTAAAGCCGCAGATTAGCTGAAAAGCTCCTCCAGCACTTCCTCGGGTCGAAATTCTTCTTTAGATCTCACTGAAGCCTCTTCCACGTACAGCTTTACCGCCTGGCTAAGAGCATCCTCACTTATTGGTATGTAATCCAAGTCAGAGTGAAAGTAGTTCAAAAGCGAAGCAGCACAAGCGAATTTTATTACGTGGCTTTCTAAACGCGCCGAAAACCTCAAGCTTTCATGCTGTATCCGCTTCAGAATAGCTTCCCTAGCTCTTCCAATCGCTTCATAGGTTTCAGCCGTAATCATCACTGGCTTCTGGGGAAATCGCCCCCTAACAAGTGGGTGCCCTGTTTCTATAGCATAAATCAGCGTAACGTGGTCCCTAATCTGGCGGGCGCCTTTGTCAACGCTTATTTCACCCAAGGCCAGTCTCATCTGACTCTGAGCTATCTCAACGTACCGCTCTTTCGTGAGCCTGTGAAGACGACATATCATGCGATCTTCTATCGCGTTAAAGTTCGGATCGCTTATAGTAACCTCGTACCCTCTGCCCAAAATTTTGGTGTTATAATTCACACTGAAAAAAGAGTTAAAACGATACGGACCCACAACCTCCCTGTGCAACTCATACTTAATTTCGCCGCGTTCCATGGCAAGCTTTAAAACATCCACCATGCCTGAGTAACGGAACCAATTGTTGAATTCCGGCACAATAAAATTAAAAGTTCTTCCAGCGTAGGCTTGACCGATCCTTATGAAGCGTGCTGGCGTTATCCCGCCACAGTAGCGGTTCCTACCAAGGATTCCATGTGGATGTATTTTCCCATCAGTCACTCCTAAAATTAAGTCCCTTGTTGAAAAACTTTTACCCGTACCTGGCTCCCCGAACAAGGCCAAGGACCAGCCGGTTCTCATCCCAGTTTTTCCTTGAGGACTCACAATTTCAACGTCTGCGAGGCCGTACTGCTGTATTATGCTTAAGAAACCGTCAAAGTAAAGAAGGTATCCGAAGAGGTTTTGCAGGTAGTTTGCGAGATAACTTACAGAAAAGGTTTTCCCAAACTCAATGGTGGAACTCAGCCTGTGTTTAATCAAATCATTCACATACCCGTCAAGTTCCCCTTCCATCTCCTCGATCTTTCGACGCTCATCCTCCACGTAATCCAATTTTTCCTCGGCCGCCGGGGCAACCGTTGCTGGCTTATACTCCAGTGAAGGCATGCTCAGCTCAGCGCGAATTAACGGAAGCGTCTCCTCAAGCGTTTTCCACTCACTGTGCTCTTCACCCTTGTAGGAGGGCACCACAACCTTTAACTGCTCAAGTTTAACCAGAACGGGGTGCGGGTCAATCTTCTGATTTAAAGCTTCCCTAAACTCCTTTAAACCGAAACTTCCACCAGCCTGCATTATAGTCTTCAACACGTGAACGCAGTCCTTCCCGTACTTCTTCTCCACCTCTGAAATTCCAGCCCGAATTTTTTCCCAAGAACCCTTCAGGCTTAAAACCCCGCTCTCGAACGTGTAGTACTTGCCCCTGAAAACAACCCAATCTCGCCCTGCATGCTTCTTAAAGACTTCCTGAAGTTGCGCGTCGCTCGTTGCCTGCGCTACTTCAAAGGCTGCCTCATCTGCATCAGCCTCCCAGCAGCTCACAAATTGATCGAAATAATGAATGCCCAGCTCTTTTCCTATTTCTAAAATGTCAGCAACTGGAAAGACCCGTTTGATCAGCAGTTTCCTCTCTACAGTTTTGTCATCGCTCGTCATGCTTCTCCCCCTTTAATACGCTTGGAAATAGCCATGGCCTCCTCATGGTTTATCCAGCCCTTCTCTTTAATTTCATCCAAACCCTTGGCCAGAGTCTCTTCAAAGTCTCCCCACTCGAGAAGGTTATTAGCTTGGCAAATTTTGCTTATTTTATCCCGAAAAACCTCCTCGTTTCGCATCTTCCCAATCAAAGATGAAATAAGCATTTCATGCAAATCTTTAGATGTTAAACGCATTAAAAGCTTCATCCGTGACTCTGGAGCAAAAGTCAAAATTTTGCGTAAACCTTTTAGAACGCCCACATCCTCAGAAACAATCATGGGAGAAAAGAGGCCACATCTTTCCTCATTCTCCTTCGCATATTTGATCATGTAAATTGGAACACAAACTAAGACTGTCTCATCCAGTTTCCAGTCAATCGTTATTTGCTCCCTAAATGTGGAGGCTTCACGCTTCATCCCATCTGTGAGGCTTCCAATATTCCCTGTTATAGATGCAGTTTCAGAAACCATTTCATCGATCTGTTCCTTTTTCTTACCTATTTTGGACTCGTATAAGCTATTAAGTTGCTTAATTTTTTCTTCTTCTACGGCAATAGCCTTGCGAAATTCTTCCTCAACCTCTTTAACATTTTTATCTCCCTCTTTCTTCATCCTCTCAGTGACGTCGGAAACCGCCCTAACCTCCTTTTCGACATCATCGATTTCCCGCTTACATTTTTTAAGCTCATACGTCCAATAAGTCTCTCTTGCAGCATTTTTTCTCCGCTTAAAAGCCCCAATTTTCTTCCGAATACTTTCCTTTTTCCGCTCGATCCCTTGGAGTTTGCGCACGTATTTCTCGCGTCTTTTCTCTAAAACTCCGGCCTTTTTCTCGGTATCCTTCAAAATGTTTTTGATGGTAATATCACGCTTTAACGTTAATTTCTTCACCCTTTCATCCACTTCAGGTTTTAGGGTTGCCACGTCCACCTCGCACTTTTCTTTTAACCGTTCAATTTCGTATAGCATCATGCGCTTGTGAAACTCCACGTCCTCGTTAAGAATCTCTAAAGCATACTGAAGTCCCTTCACGTTAGCGTGAATTCTTCTCCAACAATTTATTACATCTTCACGCGTCCCAACAGCTGTTTTTTCATCAATTTCCGAGGGGATCAAAACTATTTTTTCGTCGCCGCTTCCGCTGGGAAACGATCCCTTCTTGAAGTATTCAAGGAGAAAACGTAGTAGATCCCTGTTCGCTATTAAAGCCCTAAACGACACGTTGACGGCTGATGCAAAGTCTCTGAAATTTTTAGCATGCCTATTCAAAGCATCCATAAAATCTTGATGAACCACAGAGTTTTTCTTTAAATCCTCCACAAAAAGTCCTATGTTGAAAGGCTCCCTAAACGTAAATTTGTGGGATAGAGAAGCCATGCCGTCCAGCACTAGACATGAATCCTCTACTGGAACAGCCCACATTGGATAATAAATCTTCGAAATGAAAGATATCTTTTCAGGCACTGCTCTTAAAAAGCCTGTTTTTCTTCGCTGCAACTCAGCCATACATACAACACGCGCCAACTCCGTAGGATAAGTGAAAATCTCTTTTCCACCACGCCCTCCAACGATGAACGGTAGGATTAGACTTCTATCCCTCAACTTATGCCCACGCCATAATGATTATTTTAAAATCTAAACAGAAAACCCCTCTAAAACTCCACTGAAGAAACGCTTTGAAACGACCAAGTGTCGCTTCAATTTTCTGTAATTTCAAAGTTCCTTCGACCCCTATAATAAAATAGTCGTTTATTTTTATTCTTTATCTATAAGGCGTTTATCCGTTCTTCTATTTAATTTTGTTTTGAAGAAAGCAAATTGAAACAAAAAGATCAAAACGATAAACATTATATTATTAGTTTAAAATGCATCAATTGTGAAGACATATGATGACGAAGATGTTTACAGTCGGCATGTTGTCAACGAATTGTTATGTGACAAGTTGTAAAGAAACACGAGACGCAATAATCATAGATCCAGGCTTTGACGACCAACTCGCGGCTGAAAAAATCATCAAGTTCATAAACGAAAATGCGTTAGAACTAAAGTTTATCATCAACACCCATGGGCACCCAGACCACACTTGCGGAAATGGAATAATCAAAGAGAAATTTCACGTGTCCATTCTAATTCATGAAGACGACGCCTACATGCTTGAAGAATTAAATAAGAAGGCTGCAAGATTTTTCGGGTCCAACAGCTTTTCGCCGCCAGCAGACACACTCCTGCACGATGGAAACCTTGTGAAGTTTGGAAAAATAACCCTAAAAGTCATGCATACCCCCGGCCACACATATGGAAGCATATCGCTCCTAGGGAAAAAAGAGGTTTTTACAGGGGACACTTTATTTGCAGGTTCCATCGGGAGAACAGACCTTCCGGGAAGTTCCGAACGCGACATGAGGCTTTCATTGGAGAAGCTGACAAGCTTGCCAAATCATTATGTTGTTTACCCCGGCCATGGATCTACAACAACACTAGGCGAAGAAAAACTTAACAACCCGTTTCTATGATGGTCACAGTCATAATGTGTTTCTGAACGTCTTCTTTCCTTGAAATATGCAAATCGGTTCAAATACCTAAAAGATCGGCGAAAGCGGCACCGCGCACAAAATGAATATCGCCACCAGACCAAGCGCCAGGAGTTTCCTGCTTGTGGACAGGCTGGAAACGCCATCCAGCGAACCCGGGTGCCTAAAGAATAACATGAAGAGCACCAAAAAGGCCATCGGAATGAAACCCTCAATTGTTAGGTACACAATTGACAAGATGGCAAGCGCAAGTCTCAGGCCGAGTTTTTCACCGAGTACTGATCGTGCTACATGGCCGCCACCCAGCATGGCGGCAGGCAGCAGGTTAAGCGTTGTGACGAGCATTCCTGTCCAGCCAGCAAAAGCCACAGGGTGCAAGAGCAGAAGCCCATTCGGCGGGGCTTTGGGAATCAGGTTAAAGCTGTGCAAGAACCTTTCAAGAATATTCCACATTACTGGTACGCCTATTTCGCTGGCTCGTACTTGGGGCGAAGGAATGGTCAACGTTAATCCAATGATGCTGACGATGGTGGCTATTATGAAACCTGTGATGGGACCGTCTGCTCCAACGCCGAACAGTGCATCTTTGTTTGGAGGAAGAGACTTCTGCATGATCACTGCGCCGAAGGTTCCGAGCGGTGGTGGTCCTGGAATAAAGTACGGCGGTGTGGCTGCTATGCCCTTCTTGTTCGCTGTTATCTTATGGCCCATCTCATGAGTGCCAAGCACGGCCATCATGGCCACCGTGAAGGTGGCGCCTCCGATCAGGGGGTTGATTACGTCAGGCGAAATCGTGTAGCCTGTTACAAAGGTGGTTGCGATGGTGGCGAAAAAGAGGGCTCAATTTATGAGGACGTTGCTTGGCTTGACAGGAGGCTTTGGAATGACTCTTAGAACTGTTCTCCCGTCTATCTTTCTCAAGACCGCTATCAGATTGATCGAGTTCAAGCTTTTGAGCAATTTGAGAAACGGCTGTTTGGTTTCCTGCGGTTGCTTCAGATGGTAAGTTGGAACACCATTCTCCATTAGAGATTCATCTACCTGGAACTCTGCAGTAACCAAGGTAGTTATTTTCTCAAAATCGGACTGCTGGAACAGAAAAGGCTCCTCTTTTCGGTCAGGAGTTTCGGTCATAGCGTCTTTTCCCTAATTTTGTCGAAAATTCTCGTAAGCGATTTCATGCCGTATAATCGTAAAAATGTGATGTTTTTAGTTCAGTTTATATCGGTCAAAACGATTGTCAAGTGGAAACAAAAAAGAGGTTCTATCCTCTTTCTCTGTGAAAATATTCTATGAAATAGAATTTTTACCCTTTTCCAACTCAAGAATTTTCTTTAAATCTTTCTTTAAGACGGGAATCTTATTTTTAGCAATATCCCAAAGGATATCAAAATCAACCCCAAAGTATTCATGGATGAGAATGTCACGAAGACCCGAAATTTTTCTCCAATCTACAAAAGAGTGCTTCTTTTTGAGGTTTTCTGGTATGTGTTTTACAGCCTCTCCCATTATTTCCAAATTTCTAACAACGGCGTCTACTCGCATACTATCTTTTATGAAATCTTCAAATCCGAGATCACCAATGTACTCTTCAATCTTAGAAATTGAGGCTAAAATATCTTTAAGATAGACTTTATAATATCTCTGCATACTTTACCTCCTTTAGGATTTGATCTTTTATGTCCGGCTTTATGGCGTCAATGATTACTAAATCTACCTTTTTACCGAAAACTTCTTCTAAAAAGAATTTTAAATTCATGTAGTTATCAAATGTCTTAGCCCCTTTTTCAAACTCGACTAGAACATCGATATCGCTAGTTTCCTTTTGCTCACCCCTAATAAAAGAGCCAAAAAGGCCGATACGTTTGACGCTGTATTTTCTTCTCAAATCATACCTCTCTATTATTTCCAAGGCATTTTTTATTCCTGTATTTTGTTCACTCATGTTTTTCATCATCTTCAGATTTTATTATTCTGTTAGTATTCAGCTTTAATTAACTTTTCAAAATTAAGCCTTTTCCTCATGAAATTCTCTGATACTTGAAATCCTTGGGCTAGTAGCGCAGCGCTCGCTTTGATTTCTTTGGCAAAATCCTTAATGTGCAAAGCGGAAAGCTGAGCATTTGGCGCGCAAAGGCAACTCTGCTAGGACTGGCTTGTAGATACGATCGCGCGTTAGTATTCATGACGTAGAAAAGTCTATTGGAAATTCTTAGTCTTTTTATATCAGTCAACAGGAACCATGCTAGCCTGCCTAAAAGCGCGGGGGTGGAAAAGTTTATTGGATTACGCTAGCTTGTTCAGATTTTTCCTTCTTTGTCAATCGGAAATCATTACACGGGCATAAGTTGGGGTGCATACTTTCTGTCTCTCTTTAAATTTGTCTGAAGTGGTCGAATGAAGAGTTTTGGTTACTTCATGTGAAAGCAAAGTTCTTATTCGGTTAAGATCATACTTTTCAAGTTCCATGAGTTCTTCAGGCGAAACAACTCTGCCCTTTGGCAGCCATTCGAAATCCTTCTTGTTACATGTTGCGAGTTTAGCTTCACATGTTATGGCGGTGGCACCTATCGTGTAGTCTCCAGCTTTTTCTTTGAAATCCCATCTTCTAACAGCGGAGCGGGCTGAGATTTTTTGCAATCTCTGCGTTGAAGGGAACCACCTTGATTTCGTGAAGTTTCAGAAAAGCGTCTGTGTAGTTTTCAGTTCGCCCTCTCTTCAAGTGATGGTAAACCAGCTCCATGTAGGCGATGCATGGAATCATTTTTTTCAACGTCTGCATGATCTCTCAGTCAATTGCAGAAAGCTAGATTGCTGAAGACGTTGGTGTCAAGCACGATTCTCATGGAAAAACCTTAAAGCCTCTGCTTTTCAACTCCCTTTCCAAGTCCCTCACGAGTTTCAGCTATTGTTTTTCTATGTCCTTGCATCCTTCGCAAAACTCTCTAGTGAAGTCTTCAACTCTAAAGACATGATACTTACCATTGGCTTCCTTGACGAAAACCATGTTGTCCCCAACCTTTATTTTAAGCTCTTCACGTACCTCTTTTGGAATAGTGATTTGATACTTCCTGGTGACCACTACATTCTTTCAATTACCACTACGATAAGAAAATTGTACTACTATTTGAATCATCCCCCTACTCGTTCATTTAGCATAAACATTCGTGAAAAGTGTACTGTTAATGTTCTCTTTCGAAGAGTTGTTCCCATAGGACTTTTAGGATGTATTTGGAAAAAGCTACTATTTCGGTCTCTTGGGCGCGTGTTTTTTTCTTAGGCTTCTATTCTGAGCGTCTTTCTCGTTTTTTCAATGTCGTTCTCCTTTATAGTATTCTCGGGCGGATATTCAAGAATGAGGTGTTTTAGTTTCATCTGTTTTAAGGGTGGTTCGTCTTGCCGCTTGGTGTTTGTGTTGTAGCGTTTGTAGTGAGCCTATGCAAGTAGGAAATTGTTTGTGTGATGTTGTGGTATGAGCGATTTAGACGATTTGCCCATATTGGGGTGGAGAGTAAACCTTCTCGGTATTGATGTTATTTGCTGCCTTCGTTCAAAAAAGGGAGAAAATAAAGAAAGGGATGTTTTGGCGACTTCTATGGGTCGTGTGGAGTTTTTTCGCTGATCGTTCCTAAGCGTTGGACTATGCTAAATGTTGGGTGCGTTAGGTCTAATGGTGGATACGTTATTTTCAGTATGATGTCTGTGACTCCGCTGTTCTCGTGTTGTAGGTATTCGATGCCTGAATACACTGTGGTTAAATCTGGTGCTGTCAATCCGCCTGGAATATCCCAGAACCATTTAGCCGCGTAGTATGTGTCTGATCCGGTCACACCCCATATCAGGAAGCCTATTGTTCCGTTTAGGTCTTTGTAGACGGATACTACTGCATATCCGCTGCCGTAGCTTGTTTTGTTCCAGCAGGATAGAGCGAGGATTTTGTATGCTTGTCCAGTGTCATTGACCACATATTCGGTTCGAGCCCAGAAGGCGTTAGTGAATTCGTTGAAGTATTCAGCTCCTACGTTGATTTCTGGCCCTCCTGAGAAGAGCATGTTGCTGCTTGCCACTGGGTACGTGGTGCACCAGTCGTCTCCTAGGTGTACTCTTCCTAGTGCGTCTCTGTAGTCGGCTGCTGTGCCCGTTGCTGCACGACCCATCACGAACGGTACGCGCGGTCCATTGGCTGTGTCATTGATGTCCAAGCCTGTCAGTAAGACGTCTATGTCTTTTCTGGAGTCGAAGGCTTCAGTCATATAAGCTGCGCCTATGGAGTCTACGGTTGCTGCGCCTTTGCCGACAACCATCCACTCGTAGCGTCCTTTCTCGTTCTCTTCAATGGTTGAGTAGAGCACTTTAACGTGGGTGCCTATTCCCAGGTTCCACGGGAACCATTCCGTGGTATAGATATAGAATGTTATGTTGCCGGTTTCGAAGTCGATCATGTAGTAAGATTCGTGGGCTGTTTCGTTATACCCGTGTCTTTTAATGAGTGTTCCGTTGATTAGGACTCTTTCTGCGAAGCTGCAGTATTCGTCCCAGTCGGTGGGGATCAGCTTGTCCTCTTCCATGTTATAGACGCGCTCGTAACGTATGCCAGATAAACGGTTTAGATAACCCACGCTTAAGTCGTCGACATATGCCGCAGTGTCGTTATACATTGTGATGCCCACGGAGCCTACATAGTAGTTGCCCAGTTTGGAGTCGGAGGTGAAGTACTCGAACGAGTGCCATTCGGTTAAGGGTGTGGCAAAAGTGCCGTTTTGGCCTGTCAAACAGAAGGCCGCATCTGCTGCTGCACCACCAGTGAAGTTGTCTATGTTGTTTAGAGTGTAGTGCGTCCAGCCAGTCGCGTTGGCGTTATTGCTAGCGCTTGCCATGATGTTTGCCCACTTATAATTCTCAGTGCCAAAGGGATGTTCGTAGACCTTGATTTGGATGGACGGGCCTCTGGTTCCGGTAATATTCTTATACCAGAAGCCGAAGTCAACCAGATCCTTCAATTGTAGCGTAAGCGGTGCCGCGCTGGTCGGTGTGCCAACTATGGGGGTGATCTTCAGCGTCTCTTGACCAGTACCGTTAAGTTTCAAGCACCAATTCTTGCTATGTGCCGTACAGGCGGTTCCATCTTCGTATGCGTTCACCCATGCGGAATTCACTGGGTACGTAGCAGTGTTATCCCTGATGAAGTATCCTGTCCACATTGGACTCGTTACACCAAGACTCGTATACTCGGGGCTCAAACACGCGTAGTATAGTCGGTCGTCTAGACCTTCTGTCAGTGTAATGTAGGTGGTTGCCGCGCCTAACGAGTCGACGTAGTATAGCCATCTGGACTCCTGTTTTTCCACTGCACTGTATAGGTCGTAGGGGTTGAATGTTTCGTTCAGATAGTACTGAACCTCGCAGTCTATCCAATTGTGGGCACTTGACCAACCCAAGGGTAGTTTATCTGCGGTAACAGTGTCGGCGTCGTCTCCGTCGTGTCTGTCCGTTAGTCCGTAAACGGTTACTGCTCTAAACTGTCTCTTCCGATCCACGTCTTCAAGGTCGAAGCACCATTCACCGATCAAATAGGGCGTTTTCGGTTCGTCAGTCATATCGTCTCTAGTCGTGAGATGTTTGTACACTATCGTAATATAGTCAGTATCTTGTGGCTCAGTCGTAAATTTAATTTTATCAGGGTCATTCCCCCCTGTCCACACGTAGTCTTCAGTCGCACCCTCTTGTTGCAGCCTTCCGTTTATGAAAACCATTGGTTTATCACTCCATTCGCCAGCTCCTCTAGGATAGAGATCTGCTGAATCCCAGACGGGGGCCATTCGAGCCCATGTTATGTTTCCGTCAGATGGTGATCCCAAGGACAGCCACGTTTGGTTTTTCGTCACTGTGCACAAAGAGTGTAGTGCGCTGCTTTTGCCAAGGGCGACGGAGCTCTGGACTAGTCTTCCATACAGTTGCGGCCAGAACGCTGCGGTTCCAACGTAAGTTCCAGCCTTATTTATCATCTGACATACGTCAAACCCAGTTATGGGGTATTCTTCGCTATAGAAGTCGTGGTATTCATAGTCATAAGCGGTCGATTGATTACTATAGAAGTGTGCGTAGCTGGGTGGTGCCGTCGTAGTGCCTATGTCCCATTCTCCACGGTTGCTGAATTCAACCTGAAATGTTGTAGCCCACTTTCCTAGAGCCAATCTTTTAATGTCTTTGAACAAAGTTACGATTTTTTTGTCCTTGTTGAACTCGAACGTTATCGTTATGCTAACCAGTGCATCATCTGCTGTTTTGTTTGACGCACCATATAGGGTGGTTTTAGTTAAAGCAACAAATCGTCTAGGTCCGTCGTACAGAACCTTAATGGGATCCGTCGTTGCCCAACCATTCGTCTTCCGTCCACCATAAGGCGCATCATTCGTGTCGCCTGTGCATCCTTCTCGCCAATCTCCACCAATGCCGCTTGCTCCGGACAGGTCAGTGTACATGGCGAAAGCCCACACCCTCTTGTAATTGAGGTCATCGTCAGCGTAATGTATGTCAATGAACCATCCTTGACTCCAGTCCTTCTCATACACGTTAGGATTCGCGAACACGTCCATGCCGCGATATTTCAAGCCCACTTTGGCAGCGCCGTTTATCAGCTCTCCATATTTGGAGAAGCCAAAGATCAGATTTTCTTTTGTATATGGAAAGAGCACATAAGAGTCACTAGCCAACACGCCGGTAACCGTCATATTATCCGCATTGTAAGTAGAGGCGGTAGCTGCTAAAAGTTGAGTAAAGAACAGAGAAACACTCAGCGTTGTTATGATCGTTATCGTCGCCAATATCGTCATTAAATGTTTTCGATTCATTTTTCTTATTCCTCTTTTTTCTTATTCCTCTTTTACATTTTTACATGCATATGTGCATGACGTCCTAAAGATTCTAAGGTGTACGCTTAAAAGCCTTACGCTATGTAGAGATATCATCTGCGTTTCAATTCTATGTCCATGCAACGTCCTTTTCACTTCCCGATGCATTTATGCATGTGCTCCACACTGTATTCGGTTGAATAGGATAAGATTTTCTTCCATTAACTCCGTGGACTACGTTGACGCCGTTGAAACCACATTGAAACGATCGTTTTCTGCGAAGCATTTTTATATCTTTCTATTGAAACTATTGAAGAGGAAGCAGCAACTTGCCTCAAGATAGGCTAAAGCCAAGTGAAGCCCAATTACTGGAAGAGAGCATAAGCTCAGATTGCAAAACTACTAACATACGTTTGCAACAAGGCGGATACCAATATGACCTAGCAAAAGGAGTAGCATCCTTCCAACTAGAACAACGTTTTCCAGACGTTAAAGACTTGATAAGAAAATTGTACGGAGAGGAAAAAACAGATGACTCCCAGTTTATTCGCACGGTTCAAACAATCTTAAAAAAAATGGAGAAAGAAAATGTTGTCAGGATCTTACCAAAGGATAAGCCTTGGGAGTTACAAAGATATGCGCTTTCAAGTTTCAAGTTCATAGACGTCGACAAAAACCTTGTAATTCTAGCAACACCTCAACAAACAGAGCAAACGCAAAATCTGTTACACTCCGCACTGAGCTTACAAAACATGCCTACGACCAAACCAAGTTACGTCAAGACCAAAATTTTGATATCGGCATTCATAATGGTTATATCGTACACAGGGGCTCTATGGTCCCTCCTACAACCCATCATCAACCCAATCATCTTCGTGCCTGCTTTTTACACAGCTGTTGCATGCTCTTTTATACTAGGAAAACTGCGCACTCATTCCCAAAAATAGTTACTGGCTTTCTCGATAAGCACACAATCTTAAATATAGATGCTTTTAATAACAGAATTACGGTGATGAAAATGAACAAAACTGTTTTGACTTCATTTACAATTTTGTGTTTGTTGTCCATAGTGTTTCTAATGGGGTACAAAATATCTGTAAAGGCAAGTCCTGTAATCCATGTTCCAACCGACTACCTAACAATTCAAGAAGCCATAAACGCAGCAAACCCGGGAGACTTCATATTCGTCTACAACGGAACATACTACGAAAATGTTGTTGTGAACAAAACCGTATCGCTTGTTGGAGAAGATAGAGTGACAACAATTATTGATGGGGCAGGAACTGGCAGCGTGATTAATGTAACGGCTAATAGCGTGAACATCAATGGCTTCACCATACAAAACAGTGGGTCAACCACGTCGGATGGCGGTATCTACGTAATTTCAAGTGGCAACAACATAAGCTGCAGCACAATAACAAACAATAAGAATGGAATATACCTTTACTATTCTAACAGCAACATGGTTTCTGGTAACAACGTCTCTTCAAACAGCTGGTATGGAGTTTACCTTTACTATTCTGGCAACAACATGATTTCTGACAACAACATCTACTCAAACTACAACGACGGCATCTACCTTTACTACTCCAGCAACAACGTGATCTCTGATAACAACGTTTACTCAAACAATAACGGAATCAACCTTTACTACTCTAGTGACAACATGGTTTCTAACAACAACATCTCAAACAACGACTGTGGAATCTGGATACGCCAGTTGTCCAGTAGCAACGTAATTTCTGGTAACAATCTCTCTTCAAACAAGAATGGAATCTACCTTTACTATTCAAACAACAACATGATCTCTGGTAACAACGCCTCTTCAAACAAAGATTATGGAATCTACCTTCAGTATTCCAGCAACAACGTAATTTCTAACAACAACGCCTCCTCAAACAACTTGTATGGAATCTACCTTTACTATTCTAGCAACGATAACACTATTTATCATAACATCTTCCTCAACAACATAGGTCAAGTGTGGAGTGATTCGGTGAATGTTTGGGATAATGGAAAAGAAGGCAACTACTGGAGTGACTACCCAGGGCAAGACCTAAACGAAGATGGAATAGGAGACACTCCCTACGTTATAGATGTGAACAACCGAGACAACTATCCTCTAATGGGAACGTTTTCTGATTTCAAAATTACTTGGAAACAGGAAACCCATCACGTCACCACTATTTGCAATTCAACAATCTCTGAATTCAGATTTGAAGTTGGAACAGAAACAGGAAACAAGATAATAAGCTTCAACGTCACAGGCAAAGATGGCACCGTTGGTTTCTGCAGAGTTGCGACTCCTACCGACTTAACGAATTATCCATTTATCGTGCTGGTTGATGAAGAAGAGACCATTCCAACCCTACTTAATGTTTCGGACAAGACACACGCTTATCTATACTTCACATACACCCACAGCAGTCACACCATCACAATGATTTCTTCCAAGCTACTGTACCTTTACAACGAACTACTCGACAAATACGCCAAGTTGCAAATAGATTTCGACGACTTGAACTCAACATACCATGAACTCCTGAATAACCAAAGCACGCTTTTAGGCAACTACAGCCAGCTTCTAGAAAGTTACAGCACACTAAACTTGACAACTCATGAACTCTTGGGCAAATACGGTACGCTTCTAGGCAACTACAGCCAACTACTAGAAAGTTACAATTCTTTGAATAAAGCCTACCAAGAGTCAACAGGGAATTACACCGAACTACTAGAAAGCTATAGCGCATTGAACACGTCTTATCAGAAACACTTGCTGGATTATTCTGAACTGCAAACAAATTACACTTCTCTCTTACTAGAACACACGCAAAACATCCGAAGCCTAACATATGTCTTCATAGCCACAACAATAATTTTCATAATAGCCGCAGCATATCTATCAACACACGCACACAGCAAAGTTTCTAGAGGCCAAGAAATCTTGGGGCGCGCAGGAGCTGCCCAAAATGAGACTGATCAAACGAGCTAAATCCTTACACCCTCATGATGTAGCACTCAATTCTCCATTTCCTTCCGCTCTCCTGTTGATTGAGCCTCTTCTAGAGCTTTGTTATGCAAATTTATAGACAGCCAAAAACCCGAAGCGATTAACCTGTCTAAACATCCCTTAAACTCGTTAATGGCCAATTCATCTCCAGCCAAGGCGAATAGAAGCACTGCGATGGTGCCTATTGGTCTAACCCAGACATTTGAGACGTGGTGGATGCCTCCCCCTCGTCAATAATCAACTCTGTCCCCAGTTTTTGGGCTAGAAAAATAGCTTCAGCCTCACCTAAATGTATGCCTGACACGCCCGCTAAGACATCAGTCCCCTCTATTTTCTCGCGCGCGCTAGTTACTAGTCTTCTATACGGGTGCAAAAATAGGCAACCACTGTCTCATCAACTGGAACACGACTTTTATAAACGGAATTCCCCAAGCCGAAAGATGCGTCAACTGTCAAGTCGTCAATCCAAAAAGTCATGCTCTTTTTAACATCCGAATAGACGTATAAGCGGATGCGATCAACTGTGCTGATGTTGAATCCGTATGTCTGGGAAGTATAATCTGTGAGGTTTGCAACAAATCTTTTCCAACCTGTAGTAGCTGAACCTTCACCCGCTTTTAGACACCAGAATGTTCTGGATTTACTGTCAGAATCAACTAGGCTTATGGAGAACGGCGTAGACTCGTTGGATTTCGCCCACACACTAATTGAAGAGCAGCCACTTAGATTCCACGTTCCCAGAGAATCATACGTTACGCCGAGGTTACCCCATGAGTCTGTTTTGCCAGTGATCTTTAGGCTCGCGTACCCCTCTTTCTTAGTGGATGTGTCGATCTCTAGAGTTGCATCCTGCTCCGGCCACGGCGAACTCCAATCTACCATTAAATCCGCTGGGTCATTTCCAACTAAGGCCGTGGTTCCATTGATTCGCCTTGGATATACCTCAGGGAAGCTTATGTCGCCGCCTTGTTCAATTCTCTGGAAAATCCAGTTGGATGGGAAATTAGTGAAGTTGTATGATGTGTATCCGTGGGAGGCGTTTACGCTGAGATAGACGATTGACGGGTCTTTTGGGTCGATGTGTAGATATGTGCTGTTTATCTTGGACGTTATAGTGTCTCTGATGACCGTTGTTTCGGGGCCGTGTGAAACTTTGGTAAAATCGATTTGCGAGTTTGGTGGAATGATATAAATTCCGTCGCCTACGTGAAATTGTTTGATGCAGTAGGGTATCTCTTGATTGTAGAATTCTGGGGTGACGATGACTATGGGATGAGACATCAACTCTGTTACATCAGTTATATGCGAATCATGAACGTACATAGGAGGCGGAGGTCCACTCCAATTCCCAAAAAGCTCATTGTAAAAAAACGTTGAATAGTAATTCTCCATTTCAGAGATAGACGGATCAGAAGATTCTGGTTCTGAACGAATAAAACGAAACAAATTTTCAATTTCCCCATAATAGGCGAAGTGCTCACCCAATTCCGCTCCCACGTAGTTCCTATATATACCAACAAACCAGTATGCAGGGCAGCCGTAGAAGACAAAGACCGGATTCGATAAATCGTTTTTTGCAAGGAACGCCTTTGTTTCTAGAATTTTTTCATAACTAGATCGCGGGATGTATGGGTTTAAAAACTCATTGTAATGCTGAAAAGCAACAAAAATAGAAGTTGCTGTCAGAGAAAATACAAGGATAGATAATAATAGCGGGCGAAAAGCGACTCGTATTGAATATTTCTTTGGAGATGAAGCTATTTTAAAATGCGATCTCTTTATGAACTCATTGCAGGCTGAGATAGCTAGAGCCAAGAGTACAGAGATAGGCATATCTAGCAATGCACGTATTGCAAAGTCGGAAGGAAAAGGTGTTATTCTAAGCCCGATTAAAACTACTATCAGAATAATTACAAAACACCAGGAAAAAACGAGTTTAGCCAACTCATCTTTTCGCAACGAAGAGTTGTAAAAAAAGTATGTCGCTAGGATCAAAAAACCGAGAAGTATCCACGAACCTCCACTCCATAAAAATATCTGATCAAAAGTAAGTTCACGCATAGGAAAGACGAAGATCGTGGACATGTAACCAAAGAAATACGTAGGAAACAATGATAATAAGATAGCCACAGGAACTGCACAAGCAAATGTGAACATTAGTAATTTCTTTATTTTCCGAGTTAAGAGTCCGTATAGCACGAGACACACTGACAATACAAAATAAGTTTCAAATTGCGTTCCGGCTATTACAAAGAGAATAAGAATGAAAGATAAATATCTCTTATTTAGGAATGACTCCTTATCATCAAGACTGGGAACCAGCATGAGCGCTATCATACTCATCGGTAAGGCCATAAGATTTCTGTGGAGATCGGCGAGAAGCCTCAAAACATTTACCGAAGCAACCGTTAGGAAAGCAGCTAAACCGGCAATGTGAACGTTTTTGCCGATTTTGAACACTATTGCCGAGTTTGCACCTATAAGAAGCGTACAAAATACTAAGGGCAGTATCCTTTCTACAATTACAACGTCTCCACTTAGATAACCAAGGAACGCCAATAGCTGCACGTATAAATGGGGGTAACTCCAACCCTGAATCATAATCATCGGGCCTTTTGCAATAACCTGCTTCGCCATCCACATGTATGCAGGGGAATCCCATCCTAGTAGGAGCCGTGTTCCAAATATGTTATATCTGTAATACTGTAATGCCACTAATAGTATTAAGATGATACATGATGAAATGAGGTAGCCAAAAAGGAAGGGATTACCTCTGTATGGAATAGAGCGAACCCACTTTGACAAACTTTTATACCTTATATTTGAAAAAATTGTCTTTTTGCTTATCATTTCTTCTTAACTCCACATGCACTTCTTTTCTTTATCAGGTTTATGTAAGGTTTTAACAATGATTCCCACGAGTATCGTTTGGCCACATCAATTCCTCTTAGGGCTATATCAAAATAGTGATCAGGGGACTCTAAACATTTAGCAATTATCTCAGTCATTTCTTCTACATCCTTTGCTTCAAGATATTCTCGACCATTAGCTACACCGTCAATTCCCACAATTCCTTGGGTTCCAGAAACTACTAGAAGACCGTGTGCAAAATACTCCAATGGTTTGATCTTCTGGCTAAAACTTTTGGTATCATCGAAGAACGGTAGCAGACCTAGAAAAGAGTTAAAGTAAATTTTCTGAAGAACCTCTTCCGAAACGAATCCTTTGAATCTTACAAAACCCTTTTGTACAACCTCCTCAGTCAAGAACTTTCTTGCAGATTCAAGCGGTCCTCCGACAATTTCAACCTCAAAATTGATTCTACGTTTCATCAAGCTCTTGGCTATTTTTATTATGTTTGAAATGGCAATCAAGTTCTGATCGAAAGTCGGAGAGCCGACAAACATCATCCTTCTCACAGTTTCTTTTTCGAGTTTTATTTTAGGCTTAATGTAAGAAACTCCATGGGGAATGTGAAGTACTTTTTTAGACTTCGTGTATTTCTTTAAAAAGGTGTCCCAAAATGCGGGGTAGGTTATTATCACATCGGTTAGCCTAACAGTCATAAGATCATACAAAGCCATGATCCACGCAACAGGTCTAATCCCCCGCAGGTACATAGGCATAAAATCATCTCCTACAATCACATGATTCCTTAGCAACGGTTTCAAGAATAGAACAGATGGAGCGGAGCCAGTGCCCAGATACTGGATTACTCCATAACTCTTAGACATTCTGATGATTTTGGGCAGAGCGCCTAAGGCAAACAAGACTAAGGCAATGAATCTTGTCGCTAATAGATCGTACCGTATCTTTCTTAAAACCCGTAGATCAATGTAGTATACGTTTCGTGACTGTTCTGTGGGAGGCAACGAGCTTCGCTGGAAAAGAGGACAGATAACACACGCTTTTATTTTCTTACTTTCAAGTACGGAAAGAAATCCTTCAATTCTTCGTGAGGCCCCAGAGTAGAAAGGATAATCAAGGCATGACACGATTATGACACCCGAACGACAATTAGACAATTCCAAGTCACCAAGGTTTCTAAGCTAAGCGCGAGCGCGCATTTTGCATAACTACTTCAATAATAGAATATTTTGGCACACTAATAATCAGCTTCGTCCTCACGGTGCTAACAAAGTCTGTAGTAGCCAATCTCTCAAGAATCATGTTCGGGAAGAGTCTATACAAAGTACTCAAAAAAGCTGTGGGCAAAGACAACCTGAACGGATAAATGACGAAAGCCTTCGTAACAAACCCATAAGATTTGATAAGTTGTAATACCTCCTGCCCTGAGCTATATTCCCTAATGTGGTCTGGAGCCAATAATGATCGACCTTCCTCATCCTTATAAAAGTAATTCGCATCCTCTTCTCGTACAACTGTAGTAAGTACCAAAAATCCACCATCTTTCAGTACGCGTGTAACTTCACGCATTAACGCCTTATCATCCACATGCTCTATGACCATTGTCGAGAACACCAAGTTGAAAGTTTTATTTGCAAATGGCAGATGCAAAGCCTCGGCACATACTATCTCGCGCTGTGTCTTAAGCAAAGTCATCTCGCAGCGTCTCTTATCCACATCTATTCCTACTACAACCGCATTGGGCTTGATTTTGTTACTCACATTGAAGATTAAGGTTCCCGTACCGCAACCAACATCAAGTATCCCTCCAGCATGTTTGACAAAAGGAGATATAAAATCCCATATTCTGTGCGAAAGTACCAGATTTATGTCCTTCCCAAAAAAAAGGAGGTTCCGCCTATAACGTTTGACAAGGAAACTATGCCAGAAGAACATTCTTTCACTCAATTGGAGTACACAACTCCACTTTCGCAGCGATTGCTGTAGGTTCCACACAAAGACATTCGGATCCACGCCATAATCGCAATCAATGTTTCAGTCTTTTTTTGCAACAGCAATCAACGTACCTGCCTTTTCAAGGTCATTAGTTAAGATGAAACTTTCCACAGTGAAATGATACGGTGTTACGTATCCCTCCAAAAATGCAACAAGTAACCAGCCAAAGCGACTCATCTTGAGCTTGGATTTTGTCCTTCCCCCAAGACCCAGTTGCATAGAAAGATAACCAGAGTCAATAGCCATTTTTACCCCAAGTTTGACTTGCTGAAAATATCTGCTAAGCAACCCTTGCAGCTCACTTGGGGTAAACTCATGCGCATGGTATGGACCACCATAAGGCTTAGGCGTTGATAATATCAAGATTCCTCCTTCACTAAGGACTTTCTTGACATCTGCGATAAATGTTTCCTGCGCGGTCAGATGTTCAATCACTTCAAAACAGGTGACCACGTCGAAAATGCGTTCTCTGAATGGCAACCAAGAGCAGTCCGCTACGACAAAATTCAGATTTTCAGATTTCCACAGCGCCTTGGCACGTCTAACGGCATTTCTGTACAGGTCAACGCCCACAACGCAGTTAGCTTGTTTTGCTAACTCTGCAGTTCCATAACCGACTCCGCAACCCGTGTCCAGTACACTCTTTTTTCTTACATAAGAAAACGCGTAATAGTAATTCCACGTGAAGTTTCCATTCATTTGGTAAAACGGTACATATTCGGGACAATTATATCGTCCAGCGATGTTATGTTCCGAAAGCATTTTAAGGATTGTTGAAAACATTCTTCTCAGCAACCTAACATTGCGAGCATCTTATGCCACTTTTTTTAAAGACATGATCTAATCCTCCTAATCCCACTACTCTTAATAGAGTTCAGAACATAGTGATTGCGACCATCAATTAACGTTTGTATGAGATTATTTAGATTGCTCATTGCTTTCTCCTCACTAAGCATATCCACAGCTAGCTGTCTAGCATTTCTCCCCATAAACCTAAGCCTCGCCTTATCACTCATAGCATCAATTATAGCTTTGGCGACTAATCCAGGATCAGAGAAGTCCACTTCAAATCCGGAGCCATACTTGGTGGTGAGATCTCCAATGAAGCTATTAGCCGGTACCAGTACTGGAATGCGACAGGCCATATATTCGGCCCATTTTATCGGCATCCCAACATATAATGCAATACTGTTCGGATATGCAATCGGCACTAATGCAAGATCAGCTTCATGGATTATATTCTGCAAAAAATCTCTCCGCAATTTTGGAAGAAACACTACGTTATTCAAAGACAACTTCTTCGCCAAACTAACTACTTTATCCTTTTCTTCACCCTCCCCAACAATCACAAAAACAACCTCATTCTTGCCCATACTTCTTATTTTTTGGGCCGCGTATACGATGTTTCCAACATTTTGATATACTCCAATAGTCCCTGAATAGAGAATCACAAACTTATCCTCGATATCTCTCTGCAATAAACTCTTCAGGGCTGGTCTGCAATTTTCTGCATGAGGACGACAATTAAATTTTTCTATATCCGCACTGTTATAAACGACAGCCGCAGGCTTGCTGAATCCGTACTGCCTTTGAAATATCATTAAAGCGCGTTCATTGTATACTGAAGCAGCGTCTGGACTACCCTTGAAAAGCGCCACGTTAATACTATAACCTATGGCCTGAAACAAATAATTAAGAAAACGATTTGGCAAGGTGACAGCTTCAGGCCACAGATCAGAGAGGTCCACTACGAGCTTAAAAGACCGCAGAGCCTTCGCCAAAGACGACACAAAATCTATGGCAGGATGAGGATATGCAGAAATAACAGCTTTAACGTTTTTGAGTCGAATCAAAGCGAAAAAAGCCAAAATAGAATACCAAGTGAATAGAATTAATCTATTAAGAAAACCTTTATATGGAATTGGAGGAATAGGTAACCTAGTCACTGAGATACGATTGTTTTCACATTCTTTAGAACGTTGCGAATGATTTATTTTGCCACTTGGGTATCGTGGTTCGGAAGATATCACGTGAACAGTGTACCTTTGGGACAAACTTTTGGCTATACTGTAAGCCCTTGATGACATGCCTCCAAAATCGGGGGGATATAGCATTGACAGAATAACTATATCAATAGTTTTGTTAGACACATGATACACCAAGCATAAGGAGAATTTTATGCTATTGCCTTAAATGATTTTCCTTATTAACTTACTGCATCATTTCTTCAAGACTAGCCACATGACTGCTCCAACTATATTCATCCGCTTTCTTCCAAGTTTGATAGCCCATCTTATATAATAAGCCTTCATCCTCAAGTTTTAAAATTGCATCAACATAACTGTCAACATTTTCCTCTACAACCTTGAAACCATGGACACCATGTTCAAATAGTTCCCACACCTCCGACCGTGACGGGGCAATTATAGGAGTGCCACAACCCGCAGCCTCAAGAGCAGTCATATAAAGCTTCGGCCCTACAGGTTGTATAATACATCGTGCTTCGCGATAAAGCTGCGAAAGGCTATACTCACTTATATTTTCGGCCAACAATACTCTGTCTTGCAACTTACGCTTGAAAAGCGAAATCTTGAATTGCTTTAGAAGCAATTTATCTTGCCAGCGCCCTGCTACAATTAGCTTCAACCCACTTTTCTTAAGATTTTCCATTAAATCCAGCAAAAGAAAAGGTTTTCTTTGTGGTTCCCAACTCGTTATAGAAATTATGTAGTCTTTCTTTGGATAAGGAAAGAAGGGTGAAGGCTCACAGCCTAAACGAAAAACGATGGGATCAACATGAAATATCTCTCTCCAACTCTTAGCAGCCTCACGTGTGGCGCATAGAAGCACATCAGCACTTCGGATCACATGATCTTCAAACAACCTTATGCACTTGACTAGGTGGCTATTCACCTTAGGATTTACTATCTTCATCATAACATGAATCGGTATATCGTACAAATAAAGAATCTTCTTGAGGTCATGCGACCTGTAAAGATTAAGCATCTGAAGTGTTGATAGAGTTGAATGAGCGATGAGGCACCCGCAACGTGCTTTTGAGAGTTTCTTACTCATAAACAAGCCAGAAACTAACGCACCAGCAAGGTCAATATCAATTAGACTTCCTTCAACGCATCTATATCGTCGTGTCATGTAGTCAAATATGGATGATAGCGCTGGTATCGGACGCAGAGTTAAATAGGCTACACCTTGCGGTAGTCCTCCAACCAAAGACATCGTTTCGTCGAAATTACGTTTTTGCGTTATGAAATAAACTTGATGCTTCCGCTTAGCTAAACCGGCAGCTTGTTTTAAGGCTGTCTTAAATGGACTGCGGACACGGGGAGGTTCTGATAAAATCGCAATCTTCATATGAAGCCCCAATGACAAACCATGATAGAGAAGACTGAAATGGTTTTAAGTTTCAATCGCAAAAACCTGAATCCCCCTGTATGCTGACTATTGTAGAGCGTAGCCCTATTCCTTTAGTTTTTTCTCCGCCCATTCATAAGTAATCCTAAACCCCTCTTCCAAAGAAAACTGTGGATTCCAGCCTAACTTTTCTCTAGCCTTAGTCCAATCCGCCGCCCTCCCAGTCACCAACATCCTCCTCAAATTTTCATCCCCTTCATCGAAGTAAAGACCCCCGAAAATCAAAAAATCTTAGTTGCAGAAGATGAAGTAAATTCTTAATTCCATCCATTGCTGTCGTGATCTTGGATTTTCCAACTCTCTTTCTGTACTTAACTGGTGTCTCCGCACATTTACAGCATTTGAAAGCACGAATCTTAATTTCCTCAGAAAAGGCCATTCCATCACTCTCTGGCAAAATACGGTCAAGCGCATCCCTCCTAATCACCCACATACCAGACTGAGAATCTCTCAACCTCACTCCAAAAAGAAGCCTAACCGCTATACTCAATATCCAATTGCCCAACCTATGCATCCAGCTCATCGCTCCCGTCTCCATAAACTCTAACCTGCTCGCCGTAACAAAATCAAGATCTTTCTCAATCATAGTCCTCACCAACATCGGAACGGCAGAAGCAGGATAAGTATGATCACCATCCAATGCCACCAAAATATCTCCCTTGCTAGCTCTAAACCCTGTCTTATACGCTCTGCCATAGCCTCTACGAGGTTCAACAATAACTCTCGCTCCAAGCTGTTCAGCTTTCTCCTTCGTCCGATCACTTGACCCCCCATCAACCACTGTTACCTCACACGCAAAACCCATTCCCTCCAACATCCTAAGTGGCAACTCAGAAAGAGTCGAAACAATACCATCCTCCTCATTAATCGTCGGGATTATCACACTCAACCGACAAGGGTTTGTATCCAACAGCTTCTTCTCCTTATCTTCAACTCGCAAGCTTACACAAACACGCATGCTAACCTTACCACACGCTTCTGTATGTCCATACGTTTTATATAAAAATCTTCTATAAGAATGCGAACTTGAACCAAATTCATAAGGGCGCAAATAAATGTCAAGACATCTCCACATCACTTTCTATGTGGAAAAATAACGCTTAGCAAGGTCTTCCAGAAAATTATCAAACCATCCACAAAAACATTCACTTTAGAAGGACTCAAACCATCCCTAACAGTAATGGGGACCTCAACAAAACGGCATCCACTCCTGATCGCGTTAACAAGCATTTCAGACTCGATCTCAAACCTCCTCGACGAAAGCTCCATCCCCCTCACCAAATCAGCCCTAAAAGCCCGAAAACCGCACTGCGAATCAACAACCTTCCTCCCAGCAAACAAGGAGATGAAATAACTAAAAATCAAGTTACCCAACATCCGAAACTTACCCATTGGAGATGTCTCGGAACTGAAGACACGCAACCCAATTGACAAATCAAAACCACCATTGATAATAGGCTTTAACAAACGAGGAATTTCCTCAGGCTGATGAGCGCCATCCCCATCCAAAGTCACTATCACATCTCCCCTACAAGCACGAAAACCCATCCTAAGTGCCACCCCCTTACCCATTCTACAACCGTTCCCAATCACTCTAGCACCACGCCTCTCACAGACAAAAGCCGTGTCATCATGAGACCCGTCATCTACTACTATAACCTCGTATGTAAGACCTAACTCTCCAAGCACCCCACAAGCACGCTCAACCACCATACCGACCGTTTGCTCCTCATTAAACGCAGGAATCACCACCGACACCAAAACGCTGTCTGAATTCCTCCAATTTTTCATGAGCAAACGCAACCTTTAGCTTTCATACACTGCTTGTTCCACTTAAATGAGTTATCTACGCGGATGCTTGACTAGTATATATGCTCGCACATGATTTGCCTATGACATTTAGAAGGGTACACCCAAGATTCGCTTATTCAACTCAAAATAATTCAAATTTTTGATAGCATCCTCGCAGCGATTCTGATAGCTTTCTCACTTTTGTATTTTGGTTTCCAACCATATTTACGTAACTTTTCACTTGAAAGATGCATGAACTTAACATCTCCTCTCCACCCTCTGCCTCCTTCAACCATACTTGAATAAACGAACTCTACATCCTTCAAATTCATTTCCTCTACCACAATTTCAGCAATTCTATTCACATCGATTCTATCAAGCGAACTCGCATTGTAAACGTCAACTCGATTGTTGCCATTCAAAAAGGCATCAAGAGCGCAAAAGACAGCATCAACACAATCATCAATGTAGAGGTGAGACTTTTTCTGAAAACCGTCGCCCAAAATCACTAACTGATTAGGATTAACGCGTGCTATCACAAAACGTTTGGGGCTTTACACTTCAACAAACTTAGATTATTGATAAGAGTTATATCTTACTTTGGTAAAGAAATGTAGCGCGTCTTGGTCACTGGGGTAGGAGGTTTCGTTGGAAGCCATCTTGCGAGGTACCTATACCAGCAGGGAAACTTTGTTAGAGTGGTCGACAACAAATTCGACGACTACATTAAAGAAAAATATTACAATGACAAATTGGAAATGGATGTGCGAATTTTGGAAAACTGTATATTGGCAACAAAGAGAATAGACAAAGTCTATAACGTCGCTGCTAACGTGGGTGGCATAGGCTTCATTACCTCAGTAGGCGCTGAAGTAATGTATGACAGCGTTTTACCTCTTAGGCGCTATCAAAAAATGAATTATTAGACAAACGGGTTGGAGGAGTTTTGTTTTGCGTGCATTAGTTACTGGCGGTGCAGGCTTCATAGGTAGCCATCTCGTAGAGGCATTGATAAATAAGGGCCATAATGTAACCCTTTTAGATAACTTAAGTTCAGGTCACAAACGTAACTTAAGTGGAATCTCAGATAGCCACAACCTTAATTTTCTCGCAGGCGACTGCAGATTCACTGCAGATGTTAAAGAAGCCCTAAAAAACGTAGATGTAGTATTCCATTTCGCAGCCAGCCCTGAAGTCCGCTTAGAACTTGCAGATCCAAAGAAATGCTATGAACAAAACATTAAAGCAACATACGTCCTGTTAGAAAGAATAAGAAAAAGCAACGTAGAAACCATAGTTCTTGCCTCGTCTTCCACAATATACGGCGACGCATCAATAATCCCGACTCCAGAGAGCTATGGCCCATTAAAACCCATTTCTGTTTATGGTGCATCTAAACTGGCTTGCGAAGCCTTGGTATCCTCATACTGCTACAGCTTCAAGAAGAAGGGAATCATAATCCGACCCGCAAACATAGTCGGTCCACGCGCCACACACGGGGTGATACTTGACTTTATCAAAAAACTAAAAGCGAATCCTTCAGAGCTCGAAATCCTAGGAGACGGAACACAAACCAAATCTTACCTTTACATCAACGATTGCATAGACGCGATAATCAAAGCCTTCGAATCAACCGAATACACAGTAGCCATATACAACATAGGTTCAGAAGACCAAACCAATGTCGCTGAAATAGCCAAGATAATTACGCAAGAAATGGGTTTAAAAAATGTTAAGCTAAAATTCTCGGGAGGAGTCGAAGGCGGAAGGGGCTGGATAGGCGATGTCAAAAACATGCTCTTAGATATTACCAAGCTCAAGTCTCTTGGATGGAGGCCTAAACTTAACAGCAAACAAGCCGTCAGGGAAACCGCTAAAAATCTAATAGCAGAATTGCAATAACCTTAACTCAAGTCGCGCCGTCAGACCTTTAGACTCTTTTTGTTTGTAAAAGAACATCTGATTGGTTCGTGATGGTTTATTACAAACGCGTAGCCTACATTTTGTACGGACTTCAAACTTCAAATCATCAACAAAAGTTATATTAAGTTCATGAATCAATACGAATCACAAACAGTCACTTTGGTGAGATAAAAAAATGGAGCGCATTTTGGTTACTGGTGGTAGCGGTTTCATTGGGAGCCATCTTGCTAGACACCTATACCAGCAAGGGCACTTTGTCAGGATCGTTGACATAAAGTTTGACGACTACATCTCAGAAAGATACTACACTGAAAGATTAAAACTTGATTTGAGAATATGGGAAAACTGTCTGTTAGCAACAAAGGGAATAGACAAAGTCTACAATCTAGCCGCCAACATGGGTGGCATCGGATTCATCACGAAGGTCGGTGCTGAAGTAATGCACGACAATATACTCATAAACACCTACATGCTTGAGGCCGCAAGACAAAACCAAGTAAAAAGATATCTATATACTTCATCAGCGTGCGTCTATCCGACATACAGACAAACAGACCCAAACATAAAAGGCTTAAAAGAAGAGGATGCCTACCCTGCCGACCCAGACAACTTCTACGGCTGGGAAAAACTATACACCGAAAAAATGTGCGAAGCATGCCAAAGAGACTACAACATGGACATACGCATACTCCGATACCACAATATATATGGACCAGAAGGAACATACAAAGGCGGAAGAGAAAAATCACCGGCAGCCCTCTGCAGAAAAGTAGCAGAAGCATCAAACCCAGGCACCATAACAATCTGGGGAGACGGCAAACAAACACGTTCATACTGTTACATAGACGACGCCGTGACAGGAACAATAATGCTCATGGAATCCAACCATGACAAACCAGTAAACATAGGATCAGATCGACTTGTCTCAATCGACGACCTCGTAGACATAATAATAAAAATCTCAGGCAAAACCATAACAAAGGAATACGATCTCACAGCACCACAAGGCGTCAGAGGCAGAAACGCCGACCTAACCCTTGTGCGAAACAAAATAGGCTGGGAACCAAAAGTAAGCCTAGAAGAAGGAATGGAAAAAACTTACAAATGGATAGAAATGAAAGTAGACCAAGATAGAAAAGCCTTCAAAAACTTAGTCGTGGATGAAAACGCCACCACAATAAAAGCCTCGCACACCTGAAGCTCACTAACATATTCGCAACCAGCTAGGTTTTTTCTACTTTTTCAAGCTCTCTTCCACCTCGCGCCCAAATTCGAATTAAGCAGTTGCCTCAGCCCAAAACCACACGTTTTACATTCACAATCAACCAACACTCACGCCGCACACAGTTTAAATGATTATGTCCCAAAACCTCAAATTACAGTAACAAAAGGTAACTAAAAGCAGCAAATTCTTCAACAAGAGGATAAAATTTCAACTATTTTTGAGCAACCCCTCTATCTTCATTGGGAGATATTTTCGGCACTCTGCTCCCCTGATTAAGCGCCTGTTCCATCGCCTTCAAAGTACTATCTTTCTCCACGCCCACCAACCTTGCAAAACCCGCCTTAACAGCCTCAGGGCGTTCCGTAGACAACCTAATCCCTAACACGGGTTTTCACACAGGCGGCGCCCGCAGAGTATAGGACTGCAAAACAAATAAGCATTAATGAAACGGATAAAAGGAACCACCACCCGTCGAAATAACACTAAAAGAATTTCACAAATTCAGAAAAGAACTGTCACAGAAGGCAGAAACTTGAAACTACTAGTAGACACCACTTATCTTCTACCAGCGATAAGCATTTCCATCAAGGTCTCTAAAACGACGTTTTGATTAAACTATTAAGAAAGGACACGAAATCTCCATAAGTAGCACAAGCATCGTCTACAATGAAACAATAACAACAATTCCAACACATGAAAGCACACTCCCACTCACAGCCTTCAAACTCAGAAACATGCTCACTGACTTCATAGACTGCCTCATTCTTTCATCAGCCATAAACCGATGTGACGCTCTCATAACGGAAGACGACGACATCCAAAACTTGAGAAAAACAATGAATTCAACGAACTTGTCACGGCAATAAATCCCAAATTCAAGATTCAAGCACTAACTAAAACCCTCTAACCCTAAGCACAGGATACTTAGCAAAAACAAACAAAAACTACGTAAAAATGTAACAAAAATTTTAGATGCCATACGACCTATTTAAGATGCCGAAAAAGCGCGCGCCAGATTACAACACACCTTTAAACAGGTCTTCCTCGCTCGAAATCTGCAGATCCCTTGCACTACACCCCTCACAAACCTCCACCACACCACTCAAACCCCTAAAAACGACAACAGGCCTTGCCTCTCTCGCCTGGCCCATAACTAGTTCTGCTGCTGCTGCAATCTCGTCAACGACGGCGACGTACTTGACCTTGAGAATTTGTCCGAAAAGATCCTTCTTCCCTCTGTAGTCTCTAAAGGAGTTGATTCCTGCAATGCCTATTGCAAAGTTTACTTGTCCTCGCCTGAACGGGCGACTGTAAGTGTCGCAAATTATCACCGCGACGTTCCTCCCAGTCAATTGCTTAATTCTCACACGGCATTCTTCCGCCGACCTATCAGGATTCTCAGGCAAAAGTGCGAACTCGCCTCTTCCTTCCACATTTGACTTGTCTATTCCAGCATTTATGCATATTAAGCCGCGAACGTCTTCGACAAGCAATATTTCACGAGAAGCCTTCAACACCTTTTTTGTTTCCCTTAGAACCAGCTCCACAAATCTCGGATCCTTCCCAACTATCTTCGCAAGTTCTTGAGCCCTTCTCGAAGCGGCAACATCTCTCAGTTTTACTACCCTTTTCTCAGTTTTGGAAAAGATCTTCTGCGCAGCAACAATCACATCTCCATCTTCAAGCTCCAAACCGTCCTTCTCAGCTGTTTCAACAATAATTTTGGCCAAATCATCACCAAAAGCTATCAAAGGGAAGCCTTCAAGAGCAAACGCCGTGAAACTTCTCACCAAATTCCCTCCACATCGAGTCCTACATTGCCCTTCACCGTGTTAAATCTCTTGCCCATTTACTGCTAAAAGCTCGGATAGGCTGTTACGGATTTTGAAGTCTTATTTTGGATTCATAATGCTTAAGCTAGCATTTGGCAGAGGGATAATGCGCGCTAGCAGGAGAATGGATGCATGTTCATGAAGAAGCAATTAGAACCGTTCGCTATTTTGCTCACCGTGGTCTTCGTCATTGCTGGTCTCGGCAACAGAACGTTATTTCCAGTTGCGAAAGCAACCTATGTTGAAGGTGCAATAACTCAGAACACCGCTTGGACGCTTGTTGACAGCCCGTTCGTGTTGTCCGGAAACCTCATGGTCTACCCGAATGCAACATTGACCATAGAGCCTAGCGTGGAAGTGAGGTTCGGCGGAGAATTTTCCCTATTCATTAACGGAACGCTCCTAGCAGACGGCACCAACGACAAAATCATAAGGTTCACGTCAAACAAGCAGGATCCGAGGGCAGGAGACTGGGAAGGTATAGTTTTTGCTAGCACGCAGACGTCGTCGTTGACGCACTGCATCATAGAATATGGAGTGAACGGAACCATGGTGGCAAGCGGTTCCCTGAACGTCCAATACAGCAAGGTGAACTGGAACTCTCAGAATGGAATCGTCATAGTGAACGGGAATGTTGTTGTTGAAAACAGCGAAATTGCAAACAACTCCATGAGCGGCATTCTTGTTTCGGGCACTAATCAGGTCACTGTGCGCAAGAACAGCATAATGTCAAACCATGACGGAATAACCCTTCTCGGAGATTCCATATTGAACCTGAGCATAGACCAGAACAACATATCATCTGGCAGCCAAAGTGGGATATTACTTGGAGCAGATTATTATGGCAGCACAGCCATCATTGACAACACTCTCTCAGCGAATCGATATGGCTTCTACGCGTCAACTGACACGTCTACAAGCATCAGCCGGAATTATGTCCGAAACAACGATGTCGGATTCTACTATGAAAAAGGAGGGTCCCATACAGCCAACTTCAACGACATATACGGCAATACTTTGGCTATGGATGCTTCACTCGATGCCACGGTAGACGCGACGCACAATTATTGGGGAGAAAAAAGTGGGCCGTACCATGAGTCATTGAATCCACATGGAAAAGGCAACCCAGTGGGCGGCAACGGCGTGAATATCGATTTCATTTTCTTCCTGTCAGCTCCAATTGACTACAGCAACAGCCCACCTACAGCAGTTCTCTGGGCCGACAAAGCTTTGGTTGCGCGAGGTCAAAACGCGACTTTCGTAGGCGCTGACTCATACGATGATGGCCGAGTTGATCAGTACTTCTACGATTTCGGAGACGGGACAACAAGCGGGTGGACAACGCTGTCGATCTTTGCTCACAACTACTCTGCAACGGAACCCTACAACGAAACATATGCAAGGCTGAAAGTAATGGATGATTTCGGCGTAGAAAGCTCCTACGCCAACATTACTGTAAGCGTTCAGAACCCCCCCTCTCTGGTAGCATCCGTCACTCTGGACAGTTACTCTGTGGACAGCAACAAGGACGTTTCAGTAACCGTTTACGTGTCAGACGGTGTAAACCCGGTGGAAAATGCGAATGCCACATTTTTCTCAGTAAAAGGAGGAAGTTTCACGCCACAGTCAGGTCTCACTAATGCAGAAGGGTACTTCACAGCGAACTTCACTGCTCCAAACGCGACTAGGCTGATAGATGTCAGAATCATTGCAAGAGCCTCAGGAGCAGGATTTGCAGACGGCTCTAACTACCAGTATCTGAAGGTCTTTCCGCCCCTAGCGGTCCAAGTAAGCGCCCAATCGTCAACAATCATCGCTGAAAAATCGACAATCGTGACTGTCCTAGTGACAAACGGTTTTAATGAGCCAGTTGCAAACGCGTCACTAACGTTGTCTGTAGACAACGGTAACCTTTCAGCTTTCAGTGGCGTCACAGATCAGAACGGTAACTTCTCATCGGTGTTCACCGCACCCCTAACCACGGTGACGCTCAACGCCACGGTCAGTGTTAACGCAACAAAAAGCGGATTTGTTGATGGGCAAGGACAGACCATAATCAACGTGCTGCCAAAGGTGCTCGACGTCCGAATCATAGCTGAAAGAACCATGATCATTTCCGAATCCAAAGTGAACATGACCGTTCACGTGGCATACGACGCAATGCCGGTCCAGCAAGCAAACGTCAGCATTTCGCCGGCGAATGGAGGAAACTTCTCAGATCCGACGGGACTGACTGACGCCTTCGGAGATGTAATCTTCACCTTCACGGCGCCACAAGCTAACGCGCCTCTCGACATCATCATTACAGCGTACGCTTCAAAAGCGATGTATGCAGACGGAGACGGGGCACTGACCATAACGGTCGCTCCTGGGGTGCTTAGCGTTGAAGTCAGTTCTGCTTCACCATCAGTCAGGTCAAGAGAATCAGCCGTAGTGACAGTTCTTGTTACCTGCAACTCGACCCGTGTCTCCGATGCCCAAGTCACAGTGTCAGTTGATAATGGCAACTTTTCCGGCACGACGGCAATTACAGATGTAAGCGGCTCATGTACGTTTATCTTCAACGCCCCCATAACGACAGCGCAATTATCTGCAGTCATAAGAGCAAACGCCACAAAGAACGGGTTCATAAGCGCAGGAAACCAAACAACCATAACCATCGCGCCTGAAGCCCCTCCTCAGTCTGAGGGCGGGTGGCCTTGGTGGACCATACTCTTGATCGTTATCCCGGTTGCGATTGTGGTCATAGTTCTTGTTCTGATTAAGTTGAAGATCATCACGGTTTCGACTGAGGAGGAAGAGTAGGCGGAAGTAATGTGTCGTGAGACGTAATATTTAATAGAATGAGCATCAATATTAAGAGCACAGGAGAAGTACAATGAGACAATTGCGGCTGAAAGGAACCCTAGCTAAGCTCAAGAAAGTCAGGGTAAAAATTAGCTTGGGAAAGCATCAGCAAGTAGCCATCCCTCTGCCACCGCCAAAACCTGTGCCTAGAGGATTCAAGATTGTCGAGAAATATCCGCTCTATGAGCCTTTTGCACATGTTGCCATAGCGCAAAGCCCGAAGACGGGCGAATACAAGTACGTTCTGGATGAGCTACAGCTTGACCCGCTTGAGAGAAGCGTTTACCGCAAAATTTTGGACATATTGCTCGCCGAAATAGAGTCGCCGAAAGAGGAGATTGCTGACCCGAGGAAGTTTTTCGAGGAAGAAGCCAAGAAGATTGTTGACAAATACCGCATCAGCCTAGGTTGGCTGCCTGACGTTTCATGGTACAAGATACTTTACCACGCTGAAAGAGACCTCGTAGGTTTCGGACAGATCGACCCATTAATGCGGGACCCAAATATCGAAGACATTTCCTGCGACGGAGTCCAGAGGTCAGTTTACATTTGGCACCGAGCCTATGAAAGCATTGAAACTAACATCGAGTTCGGAAATGACGAAGAACTTGACAACATGGTAGTCAAGCTGGTGCACATGGCTGGAAAACACGTGAGCTCAGCCTTTCCAATTGTGGATGCTTCATTGCCAGGCAAACATAGACTCGCAGTCTGTTACAGGCGCGAGATCACGCCGTTCGGAACTGCGTTCACCATAAGGAAATTCAGAGAAGACCCCTACTCGATAATAGACTTGATAGACACAGGCACCTTTTCAGAGGAAATGGCAGCCTATCTCTGGATGTGCCTTGAAAACAGATCGTCAATAATGGTTCTGGGTGGAACGGCTGCGGGAAAAACCACCGCCTTAAACGCGCTAGCCTGCTTGATCAAGCCCGGAAGCAAGATCATCACCATTGAAGAAACCGCCGAGCTTAACCTGTCTCATGAAAACTGGGTTTCACTCATCGCCAGACAGAGCTACGGCTTAGGCGGAAGCAACGTCGGCGAAGTGGCACTGTTCGACCTCGTCAAAACGTCCATGAGGCATCGTCCCGACATATTAATCGTGGGAGAGGTAAGAGGTCAAGAAGCCTACGTGCTTTTCCAAGCGCTGGCCACAGGTCACGGTGGCATGTGCACCATGCACGCCGAGAACCTAGACTCTGCGATTAAGCGTCTCACGCAGAAACCAATGGATATCTCACCTGCTTATCTTCCGCTGATGAACATCATATTGTCGATTCAAAGAGTCCACCTCATAAAAGGCAACGAGAAGAGAGCCTACAGGCGAGTCATGGACGTGAATGAAATCGCTGACTATGAAGACTACAGGAACACGTTCAAGTGGCATCCCGCCAAGGACGAGCATTTGCCAGCCTTCGACAAGAGCGTGATGCTGTCTTCGGTTTCTGAAAGGATAGGCCAGAGCAAGAAGGAATTGATAGAAGAGATAGGTAGGCGCAAGGATGTGTTGCACTGGATGCGAGAACGCAACATAAGAAGCTACAAGGACGTCGCTGCGATAATCGCGGAGTACTATGCTCGACCTAAGCAGATTTATGAGAAGGTTCTCGCAGGAGAAGAGGTGAAAGCTGTTGCAGTTTCTAGAAACCCTTGAAGCGTGGTCCTTCCGCCTCTTTGGAAGGGTGGCTCCTTCTTATTTGAAACGCGTTATCAAGTTTAAGGATTATTTGGAAAGAGCGAAAATCAAGATTTATCCGGAAACATATGTTTCATTAATGTTCTTCATTGCAGCATTAACGGTTCCAGTGCCTATAATATCCTTGACCATTCTATATTTTTATGGCTTCATCCCGATAATCTTCTTGGTACCGCTTCCAATCTATGTAATGATAGGGTTTATGTTGATACCCATATCTAGAGCCGGCGAAAGGGCAAGCAATCTTGAAAGGGAGATGCCCTTTGCGTCTGCCTACATCAGCGTCATGGCTTCAGGCGGCATTGCACCCTACATGAGTTTTAAACGACTCGCACAAGTCGAACTGATGCCCGCAATGAAGGTTGAAGCAAGAGAAATCATGAAAGACGTGGAGATCTTTGGGATAGATCCATTGACAGCAATCCAAAACGCAGCAAAGAAAAACCCATTAGACATCTTCAAAGATTTCCTTTCAGGATACTCATCAACCGTCATCATCGGCGGAGACATCGGACACTTCCTCGAAAGAAAAGCCGAAGACATCTTCAAGGCCAGAGCACTGCGTGTTAAAGCCGCAGCTGAAAGACTCGGAATGCTTCTGGAAACCTTCATAATAGTCAACGTGATGATGTCCCTCTGCTTCTACATAATGTTCAGCGTGCAAAACATCGGCGTAGGCGGCGGATCTGTTGGCGATGTTTCGACCATTCTTCTCTACACGTTCGTCTTCAGTCCAATGCTGTCAATGATGTTCGTTTACATGGCACACAGCATGCAACCCAAAACACCGGTTACTGAAATGCGGCCGTACAAGGTGTTTGCCGTCTGCACAGCAGCAGGAATGGCCTTGTTCCTCTTCCTCTTTCTCAGCGGCAGTTTTGGCGTACTAAGCCAAATGCCCGTGGCGCTTGCGCTGGGATTGTTCATCTCAGCTGCACCAGCAGCCGTTGTGCATGGCAAACTCTCAAGCAAGAAGACAAGCACGGAACAGGGCGTGAACAGTTTTCTAAGAGACCTCACGGAAGTCAGGAAAACAGGACTCTCACCCGAAAAATGTATTGAAAGCCTCTCACACCGCGAATACGGTGTGTTCAGCAAGGAACTGCGCAAAATCAGCTCAGAAATCTCCTGGGGAATCCCGCTGAAAAAGGTGATGATGGATTTCATAGATAGAACGAGAAGTTGGATGACGCAGATCGTCATGTTCTTGCTCGTTGAGACCGTGGATGTCGGCGGGGGCACGATTGAAATGATAGAGTCGCTTGCCAGATTCAACAACTTGACTCAAGAGGTTGAAAAAGAAAAGAAATCTGCAACTCGCCCTTACATTATGATGCCCTACTTTGCGGCACTGCTCCTCGTCGTGACCACATCGATGATGCTGGGTTTTACTACGGGTACTATAGGGGTTGCTGGCGCTGCGCCTCCACCAAACATGGACTGGGTTAGACAGATTTTCATGACGTCAACCATTTTCTACAGCTATATGGTAGGCATCGTGGCTGGAAAAATCAGTGAGGAATCCATAGCAGCAGGGTTCAAGCATGCGGCAATTCTAGTCATAATTTCAATCGTAGCAGCAGAACTATTGCCCATGTTCATAAAGCTCTAAGCTTGGGAAGAGAAGGACTGGACATGGCTGCAAGAAATTCCCCGAACCTAGCAACACGATAGTCCAAACGTGTATTATGGATGCATAAGGTAGATATGGCGAGTTGTGGTTCCTAAAGATTTATTATATAGGAAGATACAAGATATATTGCTGAGGATAGTGAACAAAAGATGCAACCACGATTCCTAAAGCTGCTCAAGTCAAGACGCGCCGTCAGCGCGGTGATTTCAAACATGATTCTAGTCGCTGCCGTCATAGCCGTCGGATTCGCTATGCTCGGTTGGGCCCAATCCCAATCTTCAAACTACACTAATCAATACGGTCGTGCCATCAGCTCTGACATTAACCAGCTGCAGGAAAGAATAGTCTTTGAGTACATTCGCTATGACAATGCCAAAAATAATCTGACGGTTTACTTGATGAATTCCGGAACCATAGGCAACGTCATAATAGCAACTGTTTATGTGAATAACACTCCAAATTCAACAATTGTGTTAAGACTTCTGAGTAGTGGTGCGTCGATAAGCTCTCTAAATGCCACTCAAGAGGGGTACTTTTCAATTATCCCTTATCCAAGTCTTGCTTCGGGAGCAAATTATTCGATTAAAATAATAACAGGGAGAGGATCGAGTTTTGTCGGCACTTTTTCGACTTAGGAAGACAGGTAGAAGGTTAATTTCCGATTCGAAGGGTTTTTCCTCGATAGTCGGAGCAGTGTTCGCAGTACTGGTCATGATTTCTTTGATATCAACGGTTTTTGTATGGTCTCTTTCGCAGAACACGCTCTACAATAACACCGTGACGCAAACTCGCCAAGCAGACTTGGATCGATCAAATGAGAAAACAGTAGTTCTGAACACAACTTATACTCCATACAACAACAGCAATGTTAACGTCTATGCTCAAATCCAGAATATTGGGTCTTCTTCTATCCAATTCATTACCGTCTGGCTTTACATGAGTAATAGCACCCCTTGGACCAACTACAATTTCAGCAGTCTAGTAAATGCAAACGTTCAAGGTGGAAGCACATTCACGCTTAACGTTAACCTGACAGCCACCGGTGTGAACTCCAACTCGACCTACAGTATCTCCTCGTGGCTCATAACAGCCAGAGGAAACACAGTGGCCCTCCAGCGGACCATAGTCTTCGCGAACAACATAATCGTTTCACAAACAACCCAAGGCATAGGTGCCCTCATGATGGACTTCCAAAACTTCACTTGCTATAAAGTGAAGCAAAGCGGACCATCATATTATTTAGATTTTTCTAGCGAAACCACTGGGTATACTGTAAAAAAATCGGATGCCCCTGTAGCTTTCAGGGTAATCCTTACCGACTTGGACACTCAAAACAGAAACATCAACTTAAGTCTCCATTCAGAGTTTTTTTCGATATTTCCGAGCACAGGAGGAAACTACAAAGCTGCCACTTGGTATATTGTGAATGTAGACCCAGCAACTGGGGTGATTCTGACCCCATTTAACAGCCAAATTCTCAATTGCAGTAGTGCAACATCTGTCTACTTTGCCTCTAAAAGTGAAGGCTCGTTTACGACTGTTGATAGCAATGACATGTTCCTTGGAACCTGTCCGATCAATCTTGCTCTGGTCGGGACAATAGGCACGTCTCCCTTCGGACAGAACATACCCTTTGTTTCAATCTACGTATCCTAGTGGGGCGGGAAATAGCAAACCGTGCTGCAACGTCGCATGAAACGACAAATTATACTACATTGCTCCTTACCCGAACGGCGGCAGTGGCTACTCAATAAGCGGAGCAACGAGTGCTCTAATAGCCTTCAGAGTTATCTTCACGGATCTCGACTTGAACCAAGGCGACATCATTCTGTATTCTTCTTCAGTGTTCTTTTCGATTTTCCCTCATGGCAAAAACCCTGCTCAGACTGTCATGTATTCCTTCTGGTACATAGTCAATGTTAACGAAACTTCGAGGCAAATCTTGACAAACTATGCTCCGGTAGTTTTGCCTCCCCCTGACGCGACAGGTGTCCACCCGACGAGTGTCTTTTTTGCTTCAAAGTTCCCTGTGCAGACGCAAGGTCTCACGCCTTGGCCTGCAGAGTTCCTTGGAACCTGCCCTGTTAATCTTGCACTTGTAGGAACTATAGGCCCTGATCTTTTTGGACAAAACATACCATTCGTTTCCGTGTACGTCAATAGCTAAGAATGCGCGTCTCCTAATTCAATTCAGGAACAAGGTGAGCAAGTCGAATGTCACAGACGCTCTTGTTAAAGCGCGACCGAATAATTGCATAATCGAAAGACGCTTGAACCTGATCTCGCCAAAGCTTTCCAAATATCTGAACATGTTGCTAACACACGCGGGCGGATTAAATAATTATGTTTTATAACGGGAGAGCCTGGTCTCCTCATGAGCGCGCGCAAGATCGTGGACATCGAATGTGGATGTGGACACAAACACGTTCAAAAACGCGCATAGTCTAAACTTTTCTTTTCCTTCTTTCCGTTTCATGGTCAGTTAAGGTTTTGTTCGCCATGTTCTGATTGTTTCAAGCCAGAATGTTCCAACGCCCAGCAACCCGAAGATCAAAGCAAAGATGCTGTAGAAGTTGACTTCTCTGAACTGCGTAGCATAGAAGATCAAGAGAGTCGTGAACAAAGTCCCGTACAAAACGTTTCGCGGAATGATGAAGCCCCTTAGCCTAGTGAACTGTCTCAGAATGTCCACGTCAACAGTTTTCACCAGATGATACTCGCCCGAAACTTCCAACCAAGCCTAATTCTACCAGCTTATCCAAATGATAAACCGCCAAGGGCGGGCTTGAAAACCCAAGTTTCCTCTGAACCTCCCATGGACGTATTGAGCTTCCTGAAGATTGAAGAAGAACCCAATAGACCCGCAGGGTGTTTCCCTTCAGGTTACTCACAACATATTTTTTATCCATATTAAGCCCTCGATCACCGTTGCCTTACCATTGTGGATTTACACATTCAAATATTATATGAACAACCAACACTGATTTCAGATAAGCTTACAACCACACAGGCCTCTGGACACTCGTTGAATATCCGCCATCAATCGCAGTGACGACGAAAGCTAGAATCACTCCTGATCACTTATCTCAAATGTAGATTCCAAGTTCATACATGTTAAATAGGAATCTGAGTGACTTCTTAGATAGTACAAAGGTGAAACGTTTGACTGAAAAAATTTCAAGATCCAAGAAAGCTATATCACCAATACTTGCCACTCTGCTCCTCATAGTCATCGCGGTCGCAGCCATAGTCGTAACCTATGCTTGGATAATGACATACATGACCAGCGCAACAAGCCAAGCTGGAGTTCTCCTGAAGAAAGACGCTGTAAACTGGCCGAGTAACACTACCATAATAATTTACGTTAGAAACACTGGCACTGCAGACGCAATAATGGATGCTGTATACGTAGGCAAATCAAGCACAGATCTCATACTACAAACCAGTGTTTCATATGACCCAACCTCAAAAGCTGTTTTAAAGGATGGCGGTACAATAACAATAACTGTAGGATATAACTGGACTTCGCAGACAACGTATTACTTCAGAATCGTTCCAAAAGTCGGCGAAGCACTTGTGTTCCAAGAAAAGGCACCATAGCTTATCCTCCCAAATTCCTTCAATAAACTTATTTTGCTAAACGGTAAGATAGCTTAATAACGTGTGTGAATATGAAAGAGATGCTTGAAGGATTACGTATTTCAGCGTGTCTTATCCTTTTCACTTATGCTGCTTGGAGCGACTATAAAACCCGAGAAGTAAGCAACAACTTATGGATACTCTTCGCACCACTAGCTTTCGCCTTAACCTTTACACAACTTTTTCTTTACGAAGAAACTTCAACCATGCTCTCCTATGGCATATCCTTTGGCTTAACAACCGCTTTCGCTTTAATACTCTTCTATTCAGGAGGTTTTGGAGGCGCTGACGCAAAAGCCCTGATGTGTCTAGCGCTTGCCTTGCCATTCTATCCACAAAATTTGTTTACGCCTTTATCAAGAGAAATTTCGCCAATTTCGCAAACTTTTTTCCCAATGACTGCTTTCAGCAACTCCGTCTTGCTAGCAGCCTTCACCGCAGTCATCATTTTTCTGTACAACATATTTTGGTGTCTAAGAACTGGGAACAGACTCTTTGAAGGAGACCACGAGAATGAGTCTCTGGGAAAGAAGATTCTGGTTTTGATAACTGGCTACAAGGTTCCGATAGACAAGCTGAAGGAAAAATGGCACGTGTACCCTCTTGAAGACATAGAAGAAAACGGTGAGAAAGGAGCCAAAAGAAAGCTTATTGTTGTTCCCAGAGACGAAGGCAGAACTGCCACAGTTGAAAGACTCGACAAGGCCGTCCAAACTGGAGCCATACAAGACAGGATTTGGGCAAGCCCGGGGCTTCCCATGCTTATTTTCATCACAGCTGGACTAATCATAGCCTTGTTTTTCGGAGACATCGTCTGGATTTGCGTACGGTTCTTGCTTCGATGAGACCGAAAGGAATTGAATCAATCTGAATGCGCCTGCCCTAACCTGCCAAAATGGTCTATGAAAAAGAGTTATCTGAGCTAAGCAACCACTGTGCTCTAGGTGCAAACGTTGCCAGAGGATTTTCTCAACGAGCTGAACAGCTCTCTAAAAAGTGAAAATGGAAAGATTAGCGTAGTGGTTATGCCTGACTTCTTTCTTGACCGAATATTATGCCTAAACTGGAATACGAAGACTCTTTCTGAAAAACTCGAAAACGTGGCTCAGAGAAAGGGCGGCAGCATTGACGGCTTGAAACAGGCCGAGCTTCGAGGCGGAAACGCCGTTAACACGGCCTCTGCGTTGATTGGACTAGGCGCAAACGTCACGCCGATAGTATGCACAGACACGGTAGGACTGCAACTCATCAGACTCTACCTGAAGTCAGGCAATGTTGAGCTTTCACACGTCAAAACCTTCGACAAACCGTCGCTGACAACGGCAATGGAGTTGAAAACAGAAAAAGGGAAAGCCAACGTCATGCTCAGAGACATCGGGTCATTGAGCAGTTTTGGACCAGAGGATCTAGACAGTAACGATTTTCAAGCAATCGAAAATGCAGACTACACGTGCGTTTTTAATTGGGCCGGAACCAGACGATTTGGAACGAAATTGGCTGGGACTGTTTTTCGACATGTAAAAATAAAGGGAAAAGGCAAAACCTACTACGATACAGCAGACCCAACTCCTAACAAGGAAAAGATTCCTGAATTAGTGAAGAATGTTTTGCAAAGCAGATACGTGGATATATTAAGTGTAAATGAGAACGAAGCGATTTGCTATGCATCACAGCTAGACAACAGAGTGAAGAAACTTGAAAGAAGCTTGTCGCTCAAAGAGCTCGCAAAAGAGTCTGCGAAGATTCTGGCATCACATTTGCCTGCTAGGGTTGACTTGCATACTACAACCTTCTCCGCAACTTTCAGCAAGAAAAATGAAACAATTGTTCCCGCCTTCAACGTTCCAGTCTTGAGAGCAACAGGAGCGGGAGACGCTTGGAATGCGGGAAACATTTTAGGAGGCGCCTACGGACTTTCAGATGGTGGTAGGTTAACACTAGCCAACGCGGTTGCAGCCTATTATATCTCTAATCCGAATGGAGTTCATCCTACACGAAAACAGCTAATAAAATTCTGTGAGAAGTTGAAGCGAAAAACTGCTCTATAGAATTATTTTAGCTACGTTTCTGAACTTAATAGCTCCTCAAGTATAGAGATTGTTTTCTCCTCTTTGGCTTTCTTCTTAAGTGCCTTAAGGTTAACTTTAATGTGCCTCAAAATTGCCTTTACATCATCCTTATCTTTCAAAGCCCTTTCTCTCTGAACAGTGGCCTTTATCATCCGTAACTTTGCAAGAATTAATGCCTCAGGAGTTTGGTAGTAAGTGGGCATACCCAGAATTTCGCCTTTCCTTTTCTCAAGCTTTTTGTCTGATAATATAATGTCTACTGTGA
>Ga0315280_10000351_pt1 | contig 84890 bp, 66 predicted proteins | sample YL17G06_40_MG_FD_203697 | JGI IMG/M metagenome (GOLD analysis project Ga0315280, IMG submission 203697) | Sediment microbial communities from Yellowstone Lake, YNP, Wyoming, USA - YL17G06_40 | ecosystem: Environmental > Aquatic > Freshwater > Lake > Sediment | place: USA: Wyoming | collected... | reverse complement strand
GCGCGCAAGGCGCGAAAGACCTTTCTCCACGAACACGGGCGACGACCGACGCCATCCGACCATCGTGCCGCCATCACGATACTTTATGCGCGATATAGACGCCCACAACGGCCTCGATGCGGTTCGCACTGGCGCCTGTTATGAGGTTCCCGACAAATGGAATTCAGACATGCACCCAAATGGGTCTGGCGCAACTTTGCGGACTTGATCTTGGGCTGTCAAGTCAGGTGTGATATAGATTCACAATCGGACCGGAAAGGAGAATTCGCCAGTGATCAACGAATGGGACCTGACGCAAACAAACCAGCACCGTGTTTCCCGGCGCAAGTATGAGGTGGCTGTCCTTCCCATCGGGGCCATCGAACCGCATAATCGTCATCTGCCCGAGGGACAGGATTGGCTCCATACGACGTGGCTGGCGCGCGAAAGCTGCCGGATCGCCTGGGAGAAATGCCAGTCGGTGATCTGCCTGCCGACTATTCCCTACGGGGTGGACTGTAACCTCATGGATTTCCCGTTGGCGATTCATGTTTCCCAAAGCAGCCTCGACGCCATGGTGCGCGATATCATCGTCTCCTTGCACCACCACGGTATCCGAAAGGTCGTCCTTCTGAACGGACACGGCGGAAATGTCTTTCAATCCCTGGTCAGGCAAATCCAGTGCGACCTGGACACCTATGTGTTTCTTTGCAACTGGTGGACGGTGGGACATGACCATTACGGAGACATTTTCGACAAACCCGATGACCACGCCGGCGAGATGGAAACGTCCGTGGCCTTGGCGCTCTATCCCGAGCTGGTCGAACAAGCGCAGGCCGGCGACGGAGCGGCGCGACCGTTTCGATTCGAAGCGCTGGAGAAAGGCTGGGTCGCCACCAGCAGAAACTTCAGCCGCCTGAATGACCTCTGCGCGTGCGGCGACCCTTCCCGTGCCACGGCAGAAAAAGGTCGCGCCTATCTGAAGCTGGTCTGTGACCGTATCAGCGCCTTTCTGGTGGAACTGGCCCAGGCTCCTGTGGATGAAGCGTTTCCCCAGAAGGCGTGATCTCTTGCATCCCCAGGATCGGAACGGCGCGTCGAAGCGACGGTAGAACTGATCCAACAATGAGGGGTTCGCAACAATGGCCATTCATCCGATGAAACAATAACGGTAAAAAGCGGCGCGTTAGCCTTGGAGCCTTTCGAAGCGCGGACACTTCTCCTCGGCGAGTAGAAGAGCACATGCCAGCCCGCCTGAGTTCTGTGGCCGCCGTTCGCCTGGGGAAAAGTGCAAAGAGAACCCAAGGGAGGTACAGATAAATGAAGCAGCCGACCATGGCAATTCTTGCTCTCATCTTGATGGGAACGGCTCACGTCGCGGCGGCGACCCGCGAGCCGCCACGACCCATTGTCTGGGACCCGGTCCCTTTGCCAGAGGTTCGTTTGCCCGCGGAGCACCCGCGCATCTGGTTCACCGCCGCAGACCTCCCCGAGCTGCGGAAGCGGTGTCAGACAACGCATGCTGCCCAGCTTAACATGATACGCAACGCCTCCGAGAAGGACCCGCGATCCGCGGGTGTTCGTGCGTTCAATTTGGCATTTCTCTATCAGATGAGCGGGGAACCTAACTATGCCCGCCAGGCGATTGAACTCGCACGTGGCGTCAAACCTTTTGATTGGGTGAAGCCAAACGAGCAAGGACTTCCCTATGGGGATTGGTACTCGGGCCTGGCCGATCCTCTGGCGTGTGTGTTCGATTGGTGCTATGACCAGCTCAACGCGGCCGACCGTCAGGCCATTGGTGCAGTGTTACGGGACGAGCTGGCGCATGGCCCCTATCGAACCCGATTTCACGAACCCTGGTGGATGCCCGCATGGCTGAGCGAGATTCTGGCGCTTTACGGTGCGGGCATAGACGACAAGCTCGCTGCGGATCATCTCGCTGCCTACAACCATTCCATCCATCAGTTCACAGCCGTGGCCGACGAAATTCATGCCGACGGCGCCATGGGCGACTATCACTATCAGTACTGAGACATGATGCTCTGGCCCGAAATGTGGCTGAGGGCCACGGGCCAGAATCTGTTTGAGAAATCGGCTTTCTATCGGACAACGCCGGATTATCTACTCTACCTGATCATGCCTGCCGGCCACTGGCTGGCGAATGACGGCGACGGCCCTATGGATTCACTGGGTGGCCTGGGCTACAGTTTCGCCCCCGATGCCGTCACTTTCCACTTCTATGGATGGCGCAACAAGAATCCTTACGCGCGGTGGCTGGCCCGCCACATGTCGGGCTGGCCCCACGCCAACATAGAACGCCTCTGGCAAGCGATCCTTTGGGCTGACCATAGCAAAGAGGAGAAACCTTTGAACGATCTGCCGCCAGTGAAGTTCTTTTCGAGCAACGGCGTAGCCATTTTGCGCAGCGGTTGGGACCTGAGTGCGAAATCCGGCGACATCGTGGCGGCCTTCTATTGCCGCCCGTTTGAGTCACACACCCATTACAATGCCGGAGATTTCATGATCTGGCGTGGACTGGACGAACTGGTCTGCCGCGGCGGATATTACATGGGAACGGAGAACACCTATCACCACAACTTCTTCATCCGCACCGTCGCCCACAACTGCGCGCTGATTTACGATCCGAACGAGCCGGTTCCCTTCTACGGCAAGTTCATGATGGCTAACGACGGCGGCCAGCTCCGAGGCGACCCGGCTTGTTACCCCAACTCCTATCGGCTGCTCATGGGGAACAATCCGTTCTTCTATCGCGGGGAGATTCGGACGTTTGTGGATGATCCACAGTTCACTTATCTTTTTGCCGATGTTACGCCCGCCTACAATGCGACCAAGGCCGTCCGCGTCGCTCGGGCCTTTCTCTGGCTGAAGCCATCCACGTTCGTCATCTGCGATTGGGCCACTTCTACCAAGCCTCAGTTTGCCAAGCGCTGGTTGCTGCATTCGGCGAACAAGCCCTCCGTCGCCGGAGCGGAGAAAGTCGTCACGGGCACAAGTGACGCCGGAATCCTGGAGTCAACCGATTCGCACTTTGTGACGCTTCAACGCGGTGCCAGCAAATTGTCCCTCCAGACACCCCTTCCCGAGCACGCCGTCATCCGGCGAATCGGCGGCGAGGGGTTTGGCTTCTGGGTGGACGGCAAGAACTGGGAACCTCCGGCGACCACCCGAGAGTTCATGGAGGGAAAGCGAAAGGACTTCGAAGCCGCAGAGGCAACGAAGCGTTTCTGGCGCATCGAGATCGAGCCGACGGAGCAATCAGCAGAGGCTGTGTTCCTCAACGTTCTTGACGCCACGGCGAAGGATGGCAAGACACCGCCGGTTGCCGCATTGTTGCGACGCGAGAAGGCCGCAGGCGTCACGCTCAAGCGAGGTGATGCGTCGCACGAGGCGCTGTTTTATCCGGATGGCCGAGTCCGAGTGGACGGAAAAACAGTCGGGCAATCGTTGGAACCCCTGAAGCCATACGTCGTTCCGGAACGTCTCGGCAGCCCCGGCAAGCCATAGCGCGAACTTCCGAAAGGTGGAAACGACGCGCGGGCTTCCAGTTTCTATCAGAACTTGGCGAAGCAGGCAGAGCGGATTCTTCAGGAACCTCCGCCGAATCGAAGCCGGGCGGTGGCAGTCCTCCGTATTTCTCACCAAAGAGAAGCCTGAAAGGGTTGTTTAGGATAGCATAGGGCAATGCCCCTTCAGGGTTTTGAGAAACCAGCGGTTGCCTTGTGAACGCCGTCCTTTTTCCTGGCGTCGGTAGAAGTCCGGGGTAGTCCGCCTGCCCCGCTCGACTTCAGTGGCCCGGTTCGCGCCAGAGTTTCTTCAAGATTTCGTACATGGCGGGATCGTGCTTGGCGACTTCGGCCCTCACAAACGGATAGAAGTCGTTCTGTCCAAAGTAGGCCTCCGTCAGTTCGGCGAAATACTCCTGATCGTTGTTGAGTGCATAGGCCCGAGCCATTCGGCCATTGTATCGCAAAACCGACTCGTAGCTTTTGGATTCAACGGCGCTTTTGTAAGCAGCTTTAATATCGGGATCGTCGTAGCCGAGAACGCGATGGTGATATGCGTGGGCCAGCTCGTGCAAAACCATCGAAGGCTGATCGAGAGTCCACTGGAGGAAGTTGGAGGCGTTTCCGATCTCAACCGATTTCGCCTTTTCGGGATGGAAGCCATGTGCAGCGAGCCATTTCTCAGATGGATGGTAGCAGGAGCACCGAATGTCGCTGTCTTGGAATTCCACCCAGATTGGAACCTGGCGCAGCTCTTCAAGTGCTCGCTTGGGGACAACGCGACTGGTGTCGTACAATTTGACTTCCAGGAGACGCAGCGTCTTGTCGCCGACCATCTTCTTTTCTGTCAAAAGGGATTTGTTAACATAGACAGTCCAGCCCTCGATGTTCCGCACTGTGTAGTTCGTCGTAGGCTCGTACCTGGGTTGCTGCGCCGCCAGAAGACAGACGGCCCAGAGCAAAACTCTCATTTCCGCAAATACCTCCACAGGAATGTCTTTTGATGTAAAATCTGACTGTGCCGATCTCCTTCATCCGTATGTGTTTAGCGCTGGCAAGAAACACAGGCTGGAAGCCTATACCACCGTCTCAAGGGATTTCTCTATTGGTGGTATAGGCATCTTGCCTGTAACAAATTCACCCTTGGCAGCCAGCGCTAAACATATACCTTCATCCTGAAGGAGATCTTCGTTTAAGACAAAACACACAACACAAAACCCAGACACTAAACGCGTACCCAGAAAACCGATGCTCGACTAGTCGGCTCTCAGTTCATAGGCGTTCCCGGCTGTTGTCTCGAAAACAACGATCCCGGGGGCGGTGCGATCTGTTCTAATGGGTTTTCCGCTCCGCGTCACTGTGAGCGGAACAGCGGCGCGCACAGCCGCGCGATTGCCGCGCGAGGACCGAATGATTGCGGATTTGAGCCGCCCATTCTGCCAAGCGATGTCCGCCTCGAAGCCGCCCCGCGCACGCAGGCCTTTCACGCTGCCGTTCGACCACGTCTTGGGCAGCGCCGGTAAGAGGTGGATCTCTCCGCTGTGGCTCTGCAACAGCATTTCGGCGATCCCGGCTGCGCCGCCGAAGTTGCCGTCTATCTGAAACGGTGGACAGTTGTCGAACAGGTTCGGCAGCGTGCTCTTGCTGATCAGCTCTCGCAGCATTTTGTAGGCGTGATCGCCATCCTCAAATCGCGCCCAAAGGCTGATCTTCCAGGCCTTGCTCCAACCGGTTCCGCCGTCGCCGCGCAATTCGAGCGATTTCCTGGCCGCCGCGGCCAGCTCGGGCGTAGCCCGTAACGTGATCTGGTTGCCGGGATAAAGAGCAAACAAATGCGAGACGTGGCGGTGTTGATCTTTTGGATTATCCCAATCTTCGAGCCACTCTTGTAGTTGACCGTATTGGCCAATTTGGGGCGGGGCAAGACGCTTGCGCATATCCGTCAGCTTCTCACGGAACTCTTTGTCGGTGCCGACAATCTCGCTCGCCTCGATGCAGTGGGTGAAGAGGTCCCAAATGATTTGCATATCCATCGAAGGTCCCGCACTCAAGCCCGCCCGCTGTCCGTCCGGAGTGCGAAAGCGATTTTCAGGTGAGGCCGAAGGGCAGGTGACCAGCCATCCGTGCTTCTTGTCTTCGATGAGAAAATCAACAAAGAATAGCGCCGCTTCCTTCATCGTCGGATAGGCGCGCTTGAGAAATTCGCGATCGCCACTGAACGCATAATGTTCCCAGAGATGCCGGCACAACCATGCTCCGCCGGTTGGCCACACGCCATGGTTCGCGGCATTGACCGGCTGAGTAGCCCGCCAAATGTCCGTGTTGTGGTGGAGCACAAAGCCTCGGCAACCATAATGAATCCTGGCGGTGCGACGGCCAGGTTCGACAAGCGACTCGACCATTTCAATCAGCGGCAGATGACACTCGGCAAGGTTGGTCACTTCGGCGGGCCAATAGTTCATCTCTGCATTGATGTTTGTGGTCCACTTGCTACCCCACGGTGGATCCGTCTTGTCGTTCCAGACTCCCTGAAGGTTTGCCGGCAACGTACCCGGCCGCGAGCTAGCGATGAGAAGATAGCGCCCGAACTGGAAGTATAGGGCGATCAGCTGCGGGTCTTCGGCGCCCCTCCGGAAAGCCTCCAACCGCTCGTCGGTCGGCTGTTCGGCGGCTTCGGTTTTGCCCAGGTCGAGGTCCGTGCGACGAAACAACTGGCGATGGTCGGCCATGTGGTCGCTGCGCAACGCGCTATGGGCCTTGCGGGTGGCCGTTGCGAGCCTCTCTTTGCAGGCGGGCCCGGGGTCTCCGCTCGAGTCCTTCCAGTTCTTGAAACTGGTGGCTATGGCCAAGAATAGGGTGGCGCTGTTTGCAGCCTCCACGCGAATACCGTCGCGAGTCGAAAAGACTTTTCCTCCATCGGCCACAGCCTGAAGATGGGTCTCGAATTTTATCCCCTTGTCGCCGGCGGGGGTCTTCGTGCTGCCATCGCCAGCGAAGGCGACCTGCCCGCGAAGGACGAGGAGATCGGGTGCGGGCGCGTCGGTCCTGAAGGGATGTGGGCTGTTCAAGGATGCCGTGAAAGAGACCTGGCCCGCTTTGTCGCAAGCAAGGTGGACAACAATCACCTGATCAACCGCCGAAGCGAAAACCTCGCGAGTAAAGCGAGCTTCGCCCACGCGATAGCGGACGCGCGCGATGGCGCTGTCGAGGTCGAGCTCGCGGCGGTAGTCGGCCACAGGACCGTGATTTTCGAACGTAAGCCACAGATCGCCCACCGGCTGATAGGCATCCAACCGTTTCGGTACCGACATCATGTATTGGTCGGCCACCTTGTCAGCCTCGGCATACTTCCCGTCGAAAATGAGACGCCTGACTTCGTCGAGATGTTTCAGCGCTTCGGGATTGTCGCGATCGCGCGGGTAGCCCGACCAAAGAGTTTCCTCATTGAGCTGGATGCGCTCACGCACAGTGTCGCCAAAAACCATCGCGCCCAACCGTGCGTTTCCGATGGGGAGCGCCTCGACCCACTGTTTCGCCGGCTGGCGATACCATAGTGTCAGAGAATTCTGTGGTTGCGATACATCTGCGGCGCGAGCCACTGCATGGACGGATAGCGTGGCAAGCACCAGAAAGGTCAGGGCTTTCTCCGCACAATTCGCTTTCTGCAAAAGCATACAGGTATGGCCTCTTGTTCCCTGCAACTATTGAACCCCGGAATCTCTTAACACCCAGCACGAGTATCTTGCCCGTCATGATCATGCGTTCGATGCCCATGCCCTGTCAACTAGCTATTGGTTTGATGTCGAACGCCCGGCGGCGACACAGATTCATTGCCCTTGACGCCATCTATTTTCCAACTTAGGAAGCACACGAAAGCGTTTGTCCACTTTAGGCTGAACTCGCACAATGTCTGCTTTGATGTTCTGAGTTGGAGCACATCCTTTTGGAAGGAGCAAGATCATGAAGACCCGTTCCGCACGTCGTTGGACGTATGTCATTGTTTCCGCATCCGTGCTCGGACTTTTGCGCCCTCCCGCCAGTGCCTTGACGCTGGTGGAGGATGGCAAGCCGAAGGTCGCGCTGGTCTTGTCCGGGGACGCCTTTAAGTCGCAACCTGATGAGGGTAAGAAAAGAAGAAAGAAGGGGCAAGTTGAGGATCCGGTTGCGGAAGAGATGAGGGCCGCCAGGGAGATCCAATTCTACGTCCAGAAGATTTCCGGTGCCACGTTGGAGATTGTACAGGCGGGTGGAGACCTCAAGGGTCTCAAGCCCATCTACCTGGGTGGGGCCGCCGATGCCAAGCTCGTGGATGCGGTCAAGGCGAAGGGCACCGATCCGGGTGCCTTCGCGCTGGTTGTGACACCGGAGGCGGCATCCATCCGAGGCCCGTCACCCCAAGGAACTTTCAACGGGGCTTGCGAGTTGCTGGAACAGTTGGGCGTCCGCTGGTTCTGGCCGGGCGAACTTGGCACCGTCCTCCCCGAGGCAAAGACGGTTGTCCTGAAGGAGCAGAACACCATCCAGGCGCCTTCGTTTCCCTCGCGCTATCTCCAGGGGGTAGTGGCCGATGACTGGGAAAGGCATCTGCGCTCAGGCGGCCTGCGGTTTCCCTCCTCACACGGTATTCGCCTGGGCGAGCGGCCCGACAAGCTGTTTGAAGAGCACCCGGAATACTTCGCCCTGCGCGACGGCAAGCGTTCCAAGAGCCAGCTTTGCATCTCGAACCCTGACGTCCTGAAGCTGGCGATCCAGACTACCAAGCAGTTCTTTCGCGACAATCGGGAGGCAGAGATTATCGGTATGGGCGCCAACGACGGCCGTGGATTCTGCGAGTGCGAGCGCTGCAAGGCCCTCGACGGCGGCGACTACGACGCATTCGGACACTGCGAGTCCATGACCGACCGCTACGTTTGGTTCTTCAACAAGGTGCTGGAGGGCATCCGCGACGAGTTCCCCGATAAGCGGATCGGCTTCTACGCCTACGCCGCGTATAATCGGCCGCCGGTGAAGGTCAAACCCGATCCCAAAATCGTCCCGGCGGTGGCAATGATCACACTGTGCCGCATGCACGGAATGAACAATCCCATCTGCCCGGAAAAAGCATACGAGAAGTGGATCATCCAGCAGTGGGGCAAGATTGTTCCGCAGGTGTACTACCGCGGCTACTGGTTCAACCTTGCCGATCCAGGCCTGCCGTTTTTCATGATCCGCCGGATCGCCCAGGAAGTGCCACTGGGCAAGCAGCTCAATGTGGCCGGATGGCGGACGGAATGCTCGACGAACTGGGCGGGCAACACCCCTTCGCTGTACATCGCCTACAAGCTGATGTGGGATCACACCGCCGGCATCGAGGCGATCCTGAGCGACTTCTGCGAGAAGTTCTTCGGCCCGGCTGCCAGACCGATGCGGCAGTATATTGACCTGATGGACAAGACGGTCCACGATGCGGACTACCACACCGGCTCCATCTGGGACATGGCGCTGGTTTACGACGCAGCGGTGCGGGCCCAGGCCCGCCAGGCCCTCGATGAGGCCATCAAACTCACTCCGGCCGACAGCGTCTGCGCAAAGCGCGTGCAGGCGTACAACAAGTCGTTCGGTTTCCTGGAAGGCTTTGTCGAGGCGATGGAAGGCCGGACTGTCCACGACTACGCGAAGGCCAAGCGCGGCTTGAGCAAAATGATTGCTATCCGCGAGGAGCTCGGGGCCAGCGCGCCGCCGCTCATCCCCAAAAAGGCGGAGGATTACATGAACCGATACCTCACGGACACAGTCACCCAGGGTCACGCCCGAACCACTGAAGGCAACAAGTTCCTGGCCGGGCTGAACGAGGAGTGGCTCTTCCAGATTGATCCGGAGGGCGTGGGCGAGGCGCTTGGCTGGTGGGACCCCAAGGTCACCGGCGGCAACTGGCAGAGAATCAAAACGTGCAGCCAGAGCTGGTCGGACCAGGGCCTGCGTTACTACAAGGGCCTGGCTTGGTATCGCCAGGCTATTGATCTGCCCGCCGAGGCCAAGGGCCAGCGCGTCTTTCTGTGGTTCGGCGCGATTGACGAGATGGCCAAAGTATGGGTCAACGGCAAGCCGATCGGCATCAGCCCCAGGGTCACGTTCAAGCCGTTCGAGCTGGATGCCACCGAGGCGATCGAGCCGGGCAAGTCCAACCTTGTGGTCGTTTGCGTCAGCAACCAGGTCCTCAACGAGCTGGGCACCGGCGGCATCATGGGGCCGGTGATGTTCTATCTTCCCGCCGCCGGCAAGGATGCGAAACTAGAAAACACCAAGCCCTTGGGCGCTGTGTTCCCGGAGTATTGAGCCACACATAACCTCGAGCCGTGGAGAGGCTTCAATTGACCAACGAAAGGTGACCAATGACCCATTTTTCATGGTTGGTGGATGGAAGCATTGTTGGGATCTACCTGGTGGCCACGATGGCGGCCGGCATCATGGTGCGAAAATACGTCGGCAAGGTCGAGCACTTCCTGATCGCGGGCCGCGAAATGAACGTCTATCTCGGCATCGCCTCTCTGGCCGCCACCGAATTCGGCATCGTCACCTGCATGTACACCGCCCAGAACGGCTATGACTTCGGTTTTGCCGGCGCGACGCCCGGTCTTCTCAACGCCCTGGCGATGTTCTTTGTCGGCTGGACCGGTTTCTGCGTCAAACCTCTTCGCAACGCCAGCGTAATGACGGTTCCCGAACTGTTCGAGAAGCGATATGGACAACGCATCCGCTGGGCCAGCGGCGTGGTCATCGTCCTTGGCGGACTGCTCAATATGGGCGTCTTTCTGCGGATGGGAGGAGAATTCCTCGTCATCGTTTGCGGCTTTGACGTCAAATATCTGGAAATCACCATGACCGCTTTGCTGGTGGCCGTGGCGATCTACACCATCCTCGGCGGCATGTTGTCGGTCCTGGTCACCGACTTCCTCCAGTTCGTAGTCATGAGTATCGGCCTGATTCTGGTTACCATTCTAATCCTGATGAACGTCGGCTGGGACCGCCTGGCCTCGACGGTCGCTCAGCATTACAGCGCCGGAGGGTTCAATCCCTTTGCGAATCCCAAACTGGGCTGGGAGTATGTGCTTTTCAACCTGCTGCTGAACGGCGCGGCGGTTCTGACCTGGCAGACCACGATTGCCCGCGTGCTCGCGGCCAAGGACACGAAAACCGGGCAGAAGGTTTACACCGGCACGGCTTTCTTTTTTGTCTGCCGCTTTCTGATCCCCGGCATCTGGGGCATCGCCGCTCTGGCGACTCTCTCGCCCGAACTGGTGGGCAAGGAGACGGTTCGGGCCATGCCTATGTTCTTGAGTACGATGGTGCCTATTGGGCTGATGGGCATCCTGGTCGCCGCGATGCTCGCCGCCGACATGTCCACCGATTCCTCGTACATGCTCACGTGGGGAAGCGTCATCTACAACGACATTATGGCCCCGTTCCGCAAGACCGTCTGGTCGGAGAAGAAGGGGTTGCTCTGGAATCGGGCGATCATTGCCCTGATCGGAATCTTCCTACTATTCTACGGCCTGTGGTATCCGCTCCCCAAGAATCTGTGGGACTATCTGACTGTGACCGGCACGATCTATCTCGCCAGCATGTCGGTTCTGCTGATCGCCTGTTGCTACTGGAAGCGAGCCAATAGTTGGGGAGCCGCGGGGGCAATCATTTTTGGCGCCCTCATTCCGGCTGCTTATCTGGTGCTGCAACAAATCCCGGCGACAAAGGATATTGCGAATGCAATCGGACCTCATCGTTCGGGGATTGCCGCGTTTGCGATCACGGCGGCCGCCATGGTGATTGGTTCGCTGCTGAAGCCGGGGCACACCGGCACGCAGACGGAGGTCGCACGACAAGCGATGGCAGGAGGTGCGCAATGACCAACGGTCGCTGGTTTTGGTGGCTCCTGACGGCGGCGTGTGTAGTGTGGTATTCGACAGTCACTGTGTATGTCGCCGTCAAAGGCTTCATGGACATCCAAGACATGCTCAGGCGCCTGTCTGACAAGAAGACCGAAAATGACACCCGAGCCGGCTCAGACGACTGAAGCGATGGCTGGCCGGTCGCCCAGTACCGGTCGCTTATGCGGGAACTACGAACACTTCTTCAATAAATCAAGGGCCGTGGAAACGAGAATCGGTCCTGCGCTGCGTTCCAGAAAGCTCGAACGGGCGCGCCACGTTTCATAGCCACCCTGCGTGTGTGCGGCGACTGTTGGAATGTAGCCCAGATAATCATTACTCAAATCAATGCAGAACGTAATCTGGAACGGACTGTTCTTTTTGACTTCAAGCCCGATTTCGACGAAAGCCTCGCCCGGGAACGTAACGATTCCGACATCTCCAATCCGGAAAGCCTGAATTGGTGCCTTGATCCTTTTCGGCCAACTCGCCATCAGGGCCGTCTCCCGCGCGTAGATTTCCGCCAGTGATTCCAAAACCGGCCCGGTCTTTTTCAGAATGCGCTGGGCACTTTGAACATCCTGCAGCGACGGCTTGCGGACTGCCAGTTCCACCGCTGTCATGCGTGCAGCCAGCGGCACCCAATCCTGGTACTTAATCTCTCGCAATACCCGAACAGACTCGCCCGCAACCATGCGGGCCACCTTGTTGATCTGATGATACGGGTAGGGTTGTCTCGGCGTCTTCGACACGTTGATGTTGTTGATATTCCCCGAGCAACCGTTGGTCATCATTGCGACGAAAGGCGGCTTAGCCGCGCTTGACGGTTTTGCCCATTGTTGTTCCAGAATATCGGCCCACACGCCATAGTAGTCCGCGCTGATGTCGCCCGATCTCTCGCCCCCGACATAATGCAGTGTGTAATTGCCCAAGACGGCGATCGGATCACCTTCAACATCCTGGATCGCCACGATGGGCAAGCCCGGATCGGTCGGCCCCGCGGGCTTGACCACATTTGGGTTCTCATAGCCGGGATTCATTTGGACGGTATCGCTCGTTCCTCCCCACGGATTGGGAGGCATCGTCCCGGATTTCATGAAGTAGCGCCGATGGAATACGACGCGATCCTCCCTTCCCAGTCCCCATCCAATTCGGGCCGGCCGAAGATTGTTCACCGCTCGCCGGACACTATCCGACATTCGCACCGCCAGCCAATCCAGATACTTCGCCTCAGCGTCACTGTGGAACACCGATACGGTTGGGCCGCCCTCATGGGTATGCGTGGCCGCAATGACAACGTGATCGGGTGGGATAGCGGTGTGATCCTGGATTAGCTGTTTGGCTCGGAAGACGGTGCTTTGGTCGAGAGCGATCACATCGCACTCAACGATCGCTAGTCTCTCCTCTTCATTGTCGAGAACGAGGCTGCGTGCATGGAGTTCGTCATGAATATGCGTTGCCTTGCGATCGAACATCTCGCCGGGGACGGAAACACCGAGAGGCGGTGTGATATTGGATTTCGCCGCTCCGGCGCGGAGGACTGGTGGGCTTTTTCCCTTCGCCGGAACTCGAACCACGTGGCGAGCAGATCGTGTCTTCATTCAACGTACCTCCTGCACGAGTAAGAGTCTGTGCCTGTCTCGCAAGTGTCAAGCAAGTCCTCCCTGCAAGGCTCCGCGACTCTGCTTCCTACTATCGGTCCCGTCGCTTTCAACCCTACGGTCGGCTGCCGACCCCTGTGCGCCGCGTCGAAGCCGGCGTTTGGCAAGACCCCGAAAATGTGCAAAGAACGTCTCCCTAAGTTACGGAGCGAATGGAGATTGCAAAGGAGTAGAAGGTGTGACGACTTGCACCGTCCAGTGGGGAGCTAGCCGGTTCCCTCTAGAAATAATACCAGATGTTCTGATATTCGTCGAGGTTTTCGCCTCGGCGAGCAAGTCGCTGGAGGTAATCGTAAATCGGAACATCGTCGTAAACATAGGTCGGCGCGGGAATGAGATTCTTTTCCCACGGGAGGAATTCGTAAACCCGCGAGCCGTTTGGTCGAATGCCGATAATGTAGTGGTCCTGTCCAGCGCGCAGATAGTTTTTCCCCAAGCGCGGTAGATTGAATACGGGTTCATCGGTGCGGTCAGTCCCCGGTGTCAATCGTGCTTCTTCTTTTCGTTCCTGAAGGATGCGTGCGATCGGGACACGATAGGCCCGTGTTTCTTCTTTGCCCTTGGTGTTGAAGTTGTAATAAGGGTCAATCCACACTTCTTTCAGGGCATACCGCAAAGCGACGGTTTCAAATTTGCGGCTGTTCTCAATCGTGAAGACTTGTTGGTTATAGACGCTGATGCCGATCTGTCGTATCGCTTCGATTGCCGCTCGTACGTCAGGGGTGATCTCGTACGGGTGCTCGAAGTGCGTGCTGATGGATAAGGTACACCATTCCTGGTGGTGATACTTGCCGAAGATGTCCAGCAAACGTCGTGTGAAGCGCATCGGCAGCACAACGGGCAGGCGCGTGCCAATGCGAATGCGCGTGATGTGCTCCATGCGGTGGAACTTGTCGAGCAGCCTTTCGATTGTCGCGTCGGACATGAGCAAGGGATCGCCGCCCGTGATCAGCACTTCGCGCAAAACCCGATGGCGCCGAAACCAAGCCAAAGCTCGGCGAATCGCTTCTTTCGATGCCATAGCTCCTGGCGCCATCGCGTCTTGAACCTCCCAGTTGCGTTGGCAGTAAACACAGATTTGCGCACAGGTGTTGAAGGGTTTGAAAATGGCGATTTGCGGATAGCGTCGGGTGACCAGCGGAATGGGCGGCGTGTCGCGTTCGGCCATGAAGTCGAGCATTTGCGGGCATGTTGCCTTGATCTCGGTGACGCGCTCCACATAGTTGAGAGGCGGGATGACCTGAGCACGAATAGCGTGATCGCGCTTACGGCTCCGTTCACGGTCCATGAGCGAAACATAGTAAGGTGTGATGGCGAAAGGCAGGCGGCGTTCGCGCGCCAGTTCGATCGCTTTCCGCTCCTGATCTGTCAAGCAGACCAGTTGGCCCAGTGTCTTGGCGTCACGAATCAGGTGGGCAAGGTGCCAATGATAGTCCTGCCAGTCGGAAGGGCGAGCTTTGAAAAAACGCAGGATTCGTGCGCGGTTCTCTTCGCGGCGATCCATAGCCTCGCGAGTCAGGCCGTTTGGGTAACGATTGACCCAGGCTTCGATTTGGCGCCCCATGCGGTCGAGATCACGCGAACGTTCACGTCCGGCTGCCGCGCCTGTCATCGAAAGGAAGACCGGCGGCCGCGCGTGCTGATACATCGGGCTCTGCCGCAAGGCCGCCAAAAACAGATGATAGATCTCTTGCCAGAAGGCCTCGCCGGCAGTCGGCTGACTGTCGTGTTTCTGCCTCAGCGACCGCCAGATCGTTTCAGCCGCACTGCAACCGGCCAGCACCTCATTGCGCGGTGAGAAAACGTTCATCAGCACTTGCGTTGCCTCAAGGGCGAGATTGAAGACCAGCGACAACATCTTGACGCTGGCTTCCGACCGCAACCGCCGCGCGTTCTCGTGAAGAAAATCCAGCAACGCATCGCGCGCTTTCGCGGCCGTCGGCTGCGCGGCCACCATCTCGGCCAGTGTGGGAACCAGCCGGCACCATTTCGCTCGTGCGGACACCGTGCCACCTTCTTTCAAGCCCCGTGTGGACGCCCGGGACGAAATCACTTCTGCCGGGAACCGGAGGTAGATCATGGCCCCAGATAAGATTCTTTGAGAAAGGCTAGGGAGTCTCCTACCCCTTTTCGCTTAGGAGAGCCCGATTTGTTTCATCGAAAATGCCACAAAGCGGCGGAGAAGTTAGGCCACGATTCACTCTCTAATGTCCTAGGTACGGGTGGTCCTTTGTGAGCCTCCATCTTATTATTCTCTACTTCCTCCTGATCGAAAGCGGTCGAAAATACGGGCCATGACTACCTGAAGTGCAAGCATGACAGATAGGATTATTACGCTGCTGAGAACATATACATATGTCATTATGATGGAGCCGAGAACAGCCAGTCCACCTTCATGGAAACCATCAATAATAGATTCCCCCGCGCCGCACCGAGTGAAAAAAAACCATGTCCATCCAAGCCACAGGGCACAGATGACGATTAAGCCACTTACGGAACAGAATTTTGTTACTCGAGATCCCATTCCCAAGAGTGTCTCCCTCAAGCCAATTGAAAAGGGCGCGCCTTCGGCTGGGCGCTGATACATCTGTCGCGCTACCGAATAATATTCAGAAAATAGGCTTGGCCACGCGGTTCGAGAATCTCAAAACCCGCGTGGCGAAATCCCGCAATTTGAAAACATGCCGGCGTGTTTTGGGCGCGATGAAGATTTGAACACCCAGTGTTGTAAGTCTCGCAAACCAGTGCCCCTTTCCCCTCCATAATAAGGGATTTCGGAGAGCTTGCTAATGGCCGAAAACCGGAAGCTGCTGACGCTCCAAAGCGACAGTTTTGTGAAAAAGGCGATGGCCGGTCCTGGGCGTCTGTTGCTCAACCCAGCGCCACCGGTCGTTCTTCTGCGCGCTATCTGAATAGGTAGCCAATCGCATGGGCGACTGCCCAAAGACCCAAGGCAAGGGAGCTGAGCAGCAGGACGTAGCGCCGCCAGTGAGCCATGGTCGCGGGCTCGCCCGCAGCGGTCTGGCCGTGAAAGTGCTTGATGTCAACGTATCGCAAGCCAATACAGACGACAATGGCAGACCAGAAGACTCCATCGGCCAGCGAAAGGGAACCCCGATGCTTGGCGATGAAGATGGCGGAGATATAGAGAGTCGCGACGCCGTAAACCATCCAGCCTAAACGAACCAAGCAACCACCGAGCCCTGTCTGAGGGGAAGGAAGATTGTTCTGTGCGGAAATGGAGCTGGTCTTTTCCGGTTTAGTCATGGCCGCCTCCTTTTACTTGGAAGTAATTGGAGTGGCGGCCCGACCACCCGAGAGCACCTACGACGGCATTGCGCCGTCGCACCCTTGAGTTGTTCTTTTCACACCTTTCGCAGAATAGCCAATCACCCCCATGCTTCCCTCTGAAGAATCAGTCGTCAAGGTTTTTTTCCACCGCCCTCTGCTTGGGGCGAAGGCAGAGGCGTTGCAGGATGGAGTGGAGAAGATGGAACGAGGAGGGGATTTGGCGGGGAAATTGCTCATCGAGGCCGACGCGACCAGTGTACTGACGGTGGCCGACGAAGAGCACAAGATGGTCTCTTGTCCGACGGTGTGGACAATTGCCTGGCCTATCCGGGCTTCCATCAGATTTTCTTCTATGACGACTACAAGAAGCAACTGCGCGACTACTGCCAACTGTTCGGCACCGAGGCAAGAGTGGTATAGGTTACAGCGAGGCGAGAATATTCACCACAGAGGCGCTGAGAACACTGAGGAACTGCCTCATAGTATTCTCTCTCCGTGTGCCTAGCGTCTCTGTGGTGAATTCATTAGAGGATGGAACCGAGGCGATGTGAAATTGACCGTGCAGGGAAAGAAACGATAGGTCTCATTCTTTTGGGAGGCTGTCGAGAAAGTCCTGTATTTGTTTCACCATATGAGGGATGCCAATTTTGGCGTAAATGTCGCGGGCCTTCGTCCAAAGATCACGCGCCTGTTCGGAATCACCGCGCGTTTCGTAGATCGAGCCCAGGTTGCCGTAGTGGGCGGCCATCCCCCCCAGGCGACCCAGACGCTCGTCAATCTCCAGGGCCTTGCGATGCATTTTCTCGGCCTGGTCGAGGTCGCCCCGCGTCCGATAGATCAGGCCGAGGTTGCCGTACTGGTTGGCCATCCCCTCGAGCCGACCCAGACGCTCCTCAATCTCCAGCGCCTTGCGATGCATCTTCTCGGCCTCGTCGAGATCGCCGCGCGTTTGAGCGATCAAGCCGAGATTGCTGTAGTCGGCGGCCATCCCCTCGAGCCGACCCAGACGCTCCTCAATCTCCAGCGCCTTGCGATGCATCTTCTCTGCCTCATCGAGGTCGCCGCGCCTTTTGTAGATCAACCCCAGGTTGCCGTAAGCGTTGGCCATGCCTTCGAGCTGACCCAGCCGCTCGTTGATCTCCAGCGCCTTGCGATGCATCTTCTCCGCCTGGTCGAGGTCGCCGCGCGTTCGATAGATCAAGCCGAGGTTGCCGTAGTCGGCGGCCATGCCTTCGAGCCGGCCCAGCCGCTCGTTGATCTCCAGCGCCTTGCGATGCATCTTCTCCGCCTGGTCGAGGTCGCCCCGAGTTTGATAGATCAAGCCGAGGTTGCCGTAGGCGTTGGCCATGCCTTTGAGCCGCCCCAGCAGCTGCTCAATCTCCAGCGCCTTGCGAAGCATCTTCTCGGCCTGATCCAAATCGCCGCGCGTGAGGTAGATCCCGCCGAGGTTGCCGTAGTCGGCGGCCATGCCTTCGCGATGGCCCAGCCGCTCCTCGATCTCCAGGGCCTTGCGAAGCATTTTCTCGGCCTCGTCGAGGTCGCCCCGCGTTTGATAGATCAAGCCGAGGTTGCCGTAGGCGGCGGCCATACGTTCGCGGCGATCGAGCCGCCCGCTGATCTCCACGACCTTCTGGTACATTTCCTCGGCGGCGCTTATCTCACCAAGCAGATCATGGTGATTGCCCAGCTCCATCATCCAGTCAGCACAAGCGCATTGGGCAACGGGATCATCACTATCCCTGTAAAGGGCAAGTCTCGAATGAAGTTCCCGGATGCGCTCACGACGATCGGCCTCGGCCATGCGGCCATCGGTCCCGCCTGCCCATACGGCCGATTCCATGGGCACCAGCGCCGGCTCGCTCAGCGCCGGGAAGAAGATCGTATCGCTGCGCCAGTCGAGAAAATCCGGCGCTTCGCGCCCCATCAGACCAAGCAGATAGTCGGGAATCCAGAGGACGACCGTTCGCGGGATTCTCTCCGGCCATTTGGGCCGTTGGACATTGAGCACCTGGAGAACCGGTCGAAAGTTCTCTTGGGAGGGGGCGGCGCTTTCGAGACCGGTGAGCATCACAGGTCCCCTGGCCGCGCCGCCGATCTGTCGGAGCGTTTCTTCGAGAGGATCGAGAGTATCGCCGCCGAGCGCGACGACGTGAAGTTGAACACCGGGCAGAGATTCCTTCAAGAGTTCGATGTATCTCTCCCGATCAGCCGGGCTGTTGCAGACAGCGATGAATAGGGCAAAATCGTCGGCCCTTGCCAGTCCGCGCCGCAGCGAACGCAGAGACTCACTTGCCAGGTCAACCCCTGCGGCCTGCAAACTTTGAGATCTGGCGGACAACAGGGTTCACCTCATACCAGGGTGTGGCGTTCATATACTCAAAGACATAGAGGAGGAACAACATCTGCTGATGGATATCGTCCCTGGGGATGTCTTTCTGGGGTTTGTCGAATTTGCGCAGCTTGGCCCAGAAATTGTCGGGTATCTGGCGAAACAGGCTATTGGCGTAGTTCGAGACGGCTCTCTCGGCGGCTGCTCGCGTGATCGGGAGAGCATCCACAGCGCCGGATGCCGCCTGGATAAACATCATGAGATAGCGCGGGTGGCCACCGCTCATCTGGCACAGGTAGTGGCCTGTCTCGGGCGAGTCGAAAACATCCTTGATGTCCACTTTTGCCCGTTCGCACCGCTTCTCGAGGATTTCCCACATTTTCTTCATCCCCGGCGTTTCGAGCGTCAGTTCCGAGCGACTGCTTTCGCGAAGGCGAATCATTGGAAGATGGAGATTGAATTCGCCGATTGTTTGCTCGAGTTGGGCCGCTAGCGGCGAGTAGTAGAGAGAAATCGGGACCGTGTAGATGGTGTGCGCGCTCAAACTGGCCAGCTGGGAACTTCGGTGGATGAAGAGGCGCTCGTGCGTGTTGGTGCCTCCCTCCAATGGGCGTCGCACAAGATGATCAAGGCCATCCACGATCAAGACAAGACACTCGTAGTTCATTGATTGGCGCAGTTTGGCGTTGGCCTCTATCAGAATGTCATTTACCGCCGCGAGCAGAGCCGTATTGTGCAGTTCAATGGCGTCGCGCAACTGCTTGCGGGCGTTCGGGCGCATTCTGAAATCCAACGCGAGATTCATGAAACCCGGGCCGACTTTCAGTTCCGTGGGACTTACCTTGGTGCCAAGAAGGCCTTTAAGACCTTCCCACACGCTTGTAAACAGGCTGGTCTCGACATTGAATCCGGGAATTTTTATTTCTGAAAGCTGCTTCTGTAATTCTCCGGCGAGCAAGACGAGTAAGTCGGGAAAATCGAGATCGTTCAAATCGAGCGAATCCCCGGTATTGAACAGAACAGTTTTGAAAGGGCGGCGGGATGTATCGTGTCCCTCCAATAGTGCTTTTAGCCGAAGCAGTTCGCTTGACTTGCCGACGCCGCGATGGCCGGCGAAGAGTTTCACGACGGGCTTACTGGGATCGGCCATACGCAGATCGCGCGCGAAGATCTCGACCAGCCTCTCGCCGCGCACGTCGTCGCAGTTGACGTAGCGTGGATCGTCGGGCTGAAGCGATTCGTTGGGATCGCACGCGCGAAAAAGACGAGTGATTGCATCAGGTTCGCGGTTCATGATTTTACCCCGCTGCCTTAGTCAGCTTCAGATTGCTCCCTGTCTTCGAGTCCCTCGTGACTCGTCAGTCTAACTGCTACTCCAGGAGCCTTAGCCGGGTCAAGCGGTTCCTATTCACTTCCCGGCAATAGAGTCCAATCTCATTTCTCAACCCATTTCAGTCGGGCGATGTGGATGCCTTTGAGACTGGGCATGAGTGCCGCCATGTAATATTGCCCTTGGTGAAGAATAATCTCCGGTGCGGCGATGGGCAAGGTGCACACGAAGTATCGGTCGTCTTCGATGCCGAAATTCATTGGGTCTTTTGAGCGATAGAGACCGGTCTGCGCCTTGACGCCGTATCGCTGGGTGCGAAACAGATAGTAGTAACCGTCCTTTTCGATCACAAACGGGCATTCGGCGGAGCCGGGTCCCGTTCCCGCCTGGCCGCCAAAAGCAACGATCTTTGAGTCGCTCCAGTTTTGCAGGTCTCGCGATGTCCGGCAATAGACAGCGCCTTTCCCGCCAGGATAAGCGGTATAGTAGCTGTGCCACAGGTCGCCGATGCGAATGACCATTGGGTCGCGCGTATTGGCGCCTCGGCCTTCGCCGAACATGCCCGTGCGTCCGTTTTGGTTGACGCGGCGGCGGAAGAATTTGCCGTCCTGGCTGGTGGCGCAGCAGATGTTTTCCCAGTCGCCGTAGAACATCGCACAGGTATTGTCCGTCTTGAACACATACGGTGCTTGAAGGCCACCGGTTGTCTCGCCCACCTGCGGATCGGCCTGCATGGCAATTCCCATCGGCTTCCAGTTCTTGTCCGTCAGTTGTTTGCCTTCCCAACGGTGAAACAGACGTGTTTTGCCGCCGCATTTGGTGTGCCGAATGCACGACCAAAGTTGCCACGACCCGTCGGCTGCTTGCCAAACGGCAAAATCCACCGGCTGCTGTTTGGGATCGGTCAGATCGCCGAGGTCGGGATCGCTGGCGACCGTCCACCATTCGCCGTCAACTTGTGGCAGCTGTTGCTGACCCTCGATGGCCGGGATGTCCTGGCTTACAAGGGAGAGCAAAACCAGTGAGATCATTATAACAGTCCATCGGTGCGCTACGTCATGCATGGTCAATCTCCTATCCGGCGTGCTTCGTACTGGACAGTGGGTAGCATGAGCAGTTACGGTGTCAAGGGCAAGGGCGCGATGGCTGGCGGGGCTGTGGCATCGGCTGGGACGAACGGGCCGCGCGGATGAAAGGCCGATCCTGGCTGTTTGTACCGGCGAATCTCGAAGCCGATGTGCATGTGGACGTCGAATATCTCGAGGATCGGCCCTCGACCTTGAGATACCGCGCATGGATGCAAAAGGTCTTGAAGAAACGGCCGGGTACACGTCAGATTCAGGGGCGAGCCACAGACAGCAACGGCAAGGAGAAGGTGGGAAATGGCGACTAACAATTGGTTCAAACGAATTCTGAGAGCGCTTTTCCTTATCACGCTCCTGGTAGCGCTTCTTGATGCGACGGCCGCCGAAAAGAAAACGGCACCCGACAGAGTTGAGCGTTGGGGGATCTTTGAGATCGTTCTGAGGGGGCCCGACACCGCAAATCCCTTTCTCGATGTCCAGCTCAGCGCCCAGTTCAGCCAAGAGGACCGACTTGTCGAACCGGAAGGGTTTTACGATGGAGAAGGCGTCTATCGTGTTCGGTTCATGCCGGACGCCGTCGGCAAATGGACCTATGTGACAAGGAGCAATCGCAAAGAACTCGATGGCAGGACCGGCTCGTTCACCTGTATGGAGCCATCTCCGGGCAATCACGGCCCTGTGGTCGTGCGAAACACCTATCATTTTGCATACGCTGACGGCACGCCGTATTTCCCGGTGGGGACGACCTGCTACGCCTGGGCTCACCAAGGAGATCCGCTCGAAGAACAGACGCTGGCGACGCTGCGAAAAGCTCCGTTTAACAAGATGCGCATGTGCGTTTTTCCCAAGGACTACATTTACAACAAGAACGAGCCGCCGTATTATCCGTTCGAGGGCGCTCCGTTGAAGAGCTGGGATTACACTCGGTTCAACCCCCGGTTCTTCCAGCATTTTGAGAAGCGAGTGGGCGATTTGCGCGACTTGGGGATCGAAGCCGATATCATTCTTTTCCATCCCTACGACCGTTGGGGTTTCGCCACAATGGATGCCGCGGCGGACGATCGGTACCTCCGTTACGTCGTGGCACGGCTGGCGGCCTATCGGAATGTTTGGTGGTCGTTGGCGAACGAATATGACTTCATGAAAAGCAAGAGAGAATCGGATTGGGATCGCCTCTTCCAGATCGTGGAAAAGAGCGACCCGTATCATCATCTTCGTTCCGTCCACAATGGCAGCCTCCTGTATAATCATACCAAGCCGTGGGTTACGCACGCCAGTATCCAGAACGGCATGCTCGTCTCGGACTTTGGAAGGGCGGGAATCCTGCGCGATGTCTATCGAAAGCCGGTTGTGTATGATGAAGTGTGCTACGAAGGAAACATCGAGCGGCGGTGGGGCAACATCTCCGCCGAGGAAATGGTTCACCGATTCTGGCAAGGAACCATCGCCGGCACCTATGTCGGTCACGGCGAGACATATCTCCACCCTCAGGATATTCTCTGGTGGTCCAAAGGTGGGCTGCTCCATGGGCAAAGTCCGGCGAGAATTGCTTTCCTGAGGCAGATTCTCGAAGAAGGTCCCGGCGGCGGTCTTGAACCCATTGACAAGTGGCAGAATCCCTCTGTGGCCGGCAAGAAGGGCGAATACTATCTCATCTACTTCGGGAAACAGCGACCGACTGAATGGAAGTTTGAACTTCCCAAGAGCGGACTTTCGAAGGGGATGAAATTCCGCGTTGAGATCATTGACACCTGGAACATGACCCTTACGCCGGTGGAGCGAACTTTCACGGTCAGACCCGAAGGAAGCTACCTCTACGTCACCGAAGAGAACGGGAAGATCGCGCTTCCGGGCAAGCCCTACACGGCCTTGCGCATCCAAAATGCGGAGCAGCCGGTCTATCTGTTCGCATCCTTTCGCAACAATGGTGAGGATGGGCTACATCTCGCATACGGCCACGACGGGTATCACTGGAGGGATTTGGGAAAGTCTTTTCTGACGCCGAAAGTGGGTGTCAGCAAACTGATGCGCGATCCGTTCCTCCTTCAGGGACCGGATGGAACCTTCCACATGGTGTGGACAGCCGGTTGGAGTGAAAAGGGGATCGGCTATGCGCATTCCAAGGATTTGTCCGGCTGGTCCGAGCAGAAATACATCGAGGTCATGGCCCACGAACCGACAACGCTGAATACCTGGGCGCCGGAAATCGCCTATGACGAAGAGAGCAAGCAATTCGTGATCTTTTGGGCTTCGACCATTCCCGGCCGTTTTCCCGGCGACGAGGAACACCCATCCAAACTCAACCATCGCATGTATTATGTCACCACGAAGGATTTCGAGACCTTCGGCAAGACGAAGTTGCTGTTTGATCCGGGGTACAGTGTGATTGACGCCACCCTACTTCGCCGTGATGGTGGGTATGTCATGGTATTCAAAGACGAGCGCCGAGACGCGAGAAGACTGCGGGTGGCCTTCACCAGGCACATTCTCGGCCCTTACGAGAATATCTCGGAGCCTTTGAGCGAAGTGTACACCGAAGGGCCGACGGCGCTGAAGATCGGCGACGAATGGTTTGTATATTTCGATCGCTATCGTAAGAAGGAATACGGAGCCATGAAGACAAAAGACTTCAAGACCTGGACCGATGTGACGAACGAAATGAGCTTTCCCCAGGGACAGCGACACGGCGCCGTATTGAAGGTTTCGCAAGAGATTCTCGACGGATTGATGAAATGAAAAGGCACAACCTGGTGGTGCTTCAAGTCGTAGCTGATGGATATGAACCCTGTGTCATTGCGAGGAGTCCGCCTGAGGCGGACGACGAAGCAATCTGCTTGGTGGCGGCAACGGGATTGCTTCGCCGCCGTCCATGGCGGCTCGCAATGACGCCAAGGCGCATTCCAGCAGATTCCGCTTGAAAGACCACTAGCGGGCGCTGGACCGCGGTGGGCGTTCCCATTCGGATTGCGCGGGGCGGATGGGCTTTTTGCTTCGTGTGAATGTTGCGGGCTTCGCGCTTCAATTCCGGCGCCAATTCATCCCACTTCAGCAGCGGCTTGATCTCTTTCAGGGCCGAAGCCGTGCGGAATCGCATGGTTACGATCTGCTGCGGCCGGATCGGGAAGCGGTAGGTTGGGCCTCCTTGCAAGACGACCGGATTTCGGCCGATGAGATCGTTCTCGACAAGACGCCAGCGGTTTGTCGATCCTGGCTGACGGTGGATTCTGAGGAAGGCAAGTTTGTTCGGCGTTTCAGGGAAAAAGCCAATAGAGTCATGTCTCGGAATGATCGAGGACCGTTCGTTGTGCCAGAAGAAAGCTGGAACACAAATGTTTCGTGTTTGAGGGAAAGGAGAAATCCAATGCTGGTAAAGCAAAAGCAACTCTCACGGCGCAGTTTTCTTATTGGCGGCGCTAAGGCCACGGCCAGTGTTTGCGCGGTCAGCGCCCTCGGCTCATCGGGTTCCTTCGGAGCCGACTCAACAAGCCAAGGAACGGTAAAGGTGCGGTTTGGATTCACTACATACACGTGGGGCAAGGACTGGGATATCCCCACCCTTATTGCCAATTGCCTGAAGGCGCAGGTATTCGGCGTGGAACTGCGAACCAGTGCCTCCTATGCGCACGGCGTGGAACTCGAATTGAATGCGCAGCAGCGTCAAGAGGCAGGGAAGCGATTCAAGGATAGTCCCATCACTCTGGTGGGCCTCGCCACCAGTGAGCGTTTCGATTCGCCCGATGAGGCAAAACTCAAGGCGGCTATCGAAGCGGCCAAGAGCTTTGTAAAGCTGAGCCACGATGTGGGCGCGAGTGGCGTGAGAGTTTTTCCCAACCAATTCCATCCGAACGTGCCGCGCGAGAAGACCATCGAACAGATTGCCAATTCGCTGAACGTCGTCGGAGCATTGGCGGCAGACTTGGGACAGGAAGTTCGCCTCGAAGCCCACGGGGGAGCCGGCGATCTCCCCACGATGCGCGCGATTATGGACCGTGTCACCCAACGCAGTGTTCGCGTGGCGCTGAATAGCGATGGAAGGGACACCGCGGGCAAGGGCTTTGAATACAACTTCGATCTGGTGAGGGATTTCCTGGGCCACACGCTTCACACCCACGATTTCAAGGACTCGAAATTCCCGAATCAACTTCAGATCACCTTGCTGGTGAAAATGAACTGGGACGGCTGGATGCTGCTCGAGGCGAGCGCCAAAGTTGCCGATCGCGTCGAGGCGCTGACCGAGCAGCGTGCGCTCTGGGAGAAGATGCTGGCGAATTCCTTGAAAGCATGAAGCGCGAGAATTGCGCCTCCCCTGTGTGGAATCCCCGTCCGCACGCCCTGGAATGCCGGGAATAAGAGGCTTATTCAATCTCGTATATCTCGTTGACATGTAGGGGCGCAATGCAACAACAACGTGTCAACCAATTCTACGAACATCCATAGTAGCTTTGGCAAGATGCGCCCTGCGGAGATGAAAGGATGGGAAAATCCTTGAGCAGATTGTCAAAGCCCGACAGATTGCTGAACGAAAAGAATGCGGCACGTTCGACGCGAAGCGCAGCAACGGGAGAATCAATATGAGTGAGGGGAAACGATACCTGGCTTTCGATCTGGGTGCCGAAAGCGGACGGGCTGTCGTTGGCTTGCTCAGGGACGACCGCATCGAATTGGAGGAAATCCACCGTTTCCCTACCGGCGGTAGCGAAGTGTTGGGAACTCTTTATTGGGACATTCTGGGTCTTTACAAGGGCGTTTTGGAAGGGCTTGCCCTCTACGCCAAGCGCCACGGCCGCGAACTCCATGGAATCGGTGTGGACACATGGGGAGTGGATTTCGGCCTGTTTGACGGTCAGGGCGCATTGGTAGCCAACCCGGTGCACTATCGCGACGCTCGAACAGAAGGCATGTTGGAAGAAGCGTTCCGCCGAATGCCGCGCGAAGAGATCTTCCGCCACACAGGCATACAGTTCCTTCAGTTGAACACTCTCTATCAACTTCTTGCGCTGGTTGTTCGGCGCTCGCCTTGGCTCGAAATCGCGCGCAAAATGCTTCTCATGCCGTGCATTTTTAACTACTTCCTTACGGGACGCCAAGTGGCGGAATTCACTCACGCCACCACGACCCAGTTCTACGATCCCCGGAAAGGCAAGTGGTCGGAGGCCGTCCTCTCGGCCATGGAAATTCCCTTGCAGATCATGCCCGAGATCGTTCCGCCGGGCACGGTACTTGGCCCTTTGCGCCAGAAGGTGATCGCCGAGGCCGGCCTTGGCCCGGTCGCCGTCATTGCCCCGGCCTGTCACGACACGGGTTCGGCCGTGGCCGCCGTGCCCGCTGGCGCCGGAGACGATTGGGCCTACCTCAGTTCCGGGACCTGGTCGCTCATGGGGGTCGAAATCTGCGAGCCGATCATCAACGACGAGGCACTGCGATTCAATATGACCAATGAAGGCGGAGTCGAGGGCACGTTTCGCTTCCTGAAAAACATCTCCGGCCTGTGGATGGTCCAGGAATGCCGCCGCATCTGGTCGCGCGAAGGCCACAAGTTCTCCTACGACGAGATTACGCGAATGGCCGCCCAGGCGCGGTCTTTCGTTGCGCTGATTGATCCTGACGATGGGGCGTTTCTCCATCCCGACGACATGCCCACGGAAATGGTCCGCTTCTGCGGGCGCACCGGTCAAAGCCCGCCCGCCACTCGTGGCGAATTCATACGCTCCGCGCTGGAAAGCCTTGCTCTGCGATACCGCGATGTCCTCGACAAGATTCGGAAAATCTCCGGGCGAGACATCCGGGTTCTCCACATTGTCGGCGGCGGCAGCCGCAATCGTCTCCTCAACCAGTTTACGGCCGATGCAACGGGCCTGCCGGTTGTGGCGGGACCTTCCGAGGCGACGGCTCTCGGAAATCTCCTGATGCAAGCCAAAGCGTGCGGCGATGTTGGCTCGCTGGCCGAGGTGCGTGCCATCGTCCGCACCTCGACCGCCCCGGAGACGTTCGAGCCGCGCGAGCCCAACCGCTGGGACGCAGCCTACGAGCGGTTCATCGCCATTGAGCGACGGTCTCGTGAGATGAAATAGCCGGGGAAACTGAGGTCGAGAAGGAACGATTGATGACGCTTCTTGTTGCCACCCGAATCGTATCCGTTTAGCGCAGCTTTGTCGGGCTTCCTTGTTATTACCCCCCGCGATTCGTATCCGTTTCGCGCTCCTTTGGCCAGATCGCCAGTCTGCCCTTTCAGGGCATATGTCTGAAGATAGCGTCGGCTAAACACATACCGCAGCATGCAGCACCCGACTCGCCCCATCCGACCTGTTCCGCGATCCAACTGTGGCGGATCGGAAGGGCGTAGCGTGCTACGCCCCTGCAAGTGATGTTTCAAGGTGATGCCCGTTTCCCGAAACGGGAGAAGCACCCGAAAAACAATGGTATTGAGGCAAGCTGCGTTACGACGGAAAAAACTACCAGTGCGGGAACCGAGAGATCGTAAAGCCTGCCCATCGCGGCACTGCCCAGGAACCAAAACAGACCGTATCCTGTATTGAAAACACCGTATGCAGAACCGCGTTTGTCGGCCGGAACCATCTCGGCCAATGCCGCTCTCATCACCGACTCCTGCGCTCCCATGCCGATGCCCCACAACACAATTCCGGCGAGAGCGAGATGGAAGTTTCCCCAGAATACAAGCGGTGCGAAAAACGATGAAAGCAAAGAAGATAGAATCAGCACCGGAATTCCTAGTCGGTCGAAAAGTCGCCCGAACAGGAGCGCCGCCGGAGCATCCACCGCCATTGCGACCGCATAGAAGATTGGAATCCATTTCTCAGGCGTAACCGATGTTTTCTGGAAGTGATAGGCCATCAAGGGAAAGTCGGCATATCCCGCGGCGATCAGCGCCACGGCGGCAAGATAGATCCAATATACCCGTGGGAATCCCTTGCCCTCCAGTTTGATCGGCCTGGCCTCGAATTCGCGCGAATGGGGATAGATCAACCGTACGGCCGCCAGGACACACAGGGCCAGAAGGGCCGGAATAAGCAGAATGGCGAAACCCGTCTGATAGCTTCCCTTGAAATAGAGCACAGCGGCGATAAGAAGCGGACCAATAACCGCGCCGACCTGATCCAATGCTTCGTGCACTCCAAACCCGAAGCCACGTCCGACCTGTTTCGTCGCGTGCGAGAGCATGGCGTCGCGCGCGGGAGCGCGAAGCGCTTTCCCCATCCGTTCGACAATGATCAGAATGGCTGCGATCTGCCAACGTCCCGCCAAAGCCAGGAGCGGCACGGCCATGAGGTTCAGGGCGTAGCCCACAATCATCATGGTCCAATACTTTCCTGTTCGGTCGCTGACATAGCCGGAAACAATGCGCAGTCCGTAGCCAATGAATTCTCCGAATCCGGCAACGACTCCAACCACGGTCGCACTGGCGCCGAGAATGGCGAGAAAGGGGCCGGTGATGCTGCGCGCGCCCTCGTAGGTTACGTCGGCAAAAAGGCTCACAATTCCCAGAAGGACGATAAATCTGAAAGCCGACGTTTTCAGGTTTCGCGTGCCGATAGCCGCCTCTTGCAGCTGAACTTCCATGAGGCTTTCCCCTTCGGATTTCGCGTTACATTCTCGAACGACCGCGGGTCAGGTCGGGGCCGCGTGTCGCCCGGGCTGCCGGTTCACACTATCGGCTCACGGAGGATTGTTCTGATTTTTTCGGGAGCACATCTCCGTGGGTCGCTCAAATAGATTTCGTGGTGTTTTCCTCTCGGTTGATATCCCTGGCTTCGGATGAACGCATGAAGTCGCTCGATCGTCGGGAGCTCATCGCAATAGGGACCAACATGCATTATCTGAGCGGACAATCCCTCGTGGAAGCTTTCGAACCTCAGTTTTGAAATAGGAAGCGAACCTCGTTTTTCGGCAACCTGTTGAATGGCGCTCTTGATCAAATCCCGTGTCACAAAATCGGGTTGCATAATCATCACCGTCCATTGCCACCTGTTTTTGTCTTCCATGTTGAATTGTGTCCCCTTCCCCGTCCACCAAAGGCCTTCCAAAGGTGGCACAGTGAAATCCACTTTCTTCTGCATTTTCTTCAGCATGAATTTCGCCGTAAAGGAAGCGCCATAGAGCATCTGTACGGCCTCTTGAAACTCGGGCGCTGTGTTGGGATCGCCTTGGCCGTCCACCATGAGGAAATTCATCTCGCGAACGTCCACGATGGCAACTTCTCTCGGCGACGCGTTGTACAAATGGGGGAGTTTCTTTTTGAAGTCCACTTTGTCTTTCATCGCAGTCCCTGCTTGGAAAAAATGTCGGTACGGCGACCGGTCGTGCGCCGGCCCGATTATCTTTTCGGGTGTTTTTGAAAGAATTCCCAGATCACATCGTTTGCCTTGATCTTGTTGGTAGTCTTGCCCACGAGCCGCTCCGGCAGGAGTCTCTTGCCTCCCGGCCAAGTATGGCCCATTCCCTCCACAATGTAGAAAACCGCCTCCGAGCCATTCCTACCAGGGCCATACGCCGTGACCTTGACGCCGTTGCTGTCACGAAAGACTTTGCGTTCGGGTGGGCAGCCGAGCATTTCCGCCCATTTCAAGACCGACTCGCGCACGGGCGGCCGTTTTTCCGGTCCCACCCAGGGAACTCTGACTTTGCCCCCGTCCAAGGGGACAAATGGGTCGTTGCTACCGACCATGTAGAGCAACGACACGGGACGGGACAATTTGGGGTTTTTCAACCACAAGTAGCCGGAGACAGGGGCGACGGCTGCAATGCGGTTTGCGAGCTCGACACCGAGGCGAAAGGCCATCGAAGCGCCGTCGGAAAACCCCGTCACAAAAACCCGCCGCCCGTCCACGGTGAATCGAGCCACGAGGTCATCAATGAGCGCGTTCACAAAAGCAACGTCGTCCATCTCGTATTCGGCGGATTTGAATTGCTCAGAGGCGAAACGACCAGAACCATCGTTCCATGTTCTCGGATTCCCGACCGCCCGCGGCGGCTCTGACGGATCGAGCGATGTCCCCTCGGGAAAAACGGCGAGAAAACCAGATGTATCTGCTTTCCGGGTCCAAGCCGTCTCCAGCATGGCGTTTCTTGCACTGCCGCTTCCCCTGTGCAGCATAATCACTACGGGCATGGGTCTCGTGACGTCGTAAGTCGGAGGCACATGAGCGATGTAGTGACGATCACGCTCCTCCATCTTTACAGCAAGATAATGATTTCCCGGCGTAAGAATTTTTGACGGCTTGGGTGACTCCTCAGCAGGCAAGCCGGCTGAAGGGAAGAGTACCGCCCCACACAGGACGGCTGCCATTTTCCAACCGGTTGCCAACCTGCTCCACTTCCTTTCCGCGAAAGGTTGCGGGACAATAACGATGTGACCCATGTCAATCAACCGAATAATGGTCGGCCGACCTGACGAGCTGTGTGGAATTCCGGCTTCCATCCGGGCGCATTTGTTCCCCCAGGCTCGTGAAAACAGAAGAGTCTGCCTACTTGGCGACAATTCCTTTGAGGCCACCGGAAATCAGTGAGGCGAGATTGGTAAGAATGCGCGGCAAGGCAAGACCGCCCGGGGTGGCCAGGTATTTCGGTGTCCACTGCGGATCGAACTTTTCTTTATACTGTCGTAAGCCTTGGAAGTTGTAGAAATGCTCGCCGTGGGCGAAAATGAATGCGCCCAGACGGTTCCAGAAAGGAGCGAGAGCGCGGTTTTCGAGCCCGGACAGGGGGGCCATTCCGAGATTGAACCATTTGTATCCTTCGTGTTTCCCCCAAAGCATCAGGTTGGTGAACAGATAGTCCATGACGCCGAGATGAATTTCGGGGAGAAAGCGCATGAGGTCGAGGGAAAGTTCTTCCTTCTTGGCTCCGGGCAAAACATTGGCAAAGGCAACGATCTTCCCTTCTTTTCGGACTACGGCGGCGTCGAACCGGCTGAGATACTCGGGGTCAAAAAACCCGACAGAGAACCGTTTCTCTCGGGTGTTTTTCCCCGCCAGCCAGGCATCGGAAATATGCTTGAACTCGGGCAGGAAAGCGGGGACTTCCTTGCGCGGGATGATCTCGAAGGCGCATCCTTCGTTTTCCACTCGGTGACACGTCTGGCGAAGTCCTTTTCGGCTTCCTCCTTCGAGCAAGAAGGTTTCCAGAGAAACACGCCCCTCTTCCCCGATTTTGAGTAGTGTCAGACCGAGATCGAGATAGAGATGAAGGGCCGCCGGGCCGACCTGATAGAAAACGGTCCATCCGTCATGGCGGTCGCACAGTTCCCGATAGCGCCAGACCAGCTCGGCCCATTCGTTCTGGGGACCCACCGGGTCTCCCAGAGCCACCCAGCTTCGCCCCTCGATAGCATACAGGATAAAGGCGTTCCCTTTGTCGCCAAAAAGAAATGCCTTGTCGCCAAGAAAAGCGAGGCAGGCTGATGTCCGTGGACATTGCTCGACGATGGCGCTTGCCCGATCCAAGTCTGTGGCCGTCGGCACTCCAGGCTCCGGCTGACTGGGCCGCAACAGTCGCGTGGCGGCGAAGACCAGCAAAGCGACGCTGACTCCCACGGTGGCGCGAAGGGAACGGGCAACATTGTCCTCCAACGTGAAACGCCACCAAACATCGCTGGCATACTCCAGGTGTCTGTAGGAAAAGAAAACCAACCAAACGCAGGCGACCAGCACGAGAAAGATTGCGACAATCCATCCGGCGGTGAAACGCTCACTGAACAAAGTGGCCTTTCGATAAAAAGATTTCCGACAGGGCAGGAGAGCACCAAGCATAACCAACAAAATGACCGCCTCTTCATAATCCAGTCCTTTGAGCAGCGAGAGAACGATCCCGGCACTCAGCAAGACCACGGTAAGAACATAGGCGGCGTCGAGCCGGCGGCGCAGTCCCCAGGCGAGAAGAAGCAACATCACACCGACCAGGCTTCCCAGAAAGTGAGACACCTCCATGACCGGCAGAGGAAGAAAGTCTTTGAGCCATGCCAGACGCCAGCCGACGGAAGGCATTGCGCCCGAAAAGAGCAGTACCGCGCCGCCCACAAACGTGGTCACCGCGAACAGGTGCGGGATCAGTCCGGGAACCCATTGACCGAAAATCGCGGCGAACCGTTTGACGCTTTCTCTTTTGTCGAGGATCTCGTGTGCGCCAAGCAAGACCGCTGCCACTGCGAGTGGCAGAAGGTAATAGGCGGCTCGGAAAACCAGAAGGGATCCAAAAAGCGACGCCGCCGAGAAAGATGGACCCAGGAGAAACAGCACAACCGTCTCGAAAACACCGAGTCCACCCGGGACCTGGCTGGCAATCCCGGCAACCTGGGCCAGGAGGAACATGCCGAGAAACTCTGTGAAGCGGACCGACGACCCTTGAGGCAGCAACACGTAAAGGATGCTTCCCACCAAAGTCCAGTCGAGGGAAGCCACGACCAATTGAGCGAGGAGCATTCGGGTGGAGGGAAGCCGAAAGGCCCAGTTGCGGACCTTCAGCGGCGACCTTTGCACCACGCTCCACAAGAACCACACTCCAATGACGACGAGAAAAATTGCCCCCAGAGGACGAACGGAGGCGAAAGGAAGATGTAGAACGGTGGGTATCGCCAGCGGTTCGATGAGAAAGATCACACCGGCAAGGGTCAAGAAACCCAGCCAAAACGACAGGCCGCAAAAGGCGACTACCATCGTGATTTCGAGTGCAGAGTATCCCCAAGCGGAATACAGACGATAGCGAACCGAGCTGCCGGACAGTCCCGCCAGCCCAATGTTGTGACTGAAAGCATACGTAATGAACGAAACCAAGCCGATCTTCCTGAAAGGGAGTGGATGTCCGATGTAGTGAAGCGCCAATGTGTCATAGCCGAACAACAAAAGATAGTCCGCCGTGGACAACGCAAAGGCCAGCAAGATGGAAGAAAGAGGCAGTTCCTTGAGATGTCGCGCAACATCTTGGTAGCGATACTCTCCCAGTTCACGGCGAAGGACTATCAGGGCAACGACAAAGAGAACAAGGCCGATCAGCGGCACTATACTGTGAACGGTTCTTTTCATTCTCGCGTGAGTTTATCTTTAACGAGATAACAGTCCAACTGACGACTACCCAGAACAAATCAAATAGCGATTAGAAAAACCCCGCACGCAGTGCAACTGAACAAAACACTCAATCACGGCCCAATGCTTTGGCGACGAGGCTGCGGCTCTGGCCATCGTCGCCAAGCGTGAGACGAGGGTCGCGAGTTTCCAGTACGATCTCGGGCCGAGTAGGCGCGGCCTGCAAAATCAGCGGCGCCACCCAACAGCAAAGCCAAAGAAGCTGCGACCTCCGCGGTTCATTCTTTTAGGGACTCTAAATTCTCTCCCAGGAAGCAAATGGCTCTTTGGCTTTCGGGATCGGCCACAACCTGTGCATATTGCCCACCAGTTGCTGCCGGCACGTCAATGACGTGGATCAAGCGATCGAATTTTTCGGCATCCGGCAGCAAGTCCCTGAGCAGGTTAGGTGAATCTTCGAAAAACCGCCGGTTAAACCCACATTCCGGATCGTCCGGGTAAACGGGCAAGTAGATAATCCGTGCCTCCACGAGGTCCTGGAAGAAATGTGTCCCATAGGAAACCTCGGGAACGTGGCCGGCTTCCTCGCGAGCCATTTCGACAAGAACCGCCGTGTTGTCTATGTCGGCATAGCTAACGTTGACGCCGAGATCAATATTACCGCTTCCCCACCGACCTGGCCCCATCATTACAAACTTGCTCTGGGAAATGCGCGGATGCTCATTGAGATGGCCTACCACGCGCCCCAAAGTTCTCTTGATATCAGGACCTGGGATTTCGGCATACCATTTTGGGTCAATATAGATCATGTACTGTATGTTCGGGACCACGCCGCCACTGATCGTCGCCTTGGATCGAAAGAGAGTTCGTTCTGGCGGAATGTTCTCCGGGATCGTCACAGAGCCCGGCGCACCGGGTAGCCACATCGGCCGGCATTGCAACAGATTGACTCGCACCCGTGCGTCCGAATTCACAAAGGCCGTAAACTCCGTGTCTATTGGGTACCCATAGGCCGCCTCTAACTTGGCCAGCAGTTCTCCCATGATCTTCACAAAGTTTGTCTGGTTGATCAGATTGTTGAACGTCATGACACAATTCTGGACCGGGGCCGAGACATGGCCGCTGAACGGGTCCTGCAAATAGCCGTCCTTCGTGACAGAGACAAACAAGTCGAGATGCGGATAGTCACATTCGGCAATGACCTTCGTGATCGGGAGAGTTGTGAATTCGTCCGCCTCGAGATCGAGGATATCCGTCTCGCGCTGTGAGTATTTTGCAATCCGGACCCCAACCTCCGGCCGCAACTGGGGATTGCTGACCGCGATCATTCGGGGATAGTCGCCGCCGACCCGATTGACGGCGCGCGTTCCCAGACCAAATACCAATCGGATGATTCCTCTTTTCGGGTCTATGCGATTGGTCCAGACGTACAGGTTTCGGGAAAATGCCACGCCAGCCAGTGGCGGGAAGAAATACTTCTTATAGCGCATGCCCGAGACCCGCTGGACCAGGATCGCCATCTGCTCATCTTTCTCGCCGAGTCCGCGCTTTCGCCGGTAGGTCAGGGCATCGGGATTCAAAGCGCTGGCATAGACAGTCTTGACGGCACGCAGAAAAACTTCCATTCGTTGCTCGGGGCTTCCCTGATTGGCGCAGTATTCGCTGCGGTATTTGCCGGCGAACGAGTTGCCGAAGCTGTCCTCGAGCAGGCTGCTGGAGCGGACAATAATCGGCGCTTGCCCGAAGTAGTCCAACATCTCGCGGAACTCGTTCATAATGTCGGGGGAAAATGTTCCGGCCAGAAAGCGCCGTTCCACCTCCTCGAATTCCTCACGCGAAATATGAGAGCTCCGGGACAACTGCAAGCGAAGCCGAAACAGGTTGTTGTTCACAAGAAAGGTGAAAAATACGTCCGAGCCAATATAGAACGAATCGTGCTCTTCCATGACGGCGGAGAAATTTGTCTCGCCAGGCTCGCTTTGTAGGATACGACGCGCCAGCAACATTCCGGCGGCCTTGCCCCCAATCCGCCCGGAGCCAATCAAGCGGCTTCGGATGTTCAGGAGATCATCCAACGTGAAGTAACTGTCGGCCAGACGATTGAATTCAGGATGACTGCCGATCATCATCCGCGAGAGTTCTTGTTTGAGGGCTGCTATCTCCGGGGAGGTCTCCGGCAGCTCCGCAGTATCTTCACGATATTGAATCAGTTTTCCATACACACTGTCCCACGGGGCAATCGAAGAAGGTAAGACAGAGAGGGGATGTCGGCGCGCGGTGGCAGAAAGGGCGGCGGCTTGTCCGCTTTGCAGTATCGGCGACCAACCGCCTCCAGACACCAAATGGGGAAGAAACATTTGGGGCGAATAGCGATCCCACACCTTCAGAGGGTGAATATACATCTCCTCTCCGGCATGATAAACATCCACGAGAACCTGGGTGGTATCGCGAATCCTGGCAACCGCGCTATGGGCGTGCCGTCCCCGCAGAAGGGCGAAATACGTTACCGTGTCGAGCTCGAACAAAAAGGGACAGGTCACCTGGAAGAAATTGGCGAGAAGCTCGTCGGTCGCCCATTCCTCGACGAGCGTGGATAAATTATCGAAGATATACCATACCTGTTTGCCGCGATCCTGAATGATCTTCTGCACCGCACTGCTGAAAGAATCGAAGCCCTTTCCCGGGTCCACCTCGATGGTTTCCAGACCGGGCCGGGGCTCCAGGATCGGAGGATGCGGGGCAAATCGCGTATAGACACATTTGCGCTTGTCTTGGATCGCCTGTTCCGCGAACGGCTCGGCGAAATAGCCATAGTCTTCGAGATTATCCACCTGCCAGACCACATTGTCGCCAAGACGAAGCCCTTGCAGCACCTCGTCGAGCGAGGCAATTCCGCTTGTTGCCGCTCGAGCTTGCATAGCCAATTCCCTCCTTCCTTAGCGCGCCAATCTCCTGATCGCAGCGTCGCAAAACAGACTTCGGCGCAGCGCCAACCGAATCGGGAGAATACTTGCCCTTAAGGGCCGAGTCAATGTCCGAAAGGCCACATGCCGAGCGCCATTGCCCTTCCGAAAAATCGAGTGGGGCAGGTTGGTAAACGCCAGCGATCCTCGTGGCATGAGCATCCTGCCCATGATTCTGGATTTTCGATTTTAAGAGATTGTAAAAAAATGATCCACGAAAGGCACGAAAGCGCACGAAGGTTCTTCAAAAACCAAAGAACGGCTCTGCTTTTTCAACTTCGTGTCCTTGGTGTTCTTCGTGGAAGAGCATTTTTTTAGGCGTTCTAAGTTTTGGATTGCGGGCCGGATGTGCCCACTTGCGACTGTGAGTCTCACGGGCAGGATGCCCCTCCCGCCAGCGAGCGAAATCCCCTTGATTTTCCCGCAAATCGCCTCGTCTATACTCCTGAGTTGCAGGAGGAAGTAGAATGATCGGGAAGATAGAACCGGTTCATGGTCAAGTCCCGCGCCAGGTGCGGCTCGTCGTTTTCGACCTCGATGGCACACTGGCCGATACGTTCGAGGACATCGCCCAGGCGACCAATCACGTTCTTGTGGCTTTCGGTTGTCCGATTCTGACCCCGCAGACCATAAAGGGCTACGTCGGGCGAGGAGTCCGCAATCTGATGGCGCGGGCGTTGGGACCCGGAAAGGAGACGTTTGCCGACGCCGCGGCCGTCCTCTGGCGCGAGTATTACGAGCGTCATCCAACGGATCATACCCAGCTGTATCCGGGCGTTGTGGAATTTCTCGAATGGCTGCACCAACGCGACGTTCGGACGGCCATCCTCAGCAACAAGGTGGACAGCCTGACGCAGTCCATCGCGGCACAGATGGGTTTGGCCGCCCGCGTTGATTTCATTCGCGGCGAGTCGGATGACTTTCCCCGCAAACCCGACCCCGCCTTGCTGAACCATGTCCTGGCGATTTACGGCATCCGGCGAGAACAGACGTTGCTGGTCGGCGACAGCCAACCCGATGTCGAGTTCGCTGGCAACGCTGGCCTTGCTTTCTGCGGCGTCCTGACGGGACAAGCCACGCGCGAGGACTTCGAGGCCCTCGGCGTCACTTGGATCGCCGAAACCCTCGGAGACCTGCGCCAGCAACTGGACTCCTCCCGCGCCTGTCAGCACTGACGTAAGGCTGGTATTCAGCCTCCGCTTATCGCTCAATCCGCAGTGTGCAATCGGAAATCCAAAATCGGACTCAGGTTGATGGGCGCGAGGAGAGGAACTGCGCGTAGCGTGGCGCGGGTAGCGGGAATCGAACCCGCAACCTTAAGGATCGCGGGAGCGTCGGTCGGGCTTGCTGAAACGAATTGACTTACCCTTTGCCGCCCGAATATTGTTGTGTTGGCTGGTAGTTTGTCGCACGGTATTGGATGGAATGCGCCTCGGTGTCATTGCGAGCCGCCAATGCTGTAAGGCCGATCAAGCGGGCAGAAAGGCGCAAAACTTTTGACATCACGGAATCTCGAGAAAGCAGGTGAAACGATGCAAAACAGGTCCTGTGTCCGGGGTTTTACGTTGATCGAGCTGCTGATCGTGGTGGCGATCATAGCGATTCTGGCAATGATCGCCGTGCCCAATTTTCTGGAGGCCCAAACGCGGTCCAAAGTCTCGCGGGTCAAGGCTGATCTGCGCTCTCTGGCGACCGCACAAGAAGCCTACTGTGTAGATTGGAACTCCTATACCAACCGCGACCAAGCCGCCCCGAATGTCATCGAAGGATGGCGCCAACTGACGACCCCGGTGCCGTACGTCACCAGCCTTCCAAAAGACCCCTTCGGGGCAAGTCGCCGCAAGGCTCCAGGGGGCACCTCTTTACCACCATTGTATGAGCTGGGCACCGGTGCGGCCGGCGTGGCTGCGTCGGGGCCACCGGACGATCCAAACAAGAAGGGAATGCCCGCCAATACGTGGATCATGGATTCCGACGGTCCCGACCACATAGACGACACGCTGGGTCCCGATGGCTTTCCGGCGCACACGTATAGCTGGCCCGAGACAGGTTATCCCTGGGTAAACACTCCCCCGAACCAGGACGATGCCGTGATCGAGGCCCTGACCCTGATCTATGATCCCACGAACGGGACGGTCAGTCCGGGCGACGTCTTTCGAGCCGGTGGGACCAAGCCAGCGGGGCGAATTTTCGACGTGATCTATGCAGCCGCGGCGAAGTAGGCCGTTGTGATGAATGGCCGCGAGCGCGGGCTGCGCCCGAACCATCCCTAGCCGCTCCGCCTCGAGGACAACGTGACCTACTGTGGGTCAAGGCCAGAGTGCTGCAAACTGAATGGGCGGGTAGTGGGACTTGAACCCACAGCCTTTGGATCCACAGTCGCTCAAGGCCACAAAAGGGCAAGGCCTGCAAGTCAAGGAAACCCGCGATTTGCGGGCCTTTTCTTTGTGTTGCAGTCGGCGAAAATCCGGCGAGAATCCGACGAAAATCCGCCGCTCTGTGTCACTGGGATGTCACTGGTTTCGTCACGCGCCGGGGCGGGAGGGGTAGAAAAGATACCAAAGATTCCAAGTCCTCAAAGCCCTACGGTTGCGCGCCCTCAATGTGCCTTTCGCCTTGCGCGAATCCACTTGACCTGGTGGCGTGGTGCTGTGGCAGTCTATGCCCTCAATCCAAAACGGGCATGGAGGGAGGGCGATGGTTGCCAAGAGAATCCATTGTCTTGAAAGTCTTCCGGTGTGGCCCGCTCTCGTTTGGGCCATGATTCTTGCTGGATCGGCGAGCGGCATCACGATCCTCGTGCCGGAGCACTATCCAAAAATCACGGATGCACTTGTATGGGCCACGAACGGCGACGAGATCATTGTCTCGCCCGGTGTCTATGTCGAGAACATTGAGAATCAAGGCCCAATCTGGTTCAAGGGGAAGAACGTCATTCTGCGAAGCGTCAACCCAACCGATCCCGCCACAGTCGCCGCGACGATCATTGACGGAAACAAGAAGGGCCCTGTGGTGACGTTCGCCGGGACTGAGACAAGCAGCCGCGTCTTGTCAGGGTTCACGATTAGAAACGGCAACGGGGGTATCTATGACAGGGGGAATATAAGTCCCGGCAAGGGGGGAAAAGCGCGGATCGAACATAACATGATCAGCAACAACTCGGTCACCGGTTACGGCGGCGGACTGTGGGGGTGCAATGGCACCATCCGCGACAACGTGATCGCCGGAAATTCGGCCAGCGGCGCCGGCGGCGGACTATATCAGTGCAACGGCACGATCCAGAACAATGTGATCACAAGCAATTCGGGATACAGCACCGGCGGCGGACTGGATGAATGCAATGGCACGATCCAGAACAACGTTATCACCAGCAATTCGGCTAGCGCCCCCACCAACCTCGCCTGCGGTGGCGGACTATATCAGTGCAACGGCACGATCCAGAACAACGTTATCACCAGCAATTCGGCTAGCGCCAACGGCTACGACTTCGCTTACGGCAGCGGACTGGGTAAATGCAAGGGGACCATTCGGAACAATACGATCTGCTATAATTCGGCCACCGGTCAGGGTGGCGGATTCTACGAATGCACTGGTGTAATCGCCAACTGTATCATCTGGGGCAATACCGCTCGTGTCTATTCCCAGGTCTCTTACGACTCGATCCCAAACTATTCCTGCATCCAGGGATACACCGTTGGCCAGGGGCAAGGGAACATCGGACTCAACCCCCGCTTCGTCGGGACGAACGACTTTCATCTCCTGCCCGATTCTCCGTGCATAGACGCCGGCACCAATACAAACTGCCCCACGACCGACAAAGACGGCAACAAGCGCCCTTACGATGGAAATGGCGACGGGCAAGCGGTTTGTGACATGGGCGCTTACGAATATGTCGGACGCCCCTACCGCGTCTCCGTCCCGCCACGACTCTGGACGCTCTATAGGTGACGTGTCTAAATGAAGGCCGAAATCCTCGTCGCCATTGAAAAGTGGTGTCACCGGGCTGTCACCGCGCGGGGAAGCCGCAACCAAAGAGCAATGGAACCACCGATTCACACCGATGCAATCCGTGTGAATCTGTGTGCATCTGTGGTTGCATCCAAAAACCTCCATGGGCGAGAAGAATGAGGCTCGCAGAGAATTCTTGCCAAAAAAGCAGAATCCTACGGCTGTGTAATACAGAGGGGAAAAACCGCCCAAACAGAGGAACCGCCAAGTGCTGTGAATGGAATGGGCGGGTAGTGGGACTTGAACCCACAGCCTTTGGATCCACAGTCCAACGCTCTGCGCGTCTATCTCTCCGAAAATCAGCATTGTGCATTTTGGGCCGTGCCAACTTTGTGCCAAATCTCTTCGCTTATCGGGACGATTTCGGCCCTCAGTTGCGCGTCCGAAATGACTTCGTAGGACGCCCCCAGAATGTCTCCCAACGAGTGGCCGATGTAACGCTTCAACAACCGATGGTCGGCCCGCCGCGCTCGCATGAGGGAAACGAACGCGGCCCGAAGCCAACGCGGTCTGTATCCCCGCAACGACTCAAGGCCCGTCGCCTTCCAACACTCCCGAATCGCCCGCTTCATCGCGTGGTGATAGCCCGACACCGACCAGGGCGCGTTGCCCCGCTCGGTTGCGAACAGGCAACCGTCTTCGCGCCGCACTTTCAGACCGGCGATCCAGTCGCGCAAGATCGCCAGGACGGTCGGCCCGACCGGGATCGTTCGGAAGCTTGCGCGGTTCTTCGGTCGGTGAAAGGGCGTTTCGGTCACACTCACGGTGCCGCTTGCAAAGTCAACGTCTTGCTCGCGGACGTTGGCGGCTTCCATCGCCCTTAGCCCGCACAGCCCTTGCAGACAGGCAATGGGGTAAAGGTCGGGACGGCGCGCGCGAAGATGATCGAGGAACGCCAGAAGATCGCCCGCCGACAGCGCCTTGCGCGCCTCACTCTCTCTGTGTGCGATGGGATTCTCCAGGCCGCCCTTGAACCGAACCGGGCGCGCCACGTCCTGAAAGCCATAGGTGTCGCCCATGTGCCGCGAAGTTGCTTTCACCATGTAAAGCAGCTTGCGGATATGGTCTTTCGAGAAGCGTAGGCTCTGGCGGTCGGCCACATAGTCTTGAACGATCTTCGCCGTCACGTCGGCCCACGTCTTGACCCCGGCCCGCGCGCCCTCAAGCCACGCGATGAAACAGTTGGCCAGGCATTCATACTCGCGCCGCGTCCCGGGGTTCGCGCCCGACGCTTCGATTGTCTCCTGCATGGCGGCCGCGACCGTCGGGTTGAACCGCTCGGCGGCCCGGAAGCTTCGCCCGGCCGCAATCTGTTTGGACACGTGGTCGGCCTGCTCGCGCGCGTCTTTCTCTGTGGCCGCTCGAATCCGAAGCCTTGCCCGCCGGCGCGTGCCGGGATCGCGGAAGTCCAACTGCCAGCAACCCGGCTCGGCGGTCTTGCGAAGCGTCACGTAGCCGATTCTGACGGATTTGCGTTTCGCCATAGTCTCACCCCCTTTCGTTGTGCGTTGTCTTCATTCCTTTCAGAGAAGCAAATCATACAGAAGCGGCAGGAGGTATATGAGAGCTGCCACGATCATCAAAGCCAGGGCAACAATAACGATCTTTGCACTGTGAGCGGCAGTCCACTTCCGACAGATGCCATAGAACTCCCTACGTTTTGCGGCTCTTTGTATGCTTCTATAGGCGCGGTCGGCGCTCAGCTGTTCCCTCGCCCAGACAAGTTTCTCTTGATGGGACTTTTCTTGCGTAGCGGCCTGCTTCTCAGCTGCGGCTATGTCACCTTGGCAGTATGGGCAAACGGACGCATCCTTGTGAACCAGCTCTTTGCAGTATGGACATGTTTTGCGGTTTCCCTTGCTGAGGATCGCAAACACTATCCCAAATGGGCCAAAGATAACCCCTACTATGAGCGCAGCACATCCTTCGCCCTTCTTTCCGCCAATCATTGCGGCAACGATTCCGCACAGAAACCAGATAACGATTCCGCACAGAAACCGGATCCAGAGGATTGCCCATTCCTCGCTCATAATTCTCTTCTTTCTGCACCGCTTCTGACGGTCCCTATTCCTTCTTTCGTTTCGGTTTCCCGCGTATGGCCCGCAATACGGTCAGCCGCAGAAAGTCGCTCAAAACCCGTTCATCCTTGGCTGCCGCCTTCTCGATTGCGGCCAGCTCCGCGTCGCTCACGCGGAAGATGATTCGCCTGTCGCGTCTCATGGTTTTTCCCCCTTTCGCGGGTCGCTGTCATACACTGTTGCCTTGTCCTGTCAAGCGCTATTTTCGGGGAATGTGAACCCGTTCAAGCCTTGCCGCCCTCCCCGCCGATCGGGGACGGCCCGGCAGACCGCTCCCCACGCACGCCGTTGCCGCCGCCCGCAACGTCCGGTCGCGCGCCCGCTCCAGGGCTTCCAGTATCTCGCTCCCCATGTAAGCCTTGCGATACAGGTGCCGGATTTCGAGCGGCTCCAAAAACGTCTCGACAGTCATTGCGCCGCCGAGCTCTCTTTCGAGGTCGGCCCTCGTGTAAAGTGCGTTGGCGCGAATCTCAAACACGCCGTTTGTCCCTTCGCGCGCGTGTATGACGGGCCGATTTTTCGGCATCGCCTTTCCTCACAGTCGCGGCAAAATGGGATCGAGTCGGGCGAGCCGGTCGAGATGATAAGCCTCGTCGTCGCTTCTGGCGTCGGGCTTGGCGTCCTTGACGTGCCGCCAACGGTCGGGCGCGCGATTGCACAGGAAAAAAACCAATTCGAGGCCCGTCGCCTTGCCGGTGGTCAGGCGCTCGAAAAGCGAGTCCTCGACGGCCCGGACGCGCAAGCCGTCCTGGTGCTCCTGGGCCTTGCGGACGGCCCGCTCGAAAGCCGCGTCGCTTTGCCGCCAACGCCAGATTGTCGCGCGGTCGGCCCCGGCCTGTTGCGCCGCCGCCGCCATAGTGAGCGGCTCGCTCTGATAGATTTCGAGGAACCTCACTTTCACCGTTTCGCGTTCGCTGTCATTCATCGCGTCTGCCCCTTTTATAGCGGTTGCGGGGTTTCGCCGTCCCGCCCTCGAAAAACGCCGCCAAGCCGCTTTGCAGCCCCGTGGTGGCCTCGAAAGCGGTCGGCCCTTGTCCTGCTACTACCCCTTGTTGCCGTTCGGCCAACCGTAGGGCTTTCTTCGCGCAAAGGTCGTTGCACGCTCGAATCGGTCGGCCGGCGCCGGGCATGGTGAACTCCCACGCCGCCGGCCGCCGGCACCACTCGCAAGGGCAAGCGTCGGGCTTCGGCTCGGCGTGCCCCACGTGGATCAGCGGGGGAAGTCGTGGCTTGGATCGCTTCATCGCCTCGAAGTCCCTTCCACCTCGAATGCCGGGGTGAAAAAGTCGGCCACAGTCGCAAGATTTGCGGGGTTTGTCTTCGCTGCTTCGGCGCAGTCCTCCACAATCTGAAAGAAGTCGAGGTTCAAAGAATCCAATCCCTTGATCGCCGCGCGAATGTCCTCATAGGCGAAGCCAGGAACCGCGCCGACTTTTCTCCCCGCCACCTGAAAACAGCGTTGGACCACATAATCCAGAATCGTTTGGATGCTGGACTCACTGCGGCCGTTTCTCCGAAAACAATCGAGCGCTTGCTGGACAGTTTCTCTTGCTGGCAGCGGGGTGTCGGGGGCGCAGCCCCTGACGATAGCAGTCTTTTTATTTTCTTTTTCTTTTCTTAAAGTCTCTTTTCTGGTGTCACTCGTTGTATCCCCTGACGTGTCATTGGCAGTTACACGTGACGTGTCATTGGCAGTTACACCCCCACTCTGTTCGGCCATTCCTTTTCTGGTGTCATTGGCAGTGACACGTTGCCTATTCCCTTTTCTGGTGTCATTGGCAGTAACACCCATGCGCTTCTCGTTTGGCCATGTGCGCAACCACTTCGGGCACGGGCGTTTTCGAGGTCGGTTCTGATAGTCGGCGCGAATCTCGCTGTAGTTTCGTTTGATTGCATCCCGCAGCTTTGCGGTGAGGCGGAAGATTTGAGTTTTCCCGGCGTTGGCACTGACTCTCTCGATATAGCCGCTCTCAAGCAAAGCGTTGTTGATCCGTTTTGCCGTCGCGCGGTTGCGCGCAAGTTTCCACCAGGGGGCGGGATACGAAACGTTGAACGCACCGAGAACATCTTTCATCCCGGCTCTCCCGCTTTCGATCTTTGCGCACAAGAAGTGCCGCCCAAGCCCCGTTATTACCGTCTCGCTGACCTTTGGAAACGCGAGGGGATTGAACAGCGCGTTCGGGACGGCGCTATAGTAACAGGGCACCGCCGTGTGCGAATCTGGTGAGTCAGAGCGGTCGGCCCGCTCGCTGTTGCCCTTTCCGTTCATCGCAGTGTGCCAACTTTCTCTTTCTCCTGCCAGAGCCGCTTGCGGGCCTTGCGGAAACCCGCGATCACAACGGACGGCTCAAGGCGCAGTGCGCCGGACGCCAGATCGCCCAGAACACGCCTCACGTCGGGTGAGTCCGGGAAAATCAAGAACAGCCTTTCATCGCGCCACTCTGAGCTGGTGGGCGCGAAGCCGCTCGCATACAGGCACGCCGCCTGTTCCAAGTCATGCACTCGAATTGTCGGGGAGATTGTAGGACAGATCGTCTTCATTGTGCGTTCCCCTTGTCTCGTTGTGCCGGCCGCTCAAATCAGCGGCCTTTCGTTCAGCTCAGAGACGATCCCACAAATGGACAGCAAACAGTGCAAGCGTTTTCGGGAAGTGAAAGCGGGAAGTTAGGCGTAGCAGTGGCGCGGTTTTTTACAGCATCGAGTTAGCGGCGTCGCGCCGGACAATTTCGATTTGTTCGCGGCGAGAAATGCGGTCACACAGACAGGGCAACCATATCATCGTATCCGTGCCCTCCCACATTCCGTGAATGCCGACGTGCGAGGACACCCTCACATCGCGTTGGGCTTTCAAATTGCGTTCGAGATGATGCACGTTGAACTTGGGCCACACCAAAGACAAGATTCGCGCAACAACACTGTGAAGCCTCCACGCGGACTCCAACAGCTTGCCGTCTTGCTTGGTTGGCGCGTGGGGAAAGCGATCGTTGAGCCGCACCATCAAGTAGGCGTGAACCAAGTCCGGCGCAAACCATGTTTTGACCAAATCGAACTTGCCCTGAAAACGGATGGATGCCGTGAACGTCCACAGCTCATCCAATGGCGTCGAGATGGTTACTCTCCGCCGATGTCCCAGCTCTGACGCCGGCCCTATGGTCGCGTGGAAGCTGTCGCTCAGTATGCGTTTCCAAGACCAAGCCCCCCGGACGTGGCGAAGCTTGCGAACGGCTCTGACGAGGGTTTTCCATTTCCCCCGGCGCAGAGTCCACACGTGCGATCGGAGCTTGGGCAGAGGCAGGAGAGCTCTTGCGAGATAGCCGTCCAGAGAGGACTCTGGAAAGGTTTGCTTGAATCGGCGCTCCAGTATGTGCCTGAGTCGCTCGGCCCCTTTTTTCACCTGGTCGCCGTCAACCTCCACCTCAAGACGCGGCGCGCCGGTGACTTCAAACCAGACTTTGATCTTGCCGTCCATTGTGCATCGTTCTTTGTCGCGCCCGCTCGACTTCGGGAGTGAAGTTTGTCAGACAACGGCGTCGCGGTCAAGCGGAAAGCCGAGCGGCCAGGCGCAACGGCCCGACCGCCCGGTTGCGGGCACCACACCGCCGTCAGCAAGACTCCACTGCTTCCCGAAGCGTCCGGGCCACGCGCAGTCGGAAACTCTCGTTGGCCCCCGGACGGCGCACGCATTCCTCATTGGCCGACCGCTCGATTGCGTCGGCCCACTCCAGGAGCTCGGCGCGCGTGCCGCCGTATTCAACGACGTCGTCAGAAATAGAACCGTCATCGAGGATCGCGCGATCTTCGGACGCCCACTCGCCCGCGCGCAAGGCATGCTCGGCGAAGACGAAAACGCGAAGTCGTTCCATTGTCGTTGTCCTTTTGTTCGTGTCTGACGTTGTGTGCCAAAAATCTTGTGCCACTTTTGTGCCACTTCTCACCGCTTATGAACCACCGCCGAAACGGAATAACCGAACGGGTAGCAAAAAGAGAAAGGCCAGCAAGCCGTTGAGAATAGCGGGTTTGCTGGCCTTTTCGCTTCCGCGTCGGTGGGGCGGGTAGTGGGACTTGAACCCACAGCCTTTGGATCCACAGTCCAACGCTCTAACCAATTGAGCTATACCCGCCATTGAAAAAGCGAAACAATGATTGGCCGCGCCAGATGGCTCGTCAAGGGCTTTGTGCCTCAATTGCTCGGCGGGTTTGGCAATGTGTCTTTTACCCCAGGGACGAGCGGTGGTCCCTTTCGCAACTCGCTCCCTTAACGTGTTCGAAACGTAGCGCGGCCCTTGGCCGCAACCAAAACAAAAGGGAGCTTTTCAGAACCACAGATTGCACCGATTCCGCAGATTAGAACCAGAAGCAGAAAGACGTATCTTCACCACGAAAGACAGCGGGAAAGGGATCTGTACTGGGTTGAAGCGAAGGAACTTCCAGAACATGGCTGGCAAAAATCTTGCTGAAAAAGCAACATTCTACGAGCTTGTAATACAGAGACGAAACGGATTGACACCACACATCAGAGTGTGTGAGTTTATGTGTGGAGGTGATCGCCATGGCCACCAATCTTCAGATTGAGGATAAACTGATCCGCCGAGCGGTGAGACTGGGCGGACACCGCACGAAGAAGGCCGCCGTGACGGAGGCCTTGACGGAGTACATCCGCCACCTGGAACAGGAGAAGATCTCCGCGCTCTTCGGGACCATCGAGTACGATCCTGCCTACAACTACAAAAAGCAGAGAGCACGGGGATGAAAGTACTGGTGGACACGAGCGTCTGGTCGCTGGCGCTGCGTCGGAGCCGACAGAGCGCCTCGGCGTCGGTTCGAGAGCTGAGGCATCTGATCTCTGACCACCGGGTGGAAATGATCGGTCCGATTCGCCAGGAAGTGCTCTCTGGGATTCGCGACGAGGTCCGGTTTAGAAAACTCGAAGAGCGTCTCGCTGCTTTCCCGGACATTCCCATTCGCACGGAGGACTACGCGACGGCGGCGCGGTTCTTCAATGTGTGCCATACAAAAGGTATCCAAGGCTCAAACACCGATTTCTTGATTTGCGCCGTCGCCGTGCATCATCGGCTGGCGATTTTCACCACCGACGACGACTTCGCTCGCTTTGCCGAATGTCTGCCCATCGCGCTTCACGAAGCGGCGCCTCAAACAATCGCCTGAACGCGACACGCAGACCCGCACGCGTTAGCCGCGTCATTATGTTCACCTGCCGCGATCCAGAGCTTTTGGTCCGATTTCTAACGTTCGGCGGGATGGGGCTCTCACTTCGTCGGCGGCCCAGGGGGCGGCTTTGGCGCGGGTTTGGCGGGCTCGCCCAAAGTCCTCAGGATGCCTGTTTGAACTAGCAGCGAACCAAAAAACAGGGGCAGGAAAAGCCAGACGGCATAGCGCGATGGGACTCCGAGCGTAAACAGAACCGTTCCAAAGAATGCGGTCAGCGCAACCACGATCATGCGATGGGCGAGCAGGACGAGCAACCCGCCTGCCAGGGTGAACGCCACATAGTAGAGAACATGGCCAAGCGATCCCGAAACGTGTGACTCGACCCATTCGGCAAAACTGGCCTGGATCGCCCATGCGGCCACCGCTCCCACGAGAGCACCAGTAACGAAAAACAGGAAGTAATGGGCGCGTGTGATGAGAAAAACGCCGACAATGGCCCCAATCACAGCGGCAACCGCGCATGAAATGATCCAAACCCAGCGATCTTGCCATCCGCCAAACAGAATGACAATCGCAGCGAGTGCTGCGACAGCGATCGCGCCACACATCGCTCCCAGCAGGCGTAAACCGGCCCAGTACAATACCCATCCAAACAGGCAAAGGGCGAGACCCGCGATAATCAAAGCAGGTTCAAACGTGGGTGACATGGCCGTTGCTCCCCAATCGCGATAGTGGTCTTGCCATTTCACACATTCACTTGCCTTTGACCTAAGCGCGTGGGCAAGGCCTTGTATAGTCCATTTTGCTGAAGGCAACAATTTTCCTATTGCGCGGGTGCTATAGGCTGCGTTTTTTTGTGATGCATCTGTGCGGATTTGGTTTGCATCTGTTGTGGCAGGCGACCCATGGCTAACGCCAACGTCAAACTTCTCTTGCGGTGGGAACTGACTGGCAGTAGAAGTGTGTGGAATAAGAAGGGTGGGACATTGCCGTGAAGCGCCTTCGAGTTTATCTGGATTGCTCCGTGATCGGGGGATGCGTGGACAAAGAGTTTGCTACAGAGAGCAAAGCTCTTATGGAAAAAGTGCAAAAAGGCGATCTGATTCTCCTCATATCTGACCTGCTTATTGATGAATTGGAATATGCTCCAGCAGCAGTCACGGCCCCCTTTGAATCGTTGCCCGACGAGTGCATCGAGCGGGTTTTCTCGACGGCGGAAACAGAGTTTCTGCGCGACCAATACCTTGCGGCGGGAGTGGTTGGTCCAGACTCCGCCATTGATGCCCATCACGTGGCTGTTGCGACCGTGTCTCGGGCCGATCTGATCGTAAGCTGGAACTTCAAGCATATCGTCCACGTTGAAAAAATTCGGTCATTTAACGTCGTGAATCTCCGAGAAGGGTATCCGCCGATAGATATCCGTTCCCCCGAAGAGGTGGTGTAACATGAAGAAGGGAAAACCCTTTGACTGCGTGCAGATGAAACGGGCTATTCAAGCCAAACTTGCGGAGGAATATGAAGGCTTGGATGCCGAAGAGATTCGGGCGCGGCGAGCTCAGAAACTGGCGATTTCCAAAAAGCCCGCCGCTCGCAAGTGGCGAGCCATTGCACAAGCCGAAGAAGCAGCGGCGAAACACCGCTGAACATCCGCCACACCCGAACATCCACCCACTTTACCAGCTGTCGGTACGATACTGATTTCCGCAATGTTCCTGTGTCCCGACGGGCTGACCTCAGAACAGTTCAGGATTTTCGGGGCGACTGAACGGCAGGCCGAGGTGCTCATAGGCCGCCTTTGTGATGATGCGCCCGCGCGAGGTGCGCTGGAGAAAGCCGATCTGAATCAAATACGGCTCGATGACGTCCTCGATGGTGTCCTGGTCTTCCTGGATGGCCACGGCGATCGTGCCCAGCCCGACGGGACCCCCGCTGAACTTCTCGATAATCATTCGGAGCATGTAGCGATCCACCGGCTCCAACCCAAGATGATCCACCTCGAGGTGATCGAGCGCGCGCGTGGCCACTTCGTTGGTGATTCTTCCATCGCCAAGGACAGTGGCGTAGTCGCGCACCCGCCGAAGCAGGCGATTGGTGATGCGCGGCGTGGCGCGCGATCGCCGGGCGATCTCGCGGCCACCGGCCTCGTCCAGCGATACGTCGAGAATTCGCGCTGAACGCCGAAGGATTTCTTCGATTTCCTCGACCGTGTAAAACTCCAGCCGCTCCGTGATGCCGAAGCGACTGCGAAGCGGGCCGGTGATCATCCCGGCGCGCGTTGTGGCCCCAATCAGCGTGAAACGCTTCAGGTCAATCCGCAGCGTCCGGGCGTGAAGACCTTTGTCGAGGACGATGTCAATGCGAAAATCCTCCATCGCCGGATAGAGACATTCCTCGACGATGTGATTGAGACGGTGAATTTCGTCAATGAACAGAACATCGCCCGTGTTCAGGTCGGTCAGGATCGAAGCCAGATCGTCCTTGCGCTCGATGACGGGTCCTGAGATTGCCTTGATGGCGACCCCCATTTCGTTGGCGATGATGTGAGCCAGCGTGGTCTTGCCCAGCCCTGGTGGGCCATAGACCAGGACGTGATCGAGCGGCTCACGGCGTGTCTTGGCCGCCTCGATGCTGATGCGAAGTTTCTCGACGATTTTGGATTGGCCGCTGAAGTCCCGCCAGGTGGTGGGGCGAATCCTACCGTCCTCCTGGCGGTCGGCCTCTTCGGGAAAAGGAGAGAGAATGGATTTATCGAGCGTCATCGCTTTCCACCGCACGAGAAGTCAATCTGTGGTGAACAAATCGAAAGAATGGCCCGAGTGCAAGGTGAAAAAGTTTCTCACGCAAAGACGCCAAGGCACAAAGGGTCGTCTCGGACTAACTCAAAACTCGCAACTGCTTCTCAGCGATGTTTCAGCGCCTCGCGGACCAGGTCCTCGCTGGAGGCATCATCGCCAAGAATTTCGGCGGCCTGAGTCACGGCCCGCGCCGCCACATTCGGGCGAGCACCCAACTGGACCAGCGCCTCGACGGCGTCGTGCATGGCGGGCGAGCGCTTTTCGAGCTGCACCCCTCGCGCCTCAATTCCCAGGAGAAACGCTTTCATCTTGTCGCGCAATTCGACGACCAACCGTTCGGCTGTCTTCCGGCCAACACCGGGGATTTGCATCAGGACCCTCAGGTCGTTTTCCGTCACGGCCCGCGCAAATTCGCCGATTGGGATCGCCGAGAGGATGCCCAGACTCGTTTTGGGGCCGATCCCCGAGGTGTTGATGAAAATCTCGAAAACCGCCTGCTCTTCGGGCGTCGCAAAACCGAACAACTGAATCTCGTCTTCGCGCAGATAGAAATAGGTATAAAGTTGGACTCCCTGGCCGATCTCCGGCAACCGCTCGTAGGTGCTGGCCGGCACGTCAAGGCCATAGCCAACGCCATTAACGTCAACGACGATGTGGTGGGGTTCTTTGAACCGCAAGATGCCCGAAAGATACTCGATCATCGCCACCTCCTGACCCACCGTCCCTCGACAAGCAACCGTATCAAACGACTCCTTTGACCGGATAACAGGACCGTCGGGATTTCCCGAAAACCCGTTCAGTCTTGGTTCAAGTCCTTGAGTTTTCGCTTCGTTAATCCTTTCAATCGCGGGGCTAGTGGTCTGTCAGATGGTATCAAACGAAGCCCATTGCGTGTCCGGAGTCATTGCGAGGAGTCCGCCTGGGGCGGGCGACGAAGCAATCTCTTGGTCAGCCCGTCTTTGGTCGGGATTGCTTCGCCGCCGTCCGTGGCGGCTCGCAATGACACAGGGGGGGCATCCATCAGATTCTGCCTGACGGACCACTGGTTAATCGCGTCCATCCTGTTCTCCCGTCAAAATCATGGAAAACTGCCGAAACTCCCAAAGCGCACCAACCATTGCCCATCCTCAATCAAGAATCAAGAGCGCAGATTGCCCCCCCGGTTGACGGGTTGGAACCGGCGAATTGGAAACGTAATTTTTTTGCTCAAAAATGCAAAAAAATGTTTGACAGAAAGGGGCACTTTGATCTACACATAGATTCGTAAACGTTATCCGGCGTGACTTCAACGAACAGAGGCATTGGTCCGGGCCGAGGGGGAGGCCTGGTGGGAGGCGACAATGCCGACTGTAAACGGGAGTCATTATCATCGGGCGTAAGGCAAACTATCTGGCCCGCCAAAAAAGCAAAGGAGGTGAGAGCGCACCGAGTGCTTCAGGATCGGCGAAGAGGGGCGATCATTCGCTGGTTCTCCAACGGGCAGGGATGAGGAATTTGTTCTGTGCATGCGTTGTTTGCAATCGTAGTGATCCTATCCACCAAGTACCCTCAGAACACAAATCCTGCCCAAGAATAGTTTGACCAGGATCGCCACGTGCGACCATTTAGTTTTTTTGGCGCACGCAATTTTCGAGGAGGAAGACAATGGTCAAGAATTTGACCAAAAGCATGTCCGTTGCGATGGTCTTGCTGTTTGTCGCAGCGTTCGTCGGGGAAGCATCCGCCCAGTTCCGCTCTATCTCCGGCACCGTGGTGATGGCCGACGGCACGCCGATCAGCGGGGTTGAACTGACGGGCTTGGGCACTCCGGCTCCCGTCACTGACGCCAGTGGCAAGTACACCAGCACCACGGTTCCTACGGGCTGGACGGGCACGGTGACGCCGACAAAATCCGGATGGAAGTTCAGCCCAGGATCCCGAACTTACACTGCCATCGGCATAAACTTTCTGGGCCAGAACTATACGGGATCCCAGCTCACGATCTCCGGCAAGGTTACGCAATGGGACGGCACAGCGATCGTCGGGGTTGCTGGGGTTACTATCAATGGCTTGGGCGTTGTTACTGCTTCCGATGGCACGTACAGCAGCACCACGGTTCCCGTGGGCTTTACGGGCAACACGACCCCGACAAAAGTCGGACTCGTATTCTCCCCAGCAGCACGGAGCTATAGCAAGCTGACCGGTAACAAAACGGGGGAGAACTTTTGGGCGGGGGCGCCCATTACCATCTCCGGCCGCGTTACGAGAACCGGCCCCACAGGGGTTGGTGGGGTTGACATCACTTTCGCGATGAGTTCCTTTGGGTCCTCTAAAACCGTGACTCTTGCCAACGGCAATTACAGTGCGGTAGTTCCAACGAGCTTTACGGGCACGGTGACACCGACAAAGACCGACTGGTTGTTCTACCCCGATAAAGTCACTACTGCGCCCCGGGCAGCCGGAAGGCAGGACTTTACCGCGCTCGTACCGATCACGAGCAAGGTCAAAAGGAAAAACGTTGCTCCCGCAGACGAGGGCCTGGGACTCAATGGCGTTAGTATGGTGGGCCTGGGCGTCAGCACGGCGGGCTCCAACAACAAAGGTGAGTGCACGACCGGTGTTGCTTATGGCTGGACTGGCACGGCGACCCCTACACTGTCCGGGTGGATATTCACCCCAGTAAAGCAATCTTACACCAACGTGACCACCAAGAAAACGACCAACTATACGGCAACGCCGGGCTTCACGATCTCCGGCCAGATTAAAGACACGAAGGGCAAGGCTGTCAGCGGAGTCGTGATGCAAGGGTTGGGCAAGAACCCTCCGGTGACCGGCTCCGATGGGAAGTACACCACTGCGATCATTGGGGCCTTTTTGGGCACGGTTACCCCCACAAAATCTGCGGTGCCTTTGGCAGGCGCTTTGACATTCCAGCCACAAAACGCAACCTACAATTACCAGATCGCCAACAAAACACAGAATTATACGGCGATTGGGTCGCCTGGGCCCGTTATCTATGAGGAAAAGGCGGGCAAGGTCGTCATCGAGGCTGAGAACTACGGGTGGCTGTCTGCAAATTCCTCCGACGCGACTAAGCAACGCTGCTGGCTGCTAGACTCCGTCGAGGGCGCCAACACCGACAGGCATCCAAACACAGACGCGACCCTATGGAACGTTTACAAGCTCACCAATGGCGGGCCGTCTGAGGACTTCATTTTCTCCGGCACCGTAGGGAATACCGACAAGGGTAACTTAGGAGGTGGTGGTAACGGTCCGGTGAACCAGGAGGCGGGAGTGGGCTGGTTGATCAAGTTCAACACGGCCGGTCGCTATTACTGGTATGCCCGCATCCTTGAGCCGAGGGGCGGCAGCTCCAACGTTTCCCATCTTCAGTTCGACTGGGATCCAACCAGTGATCCTTACAGTGGCGTGCAAAGAATTGGAACTAGCGGGACAAGGAGCTGGACTTGGACCTTCGGCAACGAGGGTCCGTACGCTGTTTACGTTCCGCGACCTGGGACCTATTGGCTGCGCGTCTATCACAACGAAATGGAGCAGTGTATTGACCAGATCGTTCTGGTGAATGCACCGACACCGACACCGCCGACACTTCCGGCAAACAACTTCAAGGAAGTCGAGTCCACATCGTGCACTCTCTCTACCACTGCCCCCCTGACGGTGATGAGCCGGCAATTAGGCCCGACTCCTTCTCCTTCTTACACGCCCAGCGGGTCGGCTCTGGTCACAACATTGACCGGAACCACCGTTGTAACTACTGGCACAATGGTTACGACCGAGACCTTGCCGGTTGGCTGGATCGCGACAGGCATCGTCACTACTACCGGTACTGTGACCGGCGGGTCAACCAACCAGATTGTCTGGACGGGAACATACCATCCGGGGGAAATACCGAAGCTGAAATATGACGCTGTTCCTGGTTCCCCTGCCGCCAGTTGCGGAACGGCCCGTTGGCTCGGTGTAACCAACTACATCCCGATTCTCGGCGATGTGGTGGTGAGGCTGGTTGCCACTCAGAGCGAGACGACCGGCGATGGTTGGCAAAATGCCCTCGGGGATTGGCAAGAGACGTTTGACATTCTGCCTACGACAAGCCCATTGCCCGCCACGCTTTGGCTCGCTTGCGACGATCGCTTCGAACTGACCGGTTCGGGCGAAGGCATGTGGTACGGCCTGGATGAAATGCGGTTCCTGGGTAAGTATATCTCCGGCAATGCCGCCATCGAGGCCCGTTTTGGATGGGATCGGCCACCGGATACCGCGGACTCCGACGCGAAAGGCGGCATTTTCATCCGCGACGGCTACGCTCCGGGTTCACCATACGTGGGGGCGGTTATGCGTCGTGACGGAAGACTAAGCTTCCAGTATCGCGACAATCCCAACGGCGAAACCGCCGACGACCCCGCTCCCGACCCGCAGAACCGCCTGAGCAGCGCGTGGATGAAGCTCGAGCGCCAGGGTATGGCCGTCTCGGGTGGCTTCAACACCCTTGAGGGCAACTCCAACCTGACGTATTTGAGCCATCCCATACCCAACATGAAAGGTCCCGTTGTCGTCGGTTTGGGTGTTTCGGGTGGCGCGTCCGACATCGCTCCGATACCGCAATCTGCGGCCCGCATGCAGTTCTGGAACGTTGTGACGACCGGAACGGCGGTGACGACCGCGCGGACCATCGGCACCGTCACCCGTGACCTGCCTTCCATTTATACGGCGGGTTCGACACTGGGCGGCCTGGTTACGCTGACGGCGATTCCTCTTACCACTGGTCCCTTGATCACGACCGAGACATTGCCTGTTGGCTGCTCGGTCACGTCGGGAAGCCTGATCTGGAGCGCCGGAACGACGGTGACCCTCATCCCCGAGATCAAGCCGCGGACCATCGTATGGAGCAAGCCCGCGACAACCCAAACGGTGACGCTGAAGTACGGTGTGGATACCACGGCGACCCTGCTTCGCAACAGACTGGTCTTCAGCGGGAAGTTCTGGAATGGTCTCGAGGAAGACCATGTCGGCGGCAAGAGCCAGTCGAACATCAAGGACCAATCGAAACTGTGGATCACGAGCTGGCTCAATCCGCCCGAGTTGAAGTGGTACTACTTCACGACGGTCCCCGATCATGGCTATGACCCGGCGACCCAGAATCTCCTCGGCATGACAGACAATGGGCTGGGGGCATCGGGATGGCCAATGCTTGCGGCGAAAATCGGCAGTCAGCCCATGCAGTGGTACAGCCAGTACTATAAGGGCGATGACACGTTTATCGTCACAGGGTCGGAAATCTTTGGGCAGGCAGCGACCGACGTGAAGGTGGACAACCTGGCCTTCACCTACCTGACGATGGCGGGCGATTTCGATGTAAGGGCAACCGTTGATTACCTTGTTGCTCGCGAAAATGTGGCCAAAGTGGGGTTGATGGTTCGAAAGGACCTGGACCCGGGTTCACCCAATGCGGCCATCATGATCAGGGGCAACAGCGATGAAACCGCCGCCCACAGGATCTATCCGCAGCAGCGTCCGGCCCAAGATGACGATACGTGGAATGTCGGCGAATCGTTTACCGCCAATGCCGACGGCGTAGGGAACAACGGTCCGGCCGAGCTGAGAATTCAGCGCATCGCTGGCACTCTGATCATCATTGGGTATGATAACCTCGAAGGCGGTCAGAACTGGACGTACAGGGCCTTCGACATGTCGACCATTCCGACGACGTGCGTTGTGGGTGTGGTGATCTGTGGCGGTAGCGCTTCCGCTGTCGCCCAGGCAAAGGTGACGGGCCTCCAGGTGACAGGCACCCCCAAGCCGCCGATGGGCGTGGGCGTTCGATCGTTTGGCGGCGCAGGCGGCGCCGAGTTAGGCAAACCGATCAACGTGAGCATCACGATCCCGCGCAAGGAGGTTTCGCTCTCGACCGTGACGGTTGTCGAGAAGTATCCGTCGCACTGCCCCGTGGACACGATTTCCGACAATGGCGTCGTGACGGCTCCCGGCACGATCGAGTGGAAGATTCTCCCCTGGCCGGGTACTGGTAGTCGTGTGGTCACGTATCGCCTGACCCCGAAGTGGAACGGCGACTACATGCCGTTGCGATTCGAGGGTGCTTACAGCGAAAACGCGTTGGCGTCGAAACTGAAATCGCGTGTGCCGATCAACGACTCGCTGCTCCCGCAGACGGGTACGCAGGCCGTCGTGCAGCAGGGCTCCTTGCTAGGCCCCGGCAGCTCGTTCATTTATACGGGCACGTCGGACACCGTCGTGGCCGGCACGGTCGCCTATTGGGACAACAACATGGGCGGCAAGGATCACCTGCGCGAAGGCTACAGCGGCTCTTCGCCGTTGCTCGACCACAACAAGATCCTCATGCGGTTCAGTCTGGCGGAAACCGGGGTAACTTCGGCGAGCGTCGCTCTGGCCCAGTTGAGGCTGTGGCATGACCTCCTGACCACGGGTACAGCGCAACTGCACAATATCCGCGCCCAGAGACTGCTCAAGTGGTGGAATCAGGGTGCCGGTACTGGCGTCAACGGTCGCGCCGCGTTGCCAAACGAGGTGACCTGGAGAAGCCAGTTCTCCCATCTCAACCCGGCTTGGGAGATGCCAGGCCTCATGGGCAACACCGACGCGGCGGCAATCCTCGCCGGCGATCTGGGAACGACGTTTGGCTTGGTCCGGTCGACCTGGGTTGATCTAGACGTAACCTCGGACACGAAGACTTTCCTGCAAATACCCAGCTGGAACAGGGGTTGGAAGATTTCGCAGGATAAGGTCCGCGGACTCCCTGACAACAACTCGGGCAACAAGTATTCGGCGGTGAAGGGCATGTTTGAGTTCATGTCAAGCGAGAACGCTGACGTGCTGCATCGCCCGGTGCTCCTGTTGCTCGACAACTCCCGCTATCTGGCCAACACCATCGGCGCGGTGACACGCTCGTTCAGCACGCCGACGTTCACGTGGTCGTCGTCCTCGACGCTCATGACGACGTTCACGGTGACGCTGTCGGTTCAGAGCCTGGGTCCGATGACCAGTGTGTCGCTGGTGGAGGTCTTGCCGCTGGCGGAGATGTGGCCGTCAACGCCGGTCCTGGTAACTCGCGTTGATAAAGGCGGCGTGTGGCTCGGCGACAAGATCGTCTGGAACAGCTTGGCGCCGTTCACCAACCCGACCACCGCGTCCTATGACATGGCTGTCCTGTGGAACCCGAACTACGCCGCGACCCCGACTTACGACTTGACGCGCGGCGCGTTTACCGGTTCCTATGCGCCTATCTACTTCGAGGGCGGCTATGCGAAGGATGCGGCGGGCAGCCAGACGGTCTATGCGCAGAATTCGATGCTACCGCATTCGGGGACATGGGTGTACCAGACTGGTACGTGGAAGAACCTCCTGCCCGATCCTACGTATGCGGCTACATCGGATACCACCTTGATCGCGGAGGCGGGGAAGAACAACGCCGGCGCATTGCGGCGCCTCGAGGAAGGCGACACCTCCGATGGTCTGGTTGGTCATCGCTCGATGCTGATTCGGTTCGACGTCTCCGACATCGTCCCGTGGGGAGCGGCGACGGCCGCTTTGGTTAAGAAGGCCACGCTGCGGCTCTACGCAACCGGCGAGCGCACCGGCGACAAGCACATTGCCCATGATCTGCGTACTTGGAAGGTCCTGAAGGACCGCCGGTGGATCGAAGGTGCCGGCAATGTGGAGTGGGATGGAAGACCGGCCGCGGCAGGCGGCGAGGTCACCTGGACCTACCTGAAAGCCGATCCAGCCGGTACTTCCGTTACATGGCAGCTTGCTGGCGCTATGGGTCTGCTGGATGTCGGCACATCCGAGTCGGTCCCGGCCACACGTTGGAATGGTCAGTATCCGAGGTGGATCGAGCTGGATGTGACCAAGACGGTGAAGGACTTCATCACGTCGCCCCCGACAAACCTTGGCTGGAAGGTCAGCCAGGACAGGGTGCGCGGTGTAGCGGCCGATTCGGCGGTGAACAAGTTCGTTTCGGGTGCGTATCAGTTTGTCTCCCGAGACGCGACGGACGTTCTGCCTATCTATCGTCCGATGTTGATCATCCGCCCGACGGCCACCGTGCCCGTTGAGATCAGTCGCTTCATGCTCTATTAAGGAGGGACTGACACTCGATGGCGTGATGGCTTTGCGGGGAATCGAGCCCGAAAAGGCTCGGTTCCCCGCTCTTTCTTTTTGATTTTGGATTTCCGATTCTTGATTTCGGATTTTGGGATCTCTTCGGCCATGGGTCGGCACCTTCCGCACGCGGTCCTCAACTGGCTGATTGTCCCTGCTTGGCGAACCAGCAATCCGAGGCGAGGGGAAGTGGGTGCACGCAATATCGGAGCTGATCGAGAAGCAACGCGAAATGGCGCGGCGGGTCATCCTGGCCGATGAGTTTGGCGAGCTTCGCCGCGTGGGGGGCTGCGATGTCTCTTTGCGACGCTCTCGCCGCTCGACCGATGGAGCCGCCGCGATCGTCGTGATGACCTACCCACGGCTCGAGGTGATCGAAGAGGCGGTGGTTCAAGGGCGTGTCGAATTCCCCTACATTCCCGGCTTGCTCTCGTTTCGCGAGTTGCCGCTGGTTGCCGAGGCGTTCGCTCGGCTTCGCGAGCGACCCGACGTCTTGATCCTCGATGGGCAAGGACTTGCCCATCCGCGACGATTTGGTTTCGCCTGCCATGTCGGCGTCGCTCTTGATATAGCGACGATCGGTTGTGCCAAGAGTCGTTTGTGTGGCGAGTTTGAGTCCTTCGAGCTGCGACGCCACAAACATTCGCCCCTCCTGCTCGACGGGGAGAAAGTCGGCTATGCGGTCTGCACACGCGACGGCGTCAAACCGGTTTTTGTCTCCCCAGGCCATCGCATTAGTTTGGCCACGGCGGTGGAGGTTGTCTTACAATGTGCCCCGCGCTATCGTCTGCCCGAGCCAATTCGTCTGGCGCACATCAGGTCGCGCCGGGCGATTGGCTAGTTTTTCCGGCCGCGGTTACCTGGAAGCTTGCGGACATTGACACACACTTCCTTTGGCGGCGTTTTGATTTGGCTTGTGTCGCAGGCCGGATAGGGTGTAGAAGATAAGCGTTCGGTGACGTGAAAACCGTCCCCCAAAAAGAACCTAAGAACCGCCGCGCTTGCGCGTTGGCGGTCAGAGAGGCCGAAAAAGGAGGATACTACATGGACCGGAAAGGATTTCTCGCATCGGCTGGTGCGGCGATGGGTTTGGCTGCCGTGGGATTGCGCCCCGGCCAGGCCGCTGAGATGAGCGAGGACGAGCTTCGCAAACTGGGCAAAACCGACCTCAAGATTGCTCTTCAGCCGGGCCTGTTCAAACTGTCCGTCCTGGAAGCGATTGACAAAATCGCCTACTATGGTTTTCCGGCGGTTGAAAGCCTGCGCGCGAGCGGCGATCTGGATGCCATCAGGAAGAAACTGGATGAGACGGGGGTGGCCTGGTCGTGCATCGGCGGGGTGGGGAGCATTGGCCGGCCGGAGAAGTGGGAGGAAGGCTTGGGCCTGAGCAAAGAAGAAGAACACGACCAGGTCGAAAAACAGTTCCGCGCCGTTGTTGAAACGGCCAAAAAGCTCAACATCAAACGCATCCTTGCCCTGACGGGCCAAAGGCGCAAAGACATCTCCGCTGAGCAGCAGACCGAAATTGTCGTCAAAGGACTTAAGCGCCTTGGGCCGATCGCCGAACAGGCAGGCGTGACCATCGTTCTCGAGATTCTCAATAATCTGGTCAATCATCCGGGCTATTTTCTGGTCTATACGGCGCAGGGCGTCGAGATGATGAAGGCCGTTGGTCACCCCAACGTGAAGCTGCTCTACGACATCTATCACCAGCAGATCAGCGAGGGCAACCTGATCAACAACATCAAGAATAACATCCAGTATATCGGCCACTTTCACATCGGCGACAATCCGGGACGGCAGTATCCGGGCACGGGCGAGATCAACTACAAGAATGTCTTCAAGGCGGTTTATGACGCCAAGTATGACGGCTATCTGGCGATGGAATGCGGTTACGGCAACAAGACGCCGCTCGAGATCATGAAGATCATGCACGACCTGACGACGTTTGCCTGAGAAGAGGCGCGGGCCGTTAGTTTGTGGAATTGGTGGATTGGCTGGGGGGGAGGAAATGTCACCCGTACCGAGACGATCCGCCGGTTGTCCACTTCAGCGATCTTGTATCGAAAGCAGCGGTGCTCGAATGCGCTACGAGCGAGCCGGGCCCGTGGCTCAACGCGCGCTAACAGTGGAGGTATGCTGTTTTATTTGCCGCAAGCGACCTGTCATTGAGATTTTGAGCCGTCGGTTGAGTGCCGATGCAATCCGGATCAGCATCTTGAGCGAATGACCGGCGTAGTCTGCATCTTCCAGCCGGCTGATCACGGATTGTGTCGTGCCGACAAGGTCGGCCAGTTCCTTCTGGCTGAGATTCGCCCTTGTCCGAAGAGTGTAGATCGCGCGAGCGACCTCAGCGTTCACCCGCTCCTCGTGCAGCGATATCAAGCGTTTGATATCATTGCCGATGTAACGCCTGTGCAAGATGCTCACTGCGTCTGTGGTTGTTTTGCGGTCCTTCATCCTCGGCAAATAGAACAACATGGGGTTTCGGCATTCCGGGCTGCATTTCAACCATCGCAATATTGCGATAACGACCCGCGCTATGTCAAGCAGCATATCGCTACTTATCGTGTTTCTTCTTCGGTATGCCCAGCTGCCGCCAATGTAATCTGCGCCGAGACAATCCGCCGGTTGTCCATTTCCAGAACTTCGTAGCGGACGCCGTTGTCCTCAAACGCGTCGCCGACCTGGGGGATGCGGGCCAACCGATCATAGACAAAGCCACCGAGCGTGTCGAACTCGTCCGAGGGCAGGTGGAGGGCGAGCGATTCGTTCAGATCGTCCACATGAATGGCTGCCGAAACGACGTAGGTCCGTTGGTCTATTTGGCGGATCGGCACCGAGGCCTGATCAAATTCATCTTCGATCTCGCCGACAATTTCTTCGAGTAGGTCCTCGCGGGTGATCCAGCCGCTACAGCTGCCATATTCGTCCACCACAATGGCGACCTTGTGGCGACTCTGAAGCATTTCCCGGAGAAGATCGTCGAGACGTTTCATTTCGGGGACATACAGGGCTTTGCGGACATAATTGCCGGCCGGCTGATCATCCGCAGGCTCGGCGGCCAGGACGTCGTAAATGTCCAGGTAGCCGACCAGGTTAATGATTCGATCGCGATACACAGGGAATCGTGAATAGCCGCTTTGTCGGGCCAGCGCCCGAACCACCCCGACAGATTCAGGCAAATGAACGGCCGCCAAGTCCACTAATGGGCTCATCACCTCGCGCGCGCGAGTTTTCTGCAAATCGAAGATTCCATGGATCATCCGGCTCTCGGTGGTCTCTTGCTCTGCCGCGCTCGGCAAGGCTTTCTCCTCGGCCGCGAGAATCCACTGCCACGACTCACTGTGGATCCACACTCCCGGTGACAATTCGCGCCTTCCGCTCCAGCGGGCAACCTGCCGGGCCAGCCAAATGCCGGCACGCGCCAGCGGTCCCAGAAGAGTAAGCGACCAGCGGAGCGGATGGTAAAGAGAGACGAGGAGCCGGTTGGGACGCTCGCGAAAAAGTCGCCGCGGAACCACTTCGCCCACAACGAGCATGAAAGGCAAAGCGGCCAGCAATGCCACTGCCGTCGTTTTCCAGTCCAGAGGTTGTGCTCGCGTTTCCCGCAGCGAGCTCAATGCAAGGATCAACGACGTCAGTGCCGCGACGTTCGTGAGAGTCGAGCCGATAAGCGAGACAGCCAGAACGTGGTGAGCATCGCCAAACAGGGCAACAACACGCGCCGCACGCTCATTGCGTTCGATCTCCGCGCCCTGCCGCAGGCGAAACCGATTGACCGCAATCAGGGCGGCTGCCATTCCCGAAAAGAAACCGCTCGCCACAACGAGCACGACAAACCCAACGGCCCACACAATCGCTTCCGACCAAGCGTTCATGGGTGAGCCTCCGCCCGATCGTTGTCCGTCTCTTTCGCCATCCGTTCGATACGCAGAATGGCTACGCGACGAACGGCCATGCGCTCGACGGTCAGGACGAATTCTCCCTCGGTGATGGAATCGCCGACTATCGGAATCCGACCCAGCCGATTGGCAATGAACCCCGACACAGTGCGGCCCATGTCTTCAGACAGATCGAGTCCAACTTCTTCCCGAAGATCGGCCAAGTTGGTGCGGCCGAGGACAAGCCAGGTCGAAGGGCCGATGCGGCGCAAAGGCTCGGGGGCGCGCCGATCTTCCTCGGTCATCTCGCCGACAATCTGTTCGAGTAAATCCTGCATGGTTACAATGCCGGTCGTCCGGCCAAATTCATCGCACACGACAGCGAGGTGAATGTGCTGGCGTCGAAACTCGCGCAACAGGTCCATCAGTTTCTTGCTCTCGGGCACAATGAACGGTTTGCGCACCATTTCGTGGTAGTCGGTCTCGGGGTTCAAAAGAACCTCTTTTACATTGAGCAGGCCGCAAATCTGGTCGAGCGATCCTTGGAAGACAAGCACGCGTTTGAACTTGCAGCGGCGCATGTGGCAAAGAATCTCGTCGTGGGGCGTCTCTTTGGGAAAGGCCAGGATTCTGGGCCGAGGGGTCATGATCTCGCCGACACAGGTCGAGCCGAACCCAAAGACGCCGCTGATCAGTTCGCGCTCGTCTTTCACGAGATTTCCGTTCAAGTCGCTTGCGGTCAGCAGCGTCTTGAATTCCTCCTCACTTCCCATCTCACGTTCGAGCGATAACTCGCGTGGCCGTCCAAAAAACACATTGGAGATTGTCAGGATCAGCCAGCGAAAAGGGGTTAGAAGAAAGGTCAGCCCCACAATCGGGCGCGCCAGCGCCAGCACGACTGTCTCGTTAAAGCACCGACCCAAGGCCCGAGGCAAGAACTCGCCAAAAACCACGATCCCCATCGCCGCGACCACGCCCCCAAGCGGTGCCCACAAGATTCGCTGTTCGGGAGCGATGCGAGAAAAGCCAATCAGCACGCAGACGACTAACGCCAGGTTGGCGACGTAATCCGCCAACAGGAGCGTGATCAGTGTCTCGTCACGAGCTCTCAGCAAGGCTTTGGCGGCGAGGATTGCTCGGCGATGTTGTCGCTCGAGCGCTTCGACCTGATCGGACCCTAGCGAAAAGAGTGCCACTTCAGCCGCGCTGAGCGCCGCCGAAATGACGAGGAATGCTGCCGCAGCAACCACCAACGGCCAGACGGGAAGGCTCTCTCGGAGCAAATCGTGAATTGCCCCTTCTATACTGACGGGGGACAACAAGGGTATCGCACCCGCCGACAGCAAGGCGCTTAACGACTTTGCGTGAGAAGGCATCAGTTCGCCTTCATGCTGGAAATCTACCCGCCGCCCGAAGGGGCAACTCACGAATTGCCACTGCCCGCGAACCGCCGACGCTCTGCTCCGTCACGCTCAACAGGGCAACACTACGAATCGGCTTTGGGACGTTTGATGCTGGATAGCAACTTAACGCGCCGGCTGGATGATCTTGATCCGGGAGAGGTCACGAGCGCCGTTTCGATTACCTGGTCCAGTGTGTCCGCGAGGACAAAGTGCATGCGTCGGCGCACTTTCTCCGAAATCTCTTCCAGTTCGTCCTTATTGCTCTTGGGGATAATGATTGTGTCAATGTGAGCGCGATGAGCCGCCAGAACCTTTTCCTTGAGACCGCCAATCCGCAGCACCTTGCCACGCAGCGTAATCTCGCCCGTCATGGCCAGGTCTTGCCGAACGGGCGTGCTGCTCAGCGCCGAGACCATCGAGGTCGCCAGCGCGACACCCGCCGACGGGCCGTCTTTGGGAATGGCGCCCTCGGGGATGTGGATGTGAATGTCGGTCGTTCTGTAAAAGTCAGGCGAAACACGGAAACTCTTTGCGCGCGAGCGGATATAGCTCAGGGCGGCTTTGGCCGATTCTTTCATCACCTCGCCGAGGTTGCCCGTCAGGAGGAGGTTGCCCTTGCCTCGCATGACGGTTGTCTCGGTGGGTAGCAGCTCGCCGCCGACTTCGGTCCAAGCCAGGCCGGTTGCCAATCCGACCTCGGGAGTCTTTTCCAGTTCGAGATCGTCGAATTTCTTGGGTCCGATCAGCTTGCGAACGCGCGCCGGCGTGATTTTGACAAGCGATCGTTTTTCGCCTCGCCTGACGAGTTCCTTCGCCACACGGCGGCAGATGGTTGCGATCTCTCGCTCGAGGTTACGCACGCCCGCCTCACGCGTATAGCCACTGATCAACAACTGTACGGCAGGAGGTGCAAGCCGGATCAGGCGGCGTGTCAAACCGTGCGCCTTGATCTGCTTGGGAATCAGGAATTGTTCGGCGATTCCCATTTTCTCGTCCTCGGTATAGCCGGGCAGACGAATGGTCTCCATGCGGTCGAGCAAAGCGTGGGGAATCCCTTCGACCGTGTTGGCCGTCGTGATGAAAAGAACGCGCGAAAGGTCGAGATCAATTTCGAGATAGTGGTCATCGAAAGCGCGGTTTTGTTCAGGGTCAAGCACTTCGAGCAGGGCCGACGCCGGATCGCCCCGAAAATCCACGCTCATTTTATCCACCTCGTCGAGCAGGAAAACGGGGTTCATCGAACCGGCCTTCCTGAGCAACTGAACGATCTTGCCCGGCAGCGCACCGACATACGTTCGGCGATGGCCGCGGATTTCCGCTTCGTCGCGGACGCCACCCAGCGACACGCGAACAAAGCGGCGACCCAGCGTGCGCGCAATCGAACGGGCCAGCGAGGTCTTGCCTACTCCCGGTGGGCCGACAAAACAGAGAATCGGCCCCTTGATCTCGTCCACCAGTTGTCGGACCGCCAGGAATTCCAGAATCCGCTCTTTGACCTTGGTCAAGCCATAATGGTCGGCATCGAGAATTCTATTGGCGCGGTCGAGGTCAACGCGGTCGCGCGTGATGCGACCCCACGGCATGTCGAGAATCCACTCGATGTAAGTGCGCGAGACGGTGCTTTCGGGCGAAAAGGGGGGCATTTTGGCCATGCGAGCCAATTCGCGTTCGACTTTTTCGCGTGCCTCACGGCTGAGCGGGATCTTCTCAATCCGCTCCTGGACTTCCGCCAGTTCGGCATCCTCTTCGCTTGGCAGACCGAGTTCTTTCTCGATCGCCCGCAATTGTTCGTTGAGGAAATATTCTTTCTGCGACTTGCCGATTTGCGATTTGACTTGGGTAAGAATTTTCTGCTCGATCTCGAGCAACTCATTTTCTCGGCTCAGAATCTTGGAGAGCAGAAGCAATTTGCGCTGCACGCTGGTTGCGCTCAGAATCAGTTGTTTCTCGTTCGTTTTGAGTTGGGTGTAGTTGGCCACCGCGTGTGCAATTTGCAGCGGATCTTCGAGACCGTAAAGCCGCACGAGGATTTCTTCGGGCATGCGCTCGGACAGCCGGGCGTAGGTTTCGAACTGCTTGACAACGGTGCGCGCCATGGCCTCGGTTTCCTTGCCTGGCTCCACGCGCACAGACAACGGCACCGTCAGACCCTGGAGGTATTTCTCGCGTTCATAGCATTGTTGAAGACGCGCGGCATGCTTGCCCTCGACCAGAACCTTGGTCGTGTTGTCGGGCAGTCGCCATATCTGGAGCACTTCGCCGACGGTTCCGATCGAAAACAGATCCCTTGCCTGCGGCTCCTCGACGTCTGGGTTTTTCTGGGCGAGCAGCAGAACGAGATTCTGAACCTCGCCGGCTCGTTCCAGTGCCTCGATCGCACGCGCCCGAGTGACAAGAATCGGGGTGATACTCTGGGGGAAAACCACCAGATCGCGCAGCGCGACAATCGGAAGAAGCAGATGTTGGGATTTGTCCATTGCGGTAGGACTTACACCACGTCAACCGGCACGCAGCCGTGGCGCATCTTCCCGATAGAGATACACAGGCTCGCCCTGGCTGGCGACGACATTCTCGTCAATCACACACTCGGAAATCTCGTTGGCCTTCGAGGGCAATTCAAAAAGCAGGTTCAGCATCATGTCCTCGAGGATCGAACGCAGACCCCGCGCTCCCATTTCCGTTTTCACGGCCTTGCGGGCGATGGCACGCAAGGCGTCGTCCGTGAAACGCAGATCAACGCCCTCCATTTCAAAGAGTTTCTGATACTGACGGACCAGTGCATTGCGAGGCTCTGTCAGGATGGCAACCAACTCGTCTTCGCCCAACCCGTCGAGAGTCGAAATCATCGAGAATCGGCCGACGAATTCAGGAATCATGCCATACTTGAGCAGGTCCTGATAAGTCACATGGGATAGAATCTCGCCGATCCGGCGATCTTTCTTGCTCTTGATGTCGGCGCTGAATCCAAGGACCTTGCGCCCGATCCGTCGCTCGATGATCGGCGGCAGTCCCGTGAAAGCCCCGCCACAAATGAACAGGATGTTGGTCGTGTCTATCTGAATATACTCCTGGTGGGGATGTTTGCGGCCTCCTGCCGGCGGAACATTGGCAATGGTGCCCTCGAGAATTTTCAGAAGGGCCTGCTGAACCCCCTCGCCCGAAACATCGCGCGTGATCGAAACATTCTGGGTCGTCTTCGCGATCTTGTCTATCTCGTCAATGTAAACAATGCCGCGCTGCGCACGCTCGCGGTCGCCGTTGGCATTCTGCAAGAGCCGAAGCAAAATGTTCTCCACATCCTCGCCAACGTAACCGGCCTGTGTCAGCGTCGTTGCATCGGCGATGGCAAAGGGGACCGAGAGGATACGGGCCAAAGTCCGGGCCAGAAGCGTTTTGCCGGAACCTGTCGGGCCGATCAGCAAGATGTTGCTTTTCTCGATCTCGACCTCGCCCGCCAAAGCGTTGTATTGAATGCGCTTATAGTGATTGTGAACAGCGACCGAAACGATCTTTTTAGTTCGTTCCTGGCTGATCACGTACTGATCGAGAGATTCCTTGATCTGTTTGGGCGGGGGAACCTCACGGACCGTCTCGAAGTAGCTTTCCTCGGGTTGCGAAAGGCGGTCCGAGCGAAGGCGCTCATAGCATTGGTGAATACATTCGTCGCAGATATAGACAGTCGCAGCGGATTGCCGATTGGGCAAGCCACGGAAGAGCGTTCGCACTTGATGTTGGTCACGTCCGCAGAATGAGCACCTCAGTCGCGTCATAGTTCTTCCCCCGGAGACGTTAGCTCGACCGCTGCCTACCCCTGGAAGGGCTGCTTCGATCGGTCATGGATCGGCTTCTGAATTCTGGCTGATTTCCCCTTCTTGCGAACTCATAATAAAATCTATAGCAACGACTCTGGCCAACTAGCAATACAAAAAATGCGCCGGCCCACGATTATCCGTGGCGGGGTGTTGTCCCCTTACCTGCCGAGGGCTTACAGTCGGGTGTATGTCCAAATTCCATTTGTCGGGAACCTCATAACAGGCGCCGGGGCGAACCGCATCGAGGCCGTTGTGGGCGTCTATATCGCGCACAAAGTATCGTGTGGCGGCACGATGGTCGGATGGCGTCGGTCGTCGCCAGTGTTCGTGGAGAAAGGTCTTTCGCGCCTTGCGCGCCAACCCAAAGCCGCCAAGGCGCAAGCGATTGCGGAAAGAGTCGTTCTTCCGTGTCCTGAAGGGACGAGCGAAAATAGCCGGGGGCAACGCCCCTGGAAAACGACGGCCCCGCGGTGGTCAAGCCCTGACGGGGCGCGCGAACGGCGGGTTGGGCCGGCTGGTTTCGCTCGCTCCTACAGAGCTTGCTCGAGGACGGTCTTACGTTCCAGGGGCGTTGCCCCTGGCTATTTTCGCCTCCCCTTTCAGGGGAGCGTGGGAAGAAAGACGGGCTATCCTGTCGGGGAAACCGGCAAATGTGCGGAACGGCACATCTTCTAGAATTTGGACATGCACCCCTCTTCCCCCTTCTCCTCCTCTTCCCAAACACGGGGGTACCATGTACCAGCGCTAGACCTCAGAATCGGGGCTTTTCGCTTGACTTCAAGGGTGGAATGGCATTGACTCTTGCACTCTACAAGGCAAGAGGGGAGGAGAGGTGCCATCTAACTCAAACCCTATCAATCTTTTACACATAACACCGCTTCCGCACGGGAGGGCGACATATAAGAACAATAGATCACGGAGGAAAAGCAAATCGCGACAGTAAGAGCCCGAGTCCAAGCAGGATCCCGCAGAGAGGCTATTCTCGGGTACAGCGACGATCTCCTGCGGGTAGCCGTTCAGGCACCGCCCGTCGAAGGGGCAGCAAACCGTGCGGTGGTTCGTCTCCTGGCACGGTCTTTTCATACTAGCCCGTCACGTGTTCGGATAATCCGCGGGGAAAAGTCGAAAGTCAAATTAGTCGAATTGACCGACTTGACCCCCGAGATGCTGAGCGAGCGTCTGGAGGCTTTGCGGAGAAAAACCAACGAGACAGGGAATACGAGCAATGTCTGAATTGCGAAAACAAATCGCCGAAGCCACTGCGTTTATCCGATCCAAAACCGACCTTCAACCGCGGGTGGGGATCATCCTGGGAACGGGCATGGGTGCTCTGGCCGGTGCTGTGACCAAGTCGGCTGTCCTCTCCTACAGGGACATTCCTCACTTTCCCATTTCGACTGTCGAGTCGCACGCCGGCAATTTGCACCTGGGAATCCTCGAAGGCGTTCCGGTCATGCTGATGCAGGGCCGCTTTCACTATTACGAAGGCTACTCGATGAAGGAGATCACCTTCCCCGTGCGCGTCATGAAGGCCCTGGGATGCGCGATGATGATCGTGATGAACGCGACGGGAAGCATGAACCCACTGATCCCGCGCGGTTCGCTTGTCCTGGTTGCCGATCACATCAACCTGATGGGCGACAATCCGTTGATCGGTCCGAACGACGATGAATTGGGTCCTCGTTTTCCCGACATGTCCGAATCGTATTCGCGCGAGTTGATCGGGCTGGCCGAAGAGGTGGCGCTCGATTTGGGAGTCCGCCTTCACAAGGGCGTGATGATTGCGGTCACAGGACCTTGTTTGGAAACAGCCGCTGAATACCGGTTCTTCCGGCGCATCGGCGCCGACATTGTAACCATGTCCACGGTCCCTGAGGTCATCGTGGCGAATCATGCCGGTTTGAAGGTTTTAGGCATTTCGGTGATCACCGATGAGTGTCTTCCCGACGCTTTGAAACCGGCGGATATTGGCGAGATTATTGCCACGGCTGCCGCCGCCGAGCCGCGTCTGACGGCCCTGGTCTCGGGAATTCTGGCGCGATTGCGAGCCTGATTGGCGAGAAAGCGAAGCCACAGTGGCAACCGAAAAATCGCTCGACAACTATCGGGAAACGTTGAATCTGCCGCGCACCGATTTCCCCATGCGCGCGCAATTGAACAAGCGCGAGCCCGAAATCCTTGCCCGCTGGCACGAGATGGACCTTTATCGGCGAATCAACGAGCGCAATCGTGGCCGCGAGCGCTACATCCTGCACGACGGGCCGCCCTATGCCAATGGCGACATTCACCTGGGAACCGCACTCAATAAGATTCTCAAAGACGTGGTCGTGCGTTACAAGGCAATGGCCGGCTGCGACAGCTGCTACGTCCCTGGCTGGGACTGCCATGGTTTGCCAATCGAGCAGCGCGTGCAAAGCGATTTAGGGCCGGAAATCTTGAAAAAGTCAGCGCTGGAAATTCGGCACCTTTGTCAGCAGCACGCCCTCAAATACGTCAACATTCAGCGTGAACAGTTCAAACGGCTGGGCGCCACGGGCGATTGGGATCATCCCTACCTGACCATGTCACCTCAATACGAGGTCGGCATTCTCGAAGCCCTGCGAGAGATTGTCGCCCGTGGTTACATCTATCGCGGCCACAAACCTGTCTATTGGGACCCGGAATGGAAAACAGCTTTGGCCGAAGCCGAAGTCGAATACGAGGAAATCACTTCGCCGTCGGTTTACGTGCGGTTCCCCCTGCTGGATGCTGAGAAGCGCGAGTTCCTGCGCGGCCTCGACAATCTTTCGATCGTGATTTGGACAACAACACCGTGGACACTGCCCGCCAATCTCGCCGTTTGCCTTCACCCCGACTATGAATACTCCGTCGCGCGCATCGGCGACGAGCATGTTATCGTCGCCTCCTATCTGTTGACGGGCTTCTGTGAGAACTGCAAACTTGGACCGGCACAGGAGATCTGTCGCCGCAAAGGCAGTGAATTCGAAGGATTGCATTGTGCACATCCCTTGACCGAAGGGAAGCAGTCGTTGGTCATTCTGGGCCTTCACGTAACACTCGAGCAGGGAACGGGCTGCGTCCACACGGCGCCCGGTCACGGCATGGAAGACTACCTGGTGGCGCAGAAATACGGTTTGCCGATCTTCGTTCCGGTGGACGAGAACGGCTGCTTTACGAACGAATTCCCACTGATGGAGGGGATGTTCGTCTGGGATGCCAATGTGCCAATCATCCGTCACCTGAACGAGAAGGGGCTTTTGGTAGCACACGCGAAGTTGCGCCACCAGTATCCGCACAGTTGGCGATCCCACAAACCCATCATCTATCGCGCCACATCGCAATGGTTTATGGATTTGTCGCGCGGGGTGCGCGAACGGGCGCTCGAAATCATTGACAACGAGGTCACGTGGGTTCCGGCGTGGGGCCACGATCGCATTCGCAACATGGTGCAGTTGCGGCCCGAATGGTGCCTGTCGCGCCAGCGCTCATGGGGTGTGCCAATTCCCGCAATCCACTGCCGCGAGTGCGGCGAGGCCACTTTGGACGTGGCCGTCATAGATCGCCTGATCGAGTTCGTCGCACGCGAGGGAACAGACGCGTGGTTCCAGCGGCCAGTCGCGGACTTTCTCCCGCAACAATGGAAATGCCCCAAGTGTGGTAGCCGCCAACTCGAACAGGGGCGCGACATTTTGGATGTCTGGTTTGATTCGGGTGCCAGCCACATTGCCTGCCTGGAGCGGGACCCCCACCTGGGCTCGCCAGCCGCCCTCTATCTCGAAGGAAGCGATCAGCATCGCGGGTGGTTTCAGCATTCGTTGCTCATCGGCGTCGGTGCGCGCAATCGTGCTCCATATAAAACCGTGCTTACCCATGGGTTCACGGTGGATGAAAAGGGCGAAGCGATGCACAAATCCAAGGGCAACGTTGTGGACCCGCTCGACGTGATTGACCGCGTTGGCGCCGACGTTCTTCGCCTCTGGGTCATTTCCGAAGATTATCGCAACGACATCAAGTTCTCTCAACAGATTCTCGAACGAATCTCCGACGCCTACCGGCGCATACGGAACACGTTCAAGTTCCTCCTCGGTAATCTCTGGGATTTCGATCCGAAGCGCGATGCGTTGCTCTATGACGAACTTCTGGAAATGGATCGCTGGGCGCTTCACGAATTGGGGATGCTGATCGAACGCGTCGGGCAAGCCTATGAGGACTTTGAGTTCCACAAGATTTTCCACCTCACGCACGGATTCTGTGCCGTGGAGATGAGCGCCATCTATCTCGACATCGTGAAAGATCGGCTCTACTGTCAGGCGCCGGCGGACCGCGAGCGGCGTTCGGCCCAAAGTGTTTTGTATCATGTGCTGGACGCCCTGCTTCGGCTGCTGGCACCGATTGTGGTGTTTACAACCGACGAGGCGTGGCAACACCTCCACCGCAACGATGGTTCCGCAACTCTGCCCCCGAGCGTTCACCTCACCGACCTGCCGCAGCGTCCATCCCAGTGGGATGCCCCCGAATTGGCCGATCGTTGGCAAAAATTGCTTGAGGTGCGTTCGGATGTAGCATGCGGTCTCGAAATCGTCCGACAGGCAAAAGGGATCGGACATTCGCTCGATGCTCTTGTGCGTCTCTGTCCGCGAAACGATGAAATCCGGCAATTGCTCATCCATTACCGCAGCGTGCTGAGCGAATGGTTCATTACGTCGGGCTGTGAAATCCTTTCCCAACCGCCGGCTCCCAACGAGATTACGTCCAGCGGTGAGACGGTGGACGTCCAGGTCGTTCGCTCCGCTCAACCGAAATGCGATCGCTGCTGGCAACACCATGAATCAGTGGGACAGAACCCCGAGGGGGCAAATATCTGTGCGCGTTGTTTTGATGTCATGAGGAGGATTGCGTGATGGGCAAGAGAACCACCAAATCGAAACCCAAAACCGAGCGAAGGAAAAAGAAGCGATCATTGGCATCGCGCTCGCGGCCATCTCCGGCGCGTCGCGCCAAAAAAGTTTCGCTCCATGGGAAGATCGCCAGGAAACCAGCGAAACCGGTAGCCCGCAAACCCAAGGCTTCACCGGTACGCAAGCGTCTTCGGCCCGCCAAACCGGCAGTGGCCCGCCGCAAGAGGGCGGCCTCCAAAAAACCCGTTCGCCGTCGGACGGCGAAAACGCGGGAAAAGCGCGCCCGGATGACGGAGAAACTGCTTGCCCTGAAAGCGGCGAAGCTTGAAAAGCCGCAACCGCGAAAAGAAGGATTTCTCATCAAGGCCCCCAAGAAAGCCAAGCGGGAGAACCTGGTCGCGCCACTGCGTTTCACACGACGTCCCCCTCCATCTCCTGCGGGCACGCCCGCGGTAAGTGAGCCGGTCAGCCCCCCGAAAAGTGTCTTGCGAAAGAAAGACCTCGAGGAGTTGCGCCGCGCTCTCGGTCAGGAACGCCAACGTTTGATCGCGCAGCTGGCGGCGCTCGATGAAACGGCTTCGCTGACCGGCCCGTCCGAGGTCAATGAGAACGTCCCGGGGTATTCGATTCACCTGGCCGAGTATGCCAGCGACAACCAGGTCGTCGAAACAACTCTGGCGCAACGCGTCCTTCAGGCGGAGCGATTGGCAGAAATCGAAGAAGCCCTCCAGCGGATCAATAATCCGGGCTACGGGATCTGCCAGAATTGTGGCAAGCCGATCAGCCTCGAACGTCTCAAGGTCAAGCCATCCGCACCGTTCTGCGTTCCCTGTCGCCAACTCAAAGAACAGGGACGACTGTAAATGAAGCGATGAACGCTGAACGATGAATGATGAAGCAAAAACGATCGGGGCTGTCCTTTTGCGCTCTTTGTTTCGGCTCGTCGTTTCACAATCATCGCTTATGGTTGTTCTTCGGTGCCGTTCATCGTTCATCATTCATACTTCAGCATTCGGTTCTCTTCGATGATCTGGTGGGTCGCCGCCATTGTCTGCTGCTCGGACCAGCTGACCAAGCTGTGGGCCGTGCGAACCTTGGGCACGGGGCGGACGATCACGTTGCTCGAAGACTTTCTCCAGCTCTCCTACACGACAAACCAGGGAGGTGCAGCGGGCCTGCTGCGCAATTATCCGCAATTTCTCACAGTGGTTTCGCTCGTCGCCCTGGTCGTCATCATTTGGTGGGCGCGAACAGTGCCCTTCGACGAGAGACTTGCCCGCGTGGGCTTCGGTGCGATTCTTGGCGGCGCGATCGGCAACCTTCTGGATCGCCTCTTTCGCGGCGGTTTCTTCGTCGGTACCTACGTCGTGGATTTCATAGACGCCCACTGGTACGATCGCTGGCACTGGCCGACGTTCAATCTGGCTGACTCGGCCATTTGCATCGGCATCGGCATTGTCATTGTGGCACATTGGCGGACAGCCCGATTGGCTGCCAGCGCCGAATCTCGCGTGGAGGCCGAAAACCCGGCAAACGAACGCGCAAGAGATGATGGAGAAAAGAAGCCGCCGTTGTAAACGTTCTGCCGACGAAGTGTTCGGACCAAGGTACAACGGCAACGACCGACAAAGGCCGAGCAATCGCCCCCCGCACGTGGAAATCCCTAATCCTACTCCCGGTTCAGCGGAGTGGCACGATAAACAACTAATTGACAAGCCAAAGGCAAGAAGGCAAAAATCCGGTGCGTTCTTGTTGCGGAAACGGAGGTAAGGCTCCTGATCCTGTTGATGAGGTGACGACCATGAGCGAGAGTGCTGCTGTTCCTGTAAGCATGATGAACATCGCTGGAACGTCGTTCGATGGCGGATTCATCGAAATCCGCGACGCAGCGATCAATGTCGAAGAGGTAATGGCGCGGATCCGCCAAAGCATCGAGGAGAAAAAGAAATCGCGCATTTACCACGAGGACGTCTTGTTGGCCCAGGGAACGGACCTTTTCCAGCCGGGCGAGTCGAGCAGGAATATGACCGACCACCTGGCCCTGTTGAAATATGTCGCCCGGATAGACCTTGAGGGCGAGCAGATCACTTCCCACCGCGCCTTCGTCGGTTTGGTCATCAAGCTGGCCAAGCGGTTCGCCCGATTTTGGATTCGAAAATATACCGACGGCATTTTCATCAAACAGGACCACTTCAACGCCGAAGTGATTGCGGTGCTTTCGGAGCTGAGCCAACGGCTCGAAAAACAAGAGGCCGAAAACAAGCAACTCCGCGAGCAACTCGAGGCCCTGTCGCGACGGTGAGCCGGCACGGCCACCAGAGGTGAGAATCGCTCGTGGCCGTCGTTCACCAACTCCTGCCCAATCTCGAATACGGCGACGCGATCAGCAACTATGCCATTCTGCTGCGCCGGCTGTTGCGCGGCATGGGCCATCGTTCGCGCATTTACGCCCGTTTTGTTCACCCCAAGATGCGCCGCCACGCCTGGTCGCTCAAGAGGGCTTGTCGTCTTGCTCAAGACGGTTCCGTCATCTGGATCTACCACTATTCGATCCATTCGGAAATCACCCGGATGGTACGCGATTTTTCCGGCCCCATCATTTTGGTCCACCACAATATTACCCCACCGCTGTTTGCCGCAGCGACCGATGGTCACATGGCATCGCGTTTCCACGCCGCGCGGGAAGACCTCAAGACCATTGCTGATCTGCCGCGCATCGCTGTCGGGGTTTCGGAATACAACCGCGCGCAATTGGTTGAACTCGGCTTTCGCCATACCGACATTCTGCCGATCATCCTCGACCTCCCGCAGTTCGAACGCCCACCCAAACGCGCCATCATCAATAAGTATCGTGATGGTGGAGTTAGCTTCCTCACGGTCGGCCGAGTGCAGCCCAATAAGAAGATCGAGGACGACATCCGGGTCTTCCATTACTATCACGAGTATATCAACGCCCGCTCGCGTCTCTTTGTGGTGGGCGACGCAAAAGGCATGGAAGACTACCAGGAGCGCCTGCTTCAGTTTTGTCGAGATTTCAGTATCCCGAACGTCCATTTCACGGGCAAGGTGGGGTTCCGCGAGTTGCTGGCTTACTATCGAATCGCCGATGTCTATCTATGCATGAGCGAACACGAAGGCTTTTGCGTTCCACTGCTCGAATGTATGCATCTCGGCATCCCGATCATTGCCTACAAGTGCGCCGCAATCGGCGAGACGTTGGGCGATGCAGGTATTCTCGTCCGACAAAAGCGATTCGCCGAGATCGCCGAGATGGCCCACCTGCTGATCGCCGACAAGGATTTGCGCGCGCGTGTGATTGCCAAGCAGAAAGAACGGGCGCTTTTCTTCCACGAAAACTATCTCATCGCTCAATTGAAACGCGTTCTTGCCGTCGCTCAGGGCGATCTCTAGTGGAGAACAATTGTGTCCATGACCCAAGTCGTTGTGCATGGCATGAAAAGCTTGGGGTCCACGCTTTCGCGTGCTCAGGAAGGCAATGGAAAGGTTGGACTCCCAATTTGCTGGGGGTCAAATCGAGAAAGAAAACCCCCGACACTACCAGAATACTCCCTCACGCGAAGCGACGATGAGGCTTACTTCACCAGCGTTTGGAGTGCATCCCCCGGCTCGAGGATCAGGCGTGTAATCATACTCTTCCCCGCGCGATAGCGCACATAAACAACTCGCGGCGCATTGCTGGGGATTTCCTCGTGCTTGGGGACTTCGACAGATTCGGGCCAGTAGATCGGTTCTGCGTGTGCTGACATCGGGTCACCTTTCTGCTGATCAGCGATAGCAACGTGTCAACGGGGACTTGAGATGTCCGATCTTTTTGTTATCCCTCCCGACCTTACGGTCTCATTCGCGCCCGCTCTCGCCGGGCGCCACACACCTCCCTCGACACACGCCTGGATTAGAGCATCAGGTTGCCCTCTCTCGTCAAGGGCTTTCTGGGGAATCCGCCCGCCGGCCGAGCAAGGGAATGAAGTCCTTGCAAAATCTGGCCGACACAGGCATTTGGCGGCGGGAAAGCACATGGCAAAGGAGCACTCTCTCATGTCCAGCATCTCAAGACGATCATTCGTAAAATCCATCGCCGGCGCGACAGCCCTGGTGCAATCCCCGATCGCTTTAGAAGGGTTTGCACAAACACATTTGCCTGCGGCCAACTTTGACCTTTCACCTTTGGGGAAGATCAAACCGCGACCCTCGCTTTCGATCGCCGCCTCGCCGCTTTCGGTCGGGTTCGAGACATTGGACCGCAAAATGTTTGACCCGGAGCAGACTTACCCGCACCTGGCCGAGCTGGGCGCGAAGTGGGCACGTGTCCAGAGCGGCTGGGCGCGCACCGAACGCACAAAGGGAGAGTATGATTTTTCGTGGCTCGACGAGGTCGTTGACTCGCTTCGCAAGATTGGAATTCAGCCGTGGTTCAATCTCGGCTATGGCAATCGCCTATATACGCCCCAAGCCCCGCACGAATCGGCCGTCGGCTGGGTTCCGCTCGGCCACGACGAGGCCAGAAAAGCCTGGCTGAATTATGTGCGGAAAACCGCCGAGCACTATCGCAGTCGCGTTCAACACTGGGAGATTTGGAACGAACCCAACATTCCAGGTTTCTGGCAGCCTAACAAACCTAAAGCCGACGACTATGTCGAACTCGTCAAGATGACGGCGCCGGAAATCCGCAAGCGCGTTCCCGAGGCCGTAATCATCGGTGGAGCTTTTGCGAGCATACCCCAGGTGCTTGATTATCTCGAACGCTGCATGACTCTGGGAATGGGCGAGTGCGTTGACAAAGTCTCCTACCATCCCTATCGCCCAATTCCCGAAGCCAACTATGAAACCGAGGTCCGCGCTTTGCGCGGGCTGTTGGCGCGCTACAAGGCGGGGATCGAAATCTGGCAAGGCGAAAACGGTTGCCCATCCCAGAGCGGCGGGACGGGGGCGTTGGCCGACCTCAACTGGAACGAGGAGCGACAGGCAAAATGGCTGCTTCGGCGGAGCCTGAGCGACCTGCGACTCAATGTCGAACTTACCTCCTATTTTCACACTGTGGACCTGGTAAACTATGTTTGGGCCACAGGCCAAAGCGGCAAGACGAACTTCAAAGGTCTCCTGCGCGGCAACACGTACACCCGAAAGCCATCTTACTACGCCTATCAGTCGTTGTGCGCGTTGTTCGACAGCGAAACAAAGAGAACCGATTTGCTTGTCAGCTTTTCGAAGCCTATTGCCGAGGCAGGTAAGGGCCACGACGAGGTGGCCAATCCCCAAACCATCTGCTCGGCAAGTTTCCTGCGCCATGGTCATCCATTGTATGCCTACTGGTATCCGGCCGATCTTCAGAAGGATTTCCCGCGACACCAGGTTCGGCTGCTGCTTTGGAGCGGCCAGGCCGGCCAGCTCTCGAACCCCGTCCTGGCCAACCCTTTGATCGGGAAAATCTACAGAATTGACCGGGCAAAAAGAAGCGGTGGTTTCTGGACGTTGGACTCGATGCCGTTGGTTGACTATCCTCTGCTCATCGCCGACAGCGATGAAATCCTGCGCGGGACGGATTCGGCAGCGTCAGGATCCGAACACCGACAAAAAACGCTAGGTCCTGATCGGGAGAGTAATCTCTGCGCCACCGCCGTTTCCTAGGTACAGCGCAACACAATTAAGGGGCCAAACTCGTTTGGTTTGATCCACATAGAACACAGGCTGGAAGCCTATACCACCGTCTCAAGGGATTTCTCTATTGGTGGTATAGGCATCCTGCCTGTTCCTATTGTTAGTCACCACAAGCCGCTGTGCTCACCGGCAATGTGGGCGTGCCGATTTTGACCCCCAGATTCTGTTTTGGTATACTAAGAGCCTGTCCGAAAACTAGAGCAGCCTTCCCACGTGGCACGGGCATCTTGCCCGTGAAAAAGGACTTTACCAATCATGGGCAGTCCGCCGGAGGCGGACATGCCACATCCTGAGCCAGTGCTTTCAGGTTTTCGGATAGGCTCTAAGTGCTCGCGCTCATGCGCTCCGTCAGTTATTCTACTTCCCTGCCTACGTTACACAGGTTGTGATGTTGTGGTTCAACAACTTTCAACCACAGCAGCGCAACAAACACGGCGTTCCAATCCGACTATTCCACTTGTGCCGCCCCATAGTCCTTCAGGTTTTGCTTGATTCTTGGCGGAGCGGGGGGGAACGTAAAAATTCCTGGGCGTTTTCGGTGGGACAAAACTCCTGTTTTTAGCCGAATTCATGCGTCAAGCGCCGGGAATTTTCACACATAGGGAGAAAAGCCTTTGTCTGAGCAAGAAAGCAAGACCGAGACCAGCTCGCCCGCTCAAGCGACCGGCGAGACACCTGAGGATCACTTGGAAGGTTCTTCCGAGACAGCAAGCGGCGGTGAATCTCCCCAGCCGGCAGTGGCTGCCGGCGTTGAGCCTGCCGCTGCGACGGCCGAAAAGGAAAAAGAAGAGCCCCCCGTGCGCTACGAGTTGCTGGAAGCGTTGCCACGCGCGGGGTCGGTCGTGGACATGAAGTTCAAGATTTCCTACGAGGAGTATCAGCGCAAGATGCAGCAGTTTTTCAAAGACTTGCGCCAAACGGTCATCATAGACGGCTTCCGTCGCGGCAAGGCTCCGCTCAAACTGATCCAAAACCGCTATCAGAAGGAAGTGAAACAGGATACGTTGGACTTTCTCCTGGGCAATTGCCTGGAGCAAATCACCAAAGAAAAAGGCTATGCCGCGTTGCGCGAGTTCGATCGGGTGGATCCCGAGGTGGTCGAAGGCCAGGAGATGGTTTTCGCCATCTCGCTTGAAATCCGCCCGAAGATTGATCCCACGGGCTATGACCATTTCGAGCTGACGGTGGATGCACACGAGATCAACGAGGCTGTGGTCGAGGCCGAAATCGAGAAACTCAGGCACCGGCACGCAACGTATCAGACGGTCGAGTTTTCGCCCTGGCAGCCGGGGCTTGCCTTGACAGTGGATATTCAAGTCGCCAACGACAAGAACTCCGAGATCGCCGATTTGACGAGGAAAGACCTTTTTCTCACCCATCCGGACAGGGTCTTGCCCGAGCCGGTGGTGGAACAGCTGCGTGACCGGCGTGCCGGAGAATCCGTCGTCGCTCGCGTCCCTAATGTGAGAAGATCTGAAGGCGGTGTCGTCGTGAGCGAACATGACGTTTACTATATCAAAGTCCTGGAGGTGGAGCGCGAGATTCTGCCCGAAGTCAACGACCAGTTTGCACGAGATATCGGAGGGTTCCAAACAGCCCAGGAGTTGCGCGACCACATGCGCAAAGAACTAGAAACTCGCGAGGAAAAACGGGTCCGCGAAGAGGCGCTCGAAAAAATCTATGCCTCTCTGTTTGAGCGCAATCCCTTTGATGTCCCGCAAACACTGCTCACGGAGACCTCCAGGAATCTCGCCCTCGAACGTCTCCAGAGGTTGCGAGAGATGGGGCTTAGTCTCGTTGATCTGGGCGAAGACGTGGACTCGTACACTGCCCACACCAGGGCCCGTGCGGAACGCATGATCCGGGTTGTGCTTCTCAAGGAGGCAATCGCCGATAAAGAAAAGATTGCTCCGACAGACGAGGACGTCGAGCGCGCGATTGCGCTTAAGGCCGCCGAAGAAGGTCGCCGACCTCTGGCGGTTCGGGCGCGTTTGGAGGCCCAAAAAGCTATGGACCGCTTTCGCGAAGACCTTCGATATGACCTGGTGGACGATTTCCTTCTCGCGCACGCGAACATTAGCAAACAATTGGTTTCGCCCGAATGCCGGATTGTGACACCCGGTAATGCGTGATCTCCCAACCAAGGACAGGAACGGTCAGCCTATGCGTGCCCAATACATTATCCCCACGGTGATCGAACAAAGTGAGCGGGGCGGCTATGCCTACGACATCTACTCGCGGTTGCTCGTGGACCGCATCGTCTTCCTGGGCACCGAGATCAACTATGCCGTAGCCAATCTGATTATCGCCCAGTTGCTGTTTCTGGAGTCCGAGGACCCCGACAAAGACATCAATCTTTACGTCAACAGTCCGGGGGGAACCGCGGCGGCAGGTATGGCCATCTACGATACCATGCAATTCATCAAGCCCGACGTTTCCACAACGTGTGTGGGACAGGCGGGTTCGATGGCCGCGATTCTTCTAAGTGCTGGTGCCACCGGAAAACGCTTCGCCCTCCCCCATTCGCGCATCATCATCCACCAGCCCCTGGCCGGGGTCAGCGGGCAGGCCTCGGACATTGACATTCAAACACGCGAAGTCGTTCGAATCAAACACGAGCTCAACGCCGTTCTGGCCAAACACACCGGACAAGACATCGCCCGGATCGAACGCGACACCGATCGCGACTTCATCATGACCGCCGAGCAGGCGCTCGAATACGGCATCATTGATCGCGTCATCGCCGAAAAACGCACCGAACTGGGAAGCGCTCCTTCGGCCAGCACCAAAAACAAGAAATAACCCAATTTCGCATTGCGAATTTCGGACGGCGGATTTTCGATTGGAGCCTCCAATACGACTTTCCCAATCGCAATCACAGGCCGTCAATCCGCGACGCTCAACTCGAAATCCCCAAGTCGGAACTCGAAACTCAAAACTCTGAACTCAACCCTCACTTGGCTGCCTGGGTTTCCGCCAGCCTGTTCACGATCTTCTCCAGCGCCGCCAGGCGCGTTTCCAGGTCCCTGATTCGCTCCTGCTGGGCCGCGATCTGAGCGTCTTTCTCCTGTGCCATCTTGTGGAGTCCCTGAATGGCCGCCAGTGCCACGCCGTCGGCGTCAACCGTGGCGATGGACTTCTCGCTGTCGCCCAGTCCGAATGCGGCATAGAGATCTTGCGCCATGGGGCCGATGTGGCGGATGGACGGGCGCTCGGTTTTGTAGTTCCACGTGTTGACCGGGACGGAAGAAAGTTTTTCGAGCACCGCCCGACCGTCCACAGGGGCAAGGTTTTCCTTGATGTTGCGGTCGCTGACCGATGCCCAGCTTCCCGACCCGGCGGCCAGATAAGACCCCGTTGCGAGGGTCGGCGTGGTGTAGAGATACACCCCGCCGCTGGCTATGTTCCCCGAGCCGCCGCCGACCGTACCCTGATCGGCCGTCACGGTGTTTGGCGCAGGCCCATATCCACCGCCGCAGATCGTGGCGCCAATGACGCCGGACGTAACGCTGTTAGCGAACAGGCCACCGACAAGGTTTGGTATTATCGTTGGCTCGATGCGCAAGGCGCGGGCGTTGTTGACACGGATTTCGATCGGCACGTTGTCGCTGGTGCCAAGAAAGTTGAGGCTCGGAGAAGTTCCCGCATTGCCGGTCAGCGACCACCCTAGAGCGCTGCCGGACGTCGTTTGGTCAACGCCCGTGACAATTGTCCCATCGGCGTTGATCTGGCGAATGTATTGTCCCGCCGGTGCGGCGTCTGTCACGCGGTGTTGGAGATAAGCGGTGTCGGCTGCGACCGTGATGGAGCCGCTTGTTCCACCACCAGTCAGTCCGGTTCCCGCAATGACAGTTGTTATGGCGGCGCTCGTCAGCACGGAGCCGTCTGCGTTCACCGCCCGAATGAATTGTCCCACTGGGGCGGTGCCGGTAACGCGGCGCTGCAAGTAGGCTGTATCAGCCGAAAGAGTCACAGCGCCGGTCGTTCCGCCACCGGTTAGTCCCGTCCCGGCTGTCACCCCCGTGATCGTGTTTGTGGCGACCAAGTCCAACGCCGTAAGAACCGAGCCGTCGCCATAGATCTGACGGATGTAGCGCCCTGCGGGTGCCACACCTGTGACTCGAACCTGAAGATAGCTGGTGTCGGCGGAAAGCATCGGGCTCGCTGCGCTGCCGCTGCGCACGAGGCCGGTTCCCGCGTACACACCCAACACGAAGTTCGCGGCGTGGTAGCCGTCGAGCGTATCGGCGTTGTTCGCCGTCATCGCCCAGGCCGCCGCCGAGAGTTTCTGGCGTGGAGTATAAATCTCGCTCGGCTCGAAGCCATTCTCCCGGTTCAGATCAATCGCCACCTCCAACCACAGGTCAGGATTGTTGGGGAACAAAGCGCAGAACGGCGAGCCATCGCCCAGCGTCACCGAAAACAAACTGTTCCTGACCGCGACGGTGTTTTCGACCTCTTCCCAGAGCGACCCCGTGCCCGTCGGCGTGTTGAAGATGGTGAAACGCATGGGATAGTCCCCGTCGGCCACGGGTTGGGCGGCGCTGTCGATCACGCTGCCCTGATACGTGATCGTGTTCGGTCCTCCGTGAGCCACCGACACCAACAAACACACGAATCCGATCCACATCATCTTGGCGCGCATTTGTGCACCCTCCTTAGATATAGGTTCTGCGTGCTCCGCGTGTGGCCAGAGTACGTCGTTACTTCCTTGCCCCGGAAAATGCCCCGGTCGCTGTGCCGGCCAACAGACCACATAGGGAACGGGAAGACACTTCTTTGCTTTATGGACGGCTGGACAAACCTTCATGAAGTTGATGTCTGGTCTAGAGCTGGTACATGGTACCACCGTATTTGGGAAGAGGAGGAGAAGGGGGAAGGGGGGTGCAGAGGGGGGAATGGGGGCGAAGCCCCCTGCCCCCCTTGCTTGCTGGGGAAGGACCCAGAGGGGTGTGTTGTGGCAGTGGGTGTGTGAGGTATTTGCTCCCCTTGGGGGAAAGGGGGGAGCAAACGCGCTCGCCTCAGGCGGGAAAAAAGTTCGAGCGCAACGGGTGAGTTTGCCGTAGGGATGAGATGATGTGACCCTACTCCCGACAGGAGGCCACGCCGATTACGCTCTCGTACAGTCGTATCGCCCGGTGCCAGGATGAGTCCATGAAATTCGACGCGCGATTGCAAAGCGAAAGAAAGCGCCCTGCTTGGGGGCCCGACGCCTGAAAGCGTTCTGTAACATCCCGGCCGGTGTGGGCGCGATCGGGCGCATTCTGCGCCAGCGCGGCCTGACCTGCAAGCGCAAGAAGAGGTGGGAGAAAAAGCGCGATCTGCGCGAACAGAAAGCCCGCTACAAGCCCTTTGAGCAGTTACAGGTCGACACCAAGCACCTCAGCGACATTCCCTACTCCGTCGAGCAACTGTGGCGGCACGGCGATCTGCCGCGCTACCAGTATTCCTGCCGCGACGTGAAAACGGGCGCGGTGTTTGTGGGCTATTCCAACCATCTCGGCGAGGTCTATAGTTGCTGCTTTCTGGCCGCCGTCGCTGCGCATCATCGCTACATCCCGGTGGGCAAGAAAAACCATCAGGCCGATGTCGAATCCTTCCACGAACGCATCGAAACGGAATTCTTCGACCTCGAAACGTTCCGTGCCCGGCCCGATTTCTTTGCCAAGGCCAGCGCCTATGTCCTCTGGCGGAGCACCGTCCGCCTGATCACCACCAAAGCCCACCGCTCGCCTGACCAAATCTTCCTGACCCAACGGCCCGATCGCGACCCGGGCGTCTGGTTCCTACCGGCTTTGGACCTCGATCGCCTGTTGGCCAAACGCGCCTCCGGCGCGTTTGGCCAACAAAGACACCACAGGGGGATACTATGTTCCAGCTTTACCCGCAAGGAAAGGCCGTACTCGGAACTGGCCCCTTTCCGTCCCCGACACAACCGTCGTAGTTCCGCTGACCTATCCCTTGTCCTTCAGTCTCCTCAGCCATATCTCTCGCCAGAAGAAGAAGCACGACCTGTCGCATCCATGATGCCTCGAACCGTCACACACGAGGCCCTCGAGCAGCACGGTGTTTTTCACTCGTCTGACTTCGCCGGTGCTCTCGATCATCATCCTTTCAAGTCGCTTGAACACGCGGAACCGCTTGCCACAGTATTCCCGCATTTCAGGGAGAAACAGCAATCCCTTGTGGCTCCCCCTGGTGTCGAGGGTTTTGCCGATTTCCTCCTCTGACTTCACCTCGACAATCTCACCCGGTTCGAGATTGAGAACCTCTTCGTGCGAAGATGCATTTCCTTCCGTCCCGCTTTGAGATCCTTCAACATCGCACCGCACGGAATTTGCCTCTCGCCGGGCGATCTTTTCAGAACAGCGGACGGACCATCCGGCTTCTGACACCTTTGCCGTCTCGGCCGAACGACCCCGAAGCCGAACTCTGGCGAATGCGACCGTTTTCTGCCAGGTCTTCACAATCCCATGATTCTTGAGATGCCAAACCGCACGCGTGACCAGCTGCTTGAAATACAAGAGCCTGCGGTAGAGCATAAGTAATGGCAGAGCTTCGGAGGCGGCCCGCAAATCCTGAACCCTGCCCTGACACTTGGTTTCATCAACCTGCATTCACGAACCTCTCCAAAGTCGCGTTCTTCGATCCGTAGAGTTGCCGCACCGCGCAGACCCTCGCGCCGCTGCAATGCAACCCACCCGACAATGGCTCCCCGTGGATCAACCTGTTCAGCGGGTAGCATGGTGCACGAACCGGATCCAAGGGCTGCTGCTCAGGACAACTACCCGCTCAAACTAAGAGCGCCTAAAAAAATGCGTTTTGCCTTGGTCCCGTCGGGACCAAACGAGAATAGCCCAGCCTTTTAAGGCTTGTCATTACCCAAATCTCCGGAGCCTGCGGGCGAGATGAACGCCTTGAACCAAG
>Ga0315280_10000350_pt1 | contig 84993 bp, 90 predicted proteins | sample YL17G06_40_MG_FD_203697 | JGI IMG/M metagenome (GOLD analysis project Ga0315280, IMG submission 203697) | Sediment microbial communities from Yellowstone Lake, YNP, Wyoming, USA - YL17G06_40 | ecosystem: Environmental > Aquatic > Freshwater > Lake > Sediment | place: USA: Wyoming | collected... | reverse complement strand
AACAGGGAGAATTGCAGTCTAATGAGCCAATTTGGAGGAGGGTTATGTCCAAGAACGACTATAAGGATTGAAAATATTAACGTGAGAATTTAAAGTGCTATCAACTGACACTAAATCGAAACCCTCCAATGTCTTTGGAATCCTCAAATCAGCATCCTTATCGTGGTTTCTGTTATGCTGTGCCTCCATCCTCATGACATTCCTTCTCAGGACGTGGAGATGGAGTGTGATCTTGAGGAGCGCAGGATATACGTTTCCTGTAAGTATGCTCTTCAAGTGCATAATGTTCAGCTGGCTGCTTAACTACCTGATTCCGGCAAGAGTGGGAGATGTAGCTCGCGGTGTGGCGCTGAAGACCACGGAGGATGCGCCTCTTGGCATGAGCCTCTCTACGATAGTGGTGGAGAGGATCTTCGATATGATTACGCTGGTCCTGCTCTTGGCCATCCCGTCGACATTATTTTACCAGGAGCAATTCCTATGGCTGGAGGCTTTATCACTTGGGATTGTGCTGATGTTGGCGATGGGCCTGGGTGTGGTTTACAGATACGATGAATGGATCGCCGGACGGCTGAGGAAAAGGTTGCCAACCATTGAAAGATCGCTTCTATTGCTGAAGCAGGGCCTTGATGGAATAGCGAGCAATAAAGCCGCCCTGCTTCTATGCCTTGCCATCTCTCTTCCCATATGGTTCTTCGAGGTGTTCAGCATATTTCTGGCCTCTCAAGCCTTGGGCTTCCATCTCCCGCTCATTTACGCCGCAATATCCGGTGTGGCGGCATTTGTGGCGCAGACTGTGCCCCTCACCCCGGCAGGCATTGGTGTTCATGAGGCGTCAATTATCGGCACCCTGGGGCTTTTCAGTGTCCCGGCAACGGAGGCCCTGTCCATCGCTCTGGTAGATCATTTTGCCAGGGGGCTGGTTATATACGTCTTTGGGCTTATGTCCGCCATTCACATCGGATTCGCCTCCAGGCGGTACTTCCGAAAAAGGTGCACACTGAATGAGAATCCCAACACGATCTGAGCAGGCGAAAGCATTCGGCCCGCCGGCATTTAAGAGGTGGCTGGTGATACTGCTCATATTATCGCCGGCAATACTGGAAGCCATTTATATAAAATTTTTTGGAGTAAATGTCGTCTCTTGGGATCAATGGGATTTTGTGCCCTTCATCGAGAAGTTATTTAGCAACAATCTATCGGTTTATGATCTTTTCCAGCAGCATAATGAGCACAGACTTTTCTTTCCAAGAATCGTTATGCTGATCCTGGCATATATATCTAGTTATAATAATTTATATGAGATGTATTTCTCCTGGACTCTGGCCTTGCTGATCTTTGCGGTGGTCTTCTTGGCGTATAAAAGTAGCTTTGGAACTTCAACCAAAATGCTAATGGCGTTTATACCGATATCATTTATGATCTTTGATTTGAAGCAATTCGGCAACATACTCTGGGGATTTCAATTACAGATTTATCTGTGCGTCATAGGATTTGTCTCTTCCATCTATATGTTGGATAAATCAAACAAATTGGACGCCAACTTCTTGCTGGCAGCCGGTGGCGGGGTATTGGCCTCCTATTCTTTTGTAAATGGCCTGGCGGCATGGCCCTCGGGATTGATTTTTATTCTTCTCTCAGGCAAAGACAAAAGGATGGCAGTGGTCTGGAGCTTCATCGGGCTGTTGACCACGGCTATCTATTTCATTCATTGGACAAAGCCAGCAGGCAATCCCAGCACATTTCTGATAATTGAGCATCCCATTAAAGGCTTGCTCTACTTTACAAGTAATATTGGGTCGCCGTTGGGTCTCATAATCCCGGTCGCAGCAGGCATTGGAATTGCATTAATTATTATTTTATTAATAGAGTTGACTTTTTTGATAAAATATGGCCTATGGAAAGAGAATGCAAAATGGTTATCTTTTATATTATTCTCCCTAATATCCTCTTTCGGCATGACCGTGTTCCGAGCAGGATTTGGAATTCAGCAAGCGCTCACCCCAAGATACATCACGATTACCTCTCTGGCCATTATCGGCATATATGTTTTAGCACTAGCCATATACAATAAGGATCGTCAGAATAAGATGCATCGTCTCTTGGTGGGTGTGATTTTATTCATTTTGATTTTGGGTTTAATGGTTGGGTACCTGTACGGCTTGGAGGAGGGGCCGTCTTTTTGCGTCTCCAGGATGGAAGAAGCATATTATTTGAAAACTTATAAACTGCAAGCAGACGATAACTTGGCAAGGCTATATCCTATTCCGGAAGTGGTTCGAGAAAGGGCACCGATCCTGGAGAAATATAAATTAAACGTCTTCTCGGATGGTTCCGAGAGTCTACTTAAAGGCAACAACTCCCTGGATGCTAATTATTATAATATACGTAATATTAATAACTGCACACAGAGTTATGTCAGTAAATATAGAACTATATTAAGAGGTATAAATAAGAAATATATGTAGAATATTCCATAGGGACTCTGGATTCAAACCGAAACTGCGGATTGGCAGGCGCGAAAAAAGATGGTTCTTGAGAGACCGATGCCCTTGTCCCGAAGTCCATAATATTCGCAACCGAAAAATATAAGGTTGAGGAGAATTCTGCATCAGAGATCAGGCTAGAAACAGCATCAGTTTAAATTCGAGGAGATAATCTGAAATGAAAATCCTGGTGACAGGTGGGGCGGGGTTCATCGGTTCGCACATTGTGGATGAGCTGATCAAGGAAGGGCATTGCGTCAGAATCTTTGACAGTCTCGAGCCTCAGGTCCATAATCAAGTCCCAGCTTACTTAAATAAAGATGCCGAGTTCATCAAAGGAGATGTGCGTGACATTCCTGCTCTGGAGGCCGCGATCAGAGATATGGATGTCATCTTCCACGAAGCTGCCATGGTGGGCGTTGGCCAGAGCATGTATCAGGTCAAGAGATATGTGGATGTGAATACAGCAGGAACCGCCAATCTGCTGGACCTTCTCGTGAACAAGGATCATCATGTCAAAAAATTGATAGTTGCATCCTCCATGTCAATTTATGGAGAGGGTATGTATGCTTGTGAGGATTGCGGTGTGGTATATCCGTCACTGCGCCCGGACGGGCAATTGAAAAGCCATGAATGGGAGATGAAATGTCCCAATTGCGAAAAATATGTGAAGCCTGTGCCTACGAAAGAGAGCAAGCCCCTTTTGCCCACCTCTATTTACGCCATAACCAAGAAAGATCAAGAGGAAATGTGCCTTGCCATTGGCAGGTCTTATGGCTTGCCCACAGTTGCTCTCCGATATTTCAACGTGTACGGTCCAAGGCAGGCTTTGTCCAATCCTTATACCGGGGTGTGCGCAATATTCTCATCGAGAATAAAAAATGATAACCCGCCAATTATCTTTGAAGATGGATTGCAGAGCAGGGATTTCCTCTCGGTTCATGACATTGTCCAAGCCAATCTTCTTGCTCTGAAAAAATCGAGTGCAAATTATAATGTGTTCAATGTGGGCAGCGGAAAGCAAGCCACTATCTTGGACATAGCCACAATATTGGCCAGTCTCTATGGTAAGAAGTTGAAACCTGATATCGTGAATAGATACCGGTCCGGCGATATCAGGCACTGTTTCGCCGACATCTCCAAGATAAGGGAGCTTGGCTTTTGGCCGTCAGTATCCATAGATGCAGGAATGAAGGAATTGGTGGATTGGGGAAAGACGCAAGAGGCGGAAGATCGTGGGGAAAAAGCCTATAACGAGCTCAAAGAAAGGGGCCTTGTTGAGGATTAGGGTCGTGTCATGAGACAGGTCTTGCCTTTCACGAATGGAGTTCATTCTTCGGACAGCAGAATGGGCACTGTGCCGTTTTTTTTGTGAATCAAAAAAGAGATGTCTCCCCTGGCATGATCTCGGCTGCCAGGGGCCAGAGTCGATTGTCATGGATTGCTGACCTGTCAACGAGGACAATGGGTTATTTGCGGCACAATCTCATGGACAAACGATGCTGGTTTTGATCCGACCTAGCTATCCAATCAAGCATCCAGGGGCATCTTAGCCACGGACTCTCCTTGAACCTCGGGATAAATTTCCACCAATACAGGGGATTCGCCTTTATTCGCAGTCTCTCCCCCGGCATAGTTCCTGTCATTCATGCCGCAGTCGCACCTCTCTGAGGATTCATGTTGATGCATGTCGCAAAGGTTGTGGCAGCACCTGACATACTGACATCGGCTAGCACACTCGTCACAGTATCCATTGAAGTAATGACTGTGGCCGCATTTATCGCACTTCTGGAAGCAATAGCAATCCTTGCCGCAGTTGTCACAGCGCCCGTCGGCATGCTCGCAGAGGTACTTGGCTCCGCAGCTTGGACAATATTCGTAGACCTGGCACGGCTCTTTGCACTCATCGCAAATCCCATTACAGTAGTAAGTCTTGCTGCACTCGTCACAATGCTCGAAGACGATGCATTTTAGGCAGCATTGATCGACAATGTTCTTCATGCCGCCCTTGTGGCAGCCTTCAGAGCCCTGGCATATATCGGTGCAAAAGCCTTGATCTTGTCCATGGTTCTGATCATGGTCATGGTTAGCGCAACATTCTCTCCCATCCCCTTTGTCAACAAAGACCGTCTTCTCGGATGAGTCCGCCGGAAAAGCCTGGGCTGTGGCAGCGCAAACGAGCAGAGCAATTGCTGCCAACATAAGCGTTGTTTTCTTCATTGCCTGACCTCCCTATTTTTATGTACGATCTTATATCCCACCTTTCTTGTTATCAAGCAAAAAGGGATAGATTGCCTTCGCTTTCAGCAATCTATGCCCTCGCATGGAGCCTTTTCCTTTTCGGGCACTGGGTAGTCGTGGAATTTGATCGTCTTCTCAGTCTCGAAGGTTCCTGAGAACAGCTCATGGGCCTTTATATCCTTGTAGAATATCTTGTGCCATGTAGCGTCGGTGCCCCATGTGCCGTTGAAGGAGTTCTTGGCCTCCAGGCCTATCACTTGCGCAGGATTATTGCCCATAAGGCATGCCACCTTATCGGTATCTCTTCCAGCTTCTTTCAGGTCCTTTATCAGTTTCTCTGGTGTAGTGCACGGTGGGTTGTATGGCGTGGTCGAAGTGAAGAACGATGTCTCATCCTTCTCCATCTCGTTCACCGCGAAGTTCTCTTGCACAGTGGCCCCGAGGCCCCCGTAGAAGGCCTTCGAGTTCAGGAACTTTGCACCAACCAAGGGTGTCGCGCCTGAGTAAGTCAGCTTGGTGTTCTCATAAAGATTCAAATTGGAATCCTTGCCGCCATTGACCGATGTTATAGCTCTCCTGAGCTTATCTGCGTTCTGTGAGTAGGCATTCTCCTGGTTCATTTCCAGATCGCCGTCACCAGCCAAGACGTTATAATACTCCAGAGCAATTTTCTTGTCGACAATCGATGTGCTTACATCGATGACGCCAGTGCCTGAGACCTTCTGGCTCTCACAGAATTGTTCATACTGTACAGGCGGTACAATGGGCGGAGTTGCTAGCCCTGTGCTGCAGCACCCAAGAAGGACTGCTAGCACTATCGCTACTACTACTCCCTTCATGCTGTTTCATCCCCTATTTTTTAAATTGTATATGTCGATAACTTCAATGCTTATTAAATATATCGTATGCAGGTCTCTTATGGTTTCAGATGGTCATGGCAGCAATATGTGAAAATTTTGCGATTAAAAATTCGAATAGGGCTATTATTTTCTGCAATTTTCAGGGAAGAATTGAATATATATTTGATTTTTTAGCAATCGATCATCATCAGAACCGCAACTGCAATCAGCTGGCCTTCCTCTGCATAAGAAATCCCAAAGAGGGGCGCACCCTCGGGAATATAAAGAATCAACGCAAAAAGAATTGGAACGCGATATTCAATTTTTTTAATATGATGTGGCGAAAAAGAGGTCGTGCATTGAAAAAATTTAAAGCTTCTGCCTCCCCATACATATAGATGGGAAAGCCTCTTAGAGGATTGATGGGGCATTCGCGAGGTTTCAGATATAATTTTGATTCTCGATGAGGTGGCGATGACAGAAGATTCGATTTTCCGCAAAGAAGAACCTGGAGCCGCGCTCCAGCCAAACCGCCTCCTCTCGGAGAGGAGCCCCTATCTGCTGCAGCACGCCTACAATCCGGTGCAGTGGTACCCCTGGGGCGAGGAAGCTTTTGAGGCGGCTAGGAAGGAGGACAAGCCCATCTTTCTCTCCGTGGGCTACTCCACCTGCCACTGGTGCCATGTCATGGCCCACGAGTCCTTCGAGGACCCGAACGTGGCCGCGCTGATGAACCAGACCTTCATCTGCATAAAAGTGGACCGGGAGGAGAGGCCGGACATAGACCAGATGTACATGGCCCTTGTCCTGAGGATGACCGGCCGGGGCGGATGGCCTCTTACTATTATTACGACCCCGGACAAGCGGCCTTTCTTCGCCGCCACCTACATCCCAAAAAATGGTCGCTTCGGCCAGGCAGGGCTGATGGAGCTCATCCCCAGGATCAAAGATCTCTGGAGCAGCAACCGGGAAGAGCTTATCAGCTCCGCCGATAGGATCATGGACTATCTGAGAGAGGCCCCAAGCTCAGAGGCACCGGCAAAGGATTTGGATGCATCCTTTCTTGCCCGGGGCTATGAGGGCTTATCTTCCATCTACGATGTCCGGAATGGCGGCTTCGGCACCGCCCCCAAGTTTCCCACACCTCACAACCTGCTCTTTCTGCTGCGCTACTGGAAACGCAGCAAAGATGAGAATGCTCTGGCCATGGTCGAGACAACATTGCAGGCCATGCGCAGAGGAGGCATCTATGATCAAGTGGGATTCGGATTTCACAGATACTCCACGGATGCGGAGTGGTTCATTCCCCATTTTGAGAAGATGCTCTACGATCAGGCGCTTCTGACTATTGCCTATGTGGAAGCCTACCAGGCCACGGGCAAGGAGGAGTACGCCAGAGCTGCCCGCGAGACCCTGGAGTACGTGCTGCGGGACATGACATCTTCCGATGGCGGATTTTGCACAGCGGAGGATGCCGACAGCGAGGGCGAGGAGGGCAAGTTCTATCTCTGGACGGCGGAGGAGCTGCGGGAAATCCTGGAAAAAGAAGATCTGCAAATGATGATCAGGCTATTCGACGTGCATATGCATGGGAACTTTGAGAAGGGCGGAAACATCCTGCGCCTGCGGTCTTCCCTGGAGGATGCTGCGGCGGTCCTCAAGATCTCAGCGCAAGAGCTGCAGAGCCGGCTGGAGAAGATAAGGCAGAAGCTCTTTGCCGCCCGAAAGAAGCGCGTTCGCCCCCTGCAAGACGACAAAATCCTCACCGATTGGAATGGACTGATGATAGCAGCCCTCTCCAGAGCGGCGCAAGCTCTGCAGAAGCCAAGATATGCGGCCGCAGCCAAAAGGGCGGCAGGCTTTATCCTGGAGAAGATGCGAAATCCTGAAGGGAGACTGCTGCATCGTTACCGGGGCGAGGCAGGCATTCAAGCCAACCTGGACGATTACGCCTTCCTGATCTGGGGCCTGATCGATCTCTACGAGACGGTCTTCGAGGTCAATTATCTCCAGGCGGCCCTGCAGCTGAACCAGGTCATGCTGCAGCACTTCTGGGATGGCGAAAAAGGCGGCCTCTTCTTCACCCCGGATGATGCAAAAGCCCTTCTGCTTCGTCAAAAGGAATTCTATGATGGTGCAGTGCCCTCTGGAAACTCGGCTGCCATGCTCAATCTTCTCCGGCTTTCCCGTCTCACAGGAGACCCTGGCCTGGAGGAGAAGGCCCGAGGAATAGCTCGCGCCCTCTCCAGCGCTGCCGCCAGCCAGCCTATGGGCCACTCTATGCTCCTTTGCGCCCTGGACTTTGCCTTAGGACCATCGTTGGAGATAGCCCTAGTGGGCAGTTCGCAGGACGGGGACATATTGAAGATGTTGAGTGCCATAAGGTCCCGCTTCCTCCCCAACAAGGTGGTATTGGTGGTATCCGGTGCCAAGATAGGCAAGATGGCTCCGTTCACAGAAAGCCTGGTCCGGCTGAAAGGAAGAGCAACGGCCTACGTCTGCTCCGGGCATCGCTGCCTGATGCCCATCACTGACCCGGAAAAGATGATCGATCTGCTGGAAAAAACCGGCTAGCTTGGCCGAGATAACTGGTCGCGGCCATTGGCTCTCATCGCGCGGATCTCCTGGGCAAGGCTGCAGACTTCATTATTCTAAAAGGATTTGCCATTGGCGAAAATGTGCAGGCCGGACTTTATGCCCAGGTCGACAAAGATAAATACTACCAGCTAGCTATACGCCCTAGAGGAGATCAAAATTTCTGAGAATGAAATTGCATCCGATCCGGAAAGGCACCGTAGTCTCAGCCGACACCGTTGGGCTTCGAAAGAAGGAAAATCCCCAATGTCGCCTCAGAGTGGACCTAACGAGTGCGACTTTGCTCTCCATAATCTGTCTATTTTCTCACACGCTGGTCCAGCGGTGATGATCTAAATGAATAAACGAAGAGATCATGTTCCCAAGAAGGATATCATGTACACCTTGAGGGAAGATGGCTCTCAATATATAGTTAATGAGAGTTACTTCTACAAGACAGAGCCGTACTACACCATCGTCAAGAGCGAGAACGAAGGCATCAAGACCATACCCAGCAGCAGCGACGTGCTCGATGCATACATCATTCCCATCTGTCTGGAGAAGGCGAAGCTTGCAGGCATCCCGGTCTGCGACTGGATAATCTCCTACCAGTATGTCTCGCTGCCGGCCATAGTCTACGGGCTGAACTACTTCTCCACGCCCTCGGATCACTTCATAGTCGCCGATCTGGAGGAAGCGAAGAAGGTCATCAAGCACGTAACCAACCGGGGCAGGTATCCTTTCTGCTATCAGAAGATAACCGACACCGCCTCCGTTGCCAAGTGCGTGTCCATCTTCGGCAAGACCATAAACTGCTGCAAAAAAGTATCTTCCCTCGCAGAGCGGATATACGAGATCTTCAGGGTGCCCCTGGTGGAGATCGTGCTGGTCAAGGACGAGAACGACTGCCGCCTCTCCTCCCTGGCGCCAGTGAAGTATTCGCAATTATCTAAGGAAGAAACGGAAATGTTGCAGGACCTTCTGGATAAAAGGGTGAAAGGCTTTGAGTAGGCTAGGCATCTTCGTCAATCGACAGACTTTAAGCAGCTCTGAACAGCTCACGGCCCTGGTCAAGTGCCGGGACGCGGGCGAGAGCATGGGTCACACCGTGGAATTCATCTTCCCCGTGGACATTAAGAAAATACCCAAGCTTGACGCATTGTTCATCCGCGCCAACACCGATCCCATGAACACGACCTACGTGGCCGCAAAGATGGCCCAGATGTACGGCGTACCGGTGATAGACGACCCCAGCTCCATCCAGATCTGTGCCGACAAGATAAACATGTACATGCACCTCATGAAGAAGAACGTCTCCATACCCAGGACGAAGTTCTTGAAGAAGAAGGAGCTGGACGCCGGGAGCGCCTGCCAGCTCTTCGAGGAGCTGGGCACACCTCTGGTGCTGAAGGAGCCGTCCACGTCCTTCTCCGTGCGGGTGGAGAAGGTATCTTCCGTCTTGGAGCTCTTGAAGATCGCCAAGAGGTTCTTCAAGCTCTCGGACTGGATAGTGGTGCAGGAGTATATCGAGAGCAGATTCGACTGGAGGATAGGCGTCTTGAGCGGAGAGCTTCTCTACGCCTGCCGCTACATCATTCCCTCCGAGACCTTCAAGATCCAGGCCTCGGTCAATGGGCATATCGTCTACTGCGATGTGGAGAGCGTGCCTGCCGATCAGGTACCGCCCGAGGTGATAGAGCTGGGGATGGCGGCGGGTAACGCCATAGGCAGCGGCATGTATGGAGTGGACATAAAGGAGAGTAACGGAAAGCTCTACGTCATCGAGGTCAACGACAACCCCTCTCTGGAGGGCGGCGAAGATGCCCATTATCCAGGCATGTTCCGAAAGATCATCTCCTATCTGATGACGGGTGATGCTTCCTGCTATCGTGAAGAGCTGTCGGATCAGGTATACGGGCCGCCCGGCTTCGAGGACGAATACGGCCTGGGCTCGGCCACGACCTTTGCCCAGGCGGATGCCCCGGTGGAGAATGAAGTCTACTCCTACAAGATAGACTTCTCTGAGCGATAGACTCTGATCCATTTTCTTTTTATCAAGAGATGGTTTTCCATGGATGATTCCCTTTATGAAGCTTTGAGCAGGGCCTGTGGCGAATGTTACTTGGGAGGGGGCTGCTGCTTCGAGGCCAGGCCGCCCCTCTGCCAGGAGCGGATAGACATACTGCTGGCCAACGGCGTCAGCCCGGATGCGGTGGAGTTTGCTGGATACAAGCGGTTGCGACTGAAGCAGGATGGCTTTTGCGTGCTGTTCCAGGACGGTAATTGCAGCATTCACTCTTTCAAGCCCGAGACCTGCGTGGCCGGACCCTTCACCTTCGATATGGATGGATCCATTCTGCAGATCTTCCTGAAGCGGGAGAGCATCTGCCCTATGGTCAGGTTTCTGAAGGCAAACCGGAAGGCCTACGATGGGCTGTTCGAGCTTTCCGTGGAGAAGATCGTCGATCTGGTGAAGGCCATGCCTCCTGAGGAGCTGGAGGAGATCTTGAGGATCGAGGAGCCGGAGACGGATCTTGTGGCCGAGATCAGGCTCAAGGACTGGAAGCCATGCCGATAGGCACGGAGCACGAGTACTCCATAAACGACCGGAGCTTTCGGCCGCTGCCCATCTCCGACAGGATCATCGAGCAATTGAGCGGAGCGGTGGAGCACGAGGTGGCCTTCGCAGGAATCCTGGTCTCCAAGGAGCTGCAAAAGCACGCTCTGGAGCTGATTCCGGCAAGGCCTGGAACCTTGAATTTCCTGGAGGAGAATCTTTACAGGGGCCTTATCGAGCTTTACCGGGCCACGAATTACGAGCACAGATTTCTGGGCCTGGGCATGCATCCTCTGCTAACCTTAGACCAGACGGCCTGCTGGGACCACGATGAGCAGGAGTACTACCAGGCCTACGACAGACTCTTCAACATCAGGCAGCACGGCTGGCTGAACATCCAGGCTCTGCAGATCAACATACCCTACAAGAGCAAGGAGGAGCTCATTTCGATGTTCAACAAGATTCGTGCGCTGATGCCGTACCTGGTGGCCGTGTCTGCGTCCTCTCCTATAGTGGAAGGCAGGCTCACGTCTTACCTGGACAACCGGCTGGTCTATTACCGGGAGAACCAGCGCAACATTCCCGAGATCTGCCATGGCATTCTCCCGGAAAAGCTGGAGAGTGTGGATGACTACGTGCAGATCAATCGCCGGATCTATTCCCAGCTGAAGGAGCGCGATGCCGGCATCCTCTGTCGGGAGTGGGTGAATTCAAGGGGCGTGATTGTGCGCTTCACCAGGAAGTGCCTGGAGGTGAAGGCCATTGACGAGCAGGAGTGCCTTCGTTCGGATATGGCCATAGCTGCTTTCCTGCTGGCGCTGCTCCGGAGCGATCTGTATCTGGAGGTGGGCGAGGATGAGCTTCGCTCCCTCCTGGAAAAGGCCATGAAATACGGTGTGGCTGGCATGGGCCCGGAGCTGGAGAAACTCTACTCCGTGGCGCAAAAGAGCGCCACCGAGGAGGAGAAGCGTTATCTGCCTGTGGTGGCAAAGCGCATCGAGCAGGGCAGTCTGGCGGAGATTATGGCCCAAAAGTTGCGGGAGACGGGGGAGATCGTGCCGCTGCTGGCTGATTTGGAATGGAGCCTGAGGGAGAACAGGCCGTATTCAATGGAGCCCGGAGGATGCGGGTGAGGACGAAGAGCAATAACAACTTGAGGTGAAGATCGACCTCAAAGAAGACCTAAAACATCTACCATCAAAACTTCCAGATACTTTCGCCCTGCAGGCAAATTGGTTTTAATCCCTGAGGTCATCTTAATATCAAGATGGTCACCCTGGAGAAGATGGCCCACCTGGCCCAGGAGAGCAGGTTCGACTCCCTCGGCCCCGCGGTCAGCATAGATCCGGAGAAGCTTGGCGCTTTGGGAGAGGGGACCAGACACGACGTCTGCGCATCTACCTTTTCCCCACAGAGCCCTGCCCTTCCCGGGATTTGCCACGCTTTTGCTCACGACGGCCGGTGCGTCAGCCTCTTCAAGACGCTCTACACCAATTACTGCGGCCACCAGTGCAACTACTGCACCAATGCCACCAACTGCAGCCGCAAGACCAGGGCTTTCTCATACACCCCAGAAGAGCTGGTGGGCATAACCCTCTCGCTTTATAGATCGAACTACATCGAAGGTCTCTTCCTCAGCTCCGGCTCGGGCCAAAGTGAGGACTGCATCATGGAAAAGATGGTCGAGACCGCCCGCATCTTGCGCGAAAAGCACGGCTTCAATGGATACATCCATCTCAAGGTCCTGCCCGGAGCAGATCGCTCGCACATCCAGGAAGCCATGGAGCTGGCCGATCGCGTCAGCATAAACCTGGAAGCGGCTTCGGCTTCCCACATGAATGAGATCTGCGCCACCAAGAACTATGAGAGCGATATCCTGCAGAGGCAGCGGTATATCCGCGACCTGATGTCGAAGGCGAATCTGCCGGCAGGCCAGACCACCCAGCTCGTGGTGGGTGCGGGCAAAGAGAGCGACGAGGAGATCTTTCGGAGGGTTCTTTACGAGTACCAGGAGATCGGCGTTCGGCGGGCTTACTACAGCGCCTTCTCCCCTCAGAAGGGCACGCCCTTTGCGAATAGAGAGCCACAGCCGTTGTGGAGAGAGCACAGGCTCTACCAGATAGACTGGCTCTACCGGATTTACCGCTTTCATCCCCAGGAGATCGAGCACGCCTTTGACGAGAACGGCTTTCTGCAGAACAGTGATCCCAAAATGGCCATCGCCCGGGAGCTGATGGACTCGCCTGTGGATCCAAATACCGCCTCTTACCAAGAGCTGCTGAGGGTTCCGGGCATCGGGCCCCGCAGCGCCCAGAGGATAGTGGCCCTCCGGCAGAGGCAGCCGGTGGCCGGAAAGGCCGAGCTGGCTTCTTTGGGTGTGAGGATCAAAAGAGCTGCTCCCTTTTTGAAGATCAATGGCTGGAGGGACGCTACTTTGGAGATGTGGTCCGCTTGAGGGTTCCAGAGAACTTTCTCTCTTACCTCTCAGCGCACGAGGACTGCACGGAAAGGCTGCTTGGCAGGGCCAAGGGCCTCGTGGCCGAAGATCTGGAGGTCTCGCATGATGCCGAGCTGGTGCGCCTGAGAAAGATGGTCTCCAGCGTTCAGATCGAGGAGCACAGGATGAAGGCCTTCGTGAGGCTGAAGTCCCTTGGGCCTTGTGTCCTGTATGGATATCTGAAGCCCAGGCACAGGATAGGAGCCTACGTCTGCGATCACTTTGCCAGGAAAAATCCAAAATTGATAGTAGTTCTCGGGAACGGAAGCGAGAGCTGGATCTCGCTTTATTTCGACGGCAAGATTCTGCACGATCGCAGGGAAGGAATAGCCGAGACTCTGGAGCAATTGAGATCAAATTTACCCTGCTCTGATGAAGGCCCTGACGCTAAAAGCATCTGGAGGATCTACATTGACAGCCAGTACTGCCCTCTGCGCAAGAACGCGGCAGCTTTTCGCCGCCGCATGCCCAGGAGAGACCAGGATGCAACAGGGCTGAGGCTGGTCCCGAACAAGAACGGAGTCACCCTGGACGATTTCTTCGGCAAGGATTAATTATCCTCTTTTCCGGCAATCCTAAAGAGCATCGAGTTATCGAGAGTCAAGCGAAGTTTGAAGCATTTTTCAGAACCGGGTCACTCATAGAAGGCAGAACGCTGGCGGCTATCGCCAGTACAGGTCCCATGATGAGTCCCGATCCCGCCAGCAGGGCCGTCGTCCCGATGACTGCCAGGAGAACCCTCTGCAGTATCCCGGCTTCGCCGCTGGCCAGGCGCAGGCCGGCCACTCCCAGGAAGGCGTGGAAAACGGCTACGGCCAGAGAGATATAAACCTCAGGGCCGAAGGGCGCGCGGGTGAGGCTGAAGACCATCTGGGTGAAGACGGAAGCGCTGGTGGCCAGGAAGAGAAATCCGGCCAGAGTACCAGCAAGACGGAAGGCGGTGCGCCTGGGGCCGCGCCAGAAGATCAGAATGGCTACAAGCTCAGCTGCCAAGTAGGGGATGAGGATCATGCCCAGGCTCTGCCCCTCCCAGAGGTAAACGGATATGAGCCGTATGGGCATGGTTATCCTCTCAGAAAAGCTGAACTCCTCTCTGCTGCCCACGGTCAGAGCATAATGGCCCGCAGTCGCATTGTCATAAACGGCCACATAGTATCGGCCCGATTCCGGAGCGGCCGTGTCCAGCACTGCCGTCTCGATGTAGCTGCTGGGCCCGAAGGGCTCATAGGTGGCGTTTGAAGCGTTCTTGCCAGCGATCGCCAGGATTCCGAAGTCCTTTGCGCTCTGGGGCAAAATCACATGCTTCGGCAGCTGGCCAGATGTCTTCGCTCCAGGACCCAGGAGCGCCATCTCCGGATGAAAATCCATCTCCTGCCGGTCTGCGGACTTGAGAAGCGACAGGAAAATTTGCTGGCCAGTCTCCACGTCGAAGCTGTAGTACTGGGCGGCTTCAGCTCTCAGAAAGCCATAAATCGCCCAGGACTTGCCAGGGTCGGAGATGTGCATGGCCGAAGAGATGTTCTCATTGCCCTCCGGAATGATGGGCACATGGGCCCAAGCTGCAGGAACCAGCAGAAACATGGCCAGCAGGATGATAAATAAGGCAGCGGAAACCTTCACGCCTTTCCATCATCATCCCGGAGTATTTAATATTTCGGCAGTAGAGCGAAAAGATTTATCTTTTGATCCTGCAACTTATTTGTCAATTATGGAGTGGAGGTTAAAAGATATGATTCAAAGAAATTTGCTGAGCTTGTTGCTCATTGCTTTGCTCGGTACGGGCCTATGCGCCGCCCAAAGCAATGAGACGGCAAATTATGGTGTGACGAATGCTGCCAACGACCTTGGCCTGAATACCTTCTCCGCAGCGCTGGAAGGGGCAGGTCTGGTGAACATCCTTGACAACCAGGGAGTGCTTTTATTCGGGAGCGGGTCCTTTGCGGTCTTCGCCCCCAACGACGAGGCCTTTGCCAATGTTACGGATATTGATATCGACAGCATTATGGAGAACAAGACCGATCTAGAGAGAGTCTTGGGCTATCACGTGGTCTGGAACGATGGTCTCTTCAGCAACATCTCCGAGGTCTCATCCTTGAAAACCCTGCAAGGAGAGAACCTGACCATTGATAACCAGAACGGGCTGAAGGTAAACGGAGCCAATGTGCTGATGACCAAGGAATACGACAACGGCACCATCTATGTGATCAATCAGGTTTTGGTTCCCAAAAAGAGTGCAGCGGCGGGTGTGGTGGAGACAGCGAACGATCTTGGGGCAAAGAAGTTTGCTTCTGCCATCAAGGCTGCCGGGCTTGCGGACCAGCTAAGCGGCCAGGGTTTGCTGGGAATTGCGTCTTTAACGGAAGGACCCTTTACCATCTTCGCTCCCAGTGATGAGGCCTTTGACAATGCCAAGGCCTCCTTGGATGCCATCAACAAGAAAGAAGGCGGCATGAGAACCCTTCTCAGCTACCACATGGTTGAGGCCAGTGCCCTGCAAAACAGGACGGACCAGGGCTCGGTTAAGAGCCTGCAGGGAGACTCTCTGGCCGTCGATGAAGGAGCCGGCCTTGTGGGTGGAGCCAGGGTCCTGAAGTCCGAGTGGTATGACAACGGCATCGTCTATGTCATCGATCAGGTGCTCATACCGGTCAGGCTGAGCATGTAAAGCAAGACCATCACAACAGGATCTGACCTCAGAAGTCTCCGATCCTGATTTTTTTTGATCTGTCAGCCCTCCCAACAATGGTCTCTCCTTGCACTTCAATCGCAAATAACGAGTAGATTGCAGAATGGCTTATATAATTCTGGCCAAGAGAGATCGAGTCCAAAGGCTGCAGGAGGAGTCCAGGACCTTGGGGAGATCAAATGATCATAAAGGATTTGAGTAAATGCGGATATTTCACCGCAGAGGACAAGACATGTCTCTGTGAGCTTCTTCACCCTGCCAGGGAGAAGGTGGAATTGCCCTACAGCATCGCCCATGCAATTGTAAAACCGGGAAACGAATCCATCTCCCATAGGCTCAGGACGTCCTCGGAGGTTTACTTCATCCTGGAAGGCGAGGGTGAGGTGCATATCGACGAGGAGCATGCCTGGGTCAGTCCCGGGCAGGCAATCCTCATCCCGCCCGGCTCCTGGCAGCACATTCGCAACATCGGGACCGTTGATCTGAAAATCCTTTGCATAGTTCATCCCATGTGGCGCGCCGAGGATGAAGAGGTGTGCGAGGCAAAAATATGAGTGGAGAAGATATTGGGACAGAGAGTAAGCTGAAGGACCTGCAAAGAGGCGATGAAAGCCTGAGGCAGGAGGCGGCCCGGATCGTGGCGGAGCGAAAGCGCCTGGGCCTGCAAGGGCTGGTGAGCGGCCTTCAGTCGGTCATCATAAATACGGAGCCGCAGATGCAAAAAAGGCTGTCCACATCTTCGACCGATTGAGATATATGCTTGCGAGATGATTAGCCGTCAGAATAGCTTTCATGTAACCCAGGAGGATTCGGCCTGAAAGCAATGCCGCTGATGATTATTGCGCTTACCCTGGCACTGGCCTCTGCCGCCATAGCTGGCTGTATGGATGCAGTTCCTAAAGATTCATCGTTCAACAACTCATCCATCCGCTTTGAGGATCAAAGGAACATAACCAGCGCTCCCGTTACCCTCTCTGTGGGAAGCGGATACTACTCATCTCATCCCATCACCTACGCCTCTGGAATTGGCAGCAATACTAAGATGGCGGATACGAGTTCTGCAACATATCTTGGCCATGAAGTTGATCTGGCCCACAGCACCAGCGGGGCAGCGGAGTTCATGGCTTCAAGCAGCAGCTACAGTCAGTACGGCCCGGAGTACTCAGTTTCCGGCAGCACAGCCACAGCACACATGAAGATCGACGAAAATGTCACTGATGGCAGAGTGCATATTGGAGTTCTTCAGGGAAGCAGCCTCCCAGGACAGGGAATTAGCGGAGCCAGAACCGATCCTCTCATAAATGCCTGGAAGAGTCCATCTGTGGAGGTCGATGAGGATTACATCGGGACCTACCATATATATAAAAATATTTCCCTTGGTTCTGACAATGTTCAGAGAAATAGCAGCGAAAGCTGGCTGGACTGCTGCAAGAGCAGTTATTTCGCCATTAACCGGCAGTATCTCCCTGCCATCAATGCGGACAAGGTTTTTAACTATAAATCTCTTCAATCGTTTTCTGCAGGATCTTCGGAAGTCTCCTGAGAGGATATGATGTCCACATGATCTCCAGGCAGGTCTTCATCTCTCGTGAGATTTGCCAGGATTGTGTGTGCCGCTTAATGGATTCTCAAGAATCGATGGCTGAAAGTCAAATATTGCAATAGAAACTCATAGAGTCAATAATTGGCGATTTTCAGTAACTTGTCCGCACGACCGTCTCTTTGAGGAGATGCAGAATTGGATGAAACCGATTCGAAATATTTTTGGCGCCATCTTCTCCCCAAAAAAAGCTCAGGCGAAGAACCTCTCCATCTCCAATTCCGTCCACTCCTGCACTCCTGGTATCCTCACCCATATCTTCAGCTCTTCGGGAACTGCCACCACCTGATAGCTTGTGGGCAGCCCTGACGTCTGCAGCGCTCCGCCACTCTCCAGGGGGATGCTCATGATCTGCATCATCACTTGAGGATTGAATCTGCCTTTGCAGAGCTCTGCCAGGGCCAAGAGGTTCCTTCGTCTCTCTGCAGTGCGGATGGGGTCTCTTGCGCCAATTGACGGCGGCTCAAATCCCCAGGAGGGGTCCAAGAAGTGGTTGGTAGAGACAAGGAGACCATCCTGATCCGGCTCTCTCGGCTTTAGATCATAGACGGTCCACTCGTAAGAGCGAGCCTCCTTACCATCCGCCACATTGACTATGCATCCGTCCGTGGGCTTGGTGGAGAGAAGATGGCCCTCGATCTGATCCAGGCGGGCACAATCTTCCAGAAAAGAGAAGAACTGGATAGGAGTCGTAACCCTATTGGTGCAGAACACGCTCTCAGAGGTATCGCCATTGGTCTCCAGGAAGATGCCTGCGCGGTTTAGCCCAGTGTTAATGTAAATCGATCCAGCGTAATGCACGCCTGCGACTGGTATGCTGCCATCGTCCGGATTGAATACGGCTACTACTACGTATTGACGCATCTTGTCACTCCAGTCGTAGTTCCTGCCGACGACTAAAGGGCCGCAGGAGGTGTAATTTCCCCAGGCGGCGATTGCCGAGCATCCCTGGACGTGGAGCAGGTAAATCTGCAGGTCGTTCACGATCATCAGCTTATCGAGCCCCAGTCCGGATGTCTCGGCCATCCCATAGAAGATCTCTTTATACCTCTGAGGATAGAGCTGAAAGGAGATATTTCCGAGAGCGCCTACTTCATCGCTCTCGTTGCTCATATTTTCATAAATCTCATTTAACTCGGTTTTGAGGAGAGCGCCGTATTGCCTGCCCATCTGATGGTAGTTTCCGTGCAGCTCCAGCACCTTCAGAGAACCTTGCTGATAGAGCTTGCCACCTTCGAAGACCGCCGCAGGCTCATGGGAATTGGCTGCATGGTCATAGAGGTCGACGCAAAGAGCCGAGCTGCAAAGCAGCAAAGCGACCAAACCTGCAATAAATAGAATGAGTATGACTTTGTTATTTTGCAGCTTGCTCAAATTGCACTTTGGCATATTTGGTGAAGGAGCATCAACCTCAGCGAGCGGACACAAAGTCATCTAAAGGGGTATTGGCGTAGCTAAGAGAAGAAGCTTTGCGTTGGCTTGAGACGGTCAAGTGGGGATTTAGAAAAAATATGAAGTGTCAGACAAAGAGATATCAAAAAATGGCAGCAGAGTGGTTTTGCTCACTTTGCCGCCCGCTGAATAATTGCCTATTTGCCCAGTATCTCGTATGTATCCTTGTGCGGATTGATCAGCAGCCCCTCGGCAATCTCCTTTGCCCTCAATTCAGGGTCCATTCCGCTGATGTACAGCTTCCAGATGGTGGCCTTCTTGACATCCACCACGTTCTTGAAGCCCAGGCGGCTTCGCAGCCGCTCTTTGGTAGATATCGCCTCGCCGTCCTCGATTTTCAGGGCGACCTTCACCGGAACGTAGCCTTCCTCGAACTTCAGCTCATCGATGAGAACCTTGTGGCTCTCCTTGTTCTCATTGACCAGCTCTCTGGCAAAGGCCCCGGCCAGCTCCTGCAGATCTCCGGAATCAACCTTTATGCTGAAGAGCCGCTCCTTCTTCACGTCGGCAAGCAAATCCGCAAAGCCCATCCTCCTTACAAGGGTGTTCTTGACCGTGGCCGCCTCGGCATCGGGGATCTTCAGCCAGACCCGCAGATTGATCTCTTGGCTCATGCGCTCACCTCGATGTAGTGCTTCATGGACTCGAAGACCCGCCTTCCAGGCCCTGGTTCATCCGGCCGCTGCTTCTTGGGATCAAAGGCAGGAAGCTGCCAGGCGAAGAATGACCTCTCCGGGTGGGGCATCATTCCCAGGACGTTTCCTTCCGGGTTGCAGATGCCTGCGATGCTCTCCGTGCTGCCGTTCACATTCACAGGAAACTCGTTTATCACCCGCCCGTTCTTGTCGCAGTAGCGGAAGACCACCTGCGCCTCATCGTTCAGCTTCTGCATCATCCCAGGCGTGGTGGTGACCAGGTTGCCCTCGCCGTGGGCGATGGGGATGCGCATCAGAGCGCCCTTCTCGATGAGGAAAGACCCGCTGCATCTACGGGAAGGTGCCTCGTGCCTCAGGTTGATCCAGTCGCAGTAGTAGCCCCGGCGCACGATCTGGCCCTTGGAGACCATCACGTTCTGGGCTAGGGCCATGTCGATCTTGCCGGTGCCGGGAAGCAGGCCAGCCTCCACCAGGATCTGGAATCCATTGCAGATGCCGATGATGGGCTTGCCCCTGGCAGCCTCCTCTCGCAGAGCCTCCATCACCGGCTCCTTGGAGGCGATAGCGCCAGCCCGAACCCTGTCCTGGTAGGAGAAGCCTCCCGGTATGAAGTAGCCATCGAAGCTGGATAGCTCTCCTGCCGACCTGTTCCAGCGGAAGATCTCTCCGTCCATGCCCACGGCCTTCACCGCCACCAGGGTCTCATGCTCGCAGTTCGTCCCCGGGAACTGCATCACAGCGATCTTCATCTCATCGCCTCCGCAAGGCCGCCGATCCATGCCATTCTCGCCTCATCCAGATCCAGGTCGGCTAAAGTCTCGCCTGCTCTTCTCATCACCATCCTTCTTTTGCTTGTTACCTTCCCGATCTCCATCGGCTCCAGATGGCAGTTCCTCAAAAGCTCCATCAGTCTGGCCTCTTTTCCGGGCCTTGCCTCCAAAACAAAGCCCGACGACTCGGAGAAGAGCAGCTTGTCGGTCCTCATGTCCGATTCTCCGGCTCCATCCAGGTCCAGCTCAAATCCGAACTTTGCCGGCCTGGTCAGGGCCATCTCCATGGCCGTGCAGGCCAGGCCGCCGTTGGAGATGTCGTGGGCTGCCGCCAGGAGCCCCTCGTCTATGGCATCGATGACCGCATAGATCATATCTCTCTCCAGATCGAACCGGACGATAGGAACGTTTGCTCCCGTGACGCCGAACATGGTCCGGTAGTACTCCGAGCCGCCCAGCTCGTCGAACCTCGGCCCAATCAGAAAGAGCTTGTCTCCTGCCGCCTTGAACTCCTGGCTTATGGCTTTGCCGATGTCCTTGATGATGCCCACGCAGGCGATGATGGGCGATGGGTCCACCGAGCCCTGCGGCGATTCGTTGTAGAAGCTCACGTTGCCTGAGACGATTGGGACAGGCTGGTTCTCGTATCCCTTCAGCCAGAGCTTCTTGCAGGACTCCGCCAGGCCCTTCACGCCTTCTCTGAACTCCCAGAAGGCTTCCGGTTTCTCAGGGTTCCCGTAGTTCAGGCAATCGGTGATGGTGGAAGGCGTGGCTCCGATGGCCGCCACGTTCCTCATGGCCTCGGCTGCGGCTGTGGCTCCGCCCCAGTAGGGGCTGATCCTGCCGTAGAAGGGATTGGAATCTACAGCCAGAGCCACGCCAAACTTCTCGCCCCGGACGGGCGCGATCAGGCCCGCGTCGGCCTCTCCTGGCCTGATCACGGCGCTGCCCATGACTTCAGTATCGTAGTACCGGTAAACGTGCTCGCGGGATGCGATGTTGGGCGAGCGGAGGATCTTGAGAAGGACCTGGTTGTAGTCCTGGGGCTCCTCTGTGACCGGCTCGGCCAGGCTCTGCGTGCGCGCTTTCTCCTCGCGCTGGTAGCGTATGCCGCCGGTGAGGTGCTGGATAGGCACATCGCAGACGACCTCGCCCTTGTGACGGACCTCGAACCGATCGCCGGTGTTCATCTTGCCCACCACGCTGGCTCTGGCGCCCTCGTAGACGTTGGGCAGATCCCAGTCCTCGTTGTAGATCTTGAGGATGTTCTCCCGCAGCTCGGGGGGCGAGATGATCAGGAAGCGCTCCTGGGTCTCGGCGATGCTCAGGACCTCGGGCGGGAAGTCGGCGGCTTTATGCATGTCATCCAGGTTGATCTCCATGCCAAAGCCTCCTGCTGCGCCCATCTCTGATGTGGCGCAGGTGAAGCCGCCACCTCCCAGGTCTTTGAAGCCGATCTCGGCCCCGGCCTCCCGGACCAGGCGGAAGAGATCGTCATTGGCCTTGAAGAGCACGTTCTTGAGGAAGGGATCGGGGATCTGCACAGCGCCGCGGTTTGTCTCCTCGTCCTCCTCCCGCAGGGCCTCCGAGGCGAAGGTGACGCCGCCCAGACCGCTGGAGTCGGTGGGCTTGCCGATGAGGATCACGTCGTAGCCCTTCTCGCCTGCGCCCGGAGGGGCCCGGGAGCGGATGATCTGATCCCTGCGGACGATTCCTAAGGATACCACGTTCACCAGGCAGTTGTCGTCGAAGCTCTCGTTGAAGACGATGTCGCCGCCCAGGTTGGGGACGCCCAGGGCATTGCCGTACTGCCAGATTCCGTCCACGACACCTTCCGCCACCCAGCGCACCTTGCTGGCTTTAGGACCGTAGGGATCGCCGAAACGCAGGGGATCGGCGGTGGCGACCACGGTCGCTCCCATGCAGTTCACATCGCGGACAATGCCGCCGATTCCCGTCGCTGCGCCCTCATTGGGCAGGATCTGGCTGGGGTGGTTGTGGCTCTCGTGGGAGATGACCACGCACCACTGGTCGTCGATGGCTACAATCCCTGAGTCCTCCACGGGGCCCATGACCACGTTCGGCCCCTCGGTGGGCAGGAATTCTTTTAAGGTGGCATGGCTGCTCTTGTAGGAGCAGTGCTCGGACCACATGGCATCATAGCAGAAAAGCTCGGTGAGGGTGGGATCGCGGCCCAGCACCTCGGCAATGGAGCGCGCCTCAGAGACGGACATACCTATGCCCGAGCCGCGCAGGTTGGATGCAACTTTCGGATCGGCAAGACCGATTATCTTCAATGGGGTACACCTCTTCAGACTGTTATCCATAATTAGACCGTTATGAATTTATCGATTCCAAGATATATGAGTATCCGCCACGAGGAGGCAGATCTTGATGGTGACGATACTGTGCAATGATTCCGAGATCGAGGTTCCCGACGGGGAGGCCTGCCAGATCTGCGGATGCGAGCTGGAGGAGTACGACGAGGTGACGGGCACCGCGATCTTCGGATACTACCACTGGACCTGCGTCTCCCATGCGGATGCGTGAGCCCGTGCGGACCCAGGGGCGCGCCCGGCGGGCCCCGAGGGCCTTGGGCCGACGCAAGATTCTTAAACCCGCAGGTGCCTTGAAGATGCTCGATCTGCCTTTGGCAGGTCGGATGCGGGGATAACCAAGCCAGGCCAACGGTGATAGACTCAAGATCTATTCTCGCAGGAGTTCAAGGGTTCGAATCCCTTTCCCCGCACTACAATTAGTCTGTAGTTAGCGGTTTTGTGATATTTGCGTTGGCTTTAGTTTGCCCATACGTGGTATATATCCAGACCAAACTTGTCTTCTTTTTGATGCAGTCTATGCCGCCATATCCACTTTGACCGACAGCTTCACCTCATCATAGCAAGACTTGCTCCATTAGTGCATTGACAAGCACCTGGGTAATCTAGATAAGCTCGCGGAACATTCAAGATATCGAAATGAACTCTCCAGAGTGCGACCTAAAAGGCCATGGACCTTGCAGCGGTCCGATCTGCCAGCGTGGCATGACATTCAACCACAGGTGCGATGCACATGTAAAACTAGAGGCATACTGGACCAAGCGTAGCCTAGGCAAGAAACTCACCGACTGGCTCGACGGACTACAGAATGCGGAGCGAGACGAAGCAATGAGGCAGGCTTCGCCCAGGGGCAAGCACTGGCGTGAGGTCATTGAACGACCTTCGGAAGAGTAGGAAGATAAGGGATCGGGTGTTGGTCGCGGCCCTCCCATCTCGCCCTCGCTCTGGCCGTAGCCGCGATAGTCAAAGGCAAGCGAAGCAAAATCGGCAGCTGCAAAGCAGCGGGCGACTTCAGGCAGAACAAGATCCCTTACCCCGAGAGACCCTGGCAAAGAACGACTGCCGGAACGCGATGATCAGGCGAAGCCTCCACGGGAAGGACAAATGTTCCGGCGAGTCTGGAACCGGCGGAAAAGGTGAAGAAGTGCCCGAATTGCGGTGGGAAGAAGGCAAACCTTTTTCATCATCGACCATGTACGTTAAGCCATGTTCGAACCAGAAGAGGATTCTCTAGTTCTAGAGATCGTTAGTGGCTTCTTTGATATCTCAGCCGATGAGATGATGCAGATAGGCGATCTGACCAAAAAGCTGCTCTTCGCTCCTGGAGTTGGCGGCGATGAGGCGGCTGTCGAGCAGCTTAAGGCAGCATTAGAAGACATGTCAAAAGAGCATGCTTTGATCGCGGGCCTGTTCATCTCGGGCCTTCTGCGGTGCAACCTGGCTGAGCAAGCTATGCAGTGCACACAAGAGGTAGCAGAAGGCGGCCAGGGACCTGACTGATTTATTGCGGAATCAGCACTCAAACATGCTTCTTCTGAACGCGGACTATCTGGAGATCTCATCAGCTGAATTTTGATATCAAAACTATAAGAGACAGTTGCTGTGGTCACGACCTGCCCGCTAATACACCGTTACCCTCCTGACGCCATCAATTTCCATGAGCATGCGCACCAGCTCGCCGGGGATCTTGCCCTCGGTGATGATGGTGAGCTTGGGGCTCTCCACAAAGTAAGGATCGTCGGAGACGGCCTGACGAATGGAAATGCCGTAGCTGGCCACGGCACTGGCCACATCGCCCAGGAGGCCCGTCTTCGCGGCGTTCACGGGCGTTATCTCGATGACGCCCAGGCCCAGGACCGGCGCCACCTCTGCCAGGAAGGTCATGGAGCGCACGTTGTGAAAGATCTTCCAGAGTGTCTCGTCCTCACGAATGGCCATGGCGGTGGTGTCTACAACCCGGCGGTCCACACCCAGCTCCCTGGCGATCTGGGCGTGAGGTATCTCAATATCACCCGAGACAACGCGGGCCTTGTCATTTATCTGGAAGCCCCTCTGCAGGATGAGCCTGATGACCTTCTCCTGAGCCGGGAACCTCTTGAACTTGTTCAGAATCTCCTGCCACATGGTGCGTCATGCATCTATTCACTTAAAAGTACAAAAGGGCTTCCTTTGAGACATCTCAGGAGAACATCTCTTTGGGAGGCTGCCGAAACTCTTTCCTGGCCTGGGGAATGGTTTCGAGCAGATGCCTTTGTGTGATATTGCCCTCATCCATGATGGCGTGGTGCAAAGAAGCTTTCAGCACCTTCTCTACCAGGTCCCGGCCCGAGAAGCCTTCCGTCTGCCGGGCGATCTCTGGCAGGTTCACGTCTTCCATCGGCAGAGGCAGAGTCTCGGCGTTCTTTTGCAAGAGGATCAGCCGCTCTTCGAGGGTCGGCAGCTTGAACTCGATCTCCTCCTCGAACCTGGACCGCACAGAGCTGTCCAAAACCTCGATCTGGTTCGTGGCCGCGATGGTGCAAACTCCTGTTCTGCGCTGAATTCCATCCATCTCCGTGAGCAGAGAGTTCACGATCTCCGAGACGTCGCCTCTTAAATCCTGATACCTTCTATCTAGGGCTATGGCGTCAAGCTCGTCGATGAAGATTATGGCAGGAGCCATATGTTCCGCCTTCTCGTAAAGGCTGTGTATCTGCCGCGCTCCCTCGCCCACGAACTCGCCTATAAGGCTGGTGGCCTTCACGGGAAGCATGGGCACCTTGGCCTGCGCGGATAGCGCCCTAGCGATCATGGTCTTTCCTGTGCCCGAGATGCCGTAAAACAGAATGTTGCGCGGGGCCCAGCGGCCGAACTTCTCAGGTTCTTGCAGGAACTTTTCTACTATCTTCACTTTCCGCTTGGCCGTCTCTTGGCCGACGACGTCATCAAAATGAACATCGTACTCTACCCTCTTGGTCTCAGCCTTCTGCTCCACTTTGATGGTGGTCTCGGAGCCCACGACTGAAAAATTGGGATAGACCTTCACTACCTGGAACGCGAAGTCAGGATAGAGCCTGCGGTCGAATAGATAGCACCCAGGCTTGACTGCTTCGCCGTACCACTGCTCTCGGGCATAAAGCTCGAAGAGCTTGGAATCGGATACCACAGGATGCTCTTGAAAAAGGCTCTTCAAAGGATAGCCGGCTGGCCTCAAGAGCACAAATCTCGCACCTATGGCCCTTCTCTTCTCCAGCTTCCCCCCTTGTGCCTTTACTCCGCTCTTCTGGATAGATCGCACAAAAGAAATCTTGCTGGCGAAGATAGTTAAAGGTATTGGATAGAACGGCATTTTGCGGAGTCCTGAAACTATTTCACAACCGCTCCAGTTTTATAGAGTTTAAATTATTCATGATTTTTTTCTAAAACCCAAGTGACTTGTGATCTATTCCAAAGCACAATTACAGGAAGCGTTTTTCGATTGAATGCCAATTCAGGAGGAGTTTCAAGTCTTTCAAAAATCCAAGCCTCCATGAGTCTGTTGTTGTACCATTGTTAGTTGTCTGAAATTGCCGTCCCATTTGCCGCCTTCATGAATTATCCTCTAAGCCTTTCCGGGCCTGGGACAAAGATCTTCCTGGCCCAAAGAGCTTAGGGACCGGGGTCTATGGCCAGGCGGAAAAGGACGCGCATAGATCCGGGCAATTCTCATGCCAATAACTGATCGCGATGAATCTCTATTCAGGTCTTGCTGCATCCCCAATCTTTAATTTATTTCAGTTGCAGTCTACAAAGGCCGATCGATTCCATGCCAGAGATTCTGGAGAAGAAGAGAGCATGCCGGAGCGGCAAAAGGAAGGGCCCTTTTAGGCGAGGGTTCCGATAGTAATTAATATTACCTCCTACAAGCATGACCTATCGATAAGCATTAGGAGGATCTTTATGGCAGGAGGAAATGGGCTGGCAATTTGTTTGATGGTTTTAGGTTTCATAGTGCTGTTCTTGGTCCCCCTGGCCTTCTTAACTAGCCTGTTCTAAGGCTAGAGAAGCCAGTTGGATCTGCATTTTATTCATTTATGCTCAATGTCATGTGGGTAAAAAGTAGAATTATAATAGTAATAGTTGCAGGCCTAAACTTGTGAAAGGGAAAATAAGATCTTCAATTTAAAATTATATTCTCCCTTATCCTCCCGTTTATGATCCTATCCGACCTCTCCAGCGCCTCATGCGTCCCTCCGTAGTGCTTTGCCGCGTCCCGCATGATCTGCTTGAATCCCTCCAGGTCTCCCGCGTCCGTTTTTTCACACAGCCGCATGCACTCGGTGACGAAGGTTTGCCGCACCTTCATGGCCTTGGGATTCTTCTGAATGGCAGCGTAAAGCTCCGGATTCTGGTCCAGGATGCGCCCTACAAAGTCGATCATAATCTCGTAAACCGGAGACATGAACTTCCTCGACCTCTCCACATCGAAGTCCAGGGCCTTGAGCGCGGCCCCGATGCCGATGTAGGCGAAGTGCGTCAGGGCCTGCACCACGGCCATGATCTCGTCGTGCTCATCGGCCTCCAGGATCTCGATTCTTGCGCCGTCGGCCTCGAACAGGGACCGGATGACTGGAAGCCACTTCTCGCTCTTTCCTTGCACGGGCGTGAGGATGATGGTCTGACCGCGCAGGGTGGGCATGGTGGGCCCGAACATGGGATGGGTGCCCAAAACCTCTACGCCTTTCGGGGCGTAGGTCTTCATGGCCTTAACCGGCCCGGACTTGACGGAGGTCACATCCATGATCAGGCTGCCTGCGTGCATGCGGGGCGCCACCTCTCGGATCACCTCCACCGTCTTCTCGACGAGGACGCTGACCAGGACGATGTCGCTTTCTGTCGCTTCCTTTATCTTATCATGAGCATAGCGCACTCCCAAGCGCTCTGCGACCGCCACCTTCCCGCTCGGGCCCCAGATCGCCACATTGAAGCCCTTCTCCTTAAAATAGCGGGCGAACCAGGAACCGGTCTCGCCCGTACCTCCCAGTATCAGTATGCGCGTCATTGTCTTCGCCTATTTCTCTGCTTGGCTCGTCGCCAATCCCGCTCGAACTGCCCTTTCCATCACATCCACTGGAGCCTTCTGGCCCGTCCAGATCTCTAGGGCCTTCGCCCCCTGGTAGACCAGCATCATCACCCCGTCTACGGCCCCGGCACCGGCTGAGCGAGCGTCCGCCAGCAGCTCTGTATCCCGGTTATAAACGATATCGAAGACAGTCTGGCCGCTATGCAGCAGCCGGCCATCAAAGAGCCTGGGGTCGCCCTCCCTCATGCCTAATGATGTGGCATTTATTACTATGTCCATGCCAGGCACGAGCCTCTTCAGCTCGCCCAGGCCAAAACCCAATCCACCTACGCAGGCAGCCAGCTGCTGGGCCTTCTGGATGCTCCGGTTCGCGATAAAGATCTCTGCACCCTCCTGCTGCAGGGTATAGGCGATAGCCCTCGCCGCACCTCCCGCTCCAATCAAGAGCACCTTGCTCCGCTTGACCCGAACTCCGGCATCCTTCAGAGCCAGGAGTGCCCCCGCTCCGTCGGTGTTGTGACCGGCGATACTCTTGTCGTCTCGTCCGAAGGAGATCGTATTCACCGCGCCAATGGCTCTGGCCAGATCATCCGGCTGCAAGATCTCCAGCTCCAACGCCTTTTCCTTCAGCGGAATGGTCAGATTCAGGCCGCCAAAGCCCATGGCTGCAGCGCCCAAGACGGCGTCTTCCAGCTTCTCCGGCGGCACGCGAAAGGCATGGTAGCAGGCGGCTATGCCTAAAGCCCGCAGGGCCGCATTCTGCATCGCCGGGGAGAAGCTGTGCTCGATGGGATCGCCAAAGATCCCGAAGATCTTCATGAAGGCTAGTAGCATCTTCTACCTAAATAATCTGCAGGATATACCAGAGGGCTGCTCCCACTAAAGCCCCGAACGCGGTCGCCACCAGGTTCACGCCGTTGTTGCTCAGCATGCCCCGGCTCTGCAGCGTGGCGCCGAGCAGACTGTCAAAGTTCGTGCCCAAGAAACCGCCTATCGTCCCTGCGACGATGCCAAATGAGCCGACCATTCCCGTGCCCGCAGCGAGGAGGCTGATGAGGAGGGCTCCTGCAAACGAAGCGGCTTCGCCTAAAGGCGTCACGCCACCGTCCACGCCCGGCTCGGTCTCCTTCAGGGTGGTGATCATCCTGGGCTTAGAGCGGCTGGTCTCGCCGATTTCGCTGGCCAGGGTGTCGCCGTTGGCGGTCGCCACCGATCCGATGAAGGCGTAGATGAACATCTCACTGCCATAGACTCCGTAGCAGATGGCCATAGCCAGAGGAATGAGGCTGTTGCTGTAGACATTCTTGTAGCCGCGCACTCCTCCCCGCGATTGAGCGATTCCTAAGGCGCGCTTGTAGGCATATCCGTAGTGAGTAAACCCCCCGCCCAGAAGGTAGAAGGCCAATAAAAGCAAGAACCAGGTCAGCCCTCCGAACAGAATCACCAGCAGGCAGATTATGGTCTCGCTCAGCACTGCATCAGAGTCCGCCGCCTTGGCAAAGTATGCTCCGATGCCTAAAGCGAGCGCAAAGATGCAGATGAGCAGGATGCGCTGCAGATCTGGCAGAGGATAGTCGAAGGAGAAGAGCCACATCACCATGGCCGTTCCGAAGGGCACGGTGAAGTCGCGCTCCTGGGAGACATGATGCAGAAAAGCGCCGGAAAGGCCACCCAGGATAGCCAGGAAAAGCATCCTTTCCGGGGACAGGTTTCCCGAGGAGATCATGGCCGCCAGGGGATAGCCCAGGGCCACGGTGATCATGAGATAGATTATGCTCCCGGCCAGGGTATCGAACTTCTTGAAGGCCAGCGGGGCAAAGGTGGAGGCCACAAAGGAGATGGCGATGACGTAAAGTGGGAGGTTGATATGAGGGATGCTGAGGGCCGGCCGCATGATGAGAAGCATGGCCAGGGACGCCGAGAGCAGGCGAGTGCCCGGGTCCAACAAGAAGATGGCTGCCAGGGGAAGAACGGTGAAGGCCTCGGCGTAAGGCAGCAGCACCACCATCAATCCTATGGCTGCCCTGGCGATATCCTCCCGCTGCATGAACCCTAAAGACAAGTCTCATTGCAAAAATACTTTGCCTTGGAAGATGATCCAATACGAAAGAAAGGTCGATCATGATCCATCGCCTCTACGAGCGTCTCCTGGAAGTCCAGATCGCCAGAAACAATCTGCCAGGTTGCGTGGCCGTTATCCTCAGCTCCGGCGATCTGAATGATCGGGGCCTGAAGCAATTGAGAGCCCTCCTGGAATGGAGCGAGTCCCTGAGCCTGAGCTCCCTGGTCCTATATGTGAACGACGACGCCCCTGAGCTCTGCCAGAAGATCGCTGCGTTTCTTGCGAACGCTCCCGCGGAGATAAGTTTGCACACGATCGAAGGTGTGCAGCACATCGGCTCAGGCGGTAGAGTCAAGATGGCGGTATCTTTAGGCTACGGTGGCAAGCGTGAGGTAGCAGAGGCATTCAGAGAAATCCTCAAGCAAGTGGAAGCGGGGTGCTTGAATCCCGAGGAGATTGACGAAAAGGCGATAGAAGCCTGTCTAAGATTCCGACAGAGGCCTGACCTGGTGATAAGGGCAGGCGGAAAGCAGCTCAGCGATTTCATGATCTGGCAGGCTGCTTACTCCGAGCTTTATTTCACCGACGTTAACTGGCAGCAGCTCCGGAAGATAGATTTCCTGCGCGCCATCCGGGACTGCCAGCAAAGGGAGAGACGCTTTGGCCGCTAGCCTGGCCAAATAGAGCTTTCTGGCGCCCAGAATACCGGCAAGAGAGGTGCATCTTACCCGTGCTTGGGAATGTCCTTGGCGGCAAGGATGCAGAGGAACCGGGAAGGGATCGTCTCTGAGATGACGATGTCTTCGTTCACTGTCATCATCTTTACTCCTGCCTCTTGGGCCGCAGCGGCGTCCGCCTGGATCACTTTGGGGTTGCCGGTGCGAAAAGTGGCAACATGCCAGGCCTTCTCCGGGGTTGTGGAGAGATGAACGTACCTCTGGGAAGCGGACTTGAGGCCTATCTCCAGAATCCTGTCGGCCTCCTCCTCACTTGCTCCATAGTAGAGCCTGGGCAGCTTGTTGTCCTGATGGTCCAGTTCCACATCTACGGAGTGGCCATACCTAGCCCTAACTTTATCATTGCTGATCTCGTATCTCTGCTTGGGATCTGATTCTATCAGCGCGATCAAGAGTTCTTTGCTGGCCCAGCGATGCCTGCTTCGCACTACCTCACCAAGCTTTGTGAGATCAACCCAACCGCGAGAGTCCATTTGCAGGCCCAGATCATCGGGAAAATGCCTGAGCCCTCCCGCCACCAATCGGCCCAGTTGCTCCGTTTTGGCCTCATCCAAAAAAAGCTGGCCGGCAAAGCCACACTCACAATGCTCTCCCCTGAATAATCCATGCTGAGGGCAACGCTTGATCATCACACAACTCCTCGCCCTAAAAAGAGCCTTACGAATAGATATAACTGACTCTCTTTTATGACAGCAAAAACCATCATCTACTTATCGTCAGGACTATCGCTGTGGGGCTGATCACAAGACAATCCGCTTGAAGGTCATCCCCTGAAGCAAAGTCTCAAATATGTTAGTTTTGAATAAATCACTATGCCCGATTCGAACGAGGTCGAGAGAAGGATACGCGAGATGCTGCTCGATATGGGCGAAGAACAACTATTGGCAAAGCTGGAGAGCTCTCTCAAAGCCATGGACGAGCGCCATCAGAGGATCAGCGAGGCCCTGGAGGGGATGCTTCAGGAGGTGGACGGGCTCTTGCTCCAGATGGATGAGAGAGAGGAGGATGCGCTTGATGACGAGGAATACGAGTTGGGCATAAGGTGAGGCCTCGTGGATACTCTACCTGATATTCAGGCCCGCGAGCCTGATTATCCCATCAACTTGACGAGAGTGGGAGTAACGGGCGTCAAGAAGCTGGTCAAAGTAGAGCGCGGGAACGACGAGCGACCGGTGGTTCTCATCTCCAACTTCGAGGTCTTCGTTGACCTTCCCTCGGATCGCAAAGGTGCCAACCTCTCCCGCAACTTTGAGGTGATGGATGATGTTCTGGAGGAGGCCATAAACTGTCCGGTCTACGAGATCGAGGAGCTTTGCGGGGAGATTGCCAAGAGACTCCTCTCCAGGCATGAGTACGCCTCCAGGGCAGAGGTGAAGATGAAGAGCGAGTACATCGTACGCAGACAGACGCCTGTAACCAAAGTCACCTGCCAGGAGGTAGTGGATATCTTTGCCGAAGCTGTGGCCAGGGCAGGCCCTTCCGGCTATCTGAAGAAGACGGTTGGAGCGGAAGTTATGGGGACAACGGCCTGCCCATGCGCCCAGGAGATCATGAAGGAGCAGGTCAAACACGAGCTGGCAAAATTGGGCGTGAAAGATGAAGCGGCAGCAGAGTTCGCTGAGCGGCTGCCTGTGGCCACGCACAACCAAAGGGGCCGCGGCAGCATATCGATCGAGGTTCGGAACCGGCGCTGCGTTTCCATTGATAGGATCATCAAGATCATCGAAGAATCCATGAGCGCCAAGGTCTACGGCCTGCTGAAGCGTCCGGACGAGGCCGTGGTGGTGGCCAGGGCCCACAGCAATCCCAAGTTCGTGGAGGACTGCGTGCGGACCATGGCCCAGAAGGTGGTGCAGGTCTTCACGGACCTTCCCGATGACGCCGCTGTAACCCTGAAGCAGATCAACGAGGAGAGCATTCACCAGCACAATGCCTTTGCGGAGAGGACAGCGACCATAGGAGAGCTGCGAGCCGAGCTGGCTGCCATCAAATAGGGACGAAGACGACAGGGATCGATTAATATTATTATTTGAAAAATTAGTTTTTGGTTTGGACTGAGGTCTGCAGCTCGCCCCAGAGGGCCCGATCCAGCACAGCCGGAAGGAGCGCGTCCAGCTCGGCGGCGGTCTCGGCCTGGTGGCGATGGAGGGGGGGTCGATGAGATGGCTCAGAAAGCTATAATAGATTCAAATGCAATAAGTCCGATGATTAGAATGGAGGAAATCACAGTCAAGGTCCCAAAAGGGCTTCCAGGTCCGTACTTAAAGAAGAAGATCGAAGACCTTGTGAGAGAAGAAGAGCTTAAGTGGGCTTTATTTGAAAGATGTAAAGAAGAGCTATCCCTAAGCAAGGAAGATCTGGAGGAACTTGAAAGAGCCAGGGAGATGGCATGGTGCGAGACGAAGAAGAAATACGGTGATTACTTCATCCTGGAGCGATTCTAATGTTCGTCGCATCCTCGATCTTTCTTAGCCTGGCTTCCAAATCTTTCAAGCTATCAGCGTATGCTTTCCACTCAATGAAGTCGTCCCATCTATCAAAATCCTCAGGGAGCTGCTTTGATTTGGCTTCCAAGGCTTTGAGGTCGCACTCGTATTTTCTCTCAAACGACCTGATTCGCTCCTTCAAGGGAGCAATCTGAGAGATCAGCTTCAACTTCTCGAAGGTCTTTATGTCTTTTGCTGATACCGTGATGCTTGTATCTTCGCCCATCTAAATTACCAAAGCCCCTTTTTGGTAATATATTCTCGCTCCAATGCATTTGTCTAAAAATTTATTTATATTATTAATATTATTAATTAAATAATCAGTTTTTGAGCCGAACTTAGTTTACAGCTCGCCCCGGAAGGCCCGCTCCAGCACTGACGGAAGGAGCGCGTCCAGCTCCGGGCGGCAGTCTCGGCCTGGAGGGCACAGGAGGGCAATCGAGCTTGGTCAAGCTCAAGATGCCAAGTTCTCTGCCTCTGATACGCTCTTGCCGGATGTCTTTATGGATATCTTTGTCCAATCCGTGAGGAACTCGCTGGCATCGAGAATCTCAATTAGTACCGGCTTATTATCCTCGGTAAGATGGATGATCATGGGGCCGGCCTCCTCCGCGTGATCAATGCTCTTGTCCGAGATCTCTAGGGTGAGGACATCTGCATCTCGATCATATTTTATCTTCATATCTGCCTCTCCTCGCGGGATAGAATGTTATTATTACTACTTCATCGCCCCTTATGTTTACAAGCACTTCAATACCTCAGTAATTATAGTACCTGTTGAACTTTATTAAAGTAAGGACCAGAAGAATCATTCGCAAAATCAAAGGCTTCAAGACCAGATAAAATCGATAGAAAATCGAAAAAAAGTTACTTTTTTGCCTGGGCACTGAAGTTCGCTTTATCTTCAGCTCACTTCTTTTCTCCGCTGGATGTGGTGTAGCAGGTGTCAAGCAGAGAGCCCTTCCTGCGAGCGACCCTGGGGTCACCGGGCTTGATGGGCTCAACCTCGGCTTCCTTCTCTTCCTTCTTTTCTTCGGGGTGAGTCATATTACAACCTCCATCTATTCTTGATGCTGATCTTAATTATAGATTCCGGTGAGCTATATCGACAATCGAGGGCTCAAAAAAAATTCCCAAAGCCAAAGCGAAGATAGGAGCCCACATTGCCCTGACCTCCTCGCCGACAGGCGTTTTGCATCACTTTCTTCTTGTTTGGCTTCCTGGCCTCAGAAGAGCCATCGATCTTAGCTTTCAGTACTAATTCTGGCCTCCTTAGTTTATCCAGTTTTCGGTAAATGTCGAATAAAATCCTCCAGCTATCCGATGTGGCCCAGTGTGTCTTGGGAGTCAATAGTCCCTACCGATATCAAGCTCATCGAAGCGATTGTCTGGAGGTCGATTTGTCATCTCTCACTGGAAATAAGATCGCAGATCACCTCATAATTCCGGCAGCATCTCTGGTAGCGATAAATGCGATCAAAGAGAGCCGCAGGGTCACTTTGCCCTTCTCCCTTTGCTCTTCCAACCCGCTCCTCCACCAGCAGCGCCCGCCGATCTGGGTATCAGGCACTTCCTCCCATCCCCGATCAGGTCCTCCCGCCCGGCCATCTGCAGGCCCTCCCTGACCAGGCCGTAGTTCCTCGGGTGCCGGTACTGCAGTATGGCCCGCTGTATCCTCTTCTCCCGGCCTTTGGGAATGTGCACGGGCTGCAAGGTGAACGGGTCCAGGCCAGTGTAGTACATGGCGGTGGAGACGGTCATGGGAGTGGGGGTGAAGTCCTGCACCTGCTCCGTGTACATGTGCTGGTCGCGCAGGTACTCCGCTAGCTCGATCATATCCTCGATCGTGCATCCGGGATGGCCGGACATGAGATAGGGCAGCAGGTACTGCTCCTTTCCTGCCGCCCTTGAGGCTGCTTGGAAGCGCTCCCGGAAGGCATCCAGGACCTCCCGGGGCGGCTTGTGCATGCATTTCGTTACATTCTGCGAGACGTGCTCCGGAGCGATCTTCAAGTGTCCGGAGACGTGATGCTGGCAGAGGTCGCGCAGGTACGGAGAGGAGTCCGCCAGGACCAGGTCGTGCCTGATCCCGGAGCCGATGAAGACCTTCTTGACGCCCGGAATGGCGCGTAAATGCCGCAGCAGCTCCACCTGGCGGGCATGATCCTTGTCCAGGCTGGGGCACTCCGCCGAGCAGAGCTTGTCTTGGCATGCTCCCTGCTTCCAGCGGGCGCAGGTCAGAGCGTACATGTTGGCAGTGGGCCCGCCCACATCCTGGATGATGCCCTGGAAGCCCTTCATCTTGGTCAGCCTCCTTGCTTCGCGAACAAGGGAGTCGATGCTGCGGCTCTGCACTATCCTGCCCTGGTGATGGGTGAGGGCACAGAAGGAGCAGGAGCCAAAGCAGCCCCGGTGGCTGGTGAGGGAGAACCGGATCGGCTCCAGGGCGGGGATAGGCTCCCGGTAGGAGGGATGAGCCTCGCGGGTGAAGGGCAGCTCATAGATTTGGTCCAGCTCCATATCAGTCAGGGGCCGAGCAGGCTTGTTCTGGATGATGACCGTCTTGGGGTGCGGCTGGACGACGCAGCGACCATGAAAGGGATCTTGCTCCCCGTAATGCAGAGCGAAGGCCTCGGCGTATCTTCTATTGTCCCGTGACACCTCGCCGAAACTGGGGATGACCAGACCATCTCTGCGCGGCGCAAAGCTCCAGCCGCGCACCTCCTCCTTGACCGCCGTCCCCGCAACATCTTGGATCTCCAAAATCTGCTCGCCCTTTTCCATGCGCATGGCCACTTCCTTCAAAGGACTCTCGCCCATGCCGTAGACCAAGAGATCGGCGGGCGCATCTGCCAGGATAGACTGGCGCACGGAGTCCGACCAGTAGTCATAGTGGGCAAACCTGCGCAGGCTGGCCTCGATTCCACCCAGGACGATGGAAGCTTTGGGAAAGAGGGCATGCACCTTGTTGGCGTAAACGATTGAAGCCCGGTCCGGCCTAAGTAAAGCGCCGCCGGGCGAGTAGACATCCGAGCTCCGCCGCTTCAGGTGGGGAGTGAAGTTGTTCACCATGGAGTCAACATTGCCCGAGGATATGCCGAAGAAGAGCTGCGGCCTTCCCAGCTGCAGAAAGTCGTCATCCCTCCTCCAGTCCGGCTGGGCGATGATGCCCACGGTGTAGCCAGCATCCCATAGCACCCGGCCAATCAGAGCTGTTCCGAAGGAGGGATGATCAATATAAGCATCTCCGCTTATCAGAATGATATCAAACTGTTCTATCCCCAGGCTCTTGGCTTCCTGCAGGGACATAGGCAGGAAACGAGGCTGCTTGATCATCTGAATTAAAGGAATCCTTAGGGCGACATAAACCCTTGCAATCCTTTTATTCTATGCGCGACAATATCACTAATTAAAAGGTTGCTTTCAGGAGTCGATAGATGCCCAAAGAGACAGTTATAGGCAATGGCTGCATCGCCATCGCCTTTGACAGCAAAATGAACATCAGGGACTTTTTTTTCCCGAGAGTGGGGCTGGAGAATCATCTCATAGGGCACTTGCTGAGGATGGGAATCTGGGCGGATGGCAGTTTCCGCTGGTCGGACGATGGCTGGATGATAGAGACCGAGTACATGCCTGAGACGCTCGTGTGCAGATGCAGGGCCATCATTCCGGAACTTGACATCCATCTGGTGACCAACGACGGCGTGCATCACTCCCTGGACGTCTTCCTCAGGAAGGTGATCATCCGCAACCGCTCTGGGTCTTCAAGGAAGGTCCGGCTCTTCTTCGCTCATGACTTTCACGTCTACGGGGATGCACTAGGGGACACTGTGATGTATGATCCAGCCCTCCACTCGATCATCCATTACAAGCGCAACCGCTACTTTCTGATCGGCGGGATCACCGGCCAGAAGAAGGGATGGCATCAGTTCTCCACTGGCTACAAGGAGCAGCCGGGCAGGGAAGGAACCTGGAAGGATGCCGAAGATGGAATCCTGGAAGGAAATCCCATTGCTCAGGGCTCCGTGGATTCGGCTGTCTCCTTCGAACTCGATCTGCAGCCCAGCTCCATGGAGATCATTTACTATTGGATCGCCTGCGGCCGCAGCATGAAACAGGTCGCGGATCTGGATCTTGAGGTCAAGAAGATGGGAGTAGAGCAGCTCCTCTTGGAGACGGAGAACTACTGGGCGGCCTGGGTGAACCGGAAGGAGATCGACCTGTACCGCCTTCCCAGGAATATTCTCAAGGCTTACAAGACCTCGCTTCTCGTTATGCGCGCCCATGCCGACAGGCAGGGAGGCATAATAGCCTCCTTGGACTCGGACATACTGCAGTTCAATCGAGATACCTACTCCTACGTCTGGATGAGAGACGGAGCCATAGCCGCCCTGGCCTTCGACCTCACGGGCTTCCAAGAGGTAACCAGGCGCTTCTTTCAGTTCTGCGATAAGGTAATAACCGAGGAAGGATTCTTCCACCACAAGTATTCTCCGGATGGATCTGTGGGGAGCAGCTGGCTGGCTCCTTCCGGTCCTCAGGGCCTGCCCATCGAGGAGGATGAGACCGCCCTGGTGCTCTACGCCCTTTGGAAGCACTTTCAAAAATACCGCGACATCGAGTTCGTGGAGTCCGTCTATCCCAATTTGGTGTTGAAGACGACGGATTTTCTTCTGAAGTACATCGATCCAGAGACCGGTCTTCCCAGGCCGTCCTTCGATCTCTGGGAGGAGAAATACGGAATCTTCACCTGGACAGCGGGAACGGTCTATGCCGGACTGAAGGCAGCCGCCAAATTTGCCAGAGTCTTCTATCACCGGGACCGCCATGAGGCTCTGTGCCTGGCATCCAGGCATCTCCGGGAGGCCATGGTCAAGCATCTTTACGACCCCGATCGCCGCAGATTTGTGAAGGCCATCTACATGGACGGCTCTCGCGATACGATCGTGGACAGCAGCGCCTCGGCGGTATTTCTCTACGGGGGCTTTGGGCCTAGAGAAGTGGTCGTTGAGAATACCATGAACTCCATATTCGATAAGCTTTGGATAGGAAAGGGCATAGGGGGCCTGGCCAGGTATGAAGATGACGAGTATCAGAGGGTATCCAGAAGCGTGACAGGCAATCCCTGGTTCATATCCACTCTCTGGCTGGCCAGGTGGCATATCGCCCGCACACAATCGATGATGCAGCTGAAGGAGGGACTGGATCTGTTGTCCTGGGCTGCAGACCACTCTCTGCCGTCAGGAGTGATGCCGGAGCAGATTCATCCCTTCACCGGGGAGCCGGTTTCGGTATCGCCGCTCGTCTGGAGCCACGCCGAGTTCGTCATCGCCGTTTGCGAGTACCTGGAGAAACACCAGGAGATATCCATTGCTCTGCCAAGCCAGGGCTAAAGGAGGGTACGAGGATGTTCAAGAGGCTCTGCACCACCAAGGACGTTTCACCTGGAGAGAGGAAGCAGTTTGATCTCAAAGAGGAGGAGATTCTGGTCGCAAACCTGAAGGGACAGCTCCATTGCCTGGAAGGAAGGTGCTCGCACGCGGGCGCGCCCCTGGCCGAGGGCTCTTTAGAGGCGGATATCCTCACCTGCCCCTGGCACTATTCCCAATTCAAAATAACAAATGGATCGGTTTTAAGGGGACCGGCAGCGCGGCCTCTGCAAGTCTACAGGACGGAAGAGAAGGATGGGCAGCTCTTTGTGGAGATAAAGGACAGAAAAGGATGTGATATCTGAAATAATAAATAATCTCAGCCGATTATCTCGGCTGGCTTCGAGAGTCTGCGAACCTGTTGAGAACCGCAGGCAGGACGAAGGTTGCTAGGCCGAAGATCACTATTGCAATCATCTGATCGGTCAGCGAAGGCACCTTCTATCACCTCCAAGAAGGAGAATGCATTTCATAACTAATAATCGTTACGGTCATACCTATTTGTCACAGTCAATTTGAAAAAATTTCCTGGTTATAGTTGTCCTGCTCAGTTGCACTGCTACAGAAAAGAGCGATGTTTGGCCCGAGTTCATAAAAAGAATAAAAGGGATGAGGTCCTGGAGCCAGCAGGGCGCCAGGCTTTTCTGGCCTCAGATGAACTTGGGCCGCTCGGAGAGCTTCATGGGCAGCGGCAGTCTGCGCCAGGGCTTTCCGGCAGTCTCGGCAAAGATGCGCGTGCGTAAATCCTCAACGCTCATCTTGGCCTTGGCGCCTGACTTGGGAGTGGAATTGGCGCGGACCGTAACCGTGAGCAGGCCCGAAGCCAGCTCATCGTCGCCGATAACCGCTACGAAAGGTATCCATTCTCTGCCAGCGTCGCGGATCTTCTTTCCCACGGTCTCCTCTCTGTCGTCCACGTCGCACCGCAATGCGATCTCCCCGGCTATCTCGAAGGCTCGCGCCTGGTGTCGCTGCGCGACAGGGATGATCCGCACCTGGGTAGGCGAGAGCCAGGTTTGCAGCATGGGCAGTCTGCCTTCGGCAGCCTCGCGGGCAGCCTTCTCCAGGAGGGCGTACATGACGCGCTCAATGGCACCGGAGGGCGAGCAGTGCAGCAGGATGGGGCGCTTCTTCTCGCCCGCCTCGTCGACATAGGAGATGTCGTAGCGTTCGGCATTCTCGACATCGATCTGCACCGTGGACAGAGCGCTGGCCTTGTCCAGGGTGTCCACGAAGTTGAACTCGAACTTGAGGACGAAGTAGAAGAACCTCTCATCCCACATCTCGATGAGAACGGGCTTTCCGACGATGTCCACCAGGCCCTCGATGAACTCCTTATTCTCCGCGTAGAAGTCCTTGGTGAACCTGATGGCGACCTCGTAGTCGTTCAGATCAAGGCCCACGTCTTTAAGGACAGAGATGCTGGCCTCATACTGCTTCCTGAACTCCGCTGTCGCCTGGCCCATATCCCTGGTCAGGGTGTGCATGTCAGGCATGGTGAAGGCTCGCAAGCGGCGGAGGCCCACGAGTTCACCACGCTGCTCGCGCCGGAAGCTGTAGCGGGTGATCTCAAACATCTTCAGGGGCATGGACTTGTAGGAGATGGTCATGTCGTGGCCCATGAGGAACTGGCCGAAGCACGCGGCGAAGCGCAGGAACAGCTTCTTCTTGTCCGCCTCGATCTGGTACTGCCGGGCGGGGAAGCGGTCCAGGTATTTCTTGAGGGTGGGGTGCTCCATATCGTACATGATGGGCGTCTCCACCTCCATGGCCCCCATGTCCGAGGCCCTGTCCAGAACGTAATTCTCCAGGAGCGACTTGACCAGCCTGCCCTTGGGATAGTAGCGCATGTTGCCAGGGTCTGAGCCCGGCTCGTAGTCCACCAGCTCCAGCCGCCTCATGAGCTCCACGTGGGGCGGGACCCGGTCCACGGCTCTGGCTTTAGAGATCTCGTAGTTGGTGAACTTCTTCAGATTCTCATGGCCTGCGAAGTCGAACCTGTCCGGGTCCACCATCTGGCCGCCGGTGTCCATGATCTTCCAGTAGGAGACAGCCTTGGCCTCGGACTTGAGGGCCTCGGAGACCACCTCGCCCTCGCCCAGCTTGATGGACCGGGATAGCTCGGAGAGCGGATGGCCCTTGCAGCTCAATGTGAAGGCCTTGTACCAGCCGAAGGGAGCGCGCACAACCTCGTAATCCTGGGATAAGGTCTCGGCCATGCCTTTTAGAATCTTGATGGCCGTTGCAGGAGTGGAGAGGTTGGGGCTGAGGTGGGCGTAGGGATAGAGCATGATGCGGTCTGCGTGGACCTGCCCGGCCACGTCCGCGATCTGCTTTGCGCCCTCGGCCACCACGGCCTCCGGGTCGTCCTCGTCGAACTTCTCCACGGCCACGAAGGCGCAGAGGGCCTCTTCTAATCTGCCCTTCTTGGCCTGCTCTTCGATCTCTTCGGCGAACTTGGTGGGCCGCTTGGCCTCGAACTCAATGTAATCGGAGTGAATCAGGAGTAATTGCAATAGGGGTCACCTGACCGAGTTGGGATTGAACTGGGTATAGTTCAAGGTTTCGATGACGGATGTTGAAAGATGATAAGAAGAAATTCAACGGGACACTATTAAGGCAACACCCAGAAGAATGAAAATCTGCAGCCTCAAAGCCATTCCCTGCAAAAGAAAAAGTGCGGCCAGATCTCGCCGCAGCTTCTTCATGCCTCAGGCTTTCTTGAATATGCCGGATGCTACTTCCATCCCTTCCATGTCCACTTCCTGATAGGACAGCTCCAGCTCAGTGGGAGAATTCATGTAGCCCCACAGATAGCCATTCTCATCCACCATGGCAATGGATTGGTTGTCGGAGCTAATGATACCCAGCACTATCTCCTTGGACCCGGGGCTCATCTCCGGAACCATCTCACCAGAGAACATACTTCCGTTCTGCTCCTTGATGGTCAATGTCATCTCGCCGCCCGGCCAATAGGAGACGGTTTCATTGGGCATCCACGCGGTGTTCTTCTCCCAGCCCATGGCATCCATAACTCCTGTCCATTTGCCCACCATGTCGGGCATCATCATCGTCTTATTCTCCGCCTGGGCCATTGCCGCCGGAATGCAGAGGGCCAGCAAGAGCACCAAGACTATTACATTTCTCATATTTGCACCTCATTCCACTATTGAATTGCCATTGATAGGCAAATAATAGTAACCATCCCGAAACAATATAGTTTTTTCTGGAGAACCAGCCAAAGGTCACTCAGAACTTGGCTGCAGCCAGGAATCTTCCGAACGAAATGAGGTCAACCCGAGATCGGCTCATGGGACGTTAATCCAAGCCTCTAAGCCCTGGTTATCCTCTCCGCCCCCACCCGCGCGCGCCGGAGCCTGGGCAGCTGCCCCCACAGCGCCATCTCCTCTCCCCGGATCACCAGCGCCCCTTCAATTCCTGGCCGGTCTATGGCCTTGAAGCACTCCTCCAGCGCCCCCTCCGCCTGCACAGTGTTCCCCAAAGCCGTGGCTGCCGCATCCGCCAGGGCCGGGTCCTGCGAGATGACGGTGGCGGCATCGGCGCAGCCGAAGCTGATGGACGGCCCGACGGTGCCAGAGCTGGTGGCGATGCCCAAGGGCGCTTGGCGCGGCAAAATCTCGAAGGCCAGATCCTGGATGGGTGAGACTCCGGCGTAAATTCCCACCAAGACCTGCTGGTCGCTTAAGATCGATATATCTCCGCCGTTGTCCACCACGGCATAGGTCGCACCCTCCGCCATCATCGCCTCCACTGCGAACTTGGCGATGACGCCCGCCACAGCAGCCATCGGCCCGATGCCAAATGCCGCGCTGCACCTTACCATCTGTTTTACAATCTCAGGTGCATCATCTGTCTGAAGATCGTAAGGCTCGAGCGTCAGCATGAAGAAAGGATCTGTTCTTATAAAATTCTCCAGATAGCATCTCTGCTCCTGGATGGATCGTTTCGCCGCCTCGATGTGTCTCTGCTCGCGGGCAAAGATGGTTACTATGGTCTCTTTGAGCTGGAAATGTTCCCGCAGGACGTCGGACATGATATCTGCGTTCATATTGTTTTTAGGCGGGTTCACAGACGGCGTGCTTTGCAGAGCCCTGCCCTGGCCACGGTCTCCTCCCGGCCCCTCAGGCGAATCACCAGCTCCTCTCCATAGCTCACCTGCAGGAGCTCCGCCGTTTCATAGAGCCGGGAGAGCTCCCGAAGGCCCCTGGAGTCGTTGGGCAGCCGGATCTGGTACTCTTTCAAGGGCTGAAGCTGCTGATAAATGCACTCTGCCAGGTCTGCGAGACCCTGGCCGGTCGAGGCGGATACCTGAACAGGATGGGGAGCAAGATCGCTGATCTTCTCTCTTTTCACGGTCTCCTCGTCTTCTTCAAGCCTATCCGCCTTATTGAGCACGGTCAACATGGGCGCAGAGACGCCGCAATCCCACAGGGCTTTGTGCGATGCCACCAGCTTGCGCCTGAGCAGCTCCGGCGGATCGCTCATATCCGCCACGAGGAGCACCAAATCTGCTTGAGCGATCTCCGCCAGGGTGGAGCGGAAGGCCTTGATGAGGAAGTGCGGCAGGTCGTCTATGAAGCCCACGGTATCCGTGAGCAGAACCCTGCGTCCCTTGATCTCCAGCGCTCTGGTGGTGGGGGAAAGGGTGGTAAAGGGCTGGTCTATGGCCGAAACGCCCGAACCGGTGAGGGAATTCAATAGAGTGGACTTGCCCGCATTGGTATAGCCCGCCAGCGCAATGAGATCGAAGCCGAGTTCCCTGCGCCGCTGTCTTCTATCCTCGCCAATCATCTCCACTTCCTGCAGCGCCGCCCGGATCTTGGCGGAGCGCCCGCGGATGTCATTGTACATCGACTGCTCATAGGCACCGGCACCTCGAAAGCCCGGCTGCTCGCCCAGCTTCTTCAAAGATAAAGCGTTCTTCACGTGAGGCGCATCATAGCTGAGCCTGGCCAGCTCCACCTGCAGCTTGGCCTCACGCGTGGAGGCGCGGGAGGCGAAGATCTCCAGGATGAGGTTGAACCGATCGATCACCTGCGCTGAAAATTCGCTTCTGATGTTGAAGACCTGATTGGGGCTGAGGGGATTGTAGAATATCAGCTTATCAGGGCAGTAGCTCAGGGCCTGGGAGATCTTGCCCCGACCGATCTGGAAGCGGTGGTCCCGGCCCCTGACTTGGATTATCTCCGCGAGTATCCTGTATCCGGCTGCTCCCGCCAGGCCGCGCAGCTCTTCCATCTTGTAAGAATCCGAGGGCTGGTGGGGATTCTCCCGCATGAGGAGAACTGCCGTTTTGCCATCATTTGCCGCCATCGTCTGCTCCTTCCATCCCTTCTGTTTCCGCATCAATGATGAGCCTTCGTCCGGCAACGGAGATGTGATGGGCCAGCTCTATCGCCGTCCTCTCCGCCAGGGTCTCTGGATATTTGAAATCCCGGGCCAGGATGCTTTTCACCCTCCAGATCTCCAGATTGTAGACGTCCCCAGGCTCGGCGACGATGGTCCCGGGAAGGCACATGCAGGCAGCGCTGATGAGGTCCCCCACCGTCGTGAGGTCCAATGCTTCGGCCACGCGAGGCATGATCCTGACAGAATGAATCTTTTCGATGAAAGCTGGAGATACCCGGGCCGAGACGACGGCGCACACCATCTGGTAGCTGCCCTGCACCGCATGCCGGCCCGATATGTCGATTGCCACAATGTCTATCTATTCAACCCCTCTCGCAGTTCTTCATCTCACAATGGCGTGATCTTTTACAATCCTAACAGCCTCTTCCTGGCTCAGGCCCGCTCCAACTGCAATCTGCACAGCCCGCTCACTGTTGATGAGATCTCTTGGGGCGTGAGTGTCGGTGTCCACCACCATCTTGGCCCCAGCCTGCAATGCCGTTCGCACCACGTGGCCGTTGGTGATGTTGTGGCCTGCCCTGGAGGTTATCTCCAGGCAGACATCATTCTCCCTGGCCAGTTCGGCTTCCTCGATGGTGATGAAGCCTGGGTGGGCCAGGATGTCTACGGCTGCCTCCAAAGCTGCCCGGTTTGTGCCCGGCCGCACTGGCTCTACGGGCGTTTCACCATGCACTACCACAATCTCTGCCCCGAGCCTGCGAGCCAGGGTGACCAGCGGCATGATCTTCGCCGGAGGCACGTGGGTCAGCTCCACACCCGGCAGGACCCTAATATCCAATACGTCTTCCATATATTTAGCTTTAGAGACGCAAAGGAGGACGTGCTCGATGTTGGTGAAGTCCACGTGATCCGTGATGCCGATAGCCGTGTAGCCCAACACCTCGGCCCGGCGCACCAGCTCGGAGGGAATGAGCTCACCATCGCTGAAGGTAGTGTGAGTATGCAGATCGATCATACAATTCTGGCTGAAACCTGTTGAGTATTAAGCATTATCTACAAGGTCAGAGGGCCCGCCCCTCCAGGATACAGGTGGGGTCCTCGCCATGCAGATCGCCGTGATAGTAGTAGGCCTTCTGCCGGCATCCTCCGCAGAGTTCCAGGTAATCGCACTTTCCGCATTTTCCTTTCAGGCCGGATTTCATCTCTCGCAGGGCCAAAAGCTCCTGGGAGGGATGATCTATCCAGATATCCCGGAAGGATCTCTCTCGCACGCTGCCCACCACGATATGGGGCATGAAGTGACAGGGATGAACATCTCCTCTGTGATTTATATTGGCCACCTTCACTCCCGTGGAGCAGCCGCCAGCGCTTGTCAAGAGCCTCCTTGCCTGCTCTTGCCTGGGATCATCTTTCAAGAGCTCCAGTAGATAGGCACCATCCATGGGCGAATCTGTGGTCAGGATCTCGATATTCTCATCCTTCAGCTCCACCGCCGCCTCGGCGAGCAGGCGGATCACGCTGCGGCGCTGGTCGGGTGTGACGTCCCTGTCGGCCATTCCGGCGCCGCGGCCTGTCGGCACTAGGTGATAGAGGCAGAACCTGGGGATCTCCTCCTCCAGGGCGAGGTTGAGCAGAGCAGGAACGTCCTGCCAGTTGTCGCGGGTCAGCGTTATTCGCAGACCGGTCTTGAGCCCTGCATCCCTGGCATTCCTCAGCCCCTGCAGGGCCCGAGCGTATGCGCCAGCGACGCCCCGGAAGGCGTCGTGACGCTGGGGCGCGGCTGCGTCCAGGCTCACGCCCACATACCTGATCCTGGCTTCAGCAAGCAACCGCGCCACCTCCGGAGTTATGAGCGTCCCGTTGGTGGAGACGACCGTACGAAGTCCGATCTCCCTAGCATGGAAAGCCAGGGGATAGAAGTTTTTGCTCAGCAGAGGCTCGCCTCCGGTGAGGATGAGAATGGGAATCTTGAGATCGGCAAGCTCGTCCACCAGACGAAGCCCCTCTTCCAGCGACATCTCGTCTTCGGCTTTGCCGCGGGCATCCATGTAGCAGTGATGGCAGGCCAGGTTGCAGTGACGGGTTAAGTTCCACATCACCACCGGCTTCGTTTGGGCTGAGAACCTGATCAGATCTGGGGGCAGACTCTGGCATGCCTCCGTCGCTCGCAATGCCTCCCAGACCGTAGCCTGATCCGCCAGGGCCTTGGAGAAGATGATCATGCCGACCTCCTCAGGGCCTGGAGCATGGCCTCGAAGGTGAACTTCTCTGGGATCACGTCCACCCTCACGCCTAATCGGGCAAGCTCTTCGGCCGTCGGCTTGCCGATCACGGCCACGGTAGCATTATCCAGCGCCTCTCTCAGATTTCTCTCCAGGCCCAGCTCTCGGGCTCGATCCATCAGATTTCGGGCTGTGGAGGAGCTGGTGAAGGCGAAGATGTCCACGCCCTTCGCTCCTATTATCAGCTCGTCAAGCCTTGGATCCCTGGATGGGACGACCTCGTAAAGAGCGATGTCATCCACAAAAAGCCCTGCAGCTTTCAGGCCCTCGGAGAGGTACTGGCTTCCCTGGGCGCTTCTGAGAAAGAGGAGGCGTTGGCATTTTCCCTGCAGCATGCGCTCCAGGCCAGATGAGCTGTACTCCTCTGGCACCTCACATCTCAGGCCGCGCCTGGCCAGCGCCTGCTCCGTCTTGGGTCCTATAGCCACTATCAGCTTCTCCCTCAGGCAGGCCTGGATAGCCTCATTCTTCAGGGCCATCTTTACGCCGTTGGCGCTGGTGAAGGCCACGCACTCTGCGGCTTTTATTCTCTGCATCAAATCGTCCGGCAGGGGCTTTTCTGCCAGAGCGATAGAAGGAGCAGATATCGGCAAAAAGCCGTAGGCTTCAGCAAGCCTGGCCGACTCCTCCTGCTGCGGCGCTGGCCGGAGGATGGCGATTTTCTTTTGCGCCAGCTGCCTTACGAGGCGGACAACATCTCCTACTACTAATATGGCGGGCGGCTCTATCTTTGCCCTTTTGGCCCTCTCAGCTATGTCCGCGAGCGTGCCAGTGATCATCCTCTGCTCTTCCCAGCCTCCTTTCTCCACGATGGCCGCCGGAGTGTCAGGAGATCTGCCGCCGCCTACCAGAGCAGCAATATTTTGCTCCAGACGAGAAACCCCCATCAGGACCACCAGGGTGCCGCCAAGGCGCGCGATGGCGCTCCAGTCCAGGGGAGAGTCCTTGCCCGGCTCCTCGTGTCCTGTGACGATGGTCAGTGAGGAGGTGACGCCACGGTGAGTGACGGGAATTCCTGCCAGCTCCGGGGCAGCGATGGCCGAGGTGACGCCGGGCACGACCTCCACAGGAATGCCTCTCTCCAGCAGCGCCAGGGCCTCCTCTCCGCCCCGGCCAAAGAGATAAGGATCGCCTCCCTTCAGGCGCACCACGACGTTGCCCGCCTCCGCCTTCTCGATGAGAAGCTGGTTGATCTCCTCCTGGGTGAGCTTGTGCGCTCCTGCGGACTTGCCAACATTGATCAGCTCCGCTTTCAGCCCTTCCATCATCCTGGGATCGAGCAGTCTATCAAACAAGACCACGTTCGCCTCGGAGAGCAGCCGCTTAGCCTTCAGTGTCATGAGTTCTGGGTCACCAGGACCGGCTCCCACCAGATAGACCTTACCGCGCGCCAAAAATCTTCACCGCCTCTTCCACCAGCTCTTTTCCGCCCTTCTCCATGAGCCTTTGCCCCAGGCTCGCCGACAGCTCCAAATAATCCTCCTGCAAAGAGATGTCCTCGTCCACCCGCACAAACCTCCTCCCGTCCAGGGAGAGGACCTCCGCCAGAACTCGTGCATTGCTGCCTTTCACGTCCGCGTGGACCGCCATGGGCACGATGCAGCCTCCTCCCACGGTCTCAAGGATCTTGCGCTCGATCATGGTCTCCGTTCTGGTGGGCATATCATCGATGGATTTAGAATATAATTCTGCCTTCGTTCCTTTCCTGGCTACTACGATTATCGTTCCCTGGTTGGCGGATGGAACGAACCTTTCCATGTCCAGCCGGGCATAATCCAGATCCAGGCCCATCCTCTGCACGCCTGCCTCCGCCAGGACTATGGCGTCGTAGTCTCCCTGGTTCAATTTTCGCAGTCTGGTTTGCAGATTTCCGCGCAGGCTTTTCACCTCCAGATCAGGCCTGGCCCTTCGCAGCTGCGCCGTTCGCCTCATGCTGGAGGTGCCCACCACTGCGCCGGACTTGAGGTCTTCTGGCCCGGAACCTGTACTGCTGACAAGGATGTCGTAAGGCGAATCTCGCTTCAAGATCGCGGAAATTATGAGCTGCTCCGGCCTCTTGGTGGGAAGGTCCTTCATGCTGTGCACAGCCAGATCTATCTCCCCGCGAAGCATGCGCTCGTCGATCTCCGCCACGAAGACTCCGAAGCCGGAGAGCTGATGCAGAGGCTTGTCCAGGAAGACATCCCCGCTGGTCTTGACCTTGATAAGCTCGGTCTCGACGCCCAGCCGTCGGAGCTTCTCTTGCACAGTCTTCGTCTGGCGCAGGGCCAGCGGGCTGCCGCGGCTTCCTACCATCAACTTTTCAGGCAGGAACGAAACGCCTCCAGTGTGGCTTGGATTACTTCCTCGGAATGGGCGCAAGAGATGAAATCGGTCTCATACTGGCTGGGCGTGAGGAAGACGCCCGAAGCGAGCATTCGGCGGAAGAAGGCCAGGTAGCCTGACTTATCGCATTTCAGAGCCTCTGCGTAGTTATTAGGCTTTGGCCCGAAGAAGATCTTGAACATGGATGCAATGCCGACGACGCTGTAGCCCAGCTTCAAGTCCTCCACCATCTCCTGCAGAGCTTCGCGCATCGAATCGCCCACGGCATTCAGCCGCTCCAGAACTTTTTCTTTCTCCAGGACATCCAGAGTGGCCATGCCAGCCGCCAGGGAAACCGGGCTTCCATTGAAGGTCCCGGCCTGGTAGATGCCCCCGCTGGGGGCCACCTGCTCCATAAGGCTTCGCTTGCCGCCGAAGATGCCGATGGGGAACCCGCCGCCGATGATCTTGCCCAGAGTAGTCAGATCGGGGGTTACGCCGTAATGTTTCTGAGCGCCGCCAAGGCTCAGCCGGAAGCCGGTTATTACCTCGTCGAAGATGAGAAGGACGTCGTGCTCATGCGTCAGATCCCGGACGGCCTGAAGGTAGCCCTCCAAAGGCAGGACCGGGCCGATGTTTCCCAACACGGGCTCCATGATCAGACAGGCAATCTCTCCCGGGAACCTCTTTAGAACCTTTTCCAGGGCCGCCAGGTCGTTGTAGGGCACTTGCAGGGTATTTTTGGCCGTGTCCACAGGAACTCCCAGGGAATCCGGGATTCCTAAAGTGGTAGCCCCCGATCCCGCCTTGATCAGAGCGCTGTCGTGAGCCCCATGAAATCCGCCCTCGATCTTGATGATTCTGTTCCGGCCCGTGGCTCCGCGAGCCACGCGCAGTGCGGCCATGGTGGCCTCGGTGCCCGTGCTCACAAAGCGCAGCATCTCCATGCCAGGATAAAGCCCGGTTACTCTCTCCGCCAGCCGCACCTCCAGCTCAGAAGGCGTTCCGTAGAGCCAGCCCTTCCGGAGCTGATCAGAGACAGCTTTCATTATGGCGGGGTGGCGATGGCCCAAGATCATGGGGCCGTAGGCTAAACAGTAATCGATGAACCGATTCCCGTCTGCGTCCCAGAGATAGGGGCCTTCTGCCCTGTCCGTGTAAAAGGGATAGGGAGAGATGGCCCGCACCGGGCTGGAGACGCCGCCTGGCAGCAGCCTTTTGGCGCGATCGAAGAGCTTTATAGAGGAGTCAAAAATCATTAGAGGAGCACTGGTGAGAAATGATTAATCAAACTTGCGATTCCCTCTCGTCTGGCAGTGCCCAAGAGCCCAATGCAGAATTCCGGACTTCGTAAGTCTGCTACTATTATTATTCACGAAAAGTATATATAAAAGAAACTACAATGTTCAACTATATTAGTATTATGAAATAGTAATGAGAATTAAAGAGCGTGGAGAGGAGAGTTGACGAGGCCGTAGAGAAATAATAACCAAAAAATATGTAATGAATTGGGATGGCACGATCAGAGATCTGCAGCCCGCCACCCTTCCTCTTCCACTTTTTGAATGATCTTTCGCAGGGGCAGGCCCGTCGCCGCGGCAATTCTCAGGCAGTCCTCATACTCTGCCTTGACGTTCAGCAGATCCCCCTCCATCCGGCTCACCTTCACAGCGACCCGGTAGATGGTGTGGTTGATCTCCACCTCCACCGTCCTGGCTTCGCGCTCGGCAATGAAGCGATGCAGGCTGGGGAAGACGCGAACGCCCAGAGAGCCCGTCTCTTTTATTATTATTTTAGAGATCTTCTCCGCATCCTCATGTCTGGCTATGGCCCGGATTACGTTTCCGCTGCGGCCTTTCTTCATAAGGGCCGGCAGGATTGATGCATCCAGAGCACCGGCCTCCATGAGCTGATCCATCAGATGACCCAGTACCTCGCCCGTGACATCGTCCAGGTTGGTCTCCAGCTGCACCACGCAGTCGCTCTTATGCGCATGATCCTGCTCTTGCGTCTTTTGTCCGGGCACCATTTCCGCTATCAATCCCCGCAGAACGTTGGGCAGAGAAAGCTCTCTTCCGCCTGCGCCGTAGCCCACGCGCACCGCTTTGAGGAGCGGAAAGTCTGGCAGGAATTCATAGACCAGCGCCGCCAGCAGGGCCGCGCCCGTGGGCGTGAGCAGCTCCGCCTGCACGGGGCCGCCCTTCCAGGGGATCTCGTGTGCGCGCAGAATCTCCAGGGCGGCGGGACCTGGGACGGGCAGAAGGCCGTGCTCCGACTGGACGAAGCCGCCGCCCACGGATATGGGCCGGGATAGAACGCGCTCCACGCCAAGGCTCTGCAGTGCAGCACAGCTGCCGGCGATATCCGCCAGCGCGTCCAGGGCCCCGATCTCATGGAACCTGGCCGTTTCTTTGGGAAGCCCGTGCACCCGGCTCTCCGCGCTGGCCAGGATATCCAGCGCCCGGAGGGCCTTCTCTTGCGCCTCACCTTGCAGGCTGGAGCCATGCAGAATGGAAACGGCATCCCTCAAGGATTGGTATCTCCTGCCCGAGATCACCTTGGCCCTGGCGGCCATGATGTGGCCGCGCTCCTCGCGAGAGATCTCCAGACTGCAGCCCACGGACTCTACTGTTTCGCGAACCGTATCGACACTTGCGCCCAGGTCCAGCAGACAGCCCATGATCATGTCTCCGGCGGCACCATTGCAAGGATCAAAGAGAAGGGCCTTCATAGCTCAAATTATTTTGTCTATGCCGTTAAATACAAATTGGTCCTTGCTTTAGGTCTCAAGTCATGGCATCTGAAGAAGACGACTGGCGCGGCTACGAGTGGACCGCGCTCTCCGTCACCACCGTGGGAGCCCTGCTCGCCTCTATCCAGGGCTCGGCCCTTCTCATCGCCCTGCCCGAGATTCTCACTCAGCTGCAGACAAGCTTCGTAACCATCATGTGGGTGCTTCTCGGTTATCTGCTCGTCACCACCGCCCTGGTGCCCGTCGTGGGGCGCCTCGCCGACATGTTTGGCCGCAAAAACCTCTACAACGCCGGCTTTGCCATCTTCACTCTGGGCTCTTTCCTCTGCGGCATGTCTCATCCCCAGTTTCACGGTTGGGATCTGGTGGGCTACCGCCTCATCCAGGGCGTGGGCGGTGCCCTGCTCTTCACCAACAGCGCGGCCATAGTCACAGACGCCTTCCGCAAAGGGCGCGTCGGCCTGGGGTTGGGGGTGAACCAGATTGCCTTTGCCGCCGGGTTCCTGCTGGGGCCGGTCATCGGAGGCGTCCTGACCGCCATCTCCTGGCAGTGGGTATTCCTGGTGAATGTGCCTTTGGGGATAGTCGGAACGGTATGGGGCATTCTCCGCCTGCGCGAGCCGGTCCTGCTCCCCGCGAAACAGAGATTTGACTGGCCAGGCAGCCTAACCTTCACCGTGGGCCTTGGGTCTTTGCTTTCGGCCGTCTCTCTGGTGGCTTTCCCGCTGATAAGCGCAACTTACGTCTATCTCCTTTTTGTCTGCGCTATCATCGGGCTGGCGGCCTTCTTCCTGGTGGAGCGAAGAGCACCCCAGCCTATGCTGGACTTCAGGCTCTTCCAGGACAGGCTCTTCGCCTTTGCCTGTGCCGCCAGTGCTCTCAACGGCCTGGCACGCGGTGCTGTGCTGTTCGTGCTGATCTTCTTCCTGCAGGGCCCCTACGGCCTGGACCCTCTGTGGGCAGGGATCATGATGGCCCCCTTTGGGGCAGCATTCATGCTCGTCGGACCTGTTTCAGGTTACCTATCGGACAGTTACGGCTCCCGCGGGCTGGCCACGGCAGGACTGCTGATCTCGGCTTTGGGGCTTTTGGGCCTGAGCACTGTGGTGAGCACCACACCTTATTGGCTGCTCGCCCTTTACATGGCTCTCATGGGCGGAGGCTCGGGCCTCTTTGCCTCTCCCAACACCAACGCCATCATGTCCTCAGTAGTTCCGGAAAAAAGGGGCACGGCGGCGGGCATCAATGCCTTGCTCATGAGCACCGGCCAGATGCTCAGCATAGCCATCGCCTTTCCTCTCGTGCTCAGCCGCATACCTCTGGACGTCATGTTTCAGGTCTTTCTCTACGGAGGAGGAATGCACGGCACCTCGCTCGCCGTCTTCGAGACGGGCATGAGCCAGGCCTTCCTGGCCTCCTTCGTCGTCACCCTCCTGGCGGCTGCCATCTCGGCAATGCGCCCTGCTCACAGCTTTGCAGCCCCCAGAGGTTAATGACCGTGCCCGCGTTGTTGAAAAGAAACCTGTCGCCGAACGCTGCATAAAGTTGGGCCGAGGCTTTCAGCCCCGTGCAGTGGGATACACCAAGAAGGCCGATGTCGTACCTCAACAGGGCCTGAACGGTCTTGGAGAGCTTGACCTTCCCGGCTGCCTTATCTCCCTCGCCGAATCCAAGATGAGTCCCCCCGATGATCCCTGCGATCTCCTCTATGCCCGTGATCTTCCTGGAATGTTCAATGGTGTTTATAGGCTAAATCAGGAGACGAAGAGCTTCTTCACCTTGGAGACCACATTCGGCATGGACATCACAAAGACGCGATCTCCTACCTCAATCTTGAAGTCATCCTCCGGCACCATCGGGATGTTCTCTCTCAAGACCAATCCCACTCGGGAGTCCTTGGGCAGCTCTTTGGAGATGCTCTTGCCTATGATTTTGGCTCCCGGTTTGACGATGAAATCCACCAGCTCCATCCTCTCATCGCTCAGGGTTATCACCTCTTCCCCCCCAATCACCCTCTGCAGAACGGCATCGGCAGTCACCTGTCCCGGGCTGACTGCCCGGTCGACGCCCACCATCTCAAAGAGCTTTATGTAGGCGCTTCTGTTGACTCTGGACAGGATCTTCTTGGCTCCGAGCTGCTTCACCAATAAGGAGCACAAAAGGTTCTTGTCATCCAGGCCTGTCACTGCGAAGACCACGTCCATCTCCCCTGCTCCCTCCTCCCGGAGGAGAGCCAAGTCTGAGCCGTCGCCGTTGAGAATCATGGTGCTGGAGAGCTTATCTGCAATCTCCCCGCAGCGCTCCGCATTAAGCTCGATAAGCTTGATGTCAATGCCCATCTTCTCCAGCCGGCTGGCCAGGTAGAATCCCACCATCCCACCGCCGACAATCATGACCTTCTGCGAGGTTTGAGCCTCGTGCAGCATCAACCTCAAGTCAGGCAGGGCGTTGGGGTCACAGAGGAGCATGAGATGATCACCGAGCAAGACCTGATCGTCCTTTCCGGGTATGGAGATCTCCCCCGCCCGATTTATGGCTATGAGATTGCAGTTCTCGGGAAGGCCGGTCTTCTCGATGGGCCCCAGGATGTTCATCTCTTCGGTCACCTTGAACTCTATCAGCTCCACCTTGCCTCCGGCCAGCTCTCGGTTCATGAGCATCGATGAGAAGTAGAGCGATCTGGCCATCTCCTCGGCCATGGCCAGCTCAGGACAGATCATATAGCTTATGCCTATCTCCTTTCGGTCCTGGACCGGCTGATCGATGTACTCGGGATTGCTGACCCTGGCTATCGTCTGGCGCACGCCTAAATGACTCGCTATGATGCAGGTGATGACGTTCACCTCGTCATTGCCCGTTACCGCCAGCACTATGTCCGCCTTCTTGACGCCTGCCCGGATGAGCAGACGAGCATTGGCGGCATTGCCCTGCAGAACCTTGGCGTCCATCTCCTGCAATCTGGCGCAGGCTGATGCATCTCGGTCTATAACTGTCACATCATGGTCCGCGTAAAGCTCGCTGGCCACAAGGAAACCTACCTCGCCAGCCCCGGTGATCAAAATGCGCATATTATTTCCTCCATAGCTCTGGGACGAATAATAGGAATATGGGCATCAGCTCCAGCCTGCCGATGTACATGGCAAAGAAGCCTATCATCTTGCCGGCTGCTGAAATCTGGGACCAGTCGAAGGTCAGGATGCCGAAGGAAGGACCCACGCCTCCCATGCATGAGGCGATGCCCGAGGCCACGACCAGCAGGTCAACCTTTGGGTTATCTGCCAACACCATGGCAAAGACCAGGGAAAGCGCTAGCCAGGTGGCTAGATAGAAGAAGGAGTAGAAGAGCATGGGCCTGAGCACGTCCTCCTGCACCCGTACGCTCCCCAGGCGCACCGACATCAGAGCATGGGGATGGAGCATGTGGAAGAGCTCGTTGTAGGCGTACTTCAAATCCACCAGAAGCCTTCCCACCTTTATGCCACCGGCAGTCGAGCCGATGCAGCCCCCGATGAGTATGACCATGATAAGGGCCAGCTTCGCTGCTGTCGACCATTTATCATAATCCAGGGAGTTGACGAAGCCGCAGGTTCCCATGAGGGACACCACCTGGAAGGACGCGAACCTGAATCGGGTCAGCAGATCGCCCTCTATCCCTCCGAAGAAGAGCAGTATCAGTGTGGCAGCTGCCAGGATGGAGATCATGAACTTAAACTCCTCATCCTTGAACCAACCCAGCCGATCTGTTGTGAGAACCTTGTAGTGGAGGGAGAAGTTCGACATGCCAAGAATTATGAAGACCGCAACAATGGCTTCTATAATTGGGCTGTGGTAGGCGACGAGACTTGACGCCTGTGGAGAGAAGCCGCCTGTGGCAAGAGTCGAGAAGGCCGTGCAGACCGCATCGTAAATCGGCATTCCTGCCGCTACAAGCAGGACGATCTCTATGGCATTGAAGAGCAGATAAACCCTCCAAAGGATCCTAGCAGTCGTAGCCGCCCTCGGCGTGATGGTATCCTTGGTAGGTCCCACCGCTTCGGCCCGATAGAGCTGCCGGCCTGCCACGTGCAGCTGAGGAAATATGGCTACTATCATGAGAATTATTCCCAGGCCACCTATGAGCTGTTGGAACGATCTCCAGAAAAGCAATCCATAATAGGTGGGAGCATAGAGGGGAGCAATCCCTGGCAGGAGACCGTGATCCTGGCTGTTCAGACTGCTGGTCACCATCCCGGCGAGAGCTGTAGCGATGCTGTTGTCTGCCAGGGTGGAATTTACTATGTAATAGCCTTGCGCGTTTGACTCTGTGAGAATAGTGGCCCCCGTTGCCGAGAAGCCTGATATGGACTCGAAGAGAGCGTCTACGAGGCTGATGCCCTGAAACACGAAGGGCAGGGCGCCGAAGAAGGTTGCACAGAGCCAGCCCAAGGTGACGGCCGCGAAAGCCTCTTTGCTTCCCACGTCACCTTTGACTCCCAGCCGCTTCAGGACTATGCCGGAGGACATGCAAAGCAGGGAAGTCAAGGCAAAGGCGACTATACCGCTGGTTTCATGATAAAGGGCTGCCACAAATCCTGGCACTAGGAGCAGCAGTCCCATGATCTTCAGGACAGTGCCGATGATATCAAAGACAATCCTGAGCTTCATGAAACCTCCTGTCCTTAAGCCCAGGTTTTGGGGTCAAAGGAAATGGAGCAAGCGCCGGTTCGTTTTGAAACGATCGGACGCGGCGATGAGTATTTCGAGAGGCTTAGGCATAGCAAAGCCCTTGGTAAATCCGCTGGCTTGATCGGTATGAAAGCTCTCCGATCAATATCACTACAAGATCCCAGAAAGCGCAATTGATAGCACCTGGATGGGTAGCCTCTGGCCTCTGCCAGGTCGGACTTTCTAAAACGATCCATGATTTCTCTCAAACTCGCATCCTCATGTCAACCTGCCGGACCTAGAACTGAATCCTTTGGATGGCAGATCCCCAATAAATGCTGAAGATTGTCTCCCTCCGGTGTGGATAACCGTGTCTAAAGCTTGCCGTAGAGGCGATCCCAGGATATAAAAGTTTCCCATTAAAATCATATTATCATGATTATTAAATTGCGAGCTATTATATATTTATAATATTGAAATATCTTAAGGAAGAGACACATGAGAACGCCTCAGGTGGTGAAATGGATATTTAATGCAAAAATGAATCACAGGCATCCGATTTTGGCGATGATTTTCAGTAACCTTCACCCACGACCAAAATCCTGTTCCCATGTTAATTTGGTTTTGATTTGGCTTTTTCTGCCTTTGGCAGACAATGTCGAAAAAAACAAATAGTAACAGGTAATCTAAATTGATTGATTCAGTCAGGATCAAAAGTCCGGAAGTCTTCGTTGATAGACCGTCATTGAAAATCGTTGGAGATTGCTGGAATTTATGGATAAGGATAGTAGGTGAGTTTATGGCAGATTCGAGTCAACCAGTTTCTGATCAGCCCGTGATGGAAAAGCCGCCCGTGGCTATGGAATACCAGGGGATTGGGATAAGATTTGTATCGTTGCTTATAGACAGCATAATCCTGGTCATCATCATAGGCGTGTTGGGGGGGGCGTCATTGGCGTTGGCATGATGGAGATGGGGATGGTCCCCTGGTGGCTGGGTATAATCGATTTCATTATATTCATCGGCTACTTCACTTACCTGGAAGGATCGCGGGGGCAGACTATCGGCAAGATGATCACCAAGATAACGGCTTGTTAGTACTAGTGCTCCGGAACAAAAGTTTTAAATTTTACAGCTTGCCATATAATAAAGATTATAGCAAGGAAGAAATTGCATAGTGTCAAACTGAAAGATGAGGAACGGGAAGAACTAAATCGATATCTTCGCAAAGGTAAGTCCTCTGCGAGGAGCCTGACCCGCGCCAGGATACTCCTCTTAGCTGATGAAGGGCGGGACGATGAGGAGATTACAGAAGCATTAAAAGTGAGCAAGTCGACAGTGAGTCGAATAAGAAAGAGATACTGTGAGGGCGGTCTGGGTTCTGCATTGCATGAAAAAGCCCGCAGTGGAGCTCCTCCCAAGATAGATGGAAGGATTGAGGCGCAATTGACACTTCTTGCATGTTCTGAGCCGCCAGATGGTAGATCAAGATGGACGGTTAGGCTCCTTGCGGATAGGCTTGTTGAGATGGAGGTTGTAGAGGCCATCTCTCATATGAGTGTACAAAGACTATTGAAAAAAATGAAATTAAACCTTGGCTAAAGACTCGCTGGTGTATAGGAAAGATGACGAGCGATTTCATCTGGCACATGGAGGATGTCTTGGATCTTTATGAGCAACCTTATGATCCGAAACGCCCGGTTATCTGTTTTGATGAGCGGCCCTGCCAGTTGATCAGCGATGCAATTATCCCGATTCCAATAAAACCTGGAAGTCCAAAGAAAGAGCATTACGAATACGTCCGAAATGGCACATGCTGCATATTTTTAGCTTTTGAGCCTCGTGCGGGCAAGAGGTTGGTTTGTGTTAAGGAACGCCGGACGAAGGTTGATTATGCGGATTTTATGAAAATGCTTGCTAATCAGTATTCAGAAGCTGAGAAAATCCTATTGGTCCAGGATAATCTCAACACTCACACTGCGGGCTCATTTTATGAAGCACTACCTCCTGATGATGCTTTCATGCTCGCAAAGAGGTTTGAATACCATTATACTCCCAAGAAAGGAAGTTGGCTTAATATGGCAGAGATAGAACTCTCTGCACTTTCAAAGCAATGCTTGGACCGCAGGATTGCAGATATGAAAAGGCTGGCTGATGAGATGGGTGCTTGGGAGCGAGAAAGGAATTCAATCGGTGCAACAGTAAGATGGAGGTTCAATAAAGATAATGCCAGAATAAAACTTCAAAGGCATTATTCTAATTTGCAAAATTAATGTTACGGAGCACTAGTACTATTTTCGAATTTCGGAAGAACCAAACTTCTATATATGTTTGAGGGTGAAGGAGTGACACAGGAGGGTTCTAATTGGGTTATATTGATAAAAATCTAATGGAGGGAGAGCGAGTAATCGCTACTGCCCATCTGCATCCAATCATCTTTGTCGGTCCTATAATTTTAACATTGATATTCCTTATCGGTGGGCCGCTTGTCATTTTGCCGCTAATATGGTTGGTGATAGTATATTGGCTTTATAAGTCTGCTGAATTTGGGGTCACTAATAGACGAATCATCGCAAAATGGGGGGTAATTACCCGTCATTCCGTTGAGATGAATCTTGATAAAGTAGAGGGCGTTACTATTAATCAGGGAATCATAGGAAGCAGATTCGGATACGGAACCGTTATTCTAAGTGGTACGGGTGGCTCAAAAGAGCATTTCCCGAATATCGCAAACCCGCTGGCGTTCAGGCAAAAGATCCTTGAGCACACTACCCAGCACTTGAAGGAAAACATACCTCTGGAGGAGAGCGGACCTAATACGGAGAGCTTGCCGGCGAACACATAAATAAGATGCCTAAGAGATCTGCACCCGCGTTTCCTGATGCCGAAAAGCGAGCCAAGTATTCGCAATATCTGACACTGTGATCGGATGCAGTCCGATGACTTCTTTTTATCGCAGAGTCTTTTTAGCCAAGGCTACCAAGAAAGTGGACATGAGAAGCCATCCTACGATTCGCTCTATAATGCTCATAATCCAGCAAGGTCCGGTCAAGTTGACTACCTGTGTAGTGGTAGTGAGAATTATAATGCTTAGACCAAATGCGCCTGGAAACTGAGCTTGACCGCCCAAAACGTAAATAGCGGCGGAAAAAATGAGTGCGCCTATCATCCATGCTAGTGGATAATAAAAGCGAACGCCATAGCCATAAAACCACCAAGGTATAAGATCGACAAGCCATTGATATCCCTGCAGGCTCTCCTTTCTTCGTATGGTCCTGTATTGGTAATAGCACTCATCTGCATCATCGAACCATTCTAGGTTATTATAGTTCTTGACCAGTGCCAAATATGCTGAACCATCAAATTCTAATTTATCCAGAATCAGCTTCCATGGAATCTCTAACCTCGAAAATACAGAGTACTTCAACAACACGGTCGAGCCCTTCTCAAGGATAGTGTCTTGAAGGAAAATAGCGGAGATATTCGAGCCTTCTAAGTTCAGGCTTTTACTAAAATAACAGGATTCAAAATTGGCGAATCCTCCAAACCTAGACGCTATGAATTTGGCGTCTCCCTTGAATTTCGAATTTTTAAAGATGGCTTTTTCGTCGAATTTCGAATAACTGAAATCCGCAACCTTAAAAAACTCTGATCCTTCGAAGATGACATCTTCGTTGAACCGTGATTTAGTAAAGTCAGTATCATCTTTGAACGTTGAATTATAGAAAGTAGCCAATCCGCTGAACTGTGCTGCCATAAACATTACATGCCCACCGAAATGGGACCAATAGAAGTGAGCACTTCCTTCGAACTGAGATAAAATGAAGTTGACGCCTCCGGAAAATATCGATCCATAGAAGAAAGCAGATCCCGTGAACTTAGTTTTTGATAAATTAATATAATTTTGAAACTTACTTTCAGAGAAGTTTACAGTTCCGGCAAATATAGAGGATACGATTTCTATTATGGGGGCAACAAGAAATTTTCCATCATTTAACGGTAGATTGAGCCTGCTAATATCAAGATCGCCTGTGATTCTGATGTGGTCATACTTTACGGTCTCGCCCCTCTCGATCTTGGCAAGTATCTCGCTGGCAGGAACCTCTCTCAGATTATCCGCTTCTGCCATTCGACCCTCCACCTATACGGTGATTAGACTTAGGGATATTTGGTTCTTTGGCTAAATCCTTAGTTAATGGGCTTAGGACAACGTCATCATCTTGCGCAGGCAGGACCGGTGAAGGTGAGCTTTGTCTCCCTTCTCCCTCAACCGCGTGATCAAAGCTCCTCTATTCCTTCGTCTTCGGTCTCAACGGTATGCTCTTCCAACCACGATTTTCTCGCCTTCAGCACTCGACCTTTGCGAACCGCTTGCGGCCTCCGAGCTTCCTGAATCAAGCGGTCGTGCTCTTGATCTGCCTTCTCTAAAGCCTCACATGCTGCCTCAAAGCTTTCAGGTGCCATCATTGTCTGGATCTGGTCCTTACGAAAGCCCGCGTTGGCAAGGCTCACAAGCTCTTGGAATAGTCCTAACTCGCTATCATCCAGCACGGCCAGTGCTGCCACATCATCCAATCCATATCGACGGCGGTCGCTTTTTCGAGCGCATCCAACCGTCGTTCAAGCATCTTCAACTTTTTCATGTTTACCAAGCCTCTCCTCCAATGCTTGGATTCGCTTTTCATGCTCGCTTGTCTTCTCCAGCTCCCACGCCTTTAGCCATACCCCGAAAAGCTGCGCCAGCCTACCAGAATATTCCAGTTCTTTGTGCTGCGCAAAAGCCTCGTTTATGATCCGCCGAATCAATCTGCACGCATCTAGCGGCGATTTGAGCTTGACTCTTGTAGATAGTATCCTCAATATGGACTTCAACATAATATTCTTTGGGATAGGCATCAAAATTATGGGTGATCAGGAAGAATGCGAGGTCCCTTACGGTCATTAGAGGATCTTCATATTGAGAGAGCAATTTCATGAGTGACGAGCTATCCGCCTCAGCGAATGACAAAGGAGCAATGGAGAGCAATGTGATGAAAATAACGACGAAAGAAAAGGCCACAACATAATTGACGTCACCTTTTCTGGTCATTTATCTCAAATCCTTATCTTTATCCCAAACAGCTTCTCGAATTTCTCATACTTGGCCCTGGCCCGGTAGAGGTTCTGCCGGGTGTAGGGCTGATTGCGCTCGCAGGCCATCATGTCCCTGATCTCGGCGGGCGTGAAGACCGCCTCCAGCTTCTCCCTGGGAAGAGAAGAGACGCTCTCCTCCTTCACAGTCATCTGCAGCTCTTGGTCACCCAGCCAGTTCCACTGCAGGTCATAGCGCATCAAGATGAGATGCTCTTCCTTGCAGCGAGCAGAGACGAGCCACCCGGATTCGGTGCGATGGTAAGCCAGGCTCTCCAGGTCCGATTGGCACTGCTCGCAAAAACCCACCTGGTTTCTCTCCAGGGATACCGGCTCCAGCCTCTTCCCCTCGATGAGGAGTGCGTAGCATCCTTCTTCCAGCCTGTTCATCGCGATCTCAAGACATCCGCCATGCTGTAGATTCCGGGCTCTTTATCGACCACCCATCGGGCCGCGCGCACTGCCCCAGAGGCAAAGGCTGTACGGCTGTGCGCCTGATGCTTGATCTCCAGCCGCTCGCCAGGTCCAGCAAAGAGCACGGTATGATCGCCCACGATGTCCCCCGCCCGGACGGCATGCACCCCGATCTCTCTGCCTCGAAGCCTTATCCCTTCCCGGCCGTAAACGACCTCTGCATCACCCAGGACCTTCTTGATCACCTCAACCGTAGCCAGGGCCGTGCCACTGGGGGCATCTTTCTTCTGATTATGATGGGCCTCGATGACCTCGATGTCGTAGTCCTGCAGGGCTTCTGCGGCGACGGCTATGAGCTTCCAGAACAGGTTTACTCCCACGCTGAAGTTGGGGGATATCACCGCCGCCACCTTTCCGTCGATGGCCGCTCTCATCCTGGAGAGCTGATCCTGAGAGAAGCCTGTGGTTCCTACGACCAGGTTTGCTCCCATCTCGGCAGCTGTACATACGTTCTCGACCGCAGCCGCAGCTACAGTAAAATCGATGAGCACATTCGGTTTGGTCGAGGCGAGGACCTCTTTTAGCTTTGAGGCATCGGATACAGTCACGCCACCTGGCAGCGGCCTGCCGGCCCCGACCGCATCGAAGCCCGCCACGAGCTGCATGTCACCGGCCTTGGCCAGCTCCTGTATGACCAGGGTGCCCATGCGCCCCAGGGCACCGGTTACGGCAACCTTGGTCATGCTCTTCATGCTCTTTCGCCCAGCCTGTCGAGAATTTCTTTCAGTATCTTCTCCTTCTCTGGAGCCATGGCCGCCAGGGGAAGCCGCAGGGGGCCAGCTGCCATATCCAAGAACCTTTGGGCGGTCTTGACGGGGATGGGGTTGGTCTCCAGGAACATGGCCCTGACCAGGGGAGCGAGCTCGTAGTGCAGCGATCTTGCCTTCTCCAGGTCGCCTTTGGCCATGGCCTCCACCATGGCCACCGTCCTCTTGGGAGCTACGTTGGCCACCACAGAGACCACGCCTGTGGCCCCCAGAGCCATGATGGGCAAGGTTAAGTCGTCATCTCCCGATAGAACGGAAAAGCCGCTACCCCTGGTCTGCTCGATGATCTGAGAGACCTGGGAAGGGCTTCCGCTGGCCTCCTTTATGGCCACGATGTTCTTTACTTTGGACAGTTTTGCGACCATTTCCGGCTTGAGGTCGATTCCAGTCCTCTTGGGAACGTTGTAGAGTACTATGGGGATGTTGCACTTCTCAGCTATGGTCTTGAAGTGCTCAAACATGCCGCGATCGTTGGGCTTGTTGTAGTAAGGCGTGATCAATAATGCAGCGTCCGCTCCAGCGTCTGCCGCATGACACGTCAGCTCCAAAGCCTCTCGGGTGTTATTTGAGCCCGTACCTGCTATGACCGGCACTTTCGAGCAATCCACGGCAATCTCCACCACTCTCTTATGCTCCTCGAAGGACAGGGTGGCGGATTCACCAGTGGTGCCGCAGGGAACAATTCCTGCGATGCCCGTTTTGCTCAGGTACTCGATGTTCCTCTTTAGTCCCTCCTCATCCAGGCTCAAGTCTTCTTTGAATGGCGTGATTATCGCGGGAAACACGCCTTTAAACATCAACCTCGACCTCTCCCCTGCGAGTGCTCTTCTGTCTCAGCACGCGAGTTATGTAGCCTGCCACGCGGTTGCGGATGGTCTTGTTCTTGATGTCCGTGTACTCAGATACCTTCAGCTTGTTCTGCTCGAAGTCCGGGCTAAAAGAGCTCTCGTAAGTCCTTAGCAGATCCATCGCGAAATTCTTAATATAACTAGGTTTTACGCATCCCATAATCAACACTCCAGATAGAGCGATCCTTTGTGCTTCCTTCTGCCCTCAATTTATATCTTCCCGTCCCCCAGGAGTCTGGCGAGCCTTAGGGCCTTGCGGGCTACCTCTGTGCTGCTCGTTCCCAGCAGCCTGAGCATGGGCTCCTTGCCAGGAGCGCCTCTATCCCAGATCACATCCGGCAGGCGGCCTGCCTCTTCTATGGCTCGCAGCGTTCCCCAGCGCATGGTGGCCATGCCGGAAGGCTCCTCTTGCCGGTCAAATTGCGCCGTCTTCAGGCCCAGAGCCTCGCAGGCCGGCAGAGCCTTCAGGCTCAGGTTCATGGCCGCCCTGGCCCGGGGGTCAAAGCTCATGGCTGCCAGGATGATCCTGGCGATGTGGCTGCTGGCCCCAAACTTTACACAACCAGATGGATGCACCTTTCTTCCTGCCCGGACCAGCCTGCCCTCCACCGCTGCCACATCCTCCCTGGAAACAGCTCCTGCGATGGCCATGCCCATGTTTGATCCTACCTCTGGAATCAGCCCAAGGATCTTCGGCTCATCCAGGAGAAGGTCCACTGCCTTCTGCACATCGCATAGAACCCTGAACCTGTCCGCCTCCTTTTGAAGGGCTGCCGCCTGGTTCACCGGCCCGACTCCGCGGCCTACATTCATGCTGTGAGCGACGGCCAAAGCCGCGAACTTCTTGGCCTTGAGGGCCGCCTCTCGCAGAGGGCAGCCTTGGGCAAGATATGAGGTCAAGGCTGCAGAAAAGGTGCATCCCACACCGTGGTTGCCGCCGGCCATCCTTTTTCCGGGCAGAAGATGAACCTCTCCACCATGCCTCAGCAGATCGGTGCAGTCCAGGTGCCCTCCCTTGACGATGACCGCTTCCGCTCCGAAGGAGATGATCTTTTGGGCAGCAAGATCGGCACTGGCGGTATCTTGCACAGGGATGCCGGTCAGGGCCTCGGCCTCGAAGATGTTGGGGGTCACCACCTTGGCCAGGGGGATGAGGTGCTCCTTCACAGCCTGCACAGCCTCAGGCCGAAGCAGCCGGCCGCCAGCCTCGGCCTCGATCACCGGGTCCAGGACGAAGGGAATCCTTGTATCCCGAAGGTGCCCTGCAACTACTACTACAATCTCTGGCGAGAAGAGCATGCCCGTCTTGGCGAAGGCCACGGAAAAATCATCCGTTATGGACCTGAGCTGGGCTGCGACCGCTTCAGGCTCAAGGCCAAAGACCCTCTGCACGCCAAGCGTATTTTGGGCAGTTACTGCCGTAAGGGCGGATGTGCCGTGCAGCCCCAGGATGGAGAAGGTCTTGAGGTCGGCCTGGATTCCGGCTCCTCCCCCTGAGTCCGAGCCTCCGATGGTGAGCACTACTTCTAGCATGCTCTCTTTCTTGACTTGGGGCTTTAAGATATCTTCTTCTCTGCTTCCTGGACCAGCTCTTCTGGAAGATTGTACTTCCGAGCGATCTTCAGGGCCTTGCGGTAGAGCCCGGCCTGCATGTGCTGCTCAAAGGACTTCATAGCCGCATCCTGTTTCATCTTCAGGGGAAGTTCGAAATCCTCGGCTATTTCAGCGGCGTTCTTGACCAGGCCGAAGCTCATGCTCTTGTTGAAGGCCTGAATGGCGGCTTCTCGGATCGTTTGCTCGGGCAGGCCGAACTCCTTGGCATAGTCCGCCGCAGCCCGGAAGAATTCGCTGTCGATCTTTCTATGGAAGGATCGCAGAGCAGCCTCATTCCGGAGATCGGCGGGAAGATCGTACTGCTTGGCCAGATCGGCTGCCAGGGAAAAGTCACCTTTCTTCATGTTGGCCTCATAGGCCTGCCTCACTGCATCCTGAAGCATCTCACTGGGAAGGCCGAAGTCAGACTTGATCCTGGCCGCCTCCTTATAAACACCCAGTTTCATCTTTACGGTAAACTGCCTCACACCTTCTGCCAAATTGCTATCGGGCATGGTATCCTCCATACTACTATTACTCCCAAGAGATAAAAAGATATCAGTCCTCGATCTGATTCGTTGATCGACACTGATCACCATGATCCTTAGCTTCATACAAGTAAGATGTCAAGAATATCTTATCTTCCCATATTGAGAGCAGCGGGGTGACCACACCTCTGCGCACCTCATGCAAGGGCTGCAAAAGGCGGCTATTGCCTTGCCGTTTAAATGCAGCTGACCTCCGCGTGCTACCTGCGTGGTCGCTGTAGCACGGCCGGGTAGGGGGAGCAGAACTCTCCCCCCCTCGGACCCGTGTTCAGGGGCTTGCCCTGCAGCCCGAAGGCTGCGAGAAGAGGCAAAAAAGGGCCACTAGTGCAAGCTGATGCCCTGAAGCCCGTGGTGAGGTTTTAGGACCCGGACCAGATCAGCCGGGGTGATTATGCCCCACAGTACTCCGGAGTCCGAAACTACGAGCTGGCTTAAGTCATTTCTTCCCAGAATATTCACGGCCTCGGAGATGGGTTCCTTTGAGTCGACAGTCAAGAAGCTGTGGCTTGAAATCTCACTGACCTTCAGGTCAGTCCGACCATCTGCTATGGCCCTAGCTATGTCGATCATGCTGACCAGCCCGGGAGAGCTTTCATTAACAAGCGCCTCACGAACTTCGTTGCGTATAAGTATCCTAGCTGCCTCTTGGATTGTAGCATTGGCATCGATACGAACGGCACGCCGCCCCACCTCTTTGACAGGAATCCTAGGCACTGAGATTATCTCCGTTACATCGAAGATAAGCTGGGACATAGTGATATCCTTCCCTGTGATATTTCCGCGAATGTAAAGCTTGTTCATCGGTGTAGGTCCGATCCGGATCTCATCGCCCACGTTGAAACCTTTGATGTTGCCTATTACACGCACCGATCCACTACACTCGTGGGATTTCATGACCTTGTCAAAGACAATCTCGCTGGCAGTGATCCCATCGACCACGATTCCGTTCTTCATAATGGGCGTCACTACGTCGCCGGTAGCATCGAGGTTGAGGGCCTCATAAGCGGAGATCGTAGCCTTGTAGCCTCCTTTGGGTCCAGGTATGCCCTCCACTAGGTTCAAAGCCTTCAGAGATTGCATCTGGTTCCTTATGGTACCAGGATGGCGATCGGTGAGCTCTGCGATCTCCTCGCCTTTGACGGCACGGTTTTCTGTACGGTAAATGTTTATCAACGTGGTCAAGATGTCTCTTTGAACCAGTGTTAATTCCATGCTTAGATCAGTATTAATCATGACTCTCTCCTTATAAAGAGAATTGCTGTTCCCAGAGGCGCTATAATGGTAATAGCTTTCTTCGTTCTTGATACAATTCTAAATATATTTCTTTTCATGTTTCTATTGCAAATATCTCATAGTTCTAATAGTAATAGATATTTATGAATAATTCATACCGTAGCTGGAAGGCCCTTTCAGTAATCCGCAAGATAGGCATGCTTGCCAGATCGAGAAGCGCAGTTCTTTGGTCGGCGTCCTTCAGCGTCACCGCAACCGCTCAAAGAAGCTCTTCGTCCTTGAGCTCAAGGTCGCTCCTATCACGGGTTTGCCCTTGAAGGCATAATCTATCTCTTCGATCCTATGAGCCAGCGCCTCCAGCGCCTCGAAAACCTCTGACTCATCTATACCTTTGGTCCGACACACCTCGGACAACATCTCCTTGGGAGCTCTCTGTTGGGATGTGGCCAGGACCATGGTCGCCCAGCAAATCTTCGCGTATTTGCGGGGAAGCTCAGCTCGGCCAGGGAACTCAGGATTCCAGGATCTAGCTGCCCTGGCGATCAGCTCATCTCCAAAAGGGGGAGGCTTAGGCCTCACCAAATGAGAGATATCCATGCTTTGACCTCAAAGACATTTAATAAAGTTAATGATTAAAAAGTTTTTGTTATTTGAATCTCCGAGACGTGAAACGTTAGCGAATAGATCTCAAGAGATATGGGCGAAGGGATTACAGTTGTGCAAAACTGGATCGAATTATGCTTCCCTCGCCTAGAACCATCATGAATAATACTGATATTTGAGAGTTTCCCTCCAAAATTATTTCATGGATTGCCAATAATCTCACAGAACCAAGCGATGCATTTGGCATGGGTCAGCTCTAAGTCATTCCTGTTTGGCGAGCTGAAATGACCATAATATTGCTCAGTAATTATATGCTCCGGTTGGGATTTGAACCCAAGTCGAAGGAGTGAGAGTCCTTCATGATTGGCCGAGCTACACTACCGGAGCGCGGAATGGCGGTGGTTGTTACTATCATTTAAGCCTTGTGCCCGCAAATAGCAGTCGCATAGGGATCGCAGCGTGCACTCCACATGGCGGGGATTTCGCGCCCGGCAAATGAGCCTTCCGTGTCTTATCAAGTTCAGATGCAACGAGAGATACTTATCCGCTGGGACGGTCTTCTCCAGAATCTGCTGGGCCTTTTCCAGGCTCGCTCTCTCCGGCACCAGGCCAAGACGCCTGGAAACGCGAAAGACATGCGTGTCCACGGGCATGACCGGGAGGCCAAAGGAGAAGAGGAGAACCACGGAAGCGGTCTTTGGGCCGATGCCTGGAAAAGATAGCAGATACTCCATGGCCTTCTTTTTGTCCATCCCGGCCAAAGAGCCAAGATCGATCGCGCCCGCATCCTGCCGGATCTTCAAGAGCGCGCCCCTGATTCGTCGGGCCTTTATCTTGGCCAGGCCTCCTGCCCGGATCTTTTCGGCTATCTCCTCTTCCTTCGCGGCCAGCATCTCCTCATAGTCGGAGTATGCTGATTTCAGGCTGCCAAAGGCCCGCAGGCTGTTGGCATCGCTGGTGTTCTGAGATAAGATGGTCATGACCAGGAGGTCCACTGGATCCATCTCCTCCTCCTGAGGTACCCCGTAAAGATCCTCCAGGATCGCAATGCAGGCATTGACCTTCTCTTCGTTCATCCTTCCTCTCAAAGCTCGCCGTTTTAAAAATGTTGGCTAGCAAAAATTATTAACTCAGAAACGGCTGAAAGGAGCAATGAACTTTGCCGAAACATACCCCTTTATCGTAGCCCTGCTTATCGGCGCGCTCATCGGGACCGAGCGCCAACGAAGACTTGCAGAGGAGAAGGTGCGGGGTGTGGCGGGCCTGCGCACCTTCACTTTGATCGCCCTCTTGGGTGCCCTGTCCGCAAACCTGGCCAACCATTACGGCCCAGGCTTCGCCATAGCAGCTTTTGCTGCTTTCACCATCCTGGCGGGCATAGGCTATGCTGCCTCGGTCAGCACCCTGGGCAGGATTGATTTTACGGCTGCCGTGGCCGCCGTGGTGACCTTCACCCTGGGAATGCTCGCCAGTTATCAGGAAAGCATGCTTCTGTCTGTGGCCCTGGCCATCCTCACCACCTGGATCCTGGCTACGAGGTCCATCACTCACCGCTATGTCGAGGCCCTGAGTGAGGCAGACCTGCTGGACACTCTCAAGATGGGGATAATCGCCCTGGTGATCTATCCCCTTCTTCCTGATACCCCGCCGGACCCCTGGGGTGTCCTCAATCCCCGGCAGATCTGGCTCTTCATCGTACTGGTCAGCCTCATCGGCTATGCCGGTTACGTCCTGATTCGCATCCTCGGCGCGGAGCGCGGTCTGAGCTTGACGGGAATCCTGGGGGGGCTGGTGTCGAGCACTGCCGTGGCCACCGCCATGGCCTCGGAGGCAAAGGAGAACAGAGCAATCATATCCTCTGCCGTCTTCGCCACAGCCATCGCGAGCTGCACCATGTTCCCTAGGATCCTGTTCATAGTGCTGGTGGTGAACAGAGAGTTGTTCCTCTCCCTTCTGCCCCCCCTCTTGATGATGGCCGTGGTGGGCGCATGCCTTGCCTTTCTGCTGACGAGGAAGAGCCAGCCTGTGAGCAAAGATGTGCAAGTGAAGGACCCCTTCCGCATCATCCCCGCCCTGAAGTTCGGGGCCTTCTTCGCCGTTGTACTGCTAACCACGAAGCTGGCCAACCTTTACTTCGGAAATGCAGGAGCCTATGCCGCGAGCCTCATCGCCGGGCTGGCTGATGTCGATGCCATAACCCTCTCCATGGCCACCTTGGCTCAATCGACCCTGGATCCGGGCGTGGCTGTGACATCCATCATCCTGGCGGCCATGACCAATACTCTGGTCAAGCTGGTCATAGCCTATGTCCTCGGCACTGTTGAGTTTGGCAATAAGATTGCAGCCATCTTCCTGCCCATGATGCTCACAGGGATCCTCATCATGCTCCTGATCTGAAAAGACCAAAAAAAATTTCTTCGCGGATGGGCCCGACGCGATTCGAACGCGTGATCCCCGCCGTGTAAGGGCGATGTCATAACCAGCTAGACCACGGGCCCTGCCCATTCACTATCTTCTTGTCGTATTAGATCTTATCGCTTAGCCTGCTGCAGGAGAGAGTGAGAAACTTTTATAGTGGGGCCCACCCATTTTAAGGAGATGAGCGAGCGACTTTCCCCGAGATGCAGCGACCTGAAAAGGCTCTGCGACATCATCGCCAAGGCCGTGGCCTCGGCCATCCGGGAGATGGTGGGCACCGCGGAGGGTGGTCTGATGGTGACGATGGGCGCAGACGGCACTCCCACGAAGAGCATCGATCGCGCGGCGGAGGATGCCGTCCTGGCCCAGCTGCGGGCCTCGGGGCTGGGCTTCAAAGTTCTCAGCGAGGAGATCGGAGAGGTCTTGATCGGCGAGAAGCCCGATTATTTCCTTCACCTTGATCCCCTGGACGGGACCTTCAACGCCATCAAGGGGATCCCCTTCTACTCCGTCTCCATTTACATCTCCAAGGACGACTGTCACTTCGGCTACGTCTGCGACCTCGCTTCAGGGAGCAAGTATTATGCGGAGGCGGGAAGGGGTGCCTGGTTCGATCCCGGTTTGTGCCTCTGTGTCTCCAAGACCTCAGATCTGAAGGACTTCAGCATCTCCGCCTACACCCAGAGGCCCCATACCGCAAGGATGGTGGGCATAGGAGACAAGGTGCGGCGGATTCGTACCCTGGGGAGCACATCCCTGGAGATGGCCCTGGTGGCCTCCGGCAAGCTGGATGCCTTCGTGGACCTGCGGGGCATGCTGCGCGTGGTGGATGTGGCGGCAGGAAAGCTCATCCTGGAGGAAGCGGGCGGCATCATCACGGATGCAGAAGCTAGAGAGCTTCACCTGGACGGGAATATGTGGCAGAGGACGGATCTGATAGGATCAAACCGCCTGCGACATAACGATCTGCTGCAGCTCATCGGCGGTGGTAGCCATTAAGATCGGCTTCGTCTCCCGGCATGAGCCCGAATCGGTGCGGCTGGTAAAGACCCTCGTAGACCGCCTCAAGGCCGACGCAGAGTCTGTAGAGATCTTCGTGGACCAGGATATCGCTTCGCAGATAAGCTGGAGGGGAACTTCAGTAGAGGAGATGGAGGCGACCAAGGTGGACTTCATGGTCTCAGTGGGAGGGGACGGGACCATTCTTCGCACCATTCACAAGATGGCCGACCCGGTGCCTATTTTAGGCATAAATATGGGAACCCTGGGATTTCTGGTGGACGTCGAGCCAAAAGATGCCGTAGCGACTTTGGAGCATCTTCTATTGGGCTTCGAGGTGGATCTGCGCTCCCGGCTGAAAGTGGTCTTGAACAAAAAGAGCCTGCCTCCCGCCACCAATGAAGTGGCCCTCCTGACTGCCAGCCCGGCCAAGATGATAGAGTTCGAGATCATGGTGGACGGCTCGCTCATGGAGGATTTCCGCGCCGATGGGGTTATAATCGCCACCTCTACAGGCTCCACGGCCTATGCCATGTCTGCTGGCGGACCCATCGTCGATCCAAGAGTGGACGCCATCGTGCTCGTGCCCATGGCCCCCTTCAAGCTCTCCAGCCGCCCCTGGGTGATTCCAGGGGGAAGCGTCATCGAGGTCAAGCTCAAGCTGCCCATGAAAGAGGCGCTGGTGGTGGTGGACGGCCAGAGCACGACCACCATCTCGGTCAATGATACTGTGGTCATAAGCAAGGCAGAGACGCCCGCCAGGTTCGTGAAGGTGGGACGCGACGGGTTCTACGCCAAGGTTAAGAGCAAGCTGACCTAGCCGTTCTTTCTTCTTGAGATCTGATCTAGGCCACCTCCCGCCTCAGCATGAGGGTTGCGGCGATGAAGAAGAAGAGGAAGAATACGCTCAACGCCAGAAGGTCCGGGTAGAGAATATCGGTGATGGAAGCCCCTTTTAGCATCACCGCTCGCAGGGCATCGCTGGCATAGGTTAGGGGAAGAATGTAGGAAATAGGCCGGATGAACTCTGGAATGGACTGCAGCGGCCACCACACCCCGCAGAGGACGATCTGCGGTACAATAATCAAGGGTATGAACTGCACCACCTGAAACTCACTCCGGGCGAAGTTGGAGAAGAAGGAACCCAGGACCAGCGCGCCAGCCCCCAGAAGAAGCACGATCGCCAGGGCAGTGAGCGGATTGCCGCGCATGGGAACTCCGAAGCCCAATGTGACCACCAGCAGAGTGGTGGTCGATTGGAGGAGAGTGAAGAGGGAAAAGCCCAGGACATAGCCGGATACCATCTCCACTCTGCTCAAAGGCGATACCATGAACTTCTCAAGCGTTCCGAGGGTCCTTTCTCGGAGAAAAGAGATCGCTGCTATGACAAATGTGAAGAAGAATACAACTAGACCGAGGACGGCGGGGCCTACAGTGTCCATCATCTCCAGGTCGTAGCCAAAGATGAAGCGCATGACCACGATGTTCTCCGGTCCTTCTTGGAGGCTTGCCCTCTCCCGGCTTGCTCCTGCCTCTATCGCCGCCTGGATGGCGTTTGAGATCTGCAGGCTGGTGGCGTCCAGAAGCACCCGGACCTCGCCTGGCCGCAGGATTACAGCCCCATTGAGCCTGCCTTCAGAGACAAGTTTTTCAGCGTCCGATTCAGATCCCAGGTAAAGGATATTGAAGTCCTTGGTCCCCTCCAGGTGAGACTTCAGAATTGCGTGTCCTCCATAGTCCACCAATCCCAGTGAGACGCCGCTCATCTCTCCCGAGAGGGCATAGCCGAAGAGGATCATGAGAAGGATGGGGGCGAAGGTGATGAGGCCGATGGTCCGCCTATCCCTCTTCAGCTGGCGCACCACCCGCAGGGCCACCACGCTTACCCTGGATAATTCCAGCAGCCTCATGATGCCTCCGAGAGCCGGAGGAAGGCTTCCTCTAAAGTGGGCTCCTTCAACCTCATGTCCAGGGGATTGACCTTCGCCAGCACCCGCTTGATCTGCTCGTGGCTCTCCAGGCGAAGCTGCACCACTCCTTTGCAGATCTGTATCTCGTAGCCCTCCGCCCTAAGCAGGGCCGCATCCTTCTCCGGTTCTTTCAGCCAGAGTTCCAGGCACGGCCTGAGCCCGGCAAGGCGCTTGATCTCCTCAGGGCTTCCCACGGCGGCCATCTTTCCCGAGCGCATGTAGCCCACGATCTTGCACTTCTCAGCCTCGTCCATGAGATGCGTGGTTATCAGCACAGTCTTTCCCTGCCTGGTGAGCAGATCGAAGTACTCCCAGAAGGTCTGCCGGAGCATGGGATCGATGCCAACAGTGGGCTCGTCCAACAAGAGCAGCTCCGGCTCATGGATGAGGGTGCAGGCCAAAGAGAGCCTCTGATACATTCCTCCGCTGAGGTCTCCTGCCAGCCTGCTTCGGTGCTCCTGTAAATTGACCATCTCCAGAAGCCTCGTAATCCTTCGCTCGCTCTCACTGCGCTCTATGCCATAAAGGCCGGCAAAGAACTCCATGTTCTCCTGAAGCGTGAGATCGGGGTAGAGCGCCCTGTGCTGAGTCATATAACCGATGCGAGAATAGATCTCCTTCACCCGCGCCACCGGCTCGCCTAAGACTCGAAGATCACCCCCGTCCAGGCGGAGCAGCCCCGCAATGGCGCGGATGAAGGTGGTCTTGCCCGAGCCGTTGGGGCCCAGCAAGCAATAGGTCACGCCTCGCGGGATGTCCACAGAGAGATCGTTTAGCGCTCGCAGCCGCCCAAAGCTCTTGCAGAGGCCGCGGGCGGACACAGCCGTTTCATCCCCATTGCCAGCCATAGACCTCAGCTCGTTCTCCTTCTCTTGACGATGACGATCGAGGCTCCTGCTGCGACTATCACGAGCAGGACCACCGCCCAGATAAGCCTGAAGCTCTGGGATTCTATGGTCAGATAGGCGTTCTCAGTGTCGGTCAGATCATCCCGATAGCTGTCGGAGAACTCGAAGAGGATCTTGAGCTGGTATTTCTTGCCAGGAACGGCATCCTTGGAGACGTCCAGCTTGTAGGCCAGCTCTGCTTCGTGCCCTGGCGCCAGGGCGGGTATGGGCGACTCGTCAACGCTCACATAAAGCCCGCTCTCGGGTCGAAGCCTCGCCACCAGGTCTCGAGCCGTGTCATTGCCCACATTCTTGATGGTGATCTTGATCACATTGTCCTTCGAGCCGGCCTGCAGGCCTATGGGGCTGATCTCCTGCACCTCAAACTCCGCACCGCTCTTCCGCTCCACCTTCAATGTTAGGGGGATCGTCTGGCTGAGGCTGTCGTACCAGTAGAACACATCAGGACTCTCGGGATGGTCCTCGTCTCCCTTCACCGCCACATCCCTCTGGTAGGTGTAGTTGACCAGGGCATAGAGCCGGTAGAGCCCAGGGCGGGCATTCTTGTAGACTTCCAATGGAAACTCCAGCCTTGGAGAGGTCTGGCCCTCCCGGATGTTGCCGGGAAAGGCCACGGCGCGCTTCACATCTATGGCGCTCTCGTTCTCTGCCACCAGCTGCACGGAGACGTCCTGAGCGACGGTCCTCTGCTTCTCCAGCTCCTGCTCGCGCTCGGCAGCCAGGATCTCCTCTCTTCTGTTGGCCCCAGGCTCCTCGTTCACCTGGAAGGAGGTTATTCTTCCTTTGTTGGTCAGAGTCAGAAAGAGGGATGTCTGCTCTCCTTGATAAACATTGGATCGCTCCAGGGAGAGGGTCAGATTGGGAGTGCCGTAAACTTTGTAGTAGTCGTCTGAGAACTTCTCGGGTGGGATGGGGGCTCCGGCCTCAATGGCCCCAGAAAGCGGCGGAAAGGCCAACAGCAGGGCGAATATGAAGATGAGCCAGAAGACCCTTGCACAGGCGCACACAGGCTTTGAGCCATGGATTTCGCGTATCATTTAATCTTCTCCTATTGTGGATTATCCTGAGGAATTATTGGAGAATTGGGCAGATGCTCCGCAATTATTCTGGCTAATTTGCGTTATCTTGTGGGACAGCAATATATTTAACTTTGTTGTAACTAATTGAGTTACAAAGTTAACGGGTAATGACGAGCGAGTGATCATGAAAGACGGATTGGTAGACGGCTTAAGGAAGCTGGGGCTCACGGAATATGAGGCCAAGGCATATGCAGCCCTGGTGGGTCTGGGAGAGGCTACGGCCAGAGGGGTGCACGAGAAGAGCGGAGTACCCAGGACCAGGATCTACGATATTTTGAGAGACCTGGAAGGCAAAGGTTTTGTGGAGTTCATTCACGGGTCACCCACTTACTACCGGGCCGTGGAGCCGGACCAGGTCATGGAGCGGCTGAGGGACGAGCTGGTGGAGGCCATCGATCGATCCACAAGCGAGCTCAAGAGCCTGAGCATGGAGGCTCATGGCTGCTCTCCCGTCTGGTGCATCAGGAGTGAATGGGGAATAAAGAACAGAATCAAGGACTTCCTCAGCAAGGTGGAGGAGGAGCTCGCCATCTTCTGCAAGAGCCCGGATCTTCTGAGAGAGCACAGGGCAGACCTGAAAAAGAAGGGCTGCTTGAAGATCAAGGTCGATAAAAAAGAGAAGTTTGAAGGACTGGGATTTGAAGTCAGGGAGATGAAGGCGGGCTCGGAGAGATTCCTGAAGGATACCATCGTCGAGGGAGTCAGCTACAGCATAGACTGCCTGATGATCGCTGACGGGATGTCTTCTATGGTCATCGGCACGGTAGGGGGCGAGAGGCTGGCCATAATGATCAAGCTCCCGGTAGTGGCCATGCTGCAGAAAGCGATATGGGAGTCCATGGTCTAGCTAATGCAGATCAAGGCGCATGCAGATTAGTTGTCCGAGATCTTACCTAGCATCTTGGCCGCGGCAGGAACATGGGCACTCTTTGCCGATAATCCTCGTACTCCTCTCCGAACTCCGCCCGGAGCGATCGCTCCTCGTGCCTTGCACCGATATAGAAGTAGACGGTGGCGATAATGTTGAACGCCAGCAGGTTCAGGGTCATGGCTGGGAAGAGCCAGAGCAAGACGGCACCGAAGAAGAAGAGCGGATTTCTCAGATGGCAGTAAAATCCGTCCGTCACCAGGCCGCCTGCCTCGATCTGACCGCGCAGCTGAGCCAGCCCCAGGAAGCGGGCGACGCCCGTCTGGCGCAAGGCGCCCAGCAGGGCCAAGGCGACCAGCACCTGGCCTGCGGCCATCAGCCAGCTCCAGGGTGCGGGAACGATGTAGAGCAACCTGTCAGGCAGGAAGACCAGGATGTAAAGGAAGGGTAGCACCATGGCCATGGCCAGGAGAGCGAAGGCCAGCCGATACCATCGGTCCGACGCCCTGCCCAAGGCCTGTCTGGCCCGGCCCTTGAAGCGAGGGTCGGCCAGGAGGCTGTGCACAGCAGCGAAGAATACAAAGTAAACGATCAAAGTCAATGCGTTAGAAGTCATGAAATCCCTTTCCATCCGCTCCACGACTCTGGCGGCGATCTCCTCAAGGCTTGCCCGGGATTTTCTGGTGGCCATTGGGATGCTCCTAGGAATGATGATTGCCGGCAATGATAGCTACAGTCTGATGATAGCACTAAGTCATCTATGAGGCGGGCAAACTATTAATAATTCTCACTCCACCTCGAAGCCTCGGGATTGAGGTGAAGCTGCTTCATGGGCGAGCCCTGTGATCTTAACGAGGCGTCCGCAAAGGGATTCCTCGGGAAGTCCGCGTGCCTCCAGAAGGAGGAGCTGGCGTTCTGGGAGAGCCAAAAGAGGCGCGGAGATGAGGTGGAGCTCAAGCTGGCGCGGGACCTGCCGGACGACACTCCCGATTTCATCCTGCACATGCTCTCCGAGTTCGAGAGGGAAGCGGCTGAGTTCTGCTTTGCCGGAGCGAAGGGCCGGGTTTTGGATGCGGGCTGCGGGAACGGAAACCTGCTCCTCAAAGCCCTGAACAATGAGAGGGCCGCCAACAGAACGCGATTCATAGGCATGGATTTCTCCCGCAACATGCTCAGCCGGGCGGCCTGCAGAGCCGACGGCAGGGCCGGCTTCCTGCAGGGCAGCGTGACCGGTCTTCCCTTCCGGGACCAGTCCTTTGACTGGTTGGCAAGCAGCGGCGTCCTGACTTGCCTTCCTACCTGCCAGGAGGCCACAGAGGCGCTCCGGGAGTTCAATCGCGTCCTAAAACCGGGAGGGGTTCTGGTCCTGGACTTTTTCAATCGCATCTCCCACTACACCCTGTTGAGGAAATACCTCTTCCGGGAACCGATAAATCCTCCTGAATACGTCTCTCCTGCAGATTTTCGGCAAGAGCTGGAGGATGCAGGCTTCCAGGTCCTGGCCTATCGCGGCTTTGATTTCAAGCCCTGCCAGGGCTACCTCTTCCTGAGCCGCTGGCGCCCCATCCTCGATCCTTACTTCGTGCAAGAGAGGCTCTCTCGCTTCCTAGAGGGCAGGATCATGCCCAAGCGGCCTGAGCTGAGTCTGCTGGGTTACAGGATTTATGTGAAATGCATCAAGAGATAGGATGATTCCTGCAGGCAGGCGAAGAACGGCTTATTCTTTCAGCTCGCCCTTATCCCGCATGCTTTTGATCTGATATTTGGTGGAAGATGCAGGGTAATCGATTATTTTGGCAATCTCCCGCTGAGATGGCCTGGGATTCTGAGACCAGAGCACCTTTATCTGCTCTATGACATCGGTGTTCTCAGATATCCTGAGGCGGTGATTCCTGACGCCGACTCGGTTCTCTTCCGCCTCTTCGACGTAAAGGGATCGGTCGCCTCCCTGTATGAACTGCAGAGCCTTGTTGGAGATGCTCTTCAGTATCAGCTCGGAGGCCAGCTTCTTCAGGGTCTTGCCTTGCAGGACGGCCTCGGCCTCAAGGCCCATGTAAGCCTCCTGGGTAATCTCGATTCTCGTGTACCTGCCACTTGGCATGGATATCTAGCCCTCACTGCCGGTTCGGTCTTGGCGTGTCAATTGCTTACCGCTATATTTAAATGATGCTATCCCATCCGGCTGAAAATGCGACGAACATTTCCAGCCTCCCCTTCTTTTCAGTCCCAGGTTAGTCTGGTTTGAGGCCTGAGAAACTCGTCGATGTCCCTTACCTCGTAGAACTCCCTTCTCCGGTCCCAAATGCGCTCAGCCGCTTTTTCGCGCATCTCCGCCACATTTCCATCGGTGAGATACTTCCTGTTAACCAAGGTCTCCAGTATCGCTTCCACCATCTCCGCCTGGGCAGCGATGGCCGACTGCATGCGGGACATCTGGGGCTGGAAGAGCCTGGCCAAAGGTCGGTCCCGCTCATCATAGCTTCTGTCCACCAGGATTATCTCATACTTGAACCTGTTACCATGCCTGGACCAGAGGATGGTATTGCTGAACCTCATCTCCCGCGGCTCGTCGCTGATGCCGCGGCGCACCACCTGAAAGTATTCGTCATCCTTCATCAGCATGCGAAGAATAGCATCCTGTTCTGGCGAGACCATAACCCTCGATTTGATGCTCAGGTCGTCGCAGTCGAACTCCTCCTCGTAGAAGTAAGGATGGAGGACGATATCGCTAATAGAAAGGCTTTCTATCTCCAGCTCCTCCACCTCCTCGATCAGGATCTCATGATAGTAATCAGGGTTATGCTCTTCGCCCAGACAGCAGAAGGAGCTATTGGCGATCCTCCACCGTCCCGTGATCTTGCCGTCTTTGTCGGTGGAGCAGATTCCATCATGCTCCGCTCTCCGGATCTTGAAGAGCAGTGACCTGTGGGCCCCGAGAGCCCGGGCGATGAGGCCCATCTTGATTCGCCTCAGCTCGACACCGCTGTGCTTGGAGCAAAAGGTGGATTTCTCTTCCAGGTCAACGAACAGCTCATCTCCCGAAAAATCAACAATCATCGTCGTTTCACTTCTTATGCCCTGATTGGGAAACTGCCTTTTTCACTTTTTAGGTGCTATAATTTATTAAGCTTCGCCCCATGATTCGCCTATCACAAGCTGAACTCTACGTGGATGGGTATGCAAAAGATCCACGCGAAGAACAGGGCCATGAGGACGAGCCCGAGGGGCACTCCCAGGCGGGCCCATTCCTTGCTGGTTATCCCGAGTTTGTTGCCGGGTATGAGCATTCTTCTCGGGGTGTGTCGCCTGATGCTGTCGGATCTTTGTTGACAGCCACACCTGGTCCAAATACATTCATATTTCTAAGTTAGCTCAACAGCATCCGTGCTTAAGATGGTCGGGTAGACCTGCCGCAGCCACACGATAGCGAAACTATGGCGACGCAAACTCTGATGGAGGTGAGCTAAACCCCGGAAGGTAAGCGCCGATGCTGATCGTCTGTGCATAGCCGGTCTACCTGACGTTTCCATTGATTAAAAGGTTTTTAACTCTTTTGGTATAAAGGTAAAAAAGACAAATTGGCCAAAGGAGTTTCGTCGGCTAAGGAAAGCGATCTTCAGGGAGCTATCTTCTCTGAACGGGATATATACCCGCTATTTTCGCGAAACAGCAGAAAAAATAAAGATTAATAATATTAATAATATATTTTTATTTATCCTTTCGACCAATTAGTACAAAAAGCTAAAATAGGTAAATTAGGTAAAAGGTAAAATGTATATCACGATAGCAGGCGGATAAATCGAAATAATGCGGCTATGCGGTCTCACCAATGAAATATTTGGCCATCCTTCGGCCAGCAGAGACGGCTACGTTAGTCACTCTCCGGTTCTGTTCGCCTGCCTTCGGAAGGCTTCAATTCGAGGAGAGAAGTGAGTTAAATGGAAGGGATTACCGACGCCATGAAACAATACGAGAGATCGACAGAAGAGCTCTATAAGAATAAGCCCAAACGCTCTCGTCCCCACGGAGTAAAGTGCCCGGATGCTGTGAATATAGTGGGAGTCCTTGCCGCGCTGTTCCTGCTATTGGTATTGGCAACAGAATTTATATAAGCACAGCCCTGCCAGCGATGATCTGCATCTGGATCATCCTGCAAAAGGCAACTTTTTTGCCTGAATTCATGGCAGCTCGATGGTCCCCACCACTCTGAGCTTTCCGCCTTCCGGATAGGTCAGGATGCCCTTTGCGCCAGGGCGATAGGCCAGCATCTTATCCAGCTTTGCCGTCAGCTCAACCTGGTGCCAGTCGGCTTCTGCCTTTACGGCCTCGATCCTGGCCGGAACGAACTGCATCCAATGATCAATGTGAAGCACCATTCCTTCCTTCAGGGGCGATGGCCAATATCTGACCAGCTCTGCTCTGGCCGTCAAGGAGGAGACCTGCTTGATGGATTTATCGTTGGTGAGAATGGTTCCTCTGTCCAGGTCACCCACCTCGATACCCTTGAGGGCGATGCCCGTCCTCTCGCCTGCACCGGCGCTGTCGAAGTCCTCATCGTGCTTCTGGATGGACCGGACTTGAGCAGTCTTGCCTCCCGGCAGGACCATCAGTTCATCGTGCTTTCGAACGGTTCCTTCGGCGACGGACCCCAGGACCACAGTTCCAATTCCCCTGACGTTGAAGAAGTGATCCACTGGCATGGTTCCCGTCTCAGAATCATAGCGGCTTTCTATCTTGGCCACATCATCCAAAAGTCGCTCCCGAAGGGCGTTCTTGTCGTCCTCCAGGAATTCATAGCCGTCGACCACTGTGCCCTTGATGAGAGGTGCGATCTGCTCGCGGGAGAGGTAATTCCTCAAGATCACCATGCCCTTTTTCAGGCCGGCACAGTCCAGCATGATGACCGATTCGCCGAAGGCGGGATTTATCTGGTCCACCACCAGGATGGCCTTCTGGGCCATGGAAACGGCGTAAAATAGGGGCGCAAGCCTCTCCGGGTACCTCGTCGGTTCAATAAAGGTGACGGTGTTCTGCCCCTTCTTCAGGTTGTAAAAGGTAAGATCGCTGACAGTGCCCTTCTTTCCCAGATCTCTGCCATAGTCTGGAGCACCCAGGATCGCCACATTGAGATTGGCCATGGGTGGCTGAAACATTCCCTGGATAATAGGTCTTGCGGTGGCAGAGATAGTCTCTTGTTATTTTATGCAATGATGGCCGGAGGTCATGATCGTAGTAGCTCTGCATAAGAGCCCCTAGCGCCTTTGGGCAGGCAGGACTCCGCTGCGGGAAGGATCTTTTTGAGCCTTCCGGCCCGGCAATGCTCGTGGTAGCTCCTTCCCCGGGCTGGCCCGCCCGGGCGCGAGAAAGCGTGAAGCTGTACCCAGAAATCGAGAAGCAAAAACGCAATATTCTGATAGAAAAGAATCTGCCGGGCAGCTACACGGGAACGGTACTGGAGAAGTGGCGACGGGATGGAGGCGTCGGCCGGGTCGCTATCTGTGGCTACATGACGCAGATGTGCTGCGATACGACCGCGCAATGGGAACGTTGTCCATGCAGAACAGCGCCGGGTCCATCTCAGCTCCGGATGGCTTGAGCTGTGCTTCTGGCCCTTCGTATCACTTGGCCTGTGGATCATCCTCCCAGAGGCCGAAAATATTGCCTTCCGTGTCCATGCAGACCGCAAAATAGCCCATCTTGGGAACGGCCATCTTGGGCACGAGCACCTTGCCCCCTATCTTCTCGACCTTATCTGAGGACTCTTGGACGGAAGCGACTCCGAAGTAATCCGTTATCTTTTGATCCGGGTGCTGGCGCTTCATCATGCCGCCGCCTGTCCCCTCCTGGGTGTAAATCATCCAGTATTCCATTCCTGGCCAACTCTCCAGCTTCCAACCAAAGAGCTCCGTGTAAAATTTCTTGGCCCTTTCTGCGTCATCAACGGGAATCTCAAAATGGACTATAGAAGGCATTTTAACCCCTTTCTTTTGATTGTCTTTCTTTCTTAATTAATTTTCCTGCTCCAGAATTTGAAGGAAGAAATCGGGCCATTCTTTCTGTTGAGAAATAAGATAGTTCTGGAGATCGAAGCACAGACACTCCGAGGAAGGTAAACAAAGCACTTGGGCTGCCGCAAGTACAATAATCTCGACAAGCCAATTTCTCCAAGATTATCCATTACTTTCTTCCTCTCCATCGCCTCTTTCGCCAGCCGAATCGCACATAGCTCTGAGCACATGGTGCAGACGTCCGTCTCTACGTCCCTGCGGTGCCCGATCTGGCGCGCCCTGGTAGGATTTATGGCCGCTTTGAACTGCCCTTCCCAGTCCAGCTCGACGTGCGCCCGCGCCATCCGCAGGCCCGGGCCCACGCGCGCTCGCTCGGCAAGATCCCACTGGTGTCGCATAAGGCTTGGTCTCCCCGGGCCCGATCAGGACCCCCCTCTTCGCTTTCCTGCGATCAAGCTTGCCGCAATAACCAAGACAGCGGCAAAAACGATGGCAATTAGATAAGCAACTCCGTCCGATGAGGATACGAAGTTGTCATAGACGAAATACCCGATGTGGGCGCCGAGGGCACCCAGAATCAAACTGGCCACCAAGCTCAAGCTCTGATCTTTGAGCAGTATTCGGGCGGCAAATCCCACGGCCGCGCCTATCAATACTAGGATTAAACCATTTATAAACATAATTAATATCATTAAAATATATAAAAAACCATACACCATGGCGACCACACCCGAAGCATCCCCTGCCAGATCCTTTCGGGAGCGATCATCGGAGGAGAGGTTCTGAGCGTTGTTGATGAAAATGCTCTCAATAATTGAATTATTTTTTGAATGTTTTAAATATAAACCGCAGCTATTGTTGATCAATTTATTGCCATTTATGGTGTTATTATCCGAATACGCCAGGAAAATACCATATTCATTGTCCCTAATCTCGTTTTCAGAAAGGTTATTGTCATTAGAATATCCATAGGGCCCATACTCGGAAAGAAAAGAAGAGAGCAATATGCCTTCCTCTTGGTTCCCCTGAATCAGGTTATCTCGGATTGCATTCTGGTTGGATGCGATGAGGTAAATGCCCTGTCCATTGCTTCCAATTACATTTTTCGAGATTGAGTTGAGGCTGGCATGCTCAAGACTGATGCCACTAAATTTATTGTTTTTTATTATATTCCTCGAAAGGGTGTTGTTGCTTGACGAATAAATGGAGATGCCTACGGAGTTATTGCTCATGCTGTTGTCTTGAATGGTGTTCGAATCAGCGAAAAATCCTCTGATATCTATTCCCGAATCATATTTTCCGGAATTAATCAATGAAAATCCCTCAACCATTATTCCACTGGTGGCCAGCCACAGGCAAGTGCCGTTGCCGCCAGCATCTATCACCGGATTTCCCTGGCCGCGGAGGATTAGCCGCTTATCCACCAATACATTCTCCTCATAAATGCCGCTTCGAACCTCAATGACATCTCCTTCCTTGGCCGCATCGATGGCCTCCTGGATGCTCCCAAAACTTGCCCCCTCCCCACCCACGAAGATATGAGCAGATTGAGCCGGATATCCAGAGAAGAACAATAGCAGCAAGATAGCGAGCCATTTGGCATTCATGGGAAAAACTCCAAAACTCCGTCTAGGCTCAATTTATATAGAGCTATTTGAGGGGCCGCGATCTCATTTCCTGCACGGCGTTCCGTCATTGGAGAGGAACGCTCACTTCTCCTTCTCCATCGCCTCTTTCGCCAGCCGTATGGCACAAAGCTCCGAGCACATGGTGCAGGTGTCCGTCTCCACGCCCCGGCGGTGCCTGATCTGCCGCGCTCTGGCCGGATTTATGGCTGCTTGGAATTGCTCTTCCCAGTCCAGCTCGGCGCGCGCTTGCGCCATTGCCAGGTCGCCCGCTCGCGCGCGCTCCCGCACGCCCGGCCTGGCAAGGCTCGTGGCAGCTCCTTCCCTGGGCTGGCCCGCCCGGGCGCGAGGAAGCGTGAAGCTGTACCCGAAAAATCGAGAAGCGAAAACGCGACATTCTGATAAAAGAGAATCTGCCGGGCGGCTTCAAGGGAATGGCACTGGAGAAGTGGCGGCGGGATGGGGGCGTCAGCCGGGTCGCCATCTGCGGCTACATGACGCAGATGTGCTGTGATACGACCGCGCCAGGCCTTTCATCTGGGATTTCAGGTGGATTTTCTCTCCGATGCGACAGGAACGCTGCCCGTGCAGAACAGCGCCGGGTCCATATCGGACCGCGATCTGCACCGGGCAGTGCTGGTGACCATGGCGATGCGGTTTGCCAGGGTGATGAGGACGGGGGAGTGGGTCGGCGAGATCGACTGAATAATGGCTAAAGTAGGTGGGGTGGGTAGTGAATCATTTATAGGTTGGAATTTGGATCAAACAAAGGCACATAGCATTATTGAATACTGATTCATCCAAGAATGGTCCCTCACGGGGCGTGTTTGCAGGATCGCACGCCGTAGACTCGTTCCAAAAACTCCAACCTATTTCTGAATCACGACCGTGGGGTGCGAGCGTTTCATATCTTTGGCGACGTCATGGAATGAAAGCGTTTTTTCGGCATTCCTGCGCAGTAAGTTTGGGTTGAGCGGTCCCAAGTCACATTAGCTCCGTTACCTACTGTCCTCATCTTTTCGCATGCTACTATCTGGGCAAGCGTTACAAATGGATTTTAATGATTATCTGGTTCTGCCGCAACATTTTTTATATTTCTTGCCACTACCACAAGGACACGGTTTGTTTCGGTCGCGGCCTTTCATTCTCACGGCGGATTTCATAGGTGGTTCTGGTAAACCTAAATCGGTAACTTTGAAAGATTCAGTTCTCCCCTGTGGTGACATCAAGCTAATACTATCCCCTTGCCTTTTAATCATCGAAAAATATGGACCTTTTGTTTCACTATCTCTTTTGACCTCAAATCCGTGCGCTTCGTACCAATCTTCGTCGAAGATTTTTGAGAATGAACCATCTAAAAATACCATGTCTCCTCTCCGAAGCTGCTCACTAAAATCTAGATTGCCATATCTAAGGTAATACCCCGCAAAATCTAATTCATCGTCGCTGTATACCGATCCGTGTAGCTTAGATCTTTGGTCCATATAATCAATCAGCTTATCTGGAGTGTCCAGGCGAGTAACTAGAAGTTCCAAATCGAATAGGCACACGGCGAATGGATAAGGGTCTTCTTGATCCTTATCCAACAAGAGCGAGAGTTGAGTAGCCAAACCCCTAAATGATTCTGCGGTTACCAATATCAAAAAGTACTTGTTGAAAGAATCCCTTTCTAATACGCATAAAGGATGGCCGTTCTTATTTACGAAAGATGCATTTTTTTGAGACGTAATGTATTTTAGCGTTCTTAATGCTTGCAGATAGGCTTCTTGTAGCGAGTCCCTAAAATCGGATTTTATTTTCTTTATATTTCCTTTGGTATATAATGGATCTCTAAACTTCCTAGCTTTTATCTCACAGATAATCAATGTTTGCTTATAGGCCACTAGGAGATCCGTTTCAAACTCCATGGCTCTATCATAACCATAATAAGCATTCTCAATAATAGTTTTGGATGGAAATATTTTACTCACCTTAACTTCGCGCATGTAGGGAATAAACCATACTTTAATGGACTTTTCCGGCTACAGATCAATGTTTAACCGAAAATTTTATATATCTTTATTCCCCATATGACGAACATGGAACCTTGGGCAAAAGAGTGGCTAGAGACTCAAAGAAGTA
>Ga0315280_10000349_pt1 | contig 85305 bp, 78 predicted proteins | sample YL17G06_40_MG_FD_203697 | JGI IMG/M metagenome (GOLD analysis project Ga0315280, IMG submission 203697) | Sediment microbial communities from Yellowstone Lake, YNP, Wyoming, USA - YL17G06_40 | ecosystem: Environmental > Aquatic > Freshwater > Lake > Sediment | place: USA: Wyoming | collected... | reverse complement strand
TACTCCAATACGGCTCTCCTCGCCGCCTCAGCGTTGATAGCGCGCAGGCATTTGTAGTCAATCACCGCTCCTTGGCAACACGTACGGGTACCAGTTCTCATACTTCTCCCACTTGATGCCGTCACGGCCTACTCCTAGAAGCTCCATGACTCTCCTGACGTACTCAGCATACCCGTACCCTTGAAACTGTATAGTATGTCTTGGACACCGCACAGAGCACGTTTGACTCGTAGAGCCGCTTCCCATATACTTTTCCCATTATCACGAGGAGGCAGCATGGCAATCGGCACCTATGTAGAGAGATACCGGACCTGGAGAATCGATGCCTTCACTTGGCGCGATGAGCTGAGTGTGACCAAGAAGGTCGCGCTGGCGCTGGGCATGGCCTGTGTCACCGGCCTGCTGGCCCAGGTCAGGATACCCCTTGGTTTCACCCCTGTACCCATCACCGGCCAGAACTTCGCCGTGCTGGCCAGTGGTGTCATGCTGGGTCCGTGGTTCGGGGCTTTGAGCATGGTCCTCTACATCGCTATCGGCGCCTGCGGCATGCCCTGGTTCCAGGATCACAAGGGCGGGATAGACTACCTTGTCCATTCCCCCACCCTCGGCTACCTGGTCGGCTTCCTTGTGGCGGCCTTTCTCATCGGCCGGCTGATTGAGAAGCATGTCGCCTTGCGAGGCTTCTGGGGACAGCTCTGGCTGATGTCCACCGGCATGATCATCATCCTCGCGCTCGGCGCGGCGTACCTGGCCCTGACGCTCCACACCACTTTCAACGAGACCATGGTCAAGGGAGTCCTGCCTTTCTTGATTGGTGACTTTCTGAAAGCCACTCTTGTCGCCGGTGCCGCCACCGCCATCTTACCTAAAGAGAAGCGACACAATTCGGATCGCGAAGACAGGCCGTAATGGACATCACCTGGCTGGGACATTCGTGCTTCCGCATCAAGGGCAAAGAGGTCAGTCTCGTTACCGACCCCTACGATGCCACTCTGAAATACCCGTGGCCCAAGCCATCGGCCAACATCGTGACCGTCAGCCACCCCCACCCCGGGCACAGCAATGCGGCCGGCGTAGAAGGCAGCCCCAAAGTGGTCAACCGCCCCGGTGAGTACGAGATCAAGAACGTCTTCATCATCGGATTTCCCACTTTCCACGACGCGACGCAGGGCGCCAACCGGGGGAGAAACATAACCTACCTGATGGAGGTGGAGGATCTGAGATTATGTCACCTTGGTGACATAGGACACACCCCATCTTCGAAGCAGATCGAGGAATTGAGCGGGATCGATATCCTCTTCGCACCGGTCGGTGGTGTCTCCACCATCGATGCCAAGACAGCCGCCGAAATCGTCAGGCTCCTCAACCCCAAGATCGTGATTCCGATGCACTACCAGACTGACGTCACCAATTGGCTGGAGCCTCTGGAGAAGTTCACCGCGGGAATGGGGCTGAGGGAAGTCGTTCCTCAGCCAAAGCTGACCGTCACCAAGTCGATTATCCCACCTGAAACCAGGGTAATCATCCTGGACTATCGCTCCAAGTAACCGGCTCGCCCCGGCAGGAGCACCCCGTCAACAGAGCCTTTATGTCAATGCATAGCGGAGCCTTCCTTTCACAAAAGGCTCCGCTAGAGTGTTCGCAAGACCAGCGAGTATCCTCGCTTACTTGATCTCGGCTGTGGCGCCCGCTGCCGTCAGCTTCGCCATGACGTTGTTGGCTTCTTCCTTGGACACGCCTTCCTTGACCGGCTTCGGAGCCGCCTCTACCAGTTCCTTGGCCTCTTTCAGGCCCAGCGTGGTAACCTCTCGGACAGCCTTGATCACGTTGATCTTATTGGCGCCGATTTCCTTCAGGATGACGGTGAAAGCCGTCTGCTCTTCCGCCGCTGCCGCAGGTGCACCTCCGGCCGCCGGACCCGCCGCCGGGGCCGCCACGGCTACTGCCGCCGCGCTGACGCCAAACTCCGTCTCCAGAGCCTTGACCAGCTCCGATAGCTCCAGAACCGTCATGCCCTTGATGGCAGCAATCATCTCCTCTTTCGTCATCAGTTCGAACCTCCTTCCAGTTGTTGCTTTCTAGCCTGCAAAACACGCGTCAACCCTGACAGGTTGGCATTAAGTACCGTTACCAGCATGTACAGCGGTGACTTCATCTGCCCCACCACCCTGGCTACCAGCACTTCCCTGGGTGGCATAGAAGCCAAGGCTGTCACCTCGTCGGCAGAGAGCACCCTGTTCTGCAACAATCCACCCCTGATGCTTAGAGGCGGCTTTGTCGTTCGGATGTACTCCGTGAGCACCTTGGCTGCCGCGACCTCATCAGCATAGCCAAACGCCACCGCCGAAGGCCCCTTCAGCAGCTTCTCCAGGTCCCCCTTGCCGGCGTTTTTCGCCGCAATGGCGGCTAGATTGTTCTTCACCACGCGATACTCGATGCCGGCCTCTTTCAACTTCCGGCGCAGCTTGTTCATGTCCGCCACCGTCATGCCACGGTAGTCGGTGACCACAGCCACCTTGGCGTCGGCAATCACCTTCTCCGCTTTCTTGACTGTCTCTTGCTTCTTCTCTTTCTTCATCCTTCTTCCCCTGTTGTCAGGCAGATCTAAGAGTCTCTCTCACTCAGCCCTCTTTCAACCCCCTGTCCCCCATTCTTGGGGGATGACGAAGGGTTTGGGGGACACCCCCAAGCCCTCGGCAAAGGGGCTTCGCCCCTCTGCACACCCCGTGGTCGAGATTGAGGTGCACCCAGACCCGCGTCCAGAAGCCTCCCGCATCTCCTTGACCCAAACCCCTAGTCTCGCCTGGCACGCCTCTCGTTCAACAACTGAGCCCCGAAGCATGCTGCCCCGGGGCTCCAATGAACCGACTATGATCTGGTCATTTCGCCTCGGCAGGCAGACTTACTGCTTTAAGCCCTGAGGGCACCTGCTGTCTTCAGCCACAATAGATTGTATCACAAACTAGGGCGACTGTCCCTCACTACTTGGATGGCGGCTCACCGACGATGGTGATACCACAGACAAAGTTGCCGGGATGGCCGCCCTGATTATGCGCCAGTCCCATCTTAACGTCCTTGAGCTGCCGCGACGGTTCATCTGCCTTGCCCTGGAACTGCTTGTAGAACTCGTACACCTCTCGGCCACCGCTGGCCCCAGCCGGGTGCCCGAAGGCCTTCAGCCCACCACTCACATTGATCGGAATCTCACCGGTCTGCTCCCAGGCACCGGAGTCGATGTCTTCCTTAGCATGGCCCTTCTCGCAGATGCCCATAGACTCGACGGCTATCATCTCCGCTATGGAGAAGCAGTCGTGCAACTCCGCCATGCTGAGTTCTTTCCGAGGGTTCTTGATGCCGGCCATGGCATAGGCCTGCTTGGCCGCGGCCTCAGTCTCTTCCCAAACAGTGTAGCCGTAGTTCGTTCTCTCTTTGCCCCAGCCGGGTCCGCAAGCAATGGCCGAAGCTTTGACGGTGATATAGTCGCCCTTGGGGCGGTAGCGCTTCGCATCCTCGGTGCGGCACATGATGGCGGCCGATGCCCCATCGCAGATTCCGCAGCAGTCGAAAAGGCCCAGAGGCCAGGCGATGATAGGCGCATTCAAAACTTGCTCAATGGTGATCCTGTTCCGCAGCATCGCCTTCGGATTGCGCGACCCGTTGTAGTGGGCCTTGACCGAGATCTTGGCGAGCAGTCTCTTGCCCTCTTCCGGGCTCAGTCCATACTTAGAGAAATACTTCGTCGCCGCCAGCGCATACCGGCCTACCGCTCCGCCCACTTCCGGAGCGGCTCCGTACACGGGATGCCACTTACCAGGCCAAGCCTGTCCGATGCCGCCGAATCCAGCATCCTTCATCTTCTCAACGCCCAGCGCCAGCACCAGGTCATATGTCTTGGAAGCCAAGCCAAGGGCTGCGCCTCTGATGGTCTCGGCACCGGTGCCACAGGCGTTCTCCACACGGGTAACTGGGATGTACTGCAACTGCAAGGCGCTAGAGAGAATGATCCCGGTCATGGCAGTGTCCGACACGGTATATCCCACCCAGGCCGCCTGCATATCCTTGGCCGTCACCCCAGCATCAGTGAAAGCCTCATCGGCCGCCTCGACTATGAGGTCGACCATATCCTTGTCCCAGAACTCCCCAAACGGGGTGCACCCCATGCCGACTATGGCTACTTTGTCCTTCAAGCTCTCCATCGTTACCTCTCCTTAGCACCTTACTGGGCGAACCCGCCAGAAGTAGTTGTACAGCCCGGACCCCTCCAGAGGAAGAGTCTCTGAGGGACCCATCTGTATCCTGAAAGTCATCTCTACCGACATCCCCACCGAGATTTTGGTAGTGTCACGGTCGGTCATCACGCTGTAGAACCGGCCACCCTCATCCAGGTCGACCACCGTGAATACCTTGGGCAGAACGATCTCCTGAGCGCGCTGGTCCATGCTGAAGGTGAACACCTTGCCGGTCTTGTCTGACAACCGGATCAGTTCGAAGTTGTCCTTGGCCTGACAGTAGATGCATATCCTTTGTCTCGGATACTGAATATTGCCGCACGATCGGCACTTCTGGCCGTACAGGGCGAAGAGCATCTTCCTCTCTCGCCATATCACCGGCAGCGACGAACGCCGTGCTCCGCGTCGCGCTGACTCCCACTCCATGAGCTCGCGAATCTCCACATATTTGCCGTAGTTCGGGAGCATCATCTTGGAGGCTACATGGCGCTTGATTCCTCTTCTGTCTCTTATTTTGTCAATCTGCTCCGTCACCTTGAACAGGAAGGCGTCTGCGCCGTCACCGTAGGTGGCGAAGAGGATTCGATCACCCGGCTTGGCCTCTTCCAGAGCCGCCACCAGAATCATGGGCGCCAGGGCCGTGCCCGTGTTGCCCACATTGTCCAGCATGGGAGACTGCACTTGGGTCTTCGGGTCCAACTTCATCACGCTGGCTATTGACGAATGGGTCCTAGCATCTGGTCCGTAGAAGGCCGCCTTGGTCACATCTTTCGGGCCAAGTCCCAGTTTCTTGAGCAGACCACCTACCGCCTGCGGGATCATCTTCATGTAGGCCTCATCTCTCACGAAGCGGTCTTCCCAGGCCAGCGCATAGGTGTCTTGTGGTTTCCTCCATATGTCAATGAATTCACTCGTCAGATGGTAGCTACCCTCCAGGACTGCCGCCACATCGCTGTCGCCCAACAGGAAAGCAGCTGCACCATCCCCAAACTGAACCTCAGACTCGGTGTTAGGAGCCGGTATGCGGCGCTCCGATGCTGCTACCAACACCTTCTTCGCCGAACCAGCCTTCACCGCGTCCGCTGCTGCCCTCATGGCTGATCCAGCGCCTCTCAGCGAATGCGACACATCAAGCGTCAAAATATCCTCACGAAGATCCGCCGCGGCCCGGATGATGCTGGCCGACTGCTTCTCTATGTAGGGCGGCGAATCGGTGGCAAAATACAGCCCGTCCACTTGACTGCGGTCCATGCCATGCAGACAGTCGATGACTGCCTCCACACCCATGGTGACGCTGTCTTCATCGGCGTTGGCAATGGCTCTCTCGCCTTTGGCGACGCCCTTGTTCCACATCGCCCCGATAGCCTCCCGACTCAGCCTGTAGATGGGAACGTAAGCACCATATGAGACTATGCCTACCATTGTCTTGTCCTCCCTAGTGAATCTAAAGCACTGACCACCGGGGCACGTGCCGCAGATATGCGCGTAAATCCCGGGGTTCGATTACTGGATACGTGGTGGGTTACTTGTGTAGAGACACTACCTGGCAATTGCGGGGATCTTCGATCCGATTCCATCATCCCCTTAAGCTGCCGCCCCGATAGCTCTCAGGTCCAGCGCAATCCCAGGCCCCATTGAGGTGGAAACTGTAGCGCTCTTGATGTACTGGCCCTTGGCTCCGCCTGGCTTGGCCTTCACGACGGCTTCGATGGCCGCTGCCAGGTTCTCTTCCAACTGCTTCGGCTCAAAGCTTGTCTTGCCCACAGCCATATGCACGTTGCCCGTACGATCCAGCCTGAACTCCGACCGCCCCTTTCGCGAGTCCTTGATCACCCGTGGCAAATCAGCTTGGCCCACTACCGTGCCCAGCTTAGGGTTAGGCATGAGGCCTTTCCGGCCCAGGATTTTACCCAGTTTACCGATCCGGCCCATCATCTCCGGCGTGGCAATGGTCACATCAAATTCCAGCCACCCCTCTTCAATCTTCTTAATCAGATCGTCAGCCCCAACAGTGTCCGCCCCAGCCTCCTCGGCGATCTTCACCGCTTCACCCTGCGCAAAAACCAGAACTCGAATCTTCTTGCCCAGTCCATACGGAAGCAGCGCGATGCCCCTTATCTGCTGATCGGCAGCACGCTGGTCCAGGTTCATGCGAAAATGCAGCTCAACCGTCTCATCAAACTTGGCATAGGAGGTCTTCTTGGCCAGTTCCACAGCTTCCGCCAGGGTATATGCTTTGGTCTGGTCTATTAGCTTTACAGCTTCCTGATACTTCTTACCACGCGTTGCCATACGCTACTCAACCTCAATTCCCATGCTGCGTGCCGTTCCTTCCACCATCTTCGTAGCTGCCTCCAGGTCGGTGGCGTTGAGATCCTTCATCTTGATCTTGGCTATCTCACGCAGCTTGTCACGCGACAGCTTCCCCACCGGTTTGGTTCTCGGTGCCCCACTTCCCGCCTCCACACCCAAGGCCTTTCTGAGGAGATCAGCCGCTGGGGGCGTTTTCAGCGTGAATGTGAAGCTTCGGTCCTCGTAGATGGTAATCTCGACGGGGACAATGCTACCCTCCTGGGAGGCTGTGCGCTCATTGTATTCCTTGCAGAAGGCCATGATATTGGCCCCATGTTGTCCCAATGCAGGACCTATTGGGGGAGCAGGTGTAGCCTTCCCCGCCGGTAGCGCGATCTTGACAATTGCCTTTACTTTCTTTGCCATCTCTATAGCTTCTCTATCTGTAGAAAATCAAGCTCCACGGGCGTCTCGCGCCCAAAGAATGAAACCAGCACCTTCACCTTCCCCTTCTCGGGATTGATCTCATCAATCACGCCAGCGAAATCAAGGAACGGCCCATCGACAATGCGGACGCTCTGCCCCTTGCTCAGGCCGACCTTCACTTGAGGTGCCCCGGCCTTGATCCGGTCCAGTATGGCATCCACTTCCTTCTGCTCCAGAGCGGCCGGGATGAGTTTGCCCTGCTCGTCTTGAGTGCTCACAAAACTGGTGACCCCCGGAGTATTCCTCACAATGCTCCAGTTGTGGTCGCTCATCCGCATCTGCACCAGAACGTAGCCGGGGAACAGCTTCTTCGATATGGTTCGCCGCTGGCCTTCCTTTATCTCGATCTCCTCGATATTCGGCACCAGCACCTCGAAGATATCCCCCTCCGCTCCCATGGACTTGATCCGCTGCCTCAGGTTCACCTCAACCTGATTCTCATGTCCGGTGTATGTATGCACCATGTACCATCTCTTGTCTTTCTCTTCCATGGTTTATCACTTCAAGAAGACGTCCTGGACCAGACGGCCAAAACCATAGTCCAGGAGAGCCAGTATCACGCCCACCACCGCACAGACAATCAGAACCATCACCGTCAATCTTATTGCTTCTTGCCTGGTCGGCCAGGTGACCTTGCGCAACTCTCCAACAATGTCTCCGATGAACCTAAAACTGGGTAGTCGACGCTTGGCAGTGCTGGCCTTCTTGGTCACCACTACTTGGTCTCCTTGTGCAGAGTCTGAGCTCTGCAGCGGGGACAGTACTTCTTCAACTCCAGCCGCTGGGAGTCGTTCTTTCTGTTCTTAGATGTGGTGTAGGTCCTTTCCTTGCACTCTGTGCATGCAAGATAGATTATGCCCCTTACATCTGATTTCTTCGCCACTTACCATCCCTACTCAATGATCTTGGTGAATACTCCGGAACCAACGGTCCTTCCACCTTCCCTGATGGCGAATCTCAAGCCCTGGTCGATTGCCACCGGGGTAATCAGCTTGACTTTCATCTTTACGTTGTCGCCAGGCATAGCCATTTCCACGCCTTCAGGCAGCTCGATGGAGCCAGTCACGTCCGTCGTCCTGATGTAGAACTGAGGCTTGTATCCATTGAAGAACGGGGTGTGACGTCCGCCCTCCTCCTTGCTCAGGATGTAGACTTCGGCTTCGGCATAGGTATGCGGCGTGATGGAACCGGGCGCAGCCAGCACCTGACCTCTCTGAATATCATCACGCTCGGCCCCGCGAAGCAGCACACCGACAGCATCCCCTGGCTCCGCATAATCAAGTATCTTGTGGAACATCTCCAGGCTGGTGGCTACAGTCTTCTTGGTCTCGCCCAAGCCCACTATCTCGATTTCGTCGCCGGGCTTGATCACTCCACGTTCCACGCGGCCAGTAGGCACTGTACCACGCCCCTTGATGCTGAATACGTCTTCAACTGCCATCAGGAATGGCTTGTCCTTCTCTCTCTTCGGCTCAGGAATGTAGGAGTCTACGGCGTCCATCAGGTTCCAAATACCGCCACACCATTTGCATTCCCTCTTGCCACAGCCACACTCGCCAGCCTTCAGGCCGCTCACCCTTATTATGGGTGTCTTGTCACCGGGGAACTGATACTTGGTCAGCAGTTCCCTGACCTCCAACTCCACCAGGTCCAGCAGCTCCGGGTCCTCCATCATGTCTATCTTGTTTAGAGCCACCAGGATGTACGGCACCTGCACCTGGCGCGCCAAAAGGATGTGCTCTCTGGTCTGCGGCATTGGGCCGTCGAAGGCGCTGACCACCAGTATGGCGCCATCCATCTGGGCGGCACCAGTGATCATGTTTTTGATGTAGTCCGCATGGCCGGGGCAGTCCACATGAGCATAGTGGCGTTTGTCGGTCTCATACTCGATGTGGGCGATCTGAATCGTCAAGCCCCTGGCCTTCTCTTCGGGGGCGTTGTCAATCGAATCGTACGCACGATACTGAGCCTTGCCTTGAGTAGCCAGCACCTTGGTGATGGCCGACGTCAACGTCGTCTTACCGTGGTCTACATGACCAATCGTGCCGACATTGACATGCGGCTTGGTTCGCTCGTACTTCTTCTTTGCCATTTAACGCCTCCTCTTACTCTGAGCCCACAACCCGGCTCGAACGGGTGACCTCGCCCTTACCAAGGGCGTGCTCTACCTACTGAGCTATGTGGGCATTCGTTCAATTTTAGCATACTTACACTGGAGGGGGCAGGATTCGAACCTGCGAAGCCGTTAGGCGACAGATTTACAGTCTGTTGGTATTAGCCGCTCACCCACCCCTCCGTAGCCCGAGAGGGGATTCGAACCCGCTAGCCTACCGATTACAAATCGGTTGCGCTACCGTTGCGCCACTCGGGCAACTGGGCAATTAGTATATGATAAAGCTCATTCCCAAGTCAACAACGCTGAACTCATTTTTGAGCGTCGGAAGCGTCAAATCCGACCGAGTCCTTTCAAGAGGCCAATCTGCTGGACACTCATACGATGAAGCCCAGTAGCCAATGTGATGACCCCCTGCAAAGTGCGCCGATTTCCGCCATTCGAGGTCATAGAGTACAATGTCTCCAAACCGATGGACGGAGTCCCAGTTGAGAACCATCCTTGAGTCCCTCGATACCCTCAGTGGGGTGTTCGCATCTCCCTTCGGGACCTTCAAGGAGATCAGAGACAGAAGACCGATCGCTCTGGCCCTGTCCACGGCAACCTCTGTGGCAATCGTTTCCGGTCTCGTACTTGTCCCGAACCCACCCGAGCTGGCCGAAGTAATCTTTGACCTCCCAAAGGGCACCTTGGGCCTTTGGGCCACGCTGCCTGTCTGGGTAGGGATCTTTCTGGCGATCCTCTCTGTGCAAGCAGCCTTCGTTCACCTGATGGCCGTGACCCTCAGGGCCAAAGGCAGTTACCTTGATATCCTTTGCGGGCTTTGCTTCGCTTACCTCCCGGGACTACTTGCGGCTCCTTTGGCTATGCTCCGAGCAGTGTTCAGCTCCGAGGGCGCCAACACATTCTATCAAGTCGCCTTCCCCCTGCTTTGCCTGTGGGTGTTCGTGTTGGCAATTATCGCCGTTCAACGTACCTACGGGATGACGCTGATCAAGGCTGTGGCTCTATGCACCATTGGGGTGGTCGTGCTAGTCGTCTTGCCTATCGTGATTGCAGTGATTGTTATGACACGAGTTATGTCATAAGCCTAGACAAATAGCACACACCCTCTGACCAGCAGGTGCTGCAGCCGCAATCGAAGGTTCCTTCCCTCTACACGCGACTGGCGCACGTCTAACCCGCCTAGTACAGACTACGCAGATGTCCTTCGATGTATCTCCTCACTTCTTCCTTCGGCTCATAGACTCCGAAATGGCCCTCACAGAGGATATCGGCATCCAGATCGGCAAGTCGTCGCAGGGATATCTTGGCCTGTTCCGTGTTCGACCCCTTGAGGAAGTATGGACCATGAACATCCTGGCCAAACAGTATTCTCGTCCCCGCGTCGAGGTAGACTGCTATGGACCCAGGCGTATGACCAGGGATATGAATAACCTTGAGATCGTGCCGGCCACAGCGCACCGTCTCTTCGGTGCCCCTGAGGATGACATCGACTTTGCAGGGCCGGTAGCTCACTCCGTAATACTCCGCTCCAGAGCCTATGTCGGTCTCGATTGCCTCTGTATCCAACTCGTGGGCGATCACTTGGATGCCAAACTCTTCACGAAACTGGCAGAGAGCGCCAATGTGGTCAATATGTGAATGGGTGGCAATGACCGCCTTCAGCTTCTCTGGCCTCAGCCCGAGACTTCTTATGTTATCCACAATGAGCTCATACCCTTCCCCAGCCCCCGCATCGATCAGAACCATCTCCTCACCACCGTCCACCACATAGACTGAGCAATCGTAAGGGTGAGAGACATCCGCTCCCCCAACAATGTAGACGTCTTGCGACACGCTTAGAGAGCCTGATCTGCTCATCGCCTTTCACCTCCGGGCAATTCTACCCGACTCATCACACCAACTGCTAGCATCCCAGGCCTTGCTCCCTCACCACAATTGACAAGTGCGAGTCTCAATGGATATTCTCTTGTCTAGCCGACACCTCAGATGGCTCCTCATCTCAGGTGTCGCCGGCACTGCTTATATGGTAGTATGATAGCGATATGGATTTCCTGATACCAGGCACCTATGGGGACCACTCATATCATGTTTCACCAGTGGTCTGCGCAGCCAGACGGCGACGTTCAGGAGAGTGATATGAAGCATAATCAAGTTGTCCAAATGAGCCATACCGGCGAGGCAATCTCGGCCTATCTCACCGAGATGCAAAGCACATTGAGCAACCTGCCGATAGACAGCATAGAACGCGTGGTGCACCTGCTCCGTGAAGCTCGCTCCCAGAAGAAACGTGTCTTTCTTTTCGGCAATGGTGGTAGTGCTGCCACCGCTTCACATCTTGCTTGCGACCTCGCTAAGGGAACCGGCACAAACGGAAAGCCACGACTGCGTGCGATAGCTTTGACCGATAACATGCCCCTCATCTCCGCCTGGGCCAACGACTCCTCGTACGACAATATTTTTGCGCAGCAACTGCAAGACCACGTTGAACCCGGAGACATCGTCATTGGCATCAGCGGGAGCGGCAAGTCCCCCAATGTGCTGAATGCCATCAAGGTGGCAAGGTCCGCCGGGGCAATCACCATCGGGTTCACCGGATTGGACGGAGGTGATTTGAAGAACCTTGTCGATTTGTGCATCGTGGTCCCCGACAACAGCATAGATCAAGTCGAAGATGTACACCTTATGCTCGGCCACATCATCACATTATGTCTCAGGACATGACCTGGATTGGACCGGTGTTGCACAGAGCCGTGTTTTTGGACAGGGATGGTACCATCGCCAAGGATGTCCACTACTGCCGCCGCCCGGAAGACTTCGATATCCTGCCTCGGGCACCATCAGCAATCCGATCGCTGAACCGACAGGGTTTCAAAGTAGTTGTTATCACCAATCAGTCAGGCATAGCCCGCGGCTACTTCACAGAAGAGACACTATCCATGATTCATCACAAGATGTTAGCCGAGCTAGGAGCTGCTGGTGCCTCGATTGACGCGATATATGTCTGTGCGCATCATCCTGACGAGGGATGTGAATGTCGCAAACCGAAACCGGCACTACTCTTCAGGGCGGCAAGAGAGATCGGTATTGCACTGGATCGGTCTTACATGGTCGGCGATGATGCCAAGGACGTACAAGCAGGTAGAGCCGCTGGGTGCCGGACAGTCTGGTTGACAGTCGACCCTGCACAGCAGGGTCACGGCTCAAGTCCTCTCAGCCACCATATTGCTGCCGACCTCTTTGAAGCGGTAGAATGGCTTCTGAAAGATGCGTGAAGCGAGTCCGCTCATCGAATACCATCGACAATCCGAACCGGACGGTATGACTGTCAGAAGTAGAGCACCACTGAGAATCAGTTTCGGTGGTGGTGGCACGGATGTGCCCCCGTACCCCGAAGAGCAGGGGGGTGCAGTTCTGAGTACCACCATTGGCAAGTATGCCTACTGCACTCTTATTGGACGGAAGGACGACTCCATAAACGTCAGGTCGCTAGACTACGATATCGTGGCGAGCTACAACGTCAACGGAGAACTGAAACCCGACGGCAAGCTGGACTTGGTAAAAGCCGCTATCCGGGCGATGAACGTTAAGAGCGGGTTCGATCTTTTTCTGCACACTGATGCCCCACCGGGATCGGGACTGGGAACATCCAGTGCTCTCGTAGTGGCCATTGTGGGTGCCTTCAAGCAGTTTCTTAAGCTGCCGCTCACTTCCTATGACATCGCCGAACTCGCCTACCACATTGAACGGAATGAGGCCGGCATCAAGGGCGGAAGGCAGGATCAATACGCCGCCACTTTCGGGGGCTTCAACTTCATCGAGTTCCTTGGCAAGACAACCATAGTGAATCCACTCCGCATAAACTGGGATACTATAAACGAACTCGAGTACAGGCTTATGCTATGCTACACCGGAGGAACAAGACTATCTGCCGGCATTCTTGATGATCAAGTCGCGTCCTACGTCGAGAAGAGGCAAGATGTAGTACAGGCATTGCAGGAAACGAAGGGGCTTGCCTTCAGCATGAAGAACGCTCTCCTCTTGGGCAAGCTGAATGAGTTTGGTTCTCTCATGCATCAAGCCTGGGACTGTAAGAAGAGGCTTTCAAAGAGGATAACTGACCCACAGATCGATGACCTCTACGACTTGGCCAGGCAGAATGGAGCCATTGGCGGCAAGCTGCTTGGGGCGGGGGGTGGTGGCTACCTTCTTTTTCTGTGCGAGTTTGACAAGTGGCACATCGTGGCTGAGAAACTGGAGAGGGCTGGGGGAAAGATCGTCGGGTTCACCTTCGATCTGCGTGGAATGCAGAGCTGGAAAGTCAGCGAGGCTTAGAAACCTTGAGAAACAAGAAGGCTGTCGTTACAGAGCAGATACGGGAAAGCGCATCACTGTGCTCAGCTTTGGCTGAACAGGCCGACGCAATCGTTCAGATTGCAGAACAGATGACCAAGGCTTTTCGACGGGGCAACAAGGTGCTGCTTTTCGGCAACGGTGGTAGTGCCGCCGATGCCGAGCATATTGCCTGTGAACTGTCCGGCAAGTTTACCCTATACCGGGACCCTTTGCCCGCCATTGCCCTAACCACCAACACTTCTTCCCTGACCGCCATTGCCAACGACTTTGGTTACGAGGAGGTCTTTGCCAGGCAACTGAGAGGCCTTGTTACCAAAGGAGACGTAGTGATCGGCTTAAGCACCAGCGGGGAATCACCCAACGTAGTTAGGGCGATCGAAGAAGCCAGGCAACGAGGAGCTGTCACCGTAGCCTTCACTGGTGCGAGAGGCAGTCTCAGGGAGATTCCTCAATATGTGCTCTCCATCTCTTCCAGCAACACTCCCCGAATACAAGAGGCCCACATGGTTGCCGGTCATATCATCTGCTGCCTGGTGGAGACCTCGCTATTCGAAGCAACACAATCTCCGAAATCGAAGAGTGCGCAATCTCGATGAGCCCCGTCTTCCATCTAAGTGTCATGCCGCTCACACTGTGCAGGTGTTCCACCCCATCCAACCACTGGAGTAGTGCGCCATGAATGTCCTCGTCACCGGTGGAGCGGGCTACGTCGGCAGTGTGGTTGCTGAGGAACTGCTAAGGGCAGGACACCACGTTATCATCCTGGACAACCTCCAGCAAGGCCACAAGCAGGCCATTCCTGACAGTACAGAATTCGTTCTGGCGGATGTCTGCGATCCTGGTGCTCTTGACACGCTCTTCCAGCGCCTTAGCGTGGATGCAGTCATGCATATGGCGGCAGAGACGGTAGTGGAATACTCCACAACAGATCCCAGAAGGTTTTTCGTCACCAACGTCGTTGGCGGAGTCAATCTCCTCAACGCCATGCTCAAACATGACGTGCACAGGATCGTCTTCTCGTCCTCAGCAGCAGTGTATGGCGAACCTGTGCAAAGCCCCATAGATGAGTTGCATTCCAAAGAGCCAATCAATGCCTACGGCCTGTCCAAGCTCCAATTTGAGCAGATTATGGGATGGTATGGCAAAGCCTACGGACTCAAGCACATCTCTTTCAGGTACTTCAATGCTGCCGGTGCGACAGAGCGTCTGGGAGAGGACCACGAACCTGAAACGCACCTTATCCCCAACGTTCTGAGGGCCGCCCTCAACGGCACGCCGGTCTCAGTGTTCGGTACCGACTACCCGACGGAAGATGGAAGCTGCGTGCGGGACTACGTCCACGTTGCGGATATCGCCCGAGCCCACGTACTGGCGCTGGACAAGATTGACACATTGAGGTCTGCTGCCTACAACCTGGGAAACGGAGATGGCTATTCAGTGCTCGAAGTAGTCAATGCGGCAGGTAAAGTCACCGGCGCGGACATTCCAGCAAAGGTCTGCCCCAGGCGCAGTGGCGATCCAGCGGTTCTGGTAGCCAGTTCAGACCGTGCCAAGTCAGAACTTGGCTGGAAGCCGCTATTCCCCGAACTGGAACAGATCCTTGACAGCGCATGGACATGGGCCACACGACATCCACGAGGATATGCACGGACTGAAAGATAGTAGGAATTCGCTGGCAACATACCAAACGACGGAACATGTACCAAACTAGCAGAGCGCTTTCAGACAATGTCTTCTTGAAGAAGGTTGTTAACTAGAGAAGTCTCAATCAGGAGAGATTCAAGTGTGGGAACAAAAGGATGCATTCCATTCAAAAGGGGAAGATGTGAACTGGTGGTGGGGAAGGGCACGGATGGAAATAGTACATGAGTGTATGAAAGGGATTATGCCCCATCATATGAACATACTGGAGATCGGCGCTGGTTTCGGTGGCATGACAAGTATGTTATCCAGTTTTGGATCGGTCAAAGCAATTGAACCGTATTCAGATGCTGTATCATATCTGCAGAATAGTCTCAAAGTGGACACCTATCATGGAACATTGGAGTCCTTTGCGGAGACAGAAAGATTTGACCTGGTGACGTGCTTCGACGCGCTTGAACATATTGCGGACGACGGGAAAGCGTTATCCAAAATGGAAGCGCTGATAAATGACAAGGGGTTCCTCATATTGACTGTACCAGCATACATGTTTCTTTGGAATAGACACGATGAGATAAACCATCACTATAGGAGATATGGTAGAAAAGAACTGATCAGGAGACTCCCACGTAGTCTTGTCATAAGAAAGGCATCATATTTCAACACCCTCCTGTTCCCGATGGCAGTGCTTGACAAGTTGTTGTTTGCCAAGAACAAGCGGTCCTATTCACTCCATCCAAACAAATCAGTCAATGCCATACTCTATAGGATTTTTTCCATGGAAAGATCAATCTTGCGGTTTACTGATCTCCCGTTCGGTGTAAGCATCCTATTGATAGCCCAGAAGAGAGAGACGCTTTAGCAGAATATGAATCGACGTGGGCAATACTAGATGATTACTGCCAAGATTCAAAACATCTATGCCAATTGAACTGAGCTCTCGACAACGACCTGTCAATCAACACAGAAGGTGAGATAGTTACTGGCCAAATGGCACCACGAGTTGACACAAAGGACCTGGACCATATCCTCGATCACACTTCTCATCTCTGGGAAGAAGTCCGAGGCCAGAGGATCTTCATAACGGGTGGTACCGGCTACTTCGGCTGCTGGCTCTTGGAGAGCTTCACTTCGGCCACCGACCAGCTTCACCTTGGTGCCAAAGCAACGGTGCTCAGCCGCAATCCTCAAGCCTTCGCCGCCAAGGTACCCCATCTGGCGAATCATCCATCCGTTCACCTGATTCAGGGCGATGTGAGGACATTCGAATTCCCTTCCGGTGAGTTCCCTTTCGTGATCCACGCGGCTACGGAGGCGAGTGCAAAACTCAACCAGGAGAATCCACTACTGATGTTCGAGACGATTGTAGAGGGAACTCGCCGGACTCTGGAGTTCGCTCGCACTCACGGGACGTGCAAGTTTCTTCTGACAAGCTCCGGGGCGGTCTACGGAAAGCAGCCACCCGGTATGACTCACATCCCGGAGGACTACCTGGGTGCCCCCGATCCCATGGACCCGAGTGCTGCATATGGGGAGGGGAAGTGGGCAGCCGAGGTGCTCTGCCGTCTCTACACACACCATTTCGGGATCGAAACCAAGATTGTCCGGTGCTTTGCCCAGGTCGGTCCGCACCTGCCTATGGACATCCACTTCGCGATGGGGAACTTCATTCGTGATGCGGTCCGCGGTGGCCCTATCCATGTGAACGGAGACGGCACTCCACATCGTTCCTACCTGTATGCATCGGACCTTGCTATTTGGCTTTGGACCATCCTGTTTGAGGGGCAACCATGCCATCCTTACAACCTCGGCTCAGACAGAAGCATCAGCATTGCGGATCTGGCATCCTTGGTGCGCCAGTTGGTAGCTCCGGCTAGCGAAGTGATCATCGCACAGCGTGCCGATCCCTCGCAACCGCCGTCACGCTATGTCCCATCAATAGAGCGCGCCCGCAAGGAACTGGCGTTGGAAGCCTGGGTTCCACTGGAAGAGGCTATACAGAAGACCGTACGCTGGCTGACAATCGAGTAGTATAGTGGCAAACGTCTTTGAACACACGGCCATCTTGATCTATCTCTACCTGCTTCTGGCCTACCTAGGCATTGGCATCTTTGCCTTGATCACACCAGCTTCCTTCAAGAAGCCGTATTTGTATGCACTTGTTTCCCCCGGATTTGGCTTCTGCCTGCTGGCAATCGTTGGCTCATGGGTCATAGCAGCAAACGTAACAGTAACATGGGCGATGATAGTAAGCCTGCTCATTGCGACGGGATTGAACCTGGTCATCCTGTTGCGAGCAAGCATCAGACGGAAAGTGTCTATTGCGCACTTCAGGCCTGCCAAGAATGAGGTTTTCAAAACCCTCCTGAATGCTGTTTTATTGCTGGGTGTCTTGATCGTCATCATCCTTCCCGGAATAAGGCAAGGGACTTTCACAACTCCTCTGAGAATGGGCCCTGATGCAATAGGATATGCAGGGGCAGCACAGGCGCTGGCTGATGGCAAGACTCTCTCAACTATAGCCGAAGACCTGAAGGCAGAGACGGGTGAAGAAGATTTGGCTAAGGCCAAAGAAGCCAACTTCCGGCTGTTGCGATTCGACTTACATTGCAGCAGCGAGTTTCTGCTAAAAGCCCTGAGGTGGGGCTACCCTACAATCCTGGCAAACATGACGTGGGTAACCGGCCTGGACAGCGTCTACAGGCTAGACTTTGTTCTACTCATCTTTTCGTGGGCCATGTTGTTGGGACTAGCCTATTATGCCTGCAGATCTATTATTCAAGCACCCTGGTATATCTGTTCGCTGCTTGCGGCTGCACTGGCATTGAACTGTAACCTGCTGAACGCCTACTATGAGGGATCGTATGCACAGGTCATGGCTACGCCCATTCTATTCATGCTGCTATTGCATCTCTACGATCTGCGCCAGAACAGTCCTTTTGAAAATGGAAGCGGCCGGGTAAAACAGGTTGTTCTTGTGGGATTTCTATGTGCCGGGCTTCTCTCTATATGGAATGAGGCATTTATCCTCTTAGGGATTGTCTGTTTCATAGTCTTGGTTCTGGACCTATTGCTGTTGCGCAGAACGCAGAAGATTTGGATGACAGTATTCGGAGCTGGGGCCTTGCTTGCATTCTGTCTGGCAGCGCCCCTCACTCTGAATTTGATTCTGATGGTGAAGAGCAACTTGTTCACTCACCTGCAAAGCATAAGCGTAGGCGGTTGGTGGCAGCCCCAATGGGCAACGCCGCCGGAGATCATGGGCTGGTTGAACATATATGCGCACGGCAGTCAAGCATCCATACTCCCACGCAACGCTCTGGAAGTTGTGTCTGTATTCGTGGGAAGCCTTCTGATCCTAGCAGCCGCAGAGTACTACATCCTCTCAAATAGGAAGCTGGACCGAGCGTTCTGGCTGGCTCCGGTCATTTTCGTCTTGTTGATCTATGCGAAGTGCATGTTTAAGGATCGATTCAACAACTATCAGTACTACAAAGCATACACGGCCTTTTTGCCGGTCATTTTCATATTCACATATGCGGCCTTCTTCTACCTGATGAGGATGGTCAATTCACGCTTGAAGTACGTTCTGTACGGGGGCATCGTGCTAATCATATTCGTGACTGTTTTTGGCGGGCTGTCCTATATACAGAAGTACCGCCGCGACAGCCTCTACTTTACTGAACAAATGTCCGATCTTCAGAAGCACAGCGAGATACTGAACAATTATGTTCTGATGACACCATTCGAAGGTCATGACTTACCGTGCATGCTAATGGCCAGCACAGTCAAAATGAATTGGTACAACTTCTGGTATGAGCAAGCCTATAAGGGAAAACTGATAAAGGAACCGTATCTTGAAATGCGCGTGGCTATTATCCTCTTTGAGGATGACCCAAAACAGAGCTTCGTCAATGGCGATGATGTCATTTATTCGGGCAAGGAATTCCAGATCGTGAAAACGCCCTACAGGCTCAAAGACAGGCTGGATGAGAATGGCAATGTGGTCATAGACAACTATTTCGATTTCACATAGGGTTTGCCATGATTCCATTGAGACTCACTGGTTTGACATATGTCTAACAGGAGAACTGTTTTGACGGTGCCTTTTTCAAAGAACCTGAAACAATCAAGAAACCTCGCTATTGGACTCGTCATCTCTCTGGTAGTAATTGCCGTATATAACGGTCTTTTCTTTAACCGATATTTACCCATCACGGAAGGTTGGTTCAGCGTTTATGCCCACTACATACTCAATGGCGCGATACCTTACCGTGACTTCCATTTCTTCTTGCCTCCCCTCTATCCGAGCATAATCGCCGCATTCACATATATCTTCGGAGCCGGTTTTCTCGCTCTGAGGGTACTCGGCATAGCTGTTACATTATCCATAACAGCCATGCTGTTCCTGCTTTTTTCAAGGTTATTCCCGGCCTATGTTGCCTGCATCGTCACGATAGTTTCGGTAATCTACTGGCAGTCAAACGTCGCCTTTATTGGATATAACTTCATTAGTTTTCTTCATCTATTTGCATTATTGGGCACATTCTTCATCTGCAAATACTATGATTACGACGATCACTCCTTAAAATCAGGCAAAGGCCGGATGGCATCGGCCTTCCTTCTTTGCGCAGGTTTGTTTGCTGCATTGGCATTCCTGACGAAGCAGAGCGATGGATTCTTCGTGATGATATTCTCTTTTCTGGCAGTAGCGATTAGCGCCTACGCTAAGGAGGGCCTCCGCAAGGCGCTCAGGAGCGTGACCATCTATTCTGTTGGCGTCCTGATACCCATGTTGGGCCTCTTGATATGGCTTGTTTCAAATGGCATATTGCTATCCTTCTGGAATCAGGTCTTTGTTGGGGCATCCTCAACTAAGGGAGGACTCGTGGCGATACTATTCGCATGGATCCCCCGACTTTACACCCCGGCAACCATTGGCAAACTAACATTTGTGATACTAACAATCATTGCCTTGAGGATATATTGCTTTCCTCAAGGTTTCGCGCTGGGCAGGTTAGGGGACAAAAAACACGGGACGCATTCCCCCCCCACGTCTAGGATACTGGCTGTATTCCCGGTCATTCTTCTCCTATTCATGCTCTGCATCCTGCTCCCCTTCTGGAATATCGGTCTTTCCCATGAACTCTTGGGGAACCATTTTCTGAATTATGTCTATTCTGACTGTGTTGTACTGCTGATAACCGGGTTCACCGGATCTTTGCTTCTATTCTGTGTCTTTCTTTTCAAGGTTATCAGAGAGAAGAATGCCTCGTATTTTGATATCTTCATAATTTCGACAATATCGCTCGGTCTTTTGTGGTCCACTAGCACTTCTGCGGGCATAGGCGAGATGGGGATGATTCTAGCCCTTGGCTTGCTGTTGGGCTGTTTTTCCGTCATCCCCTCGTATTTCAACTTGAGCAAGATCGCGTTCCTTGTATTCTGCACGTTCTTGGTACTTCTTTGCGCATCACAGAAATACATTCATCCTTACAACTGGTGGGACCTAGATCAGCCTGATGTCCGGACGACATCCACCCCATTGAACTCAAAGTACCTTGACGGCTTTGTCGTTTCAGAGCAAACGGCCCGCATCTATTCAGAAGTGACTTCAATTGTTGAGGAAAACACCGAGCCGGGAGATCCCATCTACACATTCCCCCATATCCCCATCTTTTACCTGCTCACAGACCGCTATCCAAACACCTTTGCTATCGTGAGCTGGTTTGATGTACTACCTGATAATCTGGCCGTGGATGATGCTAGGCGTATACGCGAATCGCCGCCAAAGGTTATTATCTATCTGGATGTCCCTGAACATGTATGGCAGGCCCACGAGGAGATGTTTCGTAATGGGGAGATGAGTGGTCAGAGAATGATCAAAGAAGCTATCCTGTCCCTTACCTCCAGCGGCAACTACCAACTCGAGGCAACGTACGAGGTTCCAGATGGCTACACCTTGAGTGTATGGAGAATGCTTGACGGATAGATCATGTTGCCGGCAGCAGAGACTTCAAGGGCCAAGGCGATGGTGAGAAGTCCGATTGATATCATCTCTAGCTTTCGTTGTGGTAGCGTGAGAACATGCGGCCTTGGGACCGAAGTCGGACTTTTTGGCCGCAGGTTTCGTCAGTCACTATGAAGAGGAAATGGGCCCTGGTGTTGGGACAATCTAGACTTGCCGAAGCCCTGCGTTCACGGCTGGCTCAGGCATCAGACGGGTTGCGGCTTCTCCGTTCAAGTGGAAAGCCAATGCTCAAGGAGGAGAAGATCAGTCTCCTCGTTCTGATTATCGTAGTCGGGTTTTCCATCGCAGTGGCTTATCACTATGTAATGGGTTACTACCTTGGTAGGCCATGGCCTGCAAATACATTCCTGCACCAACCGGGTGGATACTTTTTCGATTTCAAGCTAATTGTGCGTCAATCTGCTGCCTTGGATCCCTTCCGTGAAGACATAGGCGGCTTCGCAGGAGCACCGTTTGGACAATTCATTGGTTATCTGTTTTCGATTATACGGCCTGCGTTTCTGCGACTCTTCATATTCTTCGGCTCCTTCTTTGCTGTATTCTTTCTGATGGCTAGGCACTATCTCTATGGTTTGAAGTCAAAACTGACTTCCTACCAACTGCTGGCTATCTTTGCTATCGTGTTCCTGACATACCCGGTTCTTTTTGCTGTGGACCGAGCGAATTTCGACCTGCTTGTTGTCCCATGCCTTTTCCTGTTCGCCTTTACCTATGAACGGCAGAAATATAAGGCCAGCACGGTTTTCCTGGCACTGGCGATCACACTCAAGCCATTTGCAGCTATCTTTATTATAGTTTATGTCCTTGACAAAAAATTCAAGGATGGTCTATTGGTGATTTTTAACGCGGTATTTTTGACCGTATTGAGCCTCTCTCTATTTAAAGATGGCTTATTTGTGGAAACACAAAAATACCTTCACGCACTATTTAATAATGTTGACTATTTGTCAGCCGGTAATCTACAAGCCTTCACGTCGGATTTATATGCTTTATTAACAGTCGGAATGAAGTTCGTTGGAGATAAGTTCGGGACAACAATGTATTTACCAGCACACCCGGTGGCTCGAATTGTTTATGCGGCAATCACAGCTATTGTACTCATTTACTTCGTAATTTACCTCTGGGAAAAACCTAAACCTTTATGGAAAGTCCTCGCAGTGTTGACAATATTGATCATTTTGCTCCCATTCAATTCATTCGATTATCGTCTCACTTATCTTTTTGTTCCCATGCTAATGTATATGGCTACCAACGAAAAAACGCGAAATGATCTGCTCATTGTGATTTTGTGGGGCTTACTATTAGTACCCAAAAACTACTACGCCATAAGTGGTGAGCAAAACATCGGTGTGGTCATCAACCCGCTGATTTTAATAGGTTTGCTTATCTGTATCATTCCGGGTGCATTCTCCATCAGTGGCATAAACTCCACATTACGTTTTATTTATAGAAAATCAATATCAATATTTCCTATATGCAACATGAAAGTTCTATGAATATCGCAAAGGAGCAAAGACCTAATCCACTTGCAGAGCCGGGATGTCAGTCTGATGATGATCATTTCCGGAGCGACTTTTTAATAGCGTTTGTAGTTATCCTGATTAGTGCCATTATACTCGTAGTAGTAAACCTTATTATCAGTCATTTTATGAAGAATGAAGTGGACCAAAATATCCTGGAAAAAGTCGTCCTTCCGCCAAGCGAATTCCATCCTGAACAGGTTGAAAGGACACAATACCTAGTAAGCCTGATAGGGTTCCCGATTTTGTGCTTTATAGGCTGGCTATTGTCAAACAAAATTAGTTCGCGCAGCCAACGAGTGAGACCCGTTCTGTATACAGTAGTAGCTTCTTCTGTGACCATTGGAGTTGGTCTCTGGTTATACTTTGCATTGGAAAGGGTCGACTTCTTTTACATAGAAGGATTCTCGTTCCTGACCGTGGTTTTTTGTCTATTTCTTCTCTTAATAATCTATATAGAACAGAGGTACTCTCCCAAGTGGTTAGCTCTCTTGCTAGATATTGGTGCGATTGGGCTGTGCCTATTCCTTTCGCTGGTAATCGTATTCTATTGCATTAGTACAGAGAACGATCCACAAAGCTATTCGTGGCATCTCAATGCATATGGGTATTCTATTGTGCAAGTCTTTGGAGGAAAGACATTACTCATTGATCTAACCAACCAGTATGGTTTCTATCCCTATTTTCTGGAGCCCGTATTTAGAATAGTCGGATTGCATATAATCCAGCTTACGACTGTACTGGGACTTCTTCTTGCGGGGGTCTTCGCTATTCTATTCTTCCTGATCAAACAACTGGTTAGAAGCCGTGCAATAGCACTATGTGCTTTCTTGGCTATCCCTGGAGCCTGGCTTTGGGCCCAAAGTCACACTGGATATGGGCCTGTCTTTCAGCACTGGCCGCATCGCGTCTTATTCCCTGGACTCCTGCTCTTAATCGTGTGGTTCTATCAAAAAGCAATGGGGAAGTCTAAGACTTTGTTGTATTGTTTAGCTTTTATTGTATGTGGAATGGCAGCACTCTGGAACTTGAATACAGGTATCGTTGTTTTTGGGTCATGGATCCTGTTCTTATTCTGGGAAACGCTGGGACAGTCGAGGTCTCTTCATTTCAAGAAAACGGCTACAGCGATCATGCGACACTCATTGATAGCGTTGACTGTCGCTATTCTTTCGATTGGATGTCTCTATATATATACTTATCTTCGAAGTGGGGGGTTTCCAGATATATTAGCCGCGATAAGATATGAAGGGATCTTTTATGGTTCCGGTTTTGGTATGATTCCAATGCCATTGCTCCATCCGTGGAATCTGATTGTTCTAACGTATTCTGTCGGTATCTGCATATCATTCAGCTGGCTAGCAAAGAAGATGGTTGGTGTCAACCTGGCAGGCGATCAACCGCAAACGAGCCGGGTTAACATGATATTCATAATATCAATTATGGGGGCGGGGCTTTTCAGTTATTATCAGGGAAGAAGTGCTGACGCGAGTTTATTGGACTCATTTTGGTCGGCGTTCTTCCTAATGGCCCTATTCGCCGACGGTCTTTTAGAACATTTAAGCACTAATTTCAATAGATCGTCTCCAATAACGTGCAGAGCGTCCAACATTGCTACTGGCTTTCTGTTTCTGCTATTGTCACTTATGTTGGTTTGTTATGCAGGTGGCGTTGCTGAACTCTCCCCGAAATTTGCTGACAGGATCAAAACCGAAATCCAGGCGGTAGATCAATGGCACAAAGGTGGTTCCTCCAGCTACACACAGAATATCAGTTTTATAAGAGAGTATTTCTCACCGGAAGATCAGGTGCTTATCCTTGGCTGGAATCAAGCCACATATTACATGGAATCAGGAACAACCAATCCATTGGACATTCCCGGTTTTCTGGAACTTGTATATAAGAGTGACTATCAAAGGCTATCCGATTACCTAACAAATGGAATGGTAGTAAATGAAGAAGGACGTCTTGTTCCAGTCAGGGTAATCATGATAGATGGATTTGAAAGTCTCTATCCGGATCTATTTGAGCTGGTTAATAGTAATTATCATCAAATTGACCGTGTTAATGATCTAACTCTCTTAGAAAGAAATCCAATTACACAATAATTGAAGTCAGGACTATTAGATATTGCTGATGATCATGAGAGAGACTCCGTATCAATACCCGTACATGAGGAGAAAATAAGAAAGATGAGACTTGCCGATTATGTAGTTCATACACTCGCAGATAAGGCTGTTGAGCATGTATTCATGATCACCGGCGGTGGCGCAATGTTCCTCAATGATGCTTTCGGCCTTGAGAAGCGCATCCAATATGTGTGCAACCTGCACGAACAGGCCTGTGCCATGGCGGCTGAAGGGTATGCCCGCACTTCGGGGAAGATGGCTGTCGTGTGCGTCACCTCTGGCCCTGGAGGAACGAATACTCTTAGCGGCGTGCTGGGGCAGTGGATGGATTCGATACCGGTGCTGTATCTCTCCGGCCAAGTACGTTTTGAGACAACGATTGCCAGCACCGACCTTCCGCTCCGCCAGTTGGGCGACCAGGAGGCCAATATCATTGACATCGTCCGGCCTATCACAAAATATGCCGTCATGGTCACCAACCCGCAACTCATACGCTATCACCTGGAGAAGGCCATGCACCTGGCAGTCTCCGGCAGGCCGGGGCCTGTCTGGCTGGACATACCTCTTAACGTTCAGTCAAGCTTGATCGAAGAGTCAGACCTGAAATCATACGATCCTGAAGAAGACGCTGATGCAGCCGCTCCGCCCTTGGTCGAACAGCAGATCACTGAATTACTGGAACGACTGTCTATGTCCGAACGCCCGGTTATCCTTGCCGGCGCGGGTATAAGGCTGGCGGGCGCAGCCGATGCCTTCTATCACTTGGCAGAGAAGCTGGGCATCCCTGTACAGGTAGCCTGGGATGCGATTGACCTTTTCCCTTCCGCCCATCCCTTATATGCTGGGAGGCCAAGCACTCTGGGACAGCGTGGCGCCAATTTCATCTTCCAAAACGCCGACTTGCTCCTCAGCTTGGGCTGCCGTTTGAATGTCCGGCAAATTGGCTATACCTTTCCGGCAGTGGCTAGGGCGGCCTATAAGATATCGGTGGATATTGACCCCGCCGAATTGAGAAAACCAACCATGAAGATTGACTTGCCAATCAATGCTGATGTCGGTGAATTCATTGGGGTACTGGACAGGCGACTCAAGTCAGAAGAACTACCCAAGAAGACAGCTTGGTTAACATGGTGCAAGGAACGGATTCAGCGTTACCCGGTGGTATTGCCCGAATACTACCAGCGCCGAACGCCGGTGAACCCTTATGTGTTTTGTGATATACTTTCAAAACGCCTTGATGCTCAAGATGTGATGGTAAGCTCGAATGGCGCATCTTGCGTTATTCCCATCCAGGCAATGCAGATCAAGCGCAGGCAACGTCATATCGTCAATTCAGGTTCTGCGGCCATGGGATACGGGCTTCCGGCAGCAATAGGGGCATGTTTCGCCAATGGTCGAAAGAGGGTCATCTGCTTTGAAGGCGACGGAAGCATCCAGATGAATATCCAGGAGCTCGAGACGATCGCTTACCACAGCTTGCCTGTCAAGATATTCCTTTTCAACAACGGCGGCTATCTTTCCGTTCGCACTACGCAAAGCAATTTCTTCCCCGGCAACCTGGTGGGTGAAAGCGAGAAGACCGGCGTGGGATTCCCTGATTTTGTCCGGGTGGCCAAAGCGTACGGCATCCATGCGTGCCGCATCCGGGATCACAAGAGCATGGGGGAGGAAATGGGCAAGGTGCTTGAAGCGGACGGCCCATTTTTTTGTGATGTGCGCATGGACCCCACCCAGCTGTTCATGCCACGCATCGCCTCGAAACGACTGCCCGACGGGCGTCTGGTATCGAGCCCGCTCGAGGATATGTACCCCTTCCTTTCTGAAGATGAGTTCCTATCCAATATGATTATCCCGCGCTGGGAGTCGGAATGATGTATGATCTCGCGATACTAAGGAGGCACGATCATGAACTCACTTGAACACAAGATGGTGGACGTTCTCAAAGACCTGCGTGACAATCATGCTGTAATTGGGGTCAAGGCAGAGTTCGAAGCGGAAGGCACGCGCCTGGAAGAAGCGCTTCGCTTGAAGGAAGTGGTCATGAAAGCTGGGCTCGGGCTGACCATAAAGATCGGCGGATGCGAGGCAATTCGAGACATGTATGAGTGCCGCTCAATCGGAATTGAGCGGCTGGTGGCCCCGATGATCGAGACGGCCTTCGCACTTAAGAAATTCCTTTCAGCCACGCAGTTGGTGTTCCCAGAAGATGAACGCAAGGATGTCAGGTTTGCTGTCAATATTGAGACGTTCACAGGCTGTCAAAACTTCGATGCCATGTTACATTTGCCTGAAGCAGATACCCTGAACGGCATCGTCATGGGCAGAGTGGATTTGACGGGTTCACTGGGGATGAGCCGTGATGATGTCAACAGTCGGCGTGTGTTTGAGATTACCCGAGATCTGTTTGTCAAATCCAAAGCCAAGGGACTTGAAAATGCCGTAGGCGGGGGTGTTTCAGCAGATTCACTGCCTTTCTTCCGCGAGTTGCCGATCGGCACCATTGACCGCTACGAGACACGCAAGGTGATATTCAAGTGCCCTGAAGCATTGAACCATCAGGCCGATAAGGGGATCCTGAAAGCCGTTGGCTTTGAGTTGCTCTGGTTAAGAAACAAGCGTGACTATTACGGATCCATCTCCCTGGAGGACTATGACCGGTTCCAAATGTTGGAGAAGCGCTACAAAGTCCTGATTGAACAAGCTGGCGGACAAGTTGAATGATTCAGAAGACGGCTCTGGTTACGGGTGCATCCCGGGGAATTGGCAAAGCTATCACCGAGCAATTGAAGAAAGACGGGGTGCGGCTGCTGGTTCCATCCCGTAAAGAGCTGGATTTGCTGTCAAACCGTTCGATTGATGTGTACCTCGAAGCACTAACCGAACCAGTGGATATCCTTGTAAATGATGCAGGGATCAACCGTCTCGGGGGGGTTACTGCTTTTTCGGATGCTGATCTGGAAGACACTATGCGGATAAACTTGGTCGCGCCGATCCGCCTGGCCCGGGGATTGATTCCGGGTATGATGCGGCGCAAGTATGGCAGGATTGTAAACATAAGTTCTATCTGGAGCGTAGTATCGAAACCAGGTCGGCTCACTTATTCCGTAAGCAAGAGCGGATTGAATGCTTTCACTCGCTCTTTAGCAGTCGAGGTGGCACCCTACAACATCCTGGTGAATGCCGTAGCTCCCGGATACGTCAACACTGAACTTACGCGGCAAAACAATACTGAACAGGATCTACAGAATATCTGCGAAACGATTCCGATGCAGCGCCTGGCCGAACCGGAAGAAATAGCCCGCTTGGTGACTTTCCTGTGCTCGGAACAGAACACTTACCTGACCGGCCAATGCCTGATCATAGATGGTGGTTATGCATGCCTCTGATCAAGGTAAGATCCAGTTTAAGAGACTACGAAGTCCATATAGGTCCAGTCCATGACTTCGTGGAATACTTGGCCAATCTAGACCACAAGTCCTTTGTGGTTGACGAAAACGTCTGGCGTTGCTACGCTGACGGCATTCTAAGCAAGCTGCCAAGATCTGAAACGATTTGCTTTCCCGCTCAGGAAGAGCGCAAGACACTGGAGGGTGTTCAGGAAGTCTATGCGCATCTGCTAGAGCGGTCGGCCAAACGCAACCTGACGTTGATCACCATCGGCGGAGGTATCTTGCAGGATGTCACCGGTTTTGTTGCTTCAACCCTGTACCGCGGGATCAATTGGATCTTCATACCAACAACCCTGCTGGCCCAGGCAGATAGCTGCATTGGCAGTAAGACCTCCCTCAACTATGGCGGATACAAGAACCTGATCGGGTCTTTCTACCCGCCTTCCACGGTGTGGATTGATCCCTCCTTTCTAACAACGCTACAGACGCAGGATTTCTATAGCGGCCTGGGTGAGGTCGTGAAACTGCATATCATGGCGGGAGAAGAAGAAACCCAGCAGTTGCTCAGTGCTTACGACTCAATATGTGCGATAGATATGGCCGCACTTCAGCATGCCGTTCAGACATCACTGGAGATCAAGATAGATTACATTACTGACGATGAGTTTGACCTTGGACGGCGGAACATGTTGAACTACGGTCATTGCATCGGCCATGCTATCGAGTCTGTATCGAATTTCCGTATTCCCCATGGCCAGGCAGTGGTTGCAGGTATGATGCTGGCGAACCATATCGCACAACGGAGGGGAATACTCTCAGAAGAAAAGCGCCGCTTCATCGAGACAAGGCTGTTGATACCATCGTTAAACATCAGAGTACAGCCAACTGACTTGCAGCCCGCAGCCATTATCGAAGCGATGGGTAGGGACAAGAAGCGCACTGGTAGCGGTCTCGCGCTGATAATGGTAACAGATGCGGGTGAAATGGTCCGGGTCAATGACCTTGAACCTCAGGAAGTACGATCTGCTCTAGAGCAAGTCGAGTGTCTGTCTTGAGGGATTTCATCTGCAATGAAGCTGATTAGCATAGTGACTCCCTGCTACAACGAAGAGGGAAACGTTGAGGACCTTCACACTCAGATCGTTCAGATCATGTCTGAATTACCTCAATATAGATTCGAGCATATCTATATCGATAACGCATCAACTGACGGGACTGTTCCCATCCTGCGCCGCCTAGCTGCAACAGACTCGCGGGTAAAGGTCATCCTCAACACACGCAACTTCGGGCACATCCGTTCTCCGTTTCACGGCATTCGGCAGGCACACGGCGATGCAGTGATCTGTATGTCGTCGGATCTACAGGACCCGCCCAGCCTGATCAAGGATTTTGTCAGGAAATGGGAAGAGGGCTTCAAGGTGGTCATGGCGGTGAAGACCCACAGCAAGGAAACCCGGCTACTTTTTTTGCTGCGCAAACTCTACTACCGGGTACTGCACAAGCTCTCAGAGGTCCCACTGGTTGAGAACTTCACGGGGACCGGCTTGTTCGACCAGCAGGTGGTACAGATACTGCGCAAGATCGATGATCCCTACCCCTATTTCCGCGGGCTGATTGCCGATATCGGCTTCGAAGCCGCCAAGGTAGAGTTTCTGCAGCCGACACGCAAGCGGGGCATCACCAAGAACAACCTCTATACTCTCTACGATATGGCCATGGTTGGCCTCACCAACAATACCAAGATCCCGCTCAGGTTGGCCACGATGGTTGGGTTTCTCACGGCTGCGATCAGCTTCCTGATTGGGTTATTCTATCTTGTATACAAACTGATCTACTGGCAGGACTTCGCCCTTGGTCTAGCGCCACTGGTGGTTGGTCTCTTCTTCTTCGGGGGAATCCAACTGTTATTCTTGGGAATCGTGGCGGAATACGTCGGGGCCATTTACACACAGGTTCAGCGTCGGCCGTTGGTAATTGAGAAGGAGCGCATCAATTTCGGCCCGGAAGATCATTAACCTTGTTCGCAGACTCTGGTCGCAGATCACTGACCTTATTCGAAGACTCTGGTCAATTCAGATTCTTCGTTTCTTGGTGGTGGCAGGAATCAACTTCGCCTTTGGATGGACAGCGTTTGCGGTGTTCATCTGGTTGGGTCTCCCCACAGAACTGGCCGCTTTGCTTGGCACGATTTGCGGGGTGCTATTCAATTTCAAGACATACGGCACAATCGTGTTCAAGAACAAGAACGGCCGACTAATTCTCCGTTTCTTCGGAGTGTACCTGTTCACGTACTTGTTGGCTATCGGCCTGCTAAAGATATTCAAGTACTACGGCATCAGCAGCCTGGTCGCGTATGCAATCATAATTCTACCTATAGCTTTGCTTTCGTTCTTCCTGCTTAGAAAATTCGTCTTTAGTGCCTCGGGAGAGACCACGGACCGGGTTGCTTAGGCTGTATAACCGCGGAACAATTGTTCTGCGGCGGAACTGGATCTGTCATTGGCTCGATAGAAAATCGCGGTACCAGGAGATTGTACGACTCAGCCCCTCATCCAGTGTGACCAGAGGCTCCCAGTTCAGCATCTTCCTCGCCTTGGCCGAACTCAGATATTGCTCCCTGATCTCATTATCTGCTTCGTTCATAATCACAGGCTTGAGATCGGAGTCCATCAATCTGATAATACGTCCCACAATTTCAAGCACCGACACCGGGGTTTCGTTGGAGAAATTGAACGCTTCCCCGTGCAGTTCCGGATCGCTTGCCAGTCGTTCAGCCAGGAGAACGTACGCAGCCGCCCCATCCTCTATGTAGAAGTAGTCCCGCACATACTGGCCGTCAGACCGAATAATAGGCCGCTTGCCACGCAGTATTGATCGAACTGTCCCGGGTACTATCCTGTTCCAGTTAAGGTCGCCGCCTCCGTAGAAGTTGCCGCAACGTGTAATGGCAACCGGCAGACTGTAAGTGGCAAAGTAGCTCTGGGCAATCAAATCAGCGCAGGATTTGCTCACATCGTAAGGGTGCCTGCCCTCCAAAGGCGTATTCTCATCGTATGGCAGTCCATCTTGATCTCCGTATGCTTTGTCCGAAGAGGCAGCTACAATAGCACTGACCTTCTTGCTGCGCCTGCATGCCTCAAGCAACGACCATGTGCCACCGATATTCGTCTGAAAAGTCGATATCGGATTGCGATTGGCAATCCCAACTATGGTTTGAGCGGCAAGGTGGAAGACCACCTCAATCTCATACTCACCCAATACTCTTTCCAGGAGTGTCGAATCGCAAACATCTCCTCGGACTACCTTCACCTGCTCGATAAGATTCACTCGAACCAACTCGCTCTTGGGCACCCAGTCGCGAACCAGGCACACAACATCCGCGCCTGAACCAAGCAAGTGCTTGACGATCCAGCCACCCAGCAAACCGGTACCTCCGGTAACCAAAGTCGGCCGGTCCTGCCAAAATGGCGTGTTCCGCACTACTTTCTTATCCAAGGCGCCTGTCCCTTGTCCCATAAGTCATTGAGATATTTGTAGTCACGGTAGGTATCCATGGAGAAGAAGAAGCCGTTATGCCTGTATGCCATTAGTTCTCCTTCCCGGGCTAGGCGCTGAAGTGTACCCAACTCCATGAAACAATCATCCCCTTCCAGGTAATCAAAAAACCTCCGGTTGAATACGAAGAAGCCGGCACTCATCCAATCATTCATCACGGGTTTCTCAGCAAAACTCAACACAGTTCCTTCATCACCTACTTCGAGCACACCATAACGGGAAGTCGGATGAACGGCTGTTATCGTTGCCAAACGACCGTGGCCGTAATGGAATTTCAGCAGTGCATTGATATCTATATCGGCAACCCCGTCACCATACGTTAGCATGAATGTATCTTCTTTCACGTATTTTTGCACCCTCTTCACGCGCCCACCTGTCATCGTTTCCAGGCCCGTGTCGGCAAGGGTAACATGATAATCCTGTTCTTCGTGTGAACTGTTGTAGTCAATGGCATGCTGACGGCCGAGGCGTACAGTGAAATCATTGCTCATGGCCTCGTACTTGAGAAAGTAGTCCTTGATCATATCACCACGGTAACCCAGGCATAGTATGAACTCACGGAAACCGGCCTGGGCATAAATCCGCATGATATGCGAGAGTATAGGCCGTCCACCCACAGGAACCAGCGGCTTAGGACGGTATTCGGTTTCCTCCTGCAGTCGCATGCCTCTGCCGCCACAAAGGATAATCGTTTTCATCAATGATCACCTCAAAAAGACTGGTTCAACCGGCTGCGTTGCTTACAAATCAAAACGTGAGTAGTATATCATGACACTGAAAGAGATTTCACATTCGCTGCTCAGGATACAATAATCAGGAAGGCAGCCAACTATTCAACATACAAACTGGCAATCGATGATCCGTAAGGTGAGAGACCACCTGCAAAAGCACAGGGGGTACGACATTGGCCTTCTCGTGCTGGTCAGCTTGGCTGCCACCAGCAACTGGTTCAATCCGGGACTTCCCAGAGGCCATGATGCTATTGGGGATATGTTGTCTGCTCAAGCTGCCAGCAATTCCATCTTCCTCCACCACATGTTGCCTGGTTGGACCAGTGATTGGTTTATGGGGTATCCTCAGTTTTATGTATTCCCCCCGTTGCCTAGTTACTTGATCTTGGCCTTCAGCTTTCCCTTTGGATGGGTCCTTGGCACCAAGTTGCTCTATCTATCCTTCTTCGTCCTTTCCGGAGTCTTCGCCTACTTCTACGTTTATGAGTTGACCAAGAATCGGTATGCCAGCCTCGTCGCCGGGCTAGCTTATGTATTCCTTCCCTACCACATAATTGACGTAGGTTTTGAAGGTCATCAGGGATCTTTCGGCATGCCCTACATGTTGATCCCATTGGTGCTGCTGTGCCTTGAAAGGTTGATCAAGAAGCCCAGCATCAAATACGTCCTCGTTAACGCGGTGTTATTGGCACTTTTGACACTGACCTTTCCTCAGATATTCCCCCTTCTGGTTGGTCCATTCCTGGCTCTGTACGTCGTTCTGCGAATCTGGTGGGAACGATACCGAGGCACACAGTATCTCAAGAGCATCACCATCACTTCTGTTACTGCCCTTTGCCTCTCACTTCTCCTGACCGCTTTCTGGTGGCTTCCCTTGATCTCGGACATAAGCTACTCCTATGCCACGAGCTTCTCTGTCGAAGCCGCCAGCGAGTCCAGCGCCACCTTCCTTCAGGCAGTTACGTTAAGACCCGGCTTATGTTGTGCCCCCTCAAGTGCCTACGGATCAGCAGGATCGATCTCTCTTGAGCTGTTGCGAATCCTCCCTTTCATTCTGGTATTGCTCGGCATCATCCTCAACCGCAAGAACAAATACGTCTGGTTCTTCTCAGCTTCTGTCCTAATAGCAGTGCCTCTGGCAATGGGACCACACTCCCCCATAGATGTCTTTGGGCTTGCCCATCGGTTTGTACCTCTATTCACTAGGCTAAGGACTCCTGTGAGATTCTTGCTCTTCACCAGTCTCGCCTATGCGGTTCTGATAGGATTCTGCGTCCACAGTATCACGGAGCGACTGCAGCACATGCACCTCAGGAAGCTCAGGTCTCTCGGTATTCATTTCCTTATCCCGATGCTGCTGGGCCTGATCGTGGTTGGCAACACATGGCAAGAGACCCGAACGGCCTTCAGTACTTTTACCCTGCCTCCTGACCAGGAGAATGCCCTTGCTTGGCTTGCGGAGAAAGAAGACGGCGATTACCGCATAGCCGATCCACCATTCGACGCATATGACTATAATACTGAGGCCGGCTTCGGCTACATGATACGCCCCACCTACTGGACATACCTGCATGGGAAAGAAACCCTATATGGCCCAGGGCTATCGCTAGCGGTCAAATACACAGCGAGTGCCCTGGAATCCCTTAACACCGACATTGAAAGAGGCCCCTTTGACGTGAGCCAATGGTTCAGTATCTTTAACGTCAAGTACGTTCTCCTCGATAAGACCAATCCCCTTTCGTCCAACGTCATCCTGGACGACAACTTCGAAAGGGTATGGACAAGCGAGACCATAGACATATACGAGAATCACTCTCTGAAGCCCCGGGTATTCTCCTTTTCCAGCACCAACGAAAGAGCCATCGATCTCCATGATGGGAATACAATCAATTTGAGCTACGCTGAGGGAACGCAAGAGGCTGTGCTTTCTCTTAGCGACGAGTACCACCTCTCCAACGAAACCAGTGTGAAGAGCTCCTACCACCTTGCCGCTGCCGGCGACTACCTCTGCCTGGAGACGAATGTTGAGGGGATAAGCTTCCACCAGAATGACGCAATTCACTTTGTCTACTACAGCCAGCACGATCTGCCCGGTGTCCGTCTGAGCCTGGAACTTCTCGAGCGTGACGGCAGTAGATACAACGTTGTGCTGAATGCAGTCGATGGCATCAAGGCTGGCTGGAATGAAGTCAATTTCCCCATCTCTCTTCTCGGTTTGAGAGACTCTACCGATGAGAATAGTAGACTCGATCTCGACCAAATCGACCGGCTCCGGATCAGCGTAGCAAGGGAGGACAGCAGCAACCAGGCCGGTGAATTCTCATTGTACTTCGATGAACTCTCAGTGGTCACTCAAGAGATCAACACCGGCGTTGAATACACCAAAATAAGACCGGGCAAGTATGAAGTGCACGTCAACCTCGATTCACCCTCGTATCTGGTCTTGTCGGAGTCCTACCACCCGTACTGGGTGGCACATGTTGACGGCAAGGACATCCGTTCTCAAATGATGTACGAGTGCTTGAACAGCTTCTACTTGCAGCCGGGCGAATATGATTTGACAGTGGAATTCACCACATCACCCTTGAGAATAGCCGCAAACGTCATCAGCGGAGTGACTGCGCTTCTTGTGTGCTCTACAGGCGTCTTCTTGCTCCTCAGGAGATGGCGTCAGAAACGCACGGCTAGAAACAAACTCCACAACGCCGAACCCCCACGGGAACCTCAAACCTGACGGCTCTGACGAGTCATCAGGATTCGGCGGTTCGTCACCAGCAATGCTTATGTGGTAGTATGATACCGTCATGAACTGTCTGATTACCGGCGGTGCCGGGTTCATAGGCTCGCACACCGCCGATCTGCTCTCGCAGCAAGGGCACAACGTCCGAATCCTAGATAGCCTTGAACCACCTGTGCATCCCCAGAGGGAAAAGCCTGCTTACGTCTCGAATGACCTTGAATTCGTTCAGGGGAGTGTCTGCGACAGACCCACCTTGAGAAAGGCTCTATCAGACATAGAGGTCGTCTTCCACCTGGCGGCCTACCAGGACTACCTGACGGATTTCAGCAAGTTCGCCCAGGTGAACGATGTCGGCACCGCCCTTCTCTACGAGATCATCATTAATGAGCGCCTCCCGGTGAGGAAGGTAGTAGTAGCCAGCTCCCAGGCCGTCTACGGAGAGGGTAAATACGAATGTCCCGAGCATGGCATTCAGTACCCACCTCCCCGCCCCCTTTCCCAGCTCACCGGAAGAGCCTGGGACATCAGGTGTCAGATCTGTCGAGACACTATGAGGTCCCTCCCCACCGATGAATCCGTGGTCAATCCGAATAATCAGTACGCTGTTTCAAAGTACTGTCAGGAACTGTATGCCCTGAAGTTGGGGGAGAGATACGACGTACCAACGGTCCTTCTCCGCTATAGCATCACTCAGGGCCCACGTCAGAGTTTCTTCAACGCCTATTCCGGTATCTTGAGAACCTTCTCTCTCCAACTACTGAATGGCCGAGCTCCTACGATCTACGAAGATGGCCAGCAACTGCGAGACTACGTCCATGTCTCGGACGTGGCCCGGGCCAATATCCTCGTCATGGAACAGGACGTTGCCAATTATCGGGCGTTCAACGTGGGAGGCGGTGAAGTAGCCACGGTGCTTGACTATGCCAGACTCCTCATCTCCTTGACCCACAGGAGCACGGAACCGACGATAGGAGGCGCATTCCGCTGGGGTGATGTGCGTCACATCAGATCGGACACTGTCAGCCTCAGCAGCCTCGGCTGGAAGCCGACCAGGACCCTGGCAGAGATAGCCACGGACTACCTGGATTGGGTACAATCCCAGCCGGAGGCCGCCGACAATTCTGCTCGCGCCGCTGAAGTGATGAGGCGGATGGGAGTCATCAGGGACTCTGCACAAAAGACTGGTTAGGCAATCGAGCAGATCAGACTAGCGACCCCGTCTAGGCTTGCCCCTCCAAGACGTGCGGAACAGTCAGTAGCTTGCCCACCGTCGCCATTGGATGGGTAGTGTGCCCAGTACAGCAACGAAGCGAGCCTCGTTCCGAGACAATGGAGGTAGGCTGATGTTGCCTGCCATCCAGCCTGCGCCTCAGTTGGACTATCCGGTTTCCCACCGTTCTGAGTCACATATATCGAGACTCGCGGCATCTTCGAGAGGATATGTTCTTGCTACACCTCCCGCCTCTAAGATAAGATATCTACAATGGCTTCAAGCAGCCTGCACACTGCGGAAGCTCGAACGGGGCACATGGCAGATAAGAAGCTCACCATCGTCATCCCAGCACTCAACGAAGCACAAGGAATCGAGAAGACCGTCAGAGCTATCCCCAGAGCAGAGATCGACAGGATTGGCTACCAGTCTCAGGTCCTGGTAGTTGACAATGGTTCAGATGACGCGACCGCGGAGCTAGCCGCAAGAGCAGGTGCAGAAGTCGTCTCGGAGTCAAATCGCGGATACGGCACCGCCCTCAAGAAAGGTTTCGCGGCCGCTGGCGGAGACATAATCGTGACAGCAGACGCTGATGCTACCTACCCGCTGGAGGACATCCCCAGACTGGTCCAAATCCTGGACAGCGAGAACCTCGACTTCATCACGACCAACCGCTTCGCATTTCTGCAGAAAGAGGCTATGTCCAACAGGAACAGGGTTGGGAATGCCATACTGAGCTGGACCGTGAGGCTTCTCTTTGGGCTCAAGATAGAAGACTCTCAATCAGGGATGTGGGTATTCAGGAAGAGCATCTTGGAGAGATTGAAACTGAGCTCCAACACACCCCTCTCTCAGGAGATCAAGATCGAGGCCTGCCATTTTGCCCGCTGCCGCTGGAGAGAGATCCCCATTCAATACAGACCCCGCTCGGGCAAGGCTAAGCTGGGCGGATGGAAGGTCGGGACAGGAAACTTGATCCACCTCGTGAAGAAGAGGGTGCGCAGATAACGGCATGAGAATTGCCTACGTATACGACGCAATCCATCCCTATGTCCCAGGCGGAATCCAGAAGAGGATATGGGAACTGTCGCGGAGGCTGGTCGCCAAGGGACATGAGGTGACCCTCTTCGGGATGAAGCATTGGGAAGGCGATGACGTAGTCAGTAGGGAAGGAGTTCGCCTTTGGGGAATCTGTCCGCCCAGAGACCTCTTCGTCCATGGCCGTCGGTCAATAAGTGAGGCTTTGTACGTCGGGTGGAACTTGCTGCCTGCGCTGTCAAGAGAGAAGTTCGACATCATTGACTGCCAGAATTTCCCCTATTTCCCTTGCTTCTCCGCCAAGATCGCTTCTGTCTTCCGGCGTTCACCTCTCTTGATTACATGGCACGAAGTATGGGGTCAATACTGGTACCAATACCTCGGGAGAAAGGGGCTTTTCGGCAAGATTGTTGAGAGGTTGGTGGCGAGACTATCAGACGTGAACCTGACAGGAACAAGGCACAACATGAGAGGCCTGATGGCTCTGGGTATCGCAGAGACGAAGATCAGGCTTATCTCAATAGGTGGCATCTCGTTCAGCCAAATCCAGGAAATACGCCCAGCTACCGAGACATTTGACATCGTTTTCGCAGGCAGGCTCGTACACTCCAAGGGTCCAGAGACACTAATACGATCGATGCACTATCTGAAAGAAAGTCACTTCAATGCCACAGCCGTGATCGTCGGGGACGGACCTGAGAGAGAGAAGCTCGAAGTCCTCTCCCGGGAGTTGAGCATCCAAGACAGGATTCGTTTTCTGGGGAGAATAGAGGATGACAGGGAAGTCATATCCATCGTCAAATGCGCCAAGCTCTTTGTCTATCCGGCATGTCCTGAAGGAGGATGGTCAATAGGCATCATTGAGGCCAACGCTTGCGGGATTCCTGCCGTTAGTGTCAGGACTGGTCCGCTGGGCACCAACGAAGTCGTCGTTGATGGGTACAACGGCCTCCTTGCCGAACAAGAATCGGCTGAGGCCATTGCCCAGAGGATCAGGACTATACTGGAGAACGAGCAGATGAGAGCAGAACTAGGCAAGAACGCACTGGCCTTCGCCCGGGAACAAGACTGGGGATATCTGGCTGACAGAATGATCGACTGTTATTCCCAGGTAGTGAGACAGGCGTCATGAGACCGCCGGCGAAGGGATTGGCAGAAGAATGTCTGAGAAGTTGAGGTTCGCGGCCATAGGATGCGGCAGGATGGGCCTCAGAAGAGCGAAGACCATCATTGATCATCCCGATACTCAGTTGGTGTGTGTGGCAGACAGCGATGATGAGAAGGCCAAGGGAGCAGCCAGAGATCTTAAGACGGAATGCGTACCCATCGAGGAGGCTCTCAATAGGAGAGATGTGGAATGCGTGGTCGTCTCGGTGCCCAACAAGTTCCACCCTTCAGTAGTGGTACCCGCCTTGAATCAAGGCAAGCACGTATGGTGTGAAAAGCCGCTCGCCAGGAATCCAGACGAAGCTCTACAGATGGTCGATGCGGCCATCAACAGCAGGGCTTTCCTGAAGACCGGGGCCAACCTGCGATACTTCCCTAACGTCCAGAAAGCCAAAGACCTGTTGGACCACCAGGCAATTGGGGACGTTCTCTTCATACGAGGCTGGATTGGCAACGCTGGATGGCAGCTCAAGTCATGGTACTCCGACTCCGACATGATAGGAGGCGGCGCTTTCCTCGACAATGGCAGCCATCTTCTGGACATCTACAGATGGTTTCTGGGAGAAGCTCTTGAATGCATTGGCTACTCTGCCACAGCGTACTGGCAGATAGCCCCGCTGGAAGACAATGCCATGGCCGTATTCAGATTCGCCGATGGGAAGCTGGCTTCACTCCAGTCATCCTGGACAGAATGGGCTGAGTACATGTACATGGAAGTCTACGGCAAAGAAGGGTACCTGCGCCTAGACAACAGGCACGCCAGCTGCATCGCTACGCTTGGCAAGAAAGACGGCTCCCGAGAGGTCCTCGACTTCTCCAAGGAGCCACCACAATCATACACACTGGAGTTCGATGACTTCGTCCAGTCCATAAAGAAGGGCCGACAGCCACTCCCGAGCGGATTCGATGGCCTCAGGGCAGTGCAAATGGCCCACGGCGTCTACGAGTCCGCGCGCTCCGGCAGAAGCATACCGCTTTGGGGAGAGAGGGAGAAGAAGCTATTCGAAGCGCACCAGAAAGCGACCGGAGCCTGACAAGACCAGATGATGCAACACGGAATAGCCCCGGCCAACCGGACCCGCGTTTCTGTGATGCACGCGCGCTGCTCTTGTGTACGCACAATGACCACAAGTGCTGTCGCTGTAGGAGGGACAAAACAGAATGATCCCAGTATGTGAACCGTTGCTCACGGGAAGAGAGCTGGAGTATGCGAGCGACTGCCTCAACACCAATTGGATTTCGTCTGCGGGCAAGTACATACCGGAGTTCGAGAGAAGGTTCGCTGAGTACTGCGGGTGCAAGTACGGGATATCCACCACAAGCGGCACGACTGCATTGCACCTGGCGCTGGCTTCCTTGGGAATCGGGACTGGCGACGAGGTTATCATACCTGCATTCACCATGGCCGCCTGCGCATTTGCCGTCATCTACACCGGCGCGAAACCTGTGCTAGTGGACGCAGAGCGACACACCTGGAACATCGATACAGACCAACTGGAGCAGAGAATAACCAAGAGAACGAAGGCCATAATGCCAGTCCACATCTACGGCCACCCCTGCGATATGGGCCACATCATGGATATTGCGAAGAGATATAACCTCTTCGTCGTGGAGGACGCGGCGGAGGCACACGGAGCCGAGTACAAAGGCACAAGAGTTGGGGGCATCGGCCAGGCGGGCTGTTTCAGCTTCTACGCCAACAAAATAATCACCACCGGCGAAGGCGGAATGGTCGTGACCAACGATGCCCAACTCGCCGACAAGGCCAAGCGACTGAAGGACCAGGCATTCGCTCCGCAACGCAGGTTCCTGCACACCAATATCGGTTTCAACTACCGCATGACGAATATCCAGGCAGCTATCGGGTTGGCACAAATTGAGAGTATTGACCGCTTTGTCGAGATGAGACGGAAGAATGCCACCCTGTATAACGCTGGTCTCAAAGACATCCCAGGCATCACACTGCCTCAACAGAGAGAATGGGCGAAAAACGTGCACTGGATGTATGGAATACTGGCAGACAAAGAACTCAGCATCACCCGCGACCTGCTCATGCAGAAACTGAAAGAGAAGGGTATCGACACCAGAACCTTCTTCATCCCCATGCACGTGCAGCCAGCCTTCTTGGACTTGGGCCTTTTCAAAGGAGAGCGCTACCCTGTGGCAACGGAGTTGTCTGAAAAAGGACTGTATCTCCCGTCCGGTTCAGGGCTGAAGAGCGAGGAGATCGACTACGTATGCACCTGCATGAGGAACATCGCTTCCGGCGTCTAACCAGCGTCGGCTGGTCATCGGCAACAGTGACAAATCGGTTGGGATCATGAAGATCGCCTACATCTACGACGTCATCCACCCATACGTTATCGGCGGCGTGCAGAAAAGGATATGGGAGGCAGCCAGACGGCTTTCCATAAGAGGACATGATGTGACGGTCTTTGGCATGAAGCACTGGGAGGGCGATGACGTAATATACAAAGAGAATGTCAGGCTGTGGGGTGTCTGCCCTCCTCTACCGCTGTTTGTGAATGATCGCCGCTCAGTCAAGGAGGCGGTCTCTTTTGCCTGGCAATTGCTGCCGCCTTTGATGAAAGAGAAATACGATGTCATAGACATTGCCAACTTCCCTTACTTCCCATGCTTCACAGCCGCGTTTCACCACCTCGCCAAAGGTTCCCGCCTGATCATCACCTGGCACGAAATCTGGGACGAATACTGGTTGGAGTACATGGGAAGGAAGGGTTCCCTTGGCAAAGCGGTTGAGCGCTTGACCGTTCGTCTGCCACACCGGGCAATTGCCGTATCTGACCGAACGATGAACAGGCTCAGAGCACTGGGGCGGAGAGATATCCAAGTCATTCCAAGCGGCGTCGATCTGCCCGTGATACGAGAGGTGCAGCCAGCGCCAGTTAACGCGGACATCATCTTCGTCGGCAGGATGACAAAGGAGAAGAATATCCCTCTACTCATAGAGGCAATGCGACTCATGAAAGACCATGGCAGGAGCCTGAGCTGTCTCTTGGTGGGAGACGGGCCAGAGAGGGTGCGTCTCCAGAGCATGATTACTAACACGGACCTGCAAAGCCACATATCCTTCCGGAGCGCCGTAGAAAGCAGCAACGAGGTGTTCGCCCTCATGAAGTCGTCGAGAGTCCTTGTTCTTCCATCAGTGCGAGAAGGGCTCGCCCTTGTGATGATTGAGGCCAACGCCTGCGGCATTCCGGTGGTGACAGTGAGGCATCCCTACAGCGCCGCCAGTGATCTGGTGGTCGAGGGGGAAAACGGCTTCTGTTGCGACCTCTCAGCGGCGGACCTGTCGGCGAAGATCCTGGCGGTCATGGATCACAGCCACCCTTGGGGAGACTCGTGCAGGAAGATGGCCGAAAAGTATGACTGGGAGGTCATAGTTGACTCAATTGAGAAAGCCTATCAGGCAAAATGAAGTTGCCCTTCATCTGTAGCAGTCGTCTCCAGGATGTCTCAAGTCGTGTCTGCATTCGCCTCCGCAAAACTGGAAGACTCAAACCTGATCTCCCCCTTGCAGTCCTTCTTGCCTCTCTAGCTATCGCATTCGTTGTCAGATACTGCACCGCAGCGCAACACCTCGACATGGGCGATGACATCGCCAACTACTTGAGCACTATGAACACTCTCTTTGGCCGAGATGTCGCAGGGTTCGGGTTGAATCGCCCTCCACTCATTGGTGTCATGCTGAAACCCTTCACCTTGGTGTTCGGTGACCTGGTGGGTGTCAAAGTACTCGGTGTGCTTCTCTCGGTGGGGCTGGGCATACCGTTCTACCTGCTAGCAAAACGGATCTGCCGTCCCTGGATGGCAGTGGTCGCAACTCTCCTATTCGTGTTCACACCGGACTACTCCGACTTGTTAACCTGGGGCTATCTGACCATGTTTGGCTTACTCTTCACCATGCTCACCCTCTACTTCCTCCTTCTTCTCTTGGAGAAAGCATCCAAGCTGAACATCTTCCTCACCGGAGCTTCTATCTCGCTCATCGTGGGTTTTCATCAGCTTTCCCTGGCTTTCTTTGTGCCCATGTTCTGTCTTCTCATCATCGCCCTGTTAGTGTTCAATCGGCAAAGGCTCCTCGCAAACTATAGACCTCTATTGGCAGCCATTGTGGTTGGTGTCGTCCTGTCTATCCCCTACTTGCCCATATATCTCCGAATGGTCCATCTGCAAGCAACAACAGCTTCACCCCTATCCGTCTCCCTCACCCCATTGGCGCAGATCCGGGCTGACCTGTCTTTCGGAACCGATGTCGCCCTTGTGCCGTTGCTTCTTGGCATGATCGTTCTTCCGTCGGTCCTTGCCATCATCGCCTTGAGATGGATATGGCAACAGGACAAGGGTACTGCCGTTATGCTTGCGGTGGTACTTCTGTATTCGTTGGCCTTGATTCTCTTTGTACTCCCGCCCCCCTTCGCCGAACTGAACCGCCGCGCCCATTACTTTCTATACGTTGCTGTATGGCTCCTCGCAGGCGTCGTCTTGTCACGACTGTGGTCGTGGCAAGACACACACAAGGCTACAGTGCGTCAATGGCTTCCGAGACTATCCGCCATCATCATCATTCTGGCCCTCCTGTCAACCACCATGCTCCTATCGCTGAGGCAGCTGCGCCGCAGCCTGGACTTCTACGGTTACCTTGATGACACTCGCTGGAGTGCAGTCAATTGGATCAAGGACAATACGCCCCAAGAAGCCTCCGTCGTCGCCTATCCGGAGATCTTGGGATGGTGGATTGAAGCAGAAGGCAGAAGAAACACGGCAAGCGTCACTGACAGGGACACGGTCTCTCTTACCTACCTTAGAGAGCGCTCTCTCACCGCAGAACGTATTCTCTCTCGAAATCAAGGCATCGACAATGGCAATCTGCGCTTGGCGACGACATATCCGTATAGTGGCGCACCCGGCCAACCTGTTCTCGGTGTCTATGTTGGCGGCTCCTACCACGACATACTGATGTTCGACGATGGCAGCATCTCCCTGACGACGGAAGGAGGAAAGACCGCCAACCTGGCTACTGATTCACAAAGAGCGTTCAGCACTAGTGGCGACAGCAATTCCATGATCATGACAACCACATATCAGATGGAAGGCGCAATGGTAGTCCAAACGGCGGCGTTGGACCGCGCCAGTCATAATGCCATCGTCTCCTACAACATCCAGAGCGATGGCGCCAAAGTAGCTGAGCTCCATATTCCGTTGTTCTTCGGCTCCGAGCCAGTGTCAATGTCCATTGATCCCGATCAAAACTCCATCAAGGTCATCCAGGCTTTTCCTTCGTTGAGTGATCGGGTACTCACGCAGATCGATATCGGGACCACTGGGGCCGTCCTCGAAATCGCGGCCCACCAGGACAACAACCTGGACCTTTGCTTCACCGTGCAAGGCACCGAGGCTGAGATAACCTTCAGCTTTGTTGTTACCGATCCTAATCTCGACAGCCGCGCAGATGTCACCTACTATCAAGTCCCCGACATCATAAAGGAGTATTCAATAGAGTACCTGGCAGTTGACCTCAAGCCCAACCCCAACTTGGCTGATGAATTGCCCCGGGGAACAGAGAAGTGGCTCAATAGCTGTCGCTATTACCACCTTGTCTATCCGTTGGATGGCGAGGGTGACATTAGGATCTATCAGGTTGACACTTCGGCATTGCCGCTACTTTGATCCCACCGTTGTCCCCACCGACCGCTCATTATAAAACTGTACCCAGAAGCTAGTGCAGCGCTGTTGACTCTTTTTTGTTGACTCGCACTTTCGCCAATATCGACTGCAACGTTCAGTCCCACATACGTGCAAACCACGCCATTTACTGACGCATTTCCTGGGTATACGGGCAACGCGCTTGTCGCAGAAGGGTCAGCGAAACCGCTATACTGGTGACGACTGAAAAGGCGAAGGTAATGAGCAGCTCTCACCTCCGATGAGAATGAAGGACTACTCGAGCACAAGTCACTCAGGATGGAGAGGTATATTGGCAGCAATCCTTGATGCGAGCGAAAGCCCGAGACCAAGACTTCGAAGTTTGCGCAACCACCTGCCAGTCATAGTGCTGGTGACATCCCTAGCCATTGTTTTCCTCCTGAAGTACCTTACAGTGGCGCGTCACCTCGACATGGGCTGCGACATAGCCACCTATCTGACCACTATGAATGCTTTCTTCGGACACGACCCTACCGGCTTTGGCTTGGACCGCCCTCCACTCATCGCACTCCCACTGAAAGTATTCACCCTGGTCTTTGGCGACCTTAATGGGGTTAAACTGCTCGGAGTCTTGCTTTCAGTAGCCATCGGTATCCCTTTCTACCTCATCGCCAAGCGTGTCTGTCAACGTTGGATAGCTGTCGCCATGACCATCGTGTTTGTACTGACGCCGGCCTATTCCGACATGCTGACCTGGGGCTACATAACCATGTTCGGTATACTATTCGGCCTGCTCACTCTGCACTTCTTTCTCCTGCTGCTAGACAAGCCTTCGATAGCCAACGTGTTCCTCACCGGACTCTGCGCCTCTTTCATTGTGGGTTTTCACCAGCTCTCCCTGGCCTTCTTAGTCCCTCTGTTTCTGCTTCTCGTTGCAGCTTTGCTCGTATTCAACCGGCAGGGGCTTCTAAAGAGCTACAAATCTCTACTCGCCGCCGGCGCCACTGGTGTCATCTTGTCAATCCCCTACATGCCACTATATCTCCGAATGCTCCGCATGCAAGCACCCGCGAGTTCGGCATCATCCGTCTCTTTCACACCCCTGTACGTGCAATGGATGCTGGGCGTTGTCCTTTCGCTCCCCCTTCTTGTCCTCGCGTTGCGATGGCTATGGCGACGGGACAAGAACATCGCCATAACGGGGGCAGTATTGCTCCTCTACTCATTGGCATTGATTCTCTTCGTGTTGCCACCACCATTCCTTGAACTCAATCGTCGGGCTCACTACTTCATGTACCCTGCCATCTGGCTCCTCACCGGCGTCGTGCTGTCACACCTTTGGTCGTGGCAAACGGCACACATTTCGACTGTGCGTCGCTGGCTTCCCAAGGCAGGTGCCGTGGCTCTCACAGTCGCCCTTCTGTCTACCACCTTGGTTATGTCGCAAGTGAAGCTGAACCGTGGTCTAGACTTCTTCGGCTACCTTGACGATACTCGATGGGACACCGTGCAATCGATCAGAGACGACACGCCACCCAACTCATCCATCGCAGCTTACCCCGAAGCCCTGGGCTGGTGGATTGAAGCAGAGGCTAAGAGAAACACGGTGACCGTGACGGACAGGAACACCGTGCCATACGTATTCCTGAGAGAGCGCTCTCTAGCTGCAGAACGCATTCTCTCCCGAAATCAAGGGCTTGAAAACGGCAACCTCCGCCTGGCGACAACCTATCCTTACGATGGCGCGCCTGGCCAACCCGTGCTCGGGGTCTATGTTGGAGGCTTCTACCACGACGTGCTGATGTTCGACGATGGTAGCATCTCGCTGGCAATGGAGAGCGGAGAGATCATCAACCTGGCGGCTGATTCACAAAAAGAGATCAGCACCAGTGGTGACGATGACTCTATGACCATGACGACCATGTACCAGACAGAGGGTGCAAAGGTGGTCCAGACGGCGACGCTGCATCGGGGCAGCCAGACCGCCGTCATTTCCTATAACATCCAAGGGGATGATGCTTCAGTAACCAAGCTCGACATTCCCGTGCTCTTCGGCTTCGAACCGGAGTCAGTGTCAATTGATCCCGATCAGCATTCCATCGAAGTTCCGCAGTATCTAGGAATACAGTCAGACCGGGTTGTCACTCAAATCGATATCGAGACCGCGGGCGCCACTCTCCAGACAGCGACCCCGCAAGAAGATCGAATCACCCTAGACTTCAGGACGCTAAGTAACGAGGCCACAATAACCTTCAGCCTTGCTGTTACGGATCCTGATATTGACAGCAATGCGGATGTCACCCACTACCAGGTGTCCGAAATAATTAGCAAGTATTCAATAGGCTATCTCGCTGTTGATCTCAAACCCAACGCGCACCTAGCGAGTGAACTGCCTTGGGGAACCGAGGAATGGCTCAACGCCTGCCCTTACTACAAGCTTATCTACAAAGAAGGTGACATCAGGATCTACGAGGTCGACACATCGGCACTGCCTTGACTCTTGTTACTGCGTGCCTGCAGCCACGACCTTGTCATCATTGAACCAACGACCGCAGCTACCACGCAATTGCTCGCCAGCCAGGCTATGCCGATGCCAAGCAGAGGTCGATCCATTCTGTCCATCAGCGCGTACCCCACTCCAATCGTGAAACACGCCACAAAGGCATATGCCAGGATCACGGGCCACATCTTCCTTCGAATCCTCATTTGGGTTACATAGATTGTGTTTATGGACAGCGGGATTCCGGAAACGCTCAACAAGCACAACAGCGGAAACGCATTATCAGAGTAGTCTCTGCCAAACCATGCCAGCACCATGTCCCCCAGAAGGAACACCAGGACTATTGCTGGAACCAGCAGGAGAAGCATGAACTTGATGGCTCTCGCTGAATTGCGGCGAAACCGCGACGGTTCCAGAGAGCCTTCAGCGAGCAATGAAGAACCAGTGGCATATGAGATCATCAATATCACGCTGGCAATAGTCCAAGCTATGTAGAAGTAAGCCCCCATCTCCGCGTTGAGGACACCGACGACCACTATTGGCAGGACAAAGCCAGGGATCTCTCTGAACGATTCTGCTACGTAGTTGCCAAGAGAGAAATGCAACATGTTGCCTACGACGGCTCCCCTGATCTTGGGGATGGGTCGATAATTCCGTTGGATCATCACAACAAGAATCATTCCTGCCACCAAAGCTGCAACCCCCGCCAAGCCCCAGGAGACGAAGATGCCAAAAGCGCCAAGTGACAGAAAGGCGAAGAGGAGGGGCAATCTCAGCCCAGCTACGATCTCAATAGCCAGCGAGGAATGTGTCTTTCGATAAGCTACGAAGACACCCTGGCGAAGGATCTCAACCAAACCAGCCACCATAGTGAACAGAACGAACAGTAGGGTATAGCCAGCATTCTCACGAACGAAGCCCAGCGCCGGAGTCCACGTGCGCACACCCAATACGAATATCAGAGCCAAGACACCACAGACAAATCCGACCATGGTCAAGCTTGTATTAATCATCGCGGGTTTGTCTGTTTCATTCGGCAGGAATCGTATCAAACAAATATCAAGACCCAATCTGGCCAGGACATGCAAAAGCAAGACCGCAGAGACAAGCGCGGATGCCGAACCCACGGCTTCTGTGCCATAGCGGCCCTCAGCGATCCTCCAGAAGAAGAAGCCAAACAGGGCAATGACTCCATGGGTAGCCAAGAGAAAGAGGGAGTTCCTGCGAAGAGGGTCTCTGAGACTTTGGAACAGACCGCGCACGATGCCAGTGGGCTTCATGAGCTTGGGGCCGGCCTCATGGTCACATTACTCATGCTATCGAGCACCCATTATAGAACCGGCTCACGCTGCAAGTAAAGGTGAGTTGGCAGCTTGTGCGAGAGTCCATGAGCCATGTGCAACGAACGCACGGGTTGCAAAGGCAGAACAGCCCTACTATGATGATACATCACAGTCATGCACTCCAGATCAGACGCCACTCAAGAGCCGCACAGGCCACGACCTCCATCTACTCCGCGCCAGCGCAATACCGTTCGTGCCGTGCTCATCAAGCTAGCAGACGCCCTGCTTCTCATAGAGCCGCTCTGGACGATTCTCGCCACATTGTTGGTCTTCCTCTCCTATCTCCTGAATATCGGCCCAGCGTTTCCCTGGATCGGACTGGGTTGTGCCTGCCTGCCCTTCGCATTGCGCCTCATAAGGAAGCGAAACGTGAGGCTCAGAACCCCGTTCGATATCCCGATGGCCCTTCTGGTCATTGGTGCTCTTATCGGGTTGTGCACATCACCAGACCGTACAATCAGCCTGGGTGCATTTCAGTGCATTCTGGCTATCTCCTTGTTCTACTATTCTTGGGTTAGTCACGAGTCTCAGCCTGTCCTCATGAAGTGGCTTATCGCACTCGTCCCTGTAGTTTTTCTCATAGTCCTTCTTCTCTTTCTGTTGGATCTACGACACCCTAACAGCCAATCCAACTTTGTCATCGGTGGCTACGGTACACACCATGGCCTAGCCATGTATCTAATGATCGTTGCTGCTGTACTCCTGGGAATAGCTGTATTCTCCAGGCGCACCAGGATCAGGGTGTTTACTGCGGTCTTCTTCTTGTTTTTCTTCACCGTGGTCCTCATTATGACCTGGGATTCCCTTGGGAGTCTCTTCGACTGGAAGAGCATCAGCGGCAGGGCACCGATATGGGAAAAGACCGCTGATCTGCTGAGCGACTCACCTTTCACTGGCCTCGGCCTCGGGTGCTGGGCCCTGGCTTACTGGGGCACTCCGGTCCTGGGCACTGAGATGGTCAATGAGATAACACATGCTCACAATGCCTATCTCGAACTGTATGCCAACACAGGCATCTTGGGGGTATTGGCCCTCCTGATCGCGCTGGGGATTGGGATGAAGCTTTCCCTGGAGATCATCAGATCGCCACGGTCTCATCCGTGGTATGGATTCGGCGTCGGCGTGATACTTGCGTGCGTTGCCACGTTACTGGTGGGCATAATGGAAAGCGCACCGGTGGGAGTCCCGTTGGTGGCGGCAACAACGTACCATTACATCATCTCCCCCATAGCCTGGATCCTCTGCGGCCTTCTGGTCATCGCGCACCGCTTGATAACCAGGGAAACAACAGAGTAGTATTTCCTCCACTACACGCCGATGAGCATACAGCAGATTCTGGCCATCCTCATTTTCACCATCATGTTCATCGCCATCATGTGGGGGAAGATCCACCGCTTTGTCCCCGCGCTCATTGGTGCCGCACTGACAGCCATCCTCATCCTCACATTGGTCGACCAGGGACCACACAGCCTCTGGCAGGTGCTGCGACTGCACGACTTCATCCATGGGCACTGGTGGTTCGGCAGACACGTAGCGACGGCTGAAGGGGCGCCACAGATCGGCGGCGTCAACTGGCAAACCATGATATTCATCGGTGGCATGATGGTCATGGTGGAGGGGATGGGGGCAGCGGGATTCTTCCGCTGGATATGCCTTCTGGTAGCCAGACTCGTGAAGTACCGAGTCATTCCGATTCTGATTACTTTCATGCTGCTCTCCGGCTTCCTATCTATGTTCATCGACAGCATAACCGTTATGCTGTTCTTGGCCACGGTGACCATTGAACTCGCCCGCCTGCTCAAGTTTGACCCGGTGCCGGTCATCATCGCCGAGATATTTGCCTCAAACACCGGCGGAAGTGCCACCATGTCCGGCGATCCTCCCAACATAATCATCGGCACTCACTTCAACTACACTTTCATGGACTTTCTCCTGAACACGGGGCTCATCGCCTGGGCAGGCATGATTGTGGCGCTGGTCCTGTTCTACCTGATGTTCCGCAAGACCCTGAGGCAATCGAATTCCAATAGCCAAGCCGATTCGCCCAACCATTACCCTGAGCCGAAGGAGGCCATCACCAACCGTCGCCTTTTCACATTGAGCACTGGCATATTCATCCTGGTGATTATCCTTCTGGTGACCCACGCTCAGACGGGTCTGTCGGTGGGCTTGATCGGGTGCATAGCGGCTGGGCTAACGCTGCTGGCCGCCCTACTGGCCGGTGGCCAGCCACGCCACGTCATCAAAGGACTGGACTGGCGCACCCTGGTCTTCTTCTTTGGTTTGTTCGTCTGTGTGGGGGGCCTTGAGGTAACCGGAGTCCTCGGGAAGCTGGCTGATCTCATCGGCAAGGCATCTGGTGACAATCTGGCCATAGCCCTCACTTTCATACTCTGGTTGTCCGCCTTTGCCTCCGCCCTGATTGACAACATCCCCTTCGCGGCCACCATGTGCCCCGTGATCCAACGCCTGGCGCTGGCACAGAACTTTGATACGAAGCCACTCGCCTGGTCTTTGGCCCTCGGTACGGACATCGGGGGCAATGGCACTCCTATTGGCGCTTCGGCCAACGTGGTGGGGACAGCCATCGCCGAGAAAGAGGGCTACAAGATCGGCTGGGGAAGATACTGCAAATACGCGCTTCCGGCCATGATACTGGTCGTGGGACTGTGCAACCTCCTCCTGATCCTCAAGTACGCCTAACCTGCATTGCCTCAAACTCGCCATCAGGCTGTGCCTGCGCGCATGACCGATGACAGCGTCCCGCCGATCCCATTGTTCGTGCAGTTGCTCACTCGTGCCTTCCTTGACGCTCTGTACACACGAAAGTAGAATAACTTGTCGGAGAGGTGACCGAGAGGTTCATGGTGCCGCTCTCGAAAAGCGGTCTCTGCGCAAGTGGAGCGTGGGTTCGAATCCCACCCTCTCCGCCATCCGGAGTTCAAAACACCGATCTCGCTCCTCATTCTCACCGCCACACTGGGCGTATCCGTGGCCCAATTGGTGACTACCATCTTGTGGCTTGGATAGGCTATCATAGTAAGTGCTGGCGCGGGAGAGGTGCTGGAGTGGTCTATCAGGCACGCCTGGAGAGCGTGTGTCGCGCAAGCGACCGTGGGTTCGAATCCCACCCTCTCCGCCACTCACCGGAGTAGCCTCATGACCATCTGATTTCCTTCCCACCGCCCACTGTGATAACATTACCTCTTGCTCTCTTTCCGAGGAGCAGTTTGAACAAGGGACTTGCGATCAAAGGCAATCGAGGTTGAGAAGACAGCGTCGCGCCAACGATTCGAGCCATCTCATGAGAATCGATCCTGATCAGTTGCGATACCTGATAGGCTTCACCTACGTTCCAGGCATTGGGCGAGTGAAGCTCTCTCTCCTCCAAAGCTACTTCGGTGATTTGGAGAGGGCCTGGATGGCCTCGACAGACGAACTGGAGTCAGCCGGGCTGGATGCCAAAGCAGCCAAGGCCCTTATCGCCACGCGCACCAGCATCTCGCTCGATGACGAACTGGGGAAACTGGAGCGACTCAACGTCAAAGCAGTGAGCTCCGATGATCCCCTCTTCCCACCCAGACTGAGGGAGATATACGACGCCCCTATACTGCTCTACGTCAGAGGGACGCTTGCCCGCGAGGACGAGTGTGCTGTAGCTGTGGTTGGCACCAGGCATCCGTCCGTGTACGGCAGACAGGCGGCCGAAGAAATCACAAAGGAGTTGGCTCGCAACCGGGTCACTATCGTCAGCGGCCTGGCTGCTGGCATTGACGCCGTGGCCCACCGCGCGGCCCTCGATGCCGGGGGGCGGACCATCGCTGTTGCCGGATGCGGACTGGATATGGTTTACCCCAGCAGCCATGTTACCCTGGCTCGACAGATAATGGAACACGGCGCCTTGGTTAGCGAGTTCCCCTTGGGAACCAGGCCCAAAGCAGAGCATTTTCCCCAGCGAAACCGCATCATCAGCGGTATGAGCTTGGGAGTCCTTGTGGTAGAGGCAGGCGAAGAGAGCGGTGCACTGTTGACCGCCCACCGGGCGCTGGAACAGAATCGCGACGTCTTTGCCATCCCTGGAAGCATATTCTCGCCTCTCAGTGCCGGCACCAACTATCTGATACAGCAGGGGGCAAAACTGATCCGAAACTGCGAAGACATACTGGAGGAACTAAACTTGAACATGGTACCCCACCAACTCGAAATGAGGGAGCTAGTCGCTCCTACTGACACAGAAGCTCAGATACTGATGCATCTCACCAAGGAGGCCACTCACATCGATGCACTCTGCCGCATCAGCGGCCTTCCGACGCCCACTGTAACCAGTACCCTGGCGATGTTGGAGCTCAAGGGGCTGGCCAGGCAGGTGGGCGGCATGAACTACATACTGAATTGAGTTGAATAGAATGGCAAAGAAGAACCTGGTTGTTGTTGAATCCCCGGCAAAAGCTAGAACGCTGGAAAAGATCATGGGAAGCCAGTACACCATCAAAGCGTCCATGGGCCACGTCCGCGATCTACCCCAGAAGAGCCTGGGCGTCGCTCTGAACGAGGGGGTCGTCCCTCGGTATGTGGTCCCCCAAGCCAAGAAGGCGGTGGTCAAGGAAATCAAGGACGCAGCCGCGAAGGCTGCAGCGGTGTATCTGGCCACCGACCCGGACCGGGAAGGCGAAGCCATCTCCTGGCATCTCGTCGAGGCCGCTAACCTGGAGGACACGCCGACTCACCGCGTGGTTTTCCACGAGATCACCGAGGAAGCTATCAAGGACGCCTTCAAGCACCCCCGTCAAATTGACATGAACCTGGTCAATGCCCAGCAAGCCCGGCGTGTTCTGGACCGCCTGGTTGGCTATAAGATCAGCCCGCTCTTATGGAAGAAGGTCAGAAGCGGTCTTTCAGCCGGGCGTGTTCAATCCGTGGCCTTGAGAATGATCGTGGAGCGCGAAGACGAGATCAGGAAATTCGTGCCCCAGGAGTACTGGACCATAGAGGCCGAGCTGAGCAAGACGGCACAAGACAAGAAACCGGCCAGTTTCACGGCCAGGCTAGCTGCCCTGAAGGGCGAGAAATCCAAACTAGAGATCCGCAAGGCAGACGAAGCGAATCCTCTGGCCGAACAGTTGAAGAAGGCAGCCTATTCCGTATCCCAGGTCAAGAAGAAGAGGGTCTCTCGCCAACCATCGCCGCCATTCATAACCAGTACCCTTCAACAGGAGGCATGGCGCAAACTGCACTTCACCGCCCAGCGCACCATGTCCGTGGCCCAGCAACTATACGAAGGCCTGCCCATCGGCGCGGAAGGCCAGGTGGGCCTTATCACCTACATGCGCACTGATTCCACCAAGGTAGCAGACTCAGCATTGGCTGAGACCCGCAGTTTCATAGCCAACAAGTACGGGAAGGAGTTCGTGTCGCCACACCCCAGAGTATTCATCAAGAAGGCCAAGGGTGCTCAAGAGGCGCACGAAGCCATCCGCCCTACCAGGATCGACCGTGAGCCTGATTCGATCAAGGCCCACCTCACTGCCGACCAGGTCAAACTCTATCGGCTTGTTTGGGAGCGCATGATGGCCAGCCAGATGGCAGCCGCCCAGTTCGACACGACCTCTGTGGATATTGAAGCCGCGGCCCCGAGCACCAGCAAGGTCTACATCTTCAAAGCGGCAGGGTCCGTACCTCACTTCCTCGGCTTCCTAGTCCTGTACAGCGAAGGCAAAGACGAAGCGAATGGCAACGGCGAAGACGCCAAGTCCCGCCTGCCGTCATTGACGGAAGGCGAGAGTCTCAAGCTCCTGAACATTATCCCGGAACAGCACTTCACCGAACCCCCGCCGAGATACACTGAGGCGACCTTGATCAAAGCCCTCGAAGAAAGGGGTATCGGCCGCCCCAGCACATACGCGCCTATCATTGGCACCATCCGTCAGCGAGGCTATGTCAGAACCAAGGAAGGCCGCCTGCATCCGCTGGAACTTGGGGAGACGGTGAACACGGTGTTGGTGGCGCATTTCCCCTCCATAGTCGACACCAGTTTCACCGCCCACATGGAAGAGGAACTGGATGAGATTGCCCAAGGCAGACAGGCATGGGAAAAGACCATCCTCGAGTTCTACACTCCTTTCGAGGCGACCCTCCAAAAAGCCAGCGTCGAGATGGTCAAGATGAAGGAGCCCGATCAGCCTACCGATGAGGTCTGTCCAAAATGCGGCATGCCCATGGTCATCAGGATGGGACGCTTTGGCAAGTTCATGGCTTGCACCGGCTTCCCAAAGTGCAGAACGACCAAGGCACTGGCCAAGTCCGACCAACCTGGCGAACCATCAGACAGACCCTTCAAAGGCAAATATAGACGGAAGGGATTCAGAAGAAAGAAGAGGCCTTCCTCGGAGAAGAGAAAATGAGAATACTCATCATGCACGGGCCGAACCTGAACATACTTGGCAAGAGAAACAAGGTAATCTACGGTGAGAAAACCCTGGATGAGATCAATGAGCTTATCGAACAGCATGCCACCGAAATCGACACGGAAGTGGCCATCATTCAAGCCAACAGCGAAGGCGATCTCATCGACTTCATCCAGAAGGAGTCCAGCGGGGCTGACGGCATAATCATCAACGCCGGAGCACTCACCCACTATGGTCTGTCTCTTCGGGACGCTCTGTTGGATACCACCCTTCCCGTGGTCGAAGTCCACCTATCCAACATCTATGCCAGGGAGGAGTTCCGCCAGAGGTCAGTCATTGCCCCCATCGCCAAGGGACAGGTCACCGGTTTGGGCTGGAGGGGCTATATCGCGGCTCTGAGAACGCTAGTGGCCGAACTGAGAGGTAAGGCTTGGCAGTAGCTCAGCGCCTGCAGAGGCTGCGCCAGCAGTTGGCGGAGAAGGGCCTGAACGCTATTCTCCTCACACAACCGGAGAACTGTCGCTACATCAGCGGCTTCACGGGTTCCAGCGGTCCTGCAGCCACGCTACTCATTTCGCAGGACAGTGCTGTGCTGGCCACCGACTTTATTCACTTCGAGCAAGCCAAACAGGAGGCCTCTGACTTCGACGTCATTACAGTCAAGAACTCCTCTCAGGGGTTCGCCCAGCTACTTTCCGGCAGCGGGAAGTTAGGGAAGGTGGGATTTGAAGCGAACGTGCTCTCGGTGGCGGAATTTCGTCGCTTGTCTGAAGAGGCGGACAAAGCCAGAGCGGAGCTTGTACCCACAGAGGAAATCATGGAGTCTCTCAGAGAGGTCAAAGACGAAGATGAGATTTCCTGCATTCTGAGGGCGGCTTTCATCGCCGACGCAGCCATCGGTTACATAGCCGGCGAGATCCACTCGGGGATGACGGAGAAGGAAGTCGCCTGGGAGATGGAGAAGTACCTCCGCGATAACGGGAGTGAGCCGATTCCATTCGACATCATAGTCGCTTCAGGCCCTAACGCAGCATTGCCGCACGGGAAGCCCACGGACCGCCCCATATCGGACGGTGAGCCAATCATCCTGGACATAGGTGCGCGCTGGAAGGGGTATTGCAGCGATTTGAGCCGCACCCTGTGCCTGGGACTACGTGGCGAGCGCTTTCAGAGTATCTGCGACCTGGTCCTCAAGGCACAGCTCTCCGCTCTGGATAGCATCGGGGCGGGAATGACAGGAGCACAGGCAGATGGCATCGCCCGGGGAGTCATTGACCAGGGCGGCTACAAGGATGCTTTCGGCCACGGCCTGGGGCATGGCGTCGGATTGGCCGTTCACGAACGGCCTAGAGTCTCTCTCAATTCCACAGATGTCATCCAGGAGAACATGGTCTTCACCGTAGAGCCAGCCATCTACATCGTGGGTTGGGGAGGAGTGAGAATCGAGGACACGGTTGTCATCAGGAATGGCAGAGTACAGCCATTGACGAAAGCCACCAAGAACGCCAACCCGGCGGAGGCATCTTGATGCTGTGCCTTCGCGCCGGGGATTTGGGGAGTGCGTTTCACCCTCACCCTTTCCCTCTCCCGTCGAGGGAGAGGGAATTGCCTCTGCGTGTCCCAAAGGGATGTGCAGAGGGGCATAGCCCCTTTGCCGGGAGTTTGAGGGTGTCCCTCAGCTCCCTACCCCCCCCCCAAGATTGGGGGACCAAGGGGGTTGAAGAGAGGCTTCTGGGACAACACCGGCACCATCCTCCAGATTCAACAACCTCACATTGGGAAGTACGAGACTTCTACAGTGTTCCCGGCCCAGGGCATGACATACCAGACGCACGAGGCAAACAACCATGTTGAAGGCCGACCTTCACATGCACACCAAGTACTCCTTCGACTGCACCACGTCTCCGGAGACGATCATCAAGGGTTGTCAGAAGACCAGTGTCAACTGCATCGCTGTGGCAGACCACGGAACGGTAGAGGGCGCCCTCCGCGTCAAGGAGATCGCTCCGTTCAGGGTGATTGTAGCCGAAGAGATACTGACTCCTCTGGGAGAGATCATGGGGATGTTCCTCACGGAGGCGATCCCGAGCAACATTTCTGTTGACGAGGCGATCAGACGGATCAAAGCTCAGAACGGGCTTGTCTGTCTCCCCCATCCCTTCGACCATATGAGAGGCATCAATGATCGAGGTTTTAGCGAGATAATGAGGCTTCTCCCCCAAGTAGACGTCATTGAGGTCTTCAACTCGCGCGCCATGCGCCTCGGCAATTCAAATGCCAAGGCCCTCGTTTTTGCCACAGAGCACAGGCTTCTCAAGAGCGCCGGCAGCGACGCGCACACTGTCGGCGAGATCGGCCATGCTTACGTGGAGATGCCCGAGTTTGACGATGTCAACGGCTTCCGTCAGTCTTTGGCGCAAGGTCACATCTTCGGCCACCACACTTGTCCTATGATCCACGTCGTCAGCACATTCAAGACACTCAAGAAGAGAATCCTGAGACAGTGAGGCGTCTCATGTATCAAATCGGCTGGTTTTCTACCGGTCGTGGTAAGGGATCGCGGGACCTGCTAATGGTCGCGCAGGAAAGCATATGCCAAGGCAAGTTGAAAGCCACCATCCCATTTGTGTTTTGCAGCCGCGAGCCTGGAGATGCACCAGGAAGTGATCAGTTCATCAAACTGGTGAAGAGCTACGAGATTCCTCTGGTCTGTTTCTCATCCCGAAGATTCGATCGCCAGAAAAAGCACGAATCACCTGAAGAGTGGCGCCTCCTATATGACAGAGAGGTGATGAGGCGGCTGGAGGGATTCCGCCACGACCTGTGCATACTGGCCGGCTACATGCTGATCGTGGGCAGTGAGATGTGTCGCAAGTACAAGATGGTCAACCTCCACCCGGCAGCCCCAGGGGGACCGAAAGGCACCTGGCAAGAAGTGATCTGGAAGCTGATCGAGGAGAAAGCCCAGACCACAGGGGCTATGATGCACCTCGTGACGCCGGAGTTGGACCAGGGTCCTCCAGTCGCCTACTGCACCTTCTCGCTTCGAGGAGAGCCCTTCGACAGACACTGGAAGGAAGTTGAAGGGCTTTCTGTCGAGCAGATCAAGTCCCAGCAGGGCGAAGAGAACGCCCTGTTCAAGTTGATCCGACAGCACGGCGTGATCAGAGAGCATCCGCTGGTTATCTCCACAATCAACGCCTTCAGTCAAGGCAATGTCAGGATTGAGGGAGAGAGAGTAGTTGACAGGGGCGGAAAGCCTATCGCAGGCTACGACCTGACTGACGAAATCGACCGGCTGGTGAAATGAAGAGGGCGGTGCCATCACGCGACCCCGCCCGATTCACGGCTTCAACGCGAATAAACCAGACTACGGCAGCTTCTCCAAGACCTTGTCCACCACACCGTATTCAAGGGACTGCTTTGAATCCAGCCAGTAATTCCGGTCGCAGTCCTCCTCGATCTGCTTGAGTGGCTTGCCGGTGTGACTGCTGATGATGCGATACAGCCTGGCCTGAACGCGAAGCATCTCCTCTGCCTCAATCTGCAAGTCGGTGGCCGGACCGGTGATATTCCCCCGTATCAAAGGTTGATGAAGCAAGACGCTCGAATTGGGCAAAGCATACCGCTTTCCCTTGGTACCACCCATCAGCAATACCGCTCCCATGCTTGCCGCCAGGCCAACACAGTACGTATTCACATCGCAGTGAATGAACTGCATCGCGTCGTAGACCGCGAGCCCGGCAGAGACCGATCCTCCCGGAGAATTGATGTAGAAATGTATATCACCTTTGGGGTTCTCGCCATTCAGGAACAGCATCTGGGCGATAATCAGATTCGCCTTCTCATCCTCCACTATCCCACCGAGGAAGATCACTCGATCTCTCAGCAACCGAGAGTAGATATCATAAACACGCTCGCCCGTCTCGCTAGGCTCAATCACAATTGGCGTCCCGTTGGACATTCTCTTCTCCCTCCCGATCACACTGGTCCTCACTTTCCCTTCCCTCCTTCGCCCTTCTCCCCTTTGCCAGTAATGATCTCATCAATCACGCCCCACTCTTTAGCCTCTTCTGCGCTCATGTAGCGATCGCGTTGCGTTTCTCGCCGTATCCTGTCAATACTCTGACCCGTGTGCTTGGCCACTATCTCATCCAGCATGTTCTTGGTCTTGATGATCTCGTCAGCCTGAATCTTGATGTCGGATGCCTGCCCCCCCAAACCACCTGTCGGCTGATGCAGCATGATCTTAGCATGCGGTAGAGCATGGCGCTTCCCCTTCGCCCCAGCGCAAAGCAGTATAGCCGCCAGACTGGCTGTCATTCCAATACATATGGTCGACACGTCGCACCTGATCAACTGCATCGCATCGTAGATCGCCAGACCAGAGTGAACGTACCCGCCAGGGCTGTGGATGTACAGGCTGATGTCTTTGTCAGGGTCTTCGCGGTCAAGATAAAGGAGTTGGGCCACAGTCACATTCGCTACCTGATCATCTATCGGCGTACCCAAGAAAACGATCCGCTCCCGGAGCAGGAGCGAGTAGATGTCAAAGGCGCGCTCACCCCTGACACCCGTTTCGACTACCATCGGGATAATATCTCTAGGTTGCATCTCCATCCTTCGACTCCTTCCCGGCCTCCGCCTTCTGTTCTAGCTCGTTGGCAGCATTGCCCATCGCGATGTCCACTAGTCTTTGCACCGCCTTCTGGGCGATCATTCTGTTCTCCACAACCTGGCGTGCCTGCGGTGTTCCGAACAGCTCTTGGAGCTTCTCATTCCCCTCACCAGCGCCTTTCATCATACTCTCAATATCAGCGTCTACCTCAGTCGGGTCCACTGTAATCTTCTCTTCCTCAGCCACCTTGCCCAGAACAAGCTCATGTCTCACCTGCTCGACGGCCCTGGGGCGAATCTCCTCCCTTAGCTGCTCCTCCGTCTTCTTAACGGTCTTCAGGTAGTTCCGCAAACCGCCCCTTTCCCTCAAAGCCATGTCACGGTCCCTCACGAGACTGGTGATCTCCTGTTCCACCAGGACTGGAGGATACTCCACTTTGGTGGCACAGCCGACTACTGTCTCCAGGACTTTCCTCTCGTATTCCTTTCTGGCCGCGTCCTCGGCTGCCTTCTTCAGGCCATCGGCGGCATATTTCCGCAGAGCATCGATGGTATCCATGCCTTCTCCCAGGCTCTTGGCAAACTCGTCGTCCAGTTCAGGCAGATGCTTCTCTTTGACTTCATTCAGCTTCACCTTGAACCCAAACTCCTTGCCGGCCAGTTCCTTCACTTTGTAGTCCTCAGCGTAAGACAGAGTAAACTCCTTCTCCTCACCAATCGCCATTCCCACCAGATGCTCAGAGAAACCCGGCAAAGGCAGTACTGAGTCCTTGACGAGGAGTACCTGCTGCCCCTGGTGGCTCTTCACCTCGCCACCCTTCTCTGTTTGGGTAACATCAATAATGACCAGGTCTTCGAAGTTCGCCGGTCGAGATGCCGGAGCCCATTCGCCGTGGCGTTCACGAAGCTTCTGCATAAACTCATCAACTTCATTGTCGCCAACTTCCACAGGCTGCCGCTCAATCCTGATGCTGCGGTAATCCCCCAGCTCAACGTCTGGACGAAGAGAGAAGATAGCCTTGAACACAACGGGCTCGTATTGCAGGATTTCTACTTGAGGCTGAGCCACCACTTCAAGTTTCTGTTCCTCTATAATCTTGATGCATAGTTCCGGCACCAGTTCCTCCAGGGCCTCCTTCCGAAGTGACTCTTTGCCTACGTATTGCTCCAGCACCGCCCGAGGCGTCTTGCCCTTGCGAAAGCCGGGGATGGCCACCTCCTTCACCACATGATGATAGGCGTGTTCGAGCGAAGCCTCGATCTCTGCCGCCTCAACCTCAACCTTCATCACCACTTGGCGATTCTCGGTACTCTCTGTCGATGTCTTCACCTGTCACCCATCCCTTTCTTAAGTCGCCGCTTGCCATGGCCCCTTCGCAAAGGCCCTAAGGATTGTCCTGCCTCGCGAGATGCAGCTCTCGAAGCTGCTCATCTGAGACTTCGGAAGGAGCGTCAAACGTAAGATCGCAACCTGCCTGATTCTTCGGAAATGCAATCACCTCCCGGATGCTTTCCTCACCGGCCAGAAGCATTACCACTCTGTCGATGCCTGGAGCGATGCCACCGTGCGGAGGAGCTCCGTACTCAAATGCCTCCAGCATATGTCCAAAAAGATGCTGCACACGCTCCTGGCCGTAGCCCAGCAAGCCGAATACCTTTTCCTGCATATCTCTATTATGTATGCGGATGCTGCCGCTAGACAACTCATATCCGTTGCAGACGATATCGTAGCATTTCGCGCGCACCTTGCCCGGATCCGTCTCCAGCATCGAGAGGTCCTCATCTCGTGGAGCCGTGAAAGGATGATGAGAAGCTTCCCATCGCTTCTCTTCCTCGCTCCACTCGAACAGCGGGAAGTCCACCACAAACGCCACGGCCAGCACATTCCGGTCAATCAGCCCCAGCCGCCGGCCCATCTCTCGCCTCAGTCGATCCAGCACCTTGTTCACCACGCTGGCCTTGTCAGCCACTATTAACAGCAGGTCACCCGATTTCGCTCCCAGCCGAGCTGCCATCTTCCCGATTTCTTCCGAAGTCACGAACTTGGCAGCCGCGGAACTGGCCTTGTCAACCGCCAGTCCTCCGGGCTCACCAATCAGCGCCAGCGCCACCAATCCCTTGGCCCCAAAGGACTTCGATAGCTCTATCAGTTCGTCGAGCTGTTTCCGCGTGTACTTGCCACAACCAGGACCACAGAGACCCTTTACCTTTCCCCCACCCTTGATCGCGCTCTTGAACACGCCAAACTCTGAGCCAGCCACGATGTCCGTCAGATCCCTCAGTTCCAGGCCAAACCTGATGTCCGGCTTGTCAGTCCCATAACGTTCCATGACGTCGTCATAGGACAAACGCGGGAAGGGTTTCAGCAACTTCATCGATGGCTTGACCGTCTCCACGAGAGAGACAAACATGTCCTCCATAAGCTTGAGAACGTCACCCTCTTCCACAAAGCTCATCTCAATGTCGAGCTGTGTGAACTCCAACTGCCGATCCGCCCGGAGGTCTTCGTCACGGAAGCATCTGGCTACCTGGTAGTACTTCTCGAAGCCAGCCACCATCAAGAGCTGCTTGAGCTGCTGCGGCGACTGCGGCAGCGCATAGAACTTGCCGACCTGAAGGCGACTGGGGACCAGGAAATCCCTGGCGCCCTCAGGAGTGCTCTTGATCAGTATCGGCGTCTCAATCTCAATGAAGCCCCTGGCATCAAGAAAGTCCCGCAGGCACTTCACTACCTTGTGCCGGAGAATGATGTTCTCCTTCATCCTCTGGCGGCGCAGATCCAGATAGCGATACTTCAGGCGAAGGTTCTCATCCACGTCCGTCTCTTCGTTGATGTAGAACGGAGGGTTCTTCGCCGCGTTGAGAATGCGACAAGTCTCAGCGATCAGCTCGATCTGGCCGGTAGGCATGTTGAGATTCTCAGTCCCTTTGGGACGTCGACTGATCTTGCCCGAAACCTGAAGGACATACTCATTCCGCAGGCCTTCGGCTACACGGTGTCCGGCGCCGGACGCCCGCGGATCGAACACAACTTGGACAAGACCTTCCTTGTCCCTGAGATCGATGAAGATCAGTCCCCCGTGGTCCCTCCGCCTGTGCACCCAACCCGCCAGCGTCACCGCCTGACCGATGCTGCTTGTGGTCAGATCGCTGGAGCTATGACTTCTAAGCAATATTTTCCTCTCGTTCCCGAAAGGATTATAATGGAAATCGAACAGGCTTTTCAACCGAGACCTGCGATATTGGCGCTGGCGCAGGAAGGAAGTTGATATCCTGGTAGCAGGCTCAGACCGTGTGAGGATATTCGTGAACCTAGGAAAACGACTCTATGACCTACAGCAGCTTGATCTCCGCCTGGAAAAGACAGCCGAAATGCTGTCCCGGGTAGAGCATCAGCTAGACCACAACGAGGCCCTGGAAAAAGCCAAATCCGATCTGGAGGCCATTCAGAAAGACCAAGCCGCCCTTCAGGAGAAACAGCGGGCTGCCGAATGGGTGGTTGACGACCTCCAGGCCAAGCTCAAACCCATCCAGCAGAGGCTTTTCGCTGGCTCAGTCAGTAACCCCAAGGAACTGGCTGCTATGCAGCAACAGGCAAACCAGCTCAAGAGCCACGTAAGAGAAGAAGAGGACAAGGTCCTTGACATCATGGGACAGGCTGAGGCTCTTCAAAACGCGGCCGCGGCCAAGGCCGCTAGCGTAGACAAGATTGAGCGTGAGTGGGCAGAGAAACGGAATCAGTTGCAGGCAGAACAGGCGGAACTCATGGCTACTCTGGACTCTGACCGGAAGATGAAGGACGAAATACTGAGTCAGATCGATCCTGCTCACCTTCAGCTTTACGAGAAACTGCGCCAGAAGAAACAGGGCCACGCGGTAGCCAAGATAGAGCAGGGAAGATGCCAGGGCTGCAAGATTACGATACCGGTCAGCGAACTCTCTCAAGCCAGGGCTGGCGAGTTAGTACAGTGCGGCAGTTGCAGCCGCGTGCTTTGCGTGCCCTAGTCCTGCAGAGAGGCTCATGAAGCTGGCCTGCTCCTATCGAGTCCTCCCAAAGAGGTGCAGGAGAGGCCCCCGCCGGGACTCCGAGGGTGTCCTGGGCGCATGCAATGCGCCCCTACAAGTTTGCGCCATCACGGTGCAGCAGAATGCTGCCGGGGTTCGGGGTGTCCCCGAAATTCTTTTGTCTATCCCCTAAGAATGGGGGCCAGAGGGTTGAAAGAAAGTCGTGAGACAGACCATGGATCGCGCCGTGACAAGAGTCCTCCCAAGAGTGGTTGACAGAGGTGCAGGATTCCTCCTGCCGGGGGTTTGGGGGTGTTCCCCCAACTCCTTAATCTTCCCCCAAGATTGGGGGCCAGGGGGCTGAAAAGGAGTTCATCCCAATATGGACAAAACACCCAAACGTCTGACTCTCTATGTTGACGGGGCCTCTCGGGGGAATCCCGGCCCGGCCGCTGTCGGCGTGGTCATAAAAGATGAGAAGGGCGCTACCACGCTGAAGGTGTCCTCCTCCATCGGACGGGCTACCAATAACCAAGCTGAGTACAGTGCTCTCATCATGGCGCTGCAAGAGGCCAGGAAGCTGGGGGCCGACCAGGTATACATCAGTACCGACTCGCAATTGATGGCTGAACAGATAAACGGCAACTACAAGGTGCGCAATGCCCGCATCAGGCCGCTGTTCGAAGAGGCTATGCATTTGTTGAGCGCCTTTCAGTACTACTCCATTGACTACATCCCCCGCTACCTCAACAGTGAAGCCGATGCCCTGGCTAACCAAGCGCTGAAGAAGCTCAAGAACCCTTGATTTCAACAACAGAAGTGGTAAACTAGGGCTAAACCAAGTAGGCCGGGTGACCGCCGTTCCAGGGGATGACTCTGGAAGGGAGGAAAGTCCGGGCTCCATCGGGCAGGGTGCTGGGTAACACCCAGGAGGGGCGACTCTACGGAAAGTGCCACAGAAACACACCGCCCTGACTCTGTTGGGGTAAGGGTGAAATGGCGAGGTAAGAGCTCACCAGCCACTGGGTGACCAGTGGGCTATGCAAACCCCACCCGGAGCAAGACCGAATAGGAGGACTCCAAGGCTGCCCGACCAAATGTCCTCGGGTTGGTTGCTGGACCCTATAGGTAACTGTAGGGCTAGATAGATGGTCACCGGTCCAACTAGGCAGGACCACAGAACCCGGCTTACAGGTCTACTTGGTCACCGGGGGCACCGACGAGGTGCCCCCGGCCTTTTCCCTGGCCTCAATCCAGTTCCTAGGTGGCATTCCGCGTCTTCACGCTTAGAGTCATAGCCCCCTGCTAGGCAGATAACCCAGAACGGATCCCCTGCAGACCCGTGAGCATGAAGTGTGCATGGTTTGGCGGCTTGGCCACCGCCTTGTTGACAAAACGGATTATGGATATTGAGAACATGTTATGTAGTCTACAGATATGATCAGCGTTTTCCTCCCATGTGCGGGACATGAAAAAGTGAGGGTTAAAGCCTGGAAAGCACGCAGCCAAGATTTGCCCGCCAAGCTCCGCAAAGCGGCTCAACCGTCGTCAGCCGCTTTGCTTTTGTCCAATTGGTCAGACTATAGTTTTGTTCGGCATGGAACTCGATCCCAAGGTCATCGGCTTCATCCTCTATTGCACTCGCCAGAAGAAGGAATGGCCTGATCTGTACGACGAAATGTGTCGTGTGGCAGGCCAGGGCCTCTACCAGGGTCTTCACTACAGAGACCTGAGGAAGATGGGACTCTCCTTCAGCCTGAGCGGCTTGGGGACAACCATCCAGATGATAGAATCCGTGATTGAGTCGAGCATTGAGAATGGGTCTCTCAGTCACCAGACGTAGCAGCACCGCGATCTATCTGCCCTTCGAGCCAGTCCGCAAAGTAGCCAGAGCCTCGGCAGGAAGCACCCTACTGCCCCCCACTCTCCCAAATTGCCCCAGTGTGTAGCGCATGCTACAATATCTTCCGACTTCGCCGAATAGGCTTCACGAAGGAGACAATGCAGAAAAGGTGTAAGGGCAACCGTGACCTGCTTCCCCAAGACATGGCCAGTTTCCGGCATGTCGAGGACGCTTTTCGCTCCTCCTGCCTCGAGTGGGGATACGAAGAGATAAGAACGCCCACGCTGGAGTACCTGCACCTCTTCACCTCAACTGGCACACTCACGCCCAGCATGCTCAGCAGGGTCTACTCCTTCCTGGACTGGGACGGCTGGAGCGGCGAGAGAGTAGTGCTCCGGCCTGATGGCACTATTCCGACAGCCAGGCTGTATATCGAGAGTCTCTCCCAGACCTCCCCTGCTAAGCTCTTTTATGTCGAGAACATCTTCAGCTTCGAGGAGACCGGCAAAGAATCAAGAGAGCGCTGGCAGTGCGGGGCCGAAATGCTGGGAAGCAGCAGCCCTTCGGCAGACGTGGAACTGATAATGCTAGCCCTGGGAATCCTGGGGAAACTGGGCATCAGTGGAACCACACTGTACTTGTCTCATGCTGGTTTGATACGGTCTCTGCTCCGTGAGTTGGGTCTTGATCCAGCAGAGCAGAGCCGCATCTTCGATCAGATTATGGACGGGAATGCCTCAGAGATGATGAGAACCGTGGCAACTGGAAACCCAAGGCTGAAGGACTCTCTGTCCCTGCTCTTCGATCTCAATGGCAGCTCTCCGGGCTTCATTCAGAACGTGAAGTCCACCCTGATCAGAGACTTCCCCAGGCTCGAGGCCAGCATGGATGATTTCCTGGCCATAGCCCAACTCCTGACAGACATGGGCTGCCACTACCAAGTCGATATGGCACTGGGCAAGGGCTTTGAGTACTACACTGGAGTCATCTTCCGATTCCAGCTTGGCACCCAGAAGCTGGGCGGCGGCGGACGCTATGATGACTTGATACCTCTCATGGGCGGCGGAGATGTTGCGGCTTGCGGATTCGCTCTGGACCTCGACCACCTCGCGAGCATCTCCAAGAGCCCCGACAACTCCAGATCAACCATCCTGGTGCGTGCCGAAGATGTAGGCAAGAGCGACAAAGTGATCTTCGAGACTGCCGACCTATTGAGACAGGCCGGCTTCAGGGCTGACCTTGATCAAGGCTACACAGGGATAACCAAGCATAGATGGATTCTCTCTATCCGAGGTGAGAAGGGCAAGCCAGGTTTCGTTCTTACCGACCAGTCGAGCGGCAAGACAACTGAACTCGATTCAATATCGGAGATTCTAGGCATACTGCAGGTAGCCAATGCAACTAAAACTGGCCCTTCCTAAAGGGCAACTTCTTCAAGAAACCAGCATCTTGCTCCACCGGTCCGGCCTGGAAGTCAGCGGTTACGACGAGCAGTCGCGCTCTTACCGGCCAGAGTGCAGGAGTCTGCCCAGTGCATTCCTGAAAGTCTTCCACGAGAAGGACATACCGATCCAGGTAGCTGTGGGCAACTACGACCTGGGTATCTGCGGGCGGGACTGGGTGGAAGAGCTTCTGGCCAAGTATCCCAGCAGCGCCCTGGTCAAGATACAGGACCTGGGATACGGCAGAAAAGACCTGTGCATGGCCGCAGGCAAGACTGCTGGGATCAAGTCCATCGACAGACTGAACGGCCGGGCGGAGACTATCCGCATAGCCACCGAGTATCCCAACCTAGCCGAAGCTTTCTCGCTGGCCCGAAGATTCAAGAGATTTGCCATATTCCCTCTTTGGGGAGGCGCTGAGGCATATCCGCCCGAGAGCGCTGACCTCGCACTGATATCAGAGACGCCGGACAATCCGGTGAACCACGACCTGGTGCCCGTAGCCACGGTGCTCCAATCACGCGTCTATCTTGTTGCTCACCGTCAGAGTTGGGAGTCCAAGGATATGAGCCCTCTGCTCGATCGCATATGTGCTAGCGCCGGCAAGATGCAGCTTTTCCCTGAGAAGGCACGCACCGTCAGCATGTCTCGGGAGCCAGCATTCTCCAAACGAACCGAGGCCTCCAGTGCGATCCGGCTGGCGCTTCCCGACGGACACCAGCAGAAGCCGACGCTCGAGTTCCTCGCCAGAGCTGGCATAACGGTTTCCGACGACCCACGGAACCCGCGTCGTCCGGCCATCAACTTGGATGGAGTCAACGTCAAGGTTATTCGCCCGCAGGATATGCCTCTCCAGGTGGCCAACGGGAATTTCGACCTCGCTATCACCGGCGAAGACTGGCTGGCTGACCACCTGTACAAGTTCCCCTCGAGTCCGGTCAAGAAGATCTTGGCCTTCGGTTTCGGCAGAGTCAGGATAGTGGCGGTGGTGAGCAAGAGACTGCCTTTCGAGAGTCCTCAGGATTTCCGAGCGCCGTTGCGCAGGCAGGACATCACCACTCTCCGGATAGCCTCGGAGTACATCAATATCGCCGATAAGTATGCCAGAGAGAATCATCTCAGCCCCTGCCGCCTCATCCCCACCTGGGGAGCGAGCGAAGCCTTCCTGCCCGAAGATGCCGATCTGCTCATCGAGAACACTCAAACAGGGCGCACCCTGGTCCAACATGGCCTCAGGATCATCGACACTCTCTTCGAATCTTCAGCTTGCCTCATCGGCAGCATGCAGGCGGCTGACGGCGTCAAGGAGAAGAGGATCGCCGAGATAATCAAGTTGCTGGAACGAACGTTGAAAGAAAGCTAGGAAGAAGGAGGAACAATGGAATTCAAGGCCATCACCCTGAAGAAAGAGGAGCGGATCGCTACCATCACCCTGAACCGCCCCGAGATCCTCAATGCTGCAAGTGAACAGATGGGGCTTGAGCTGGCCCAGGCTGTGGACAGTCTCGCCGAGGACGAGGAGACCAGAGTCGTCATCATTACCGGAGCCGGACGCGCCTTCTGCGCCGGTGGTGACTTCGACTTCAGCAAGCTTAAGGGCAAAGAAGTACTCACTCAGGAAGACATCGCCATTTGGCCCAAGACTACGCGCGAAGTGAGAAGAGGCATCATTCCTCCCAAGATCCAAAAGAAGGTGATGCTCGGTCTACAGAATCTCCCTATGCCCACCATTGCCATCGTCAACGGCGTTGCCGCCGGTTTCGGCTTCGACCTGGCCCTGTCTTGCGATATCCGAATTGGCTGCCCCAAGACGGCTTTCGTCATCGGGTATACTGGGGCTGGCGTTGCACCAGACAGCGGAGGCACCTGGTTCATGCCGCGCATCATGGGGATTTCGAAAGCCCTCGAGTTCATCTATACCGGCGAACCGTGTGACGCCCAGGAAGCCTACCGGATAGGCCTTCTGAACAGAGTAATACCGGTAGAGCAGTTGCAGGAGGAATCACTGAAGCTGGCGCGGAAGATCTCCAAGGGATCGCCCATAGCCTTCAGACTGTCCAAGTTCCAGGTATACAAGGGTCTGGCCATGGACCTCGAGACAGCCCTGGCTGTGGCTATGGCTTGCGTCACTATCGCTACTGACTCCGCAGACCACAAGGAGGCCTTGAAGTCGTTTGCCGACAAGCGTGCGGCTCAATTCCAGGACAAGTGACAGAAGCAGGCAGTACGTCAACGGTCCCACTTCTGATTGCCATCGATGGCTTGGGAGCAGTGGGAAAGAGCACGGTCGGGCAGATCGTGGCGCGAAGGCTGGGATATCGATTCGTCGATACCGGAGAGATGTATCGTGCCCTCACATGGCTGGCCCTTCACCGAGGAATTGACACGGGGGATGAACTGAGCCTCAGCAGGTTGGCTTCCGAAGCGACAGTGAAAATTAAGTCATCCGCAGGTGGCGAACACCACACTGTGACCATCGATGGCTTTGATGTCACTGCCGAAATCTACAGCCAGAAAGTGGAAACAGAGGTCTCCAATGTCTCCAAAGTGGCCGGCGTGAGGAAATCACTGCTGGCCCATCAGCGCACCATGGCAGAACAAGGCAAGTTGGTTATGGCAGGGCGGGACATTGGCACGGTTGTGCTGCCCCAAGCCCATCTCAAGGTTTTCCTTGTCGCCTCTGCGGAGGAGAGAGCCAAACGACGCTACCGCGAAGCACGCGGGTCCATGAAGATGGCCTACGAGGAGATTCTGGCTGAGATGAAGAGGCGGGACGCCATCGACAGCACTCGGACTCAGTCCCCAACCATACCGGCTCACGATGCCAAGACAGTCGACACTGAGGGCTTGACCCCCCAGGAGGTCGCCGACAGGATACTTGCCCTGGCAAAGGAGGCCAGTTGAAGCTAACCCTGTACGACTGTACCAGACCGTTTGCGGCGGTCGCTCTCCGGTTCCTCTGCCGCTATGAGTTCAGGAATCGGAAGCGAAAACTGCCCGACGGTCCGCTTATTATCGTGTCGAACCACCTCAGTTGGTTCGACATACCTCTCATTGGCCTGGCCATACCCAAACAGATAGCCTTCATGGCCAAGAAGGAGTACTTCCACTCTCCGTTCCACAGACATCTGGTCGATCTCTACGGCGGCTTCACTGTGGAGCGGGGAGCCGTGGACGGGACAGCGCTGAAGACGGCATTCAAGGTGCTGGATGAAGGCCGTTGCCTGGGACTTTTCCCCGAAGGAACCCGGAGCAAGAGTCTCCAGTTGCAGCAGGGACACGTGGGCACAGCGTTCATCGCTCTTCACAAGAACGCCTACATACTGCCCATCGGCGTGTCAGGAACGGAGAAGATCAGGGACAAGTTCCAGGGCATCACCAAAATCTTCTATCGCCCAAAGGTCGTCGTGAACATTGGCGAACCTTACAGACTGCCGGACGTGCACGGCCATCCCAGTCGACAAGACAGGGACCGCTCCACCGACATCATCATGCACAGCATCGCCGATCTTCTCCCGGAAAGCTATCGCGGAGTATACCGAGACAATGCCAATGCAGATAAGAAAGACTGAAGAGACCGGCTTCTGCTTCGGAGTAAAGAGGGCGCTGAGAACCCTGGAAGAAGCGACCGAGAAGTACGGCGAGGTGGAGACTGTGGGACCGGTCGTCCACAATCAACAAGTGGTCGACCAGTTCGCTCGGCTTGGTGTCAAAGTCGTCGCAGACCCGGATGAGGTCAAAGGCAACGTGGCTGTCATCTCGTCGCATGGCCTGCCACCGCAGGCATCGGAGAAACTCAAGACTAGACGACTCACCATCATAGATACCACATGTCCCAACGTTCACAAAGCTCAGCTAGCTGCCAGGCGACTCGCCGAAGCAGGTTTCTGGTTGGTGGTATTCGGTGATCCTGCCCACCCAGAGGTCAAGGCTATACTCGGCTGGGCAAACGAGCAGGGGATAGCTACGCTGGAGATCTCCGATGTTGCCCGCTTGGATAAGTTCCCCAAGCGCGTCGGTGTGCTTTCCCAGACGACCCGCAACGAGTCAGAGTTCACCAAGTTCGTGAATGACCTTGTGTCTCTGCTTCTGCCACACGTCCAGGAGTTGAGCGTCCTCAACACGCTGTGCGACGTGACTAAGAGACGGCAGGCGGCGGCGCTGGAACTGGCCAAGAAGGTAGACCTGATGATAGTGGTAGGCGGACGGAATAGCGCCAACACCCGCATCCTGGCCGAGATATGTTCTTCTGCCGGCACCGAGACACGTCATATCGAAACCGCCGAGGAGATAAAGGATGCCTGGCTTAAGCGCGGCAGGTCTGTTGGCGTGACCAGTGGCACCTCCATACCGGACAACGTCATCGACGAAGTTGTGTTAAAATTGAAGGACAGGAAGAGGGGGCCAAATAAGAGGTAGCGGAGTCGATGTCGGCTTGACCGTCACTCCGTGTCTGAAGCGCTGATCATCACTCCACTCAACTGACTGGTCGTCAACTGTGCGAGCAGAGAGAAGCATCCCCAGATCCGACAAATGTAGTATGGAGTAGCACAACGAGACTCAAGAACGAGACTACAACCCATGCAAATCAATGTCGCTCAACTATTGAAAGAGACTACCGGTGCTACCCGCAGCTATGACATCGACGGTACCATCTGCTCAGATGACGGCCAAGAATGCCGGGCACAAGGCAAGGCCAGCCTCACACTAGCTGCACGCGGCATTCTCGTGAAGGGCTCCTTCACTTGCCAGAGTCAATTGACTTGCGGTCGTTGCCTGAACTCCTTCTCTCACTCTTCTGTGTTCGATGCTGAGGAGATGTTCTACCCGTCCATAGATATCCTGAGCGGCTTGCCGGTGGCACTGCCAGACGAGGATGCGAGCAGTAGTTTCACGATTGATGAGCACCACATACTTGACATGAGCGAGATGATTCGTCAATATAATCTCTTGGCAATTCCGATGAAGCCTCTCTGTCGGGTGGATTGTGCCGGGCTTTGCCCCGAGTGTGGCGCCAATCTCAACGAGAACAAGTGCCACTGTGTACGACGTCCTCGGACAGCTTTGGCTGAAGCGCTCGAAGAAGCAGAATCTCGAAGAAAGTTGGGGTGATTGAATGCCACCGCTACCAAAACGAAAGACTTCCAAGGCTCGTCACGGTGAGAGACGCAGCCATTTGTCGGTCAATCCACCAGCCATGCAGCCGTGCCCAAAATGCCACAGCCTGAAGCTGTCGCACACCGTGTGCCCAACGTGCGGAACCTACGCCGGCGAAGAGGTCACAAAGGGCAAGGCAAAGAAGAAGTCATAACCAGCTGTGCGCAGCGTACAACAGTTGGAGTCACAGCCTAGCGGTCTATGATCGCACGTGCTGCAAGAGCTATGGCAGGCGGGACACGTCACTTGATCCGATACCATCAGGCTGATTCGGAATGGACCGGTAGACCGTAGAACAAATCCCACCTTAGGAGCAAACCGAACCGAGCGATCCGGGACTGCCTTTGGATTCACATGATTCGCAGGACACCCGTCACAACTCCTTGAGGAGGTCTCCCAATAGCTACAGAGCACAAGATTGCTTACGTCTTCCCCGGCCAGGGTTCTCAGTGGGCAGGCATGGGCCATGACCTGTACACCCACCTGCCGAAGGCGAGAGCCGTCTTCGAAGAGGCCGACTCCGTTCTTGGCTTTCCCCTCTCGAGACTCTGTTTTGAAGGTCCCGAAGATGTCCTGCGCCAGACCGTCAATGCACAGCCGGCAATAATGACAGTGAGCGTCGCTTATCTCAGAACCAATCCCCAGCTTCAAGATAGGCCACAGCCATCTTTTGTGGCGGGACACAGTCTGGGCGAGTACACGGCTCTGGTAGCGGCTGGCACGTTGAGCTTCGCCGATGCCCTCCGGCTGGCACATGAGAGGGGACGCTTGATGCAAGAGGCCGGGAACCAGGCATCCGGGGGAATGCTGGCCGTCATCGGCCTGGATGAGGCCACTATCCAGAGTGTCTGCCAAGCCACGGGCACGGAGATCGCCAACATCAACTGCCCGGGGCAAATAGCCATCAGCGGACCCAGCCAGGTACTAGACAAGGCCGCACAACTGGCCAAGGAGAAGGGCGCCCAGAGGGTAATCCCTCTTCCAGTCAGCGGTGCCTTTCACTCCAGACTGATGCAGCCAGCAGCCGATGGCATGGCACAGGCTGTCTCCAATCTGCAGTTCCAAGATGCTGTCATTCCCATCGTGGCCAACACTACTGCTCAGCCGATGACTAGCGGCAACGCGCTGAAGGCGGAATTGCTCAGCCAACTCTGCCACACCGTGCTGTGGCAAAAGTCAGTAGAGTGGATGATCGAAGAGGACACCCTCGAATTCGTGGAAATAGGCCCCGGACAGGTGCTCACCGGCTTGATCAAGCGCATCAGCAAAGACGCCAAGGCAATCAGCACCGAGGCGAAGAGACCGTCATAGACATCAAACTCATCGTCCCGTCTTCACTTGCCCGCAAAGCAATGCTATACTAATGTGCCGTAACACCAACTGGCAGGTCCAGCGACCCAGAGCAGAGAGCAGTGGAAAAGACAATGAGCAGAACGGCTGTAGCTTCCCGACGCAAGGGGAGAGCCATGGCATTGCAGGCCTTGTTCGAGGTTGACTGCGCCGGTCATGACTACGTGCAGGCGTTGGATCGACTGCTTGAGCAGTCTTCGTTGCCTGATGAGACTGCTTCATTCGCCCGGGAACTGGTGTCCACCGTGCTCGAAAACAGGGGGCGTATCGACGAGTTGGTTACCAGGTTCGCCCCGGCTTGGCCCCTGGACCAGATCGCCATCGTTGACCGTAATATTCTGCGCCTGGGAATCTGCGAAATCATCTTTGATCTCGTTCCCGTGAAGGTGGCCATCAACGAGGCAGTGGAGCTGGCCAAGACTTATGGAGGTGAGAGTTCCTCCAAGTTCGTGAACGGAGTTCTGGGCTCGTTCTATACTGAGCTCTGTCAATCGAAAACCAAATGAGGAGGGTCAGGTTATAGTGGCTACAGTTTTTGAGAGAGTAAAACGCATCATTGTCGAGCAACTTGGAGTGAAGGATGAGGAGGTGACGCCAAAAGCCTCCTTTATTGAGGATTTCAATGCTGACTCACTCGATCTGGTCGAGTTGATGATGGCGCTGGAGGAAGAATTCAGCAAGGGCGGCAAGAAGGTAGAAATCCCAGACGAGGATGCCAGAAGGATAGTCTCGGTGCAGGATGCCGTCGACTACATCACAGACCTGGGCGTAGCCGACGAATGATGGTGGATCGTTTTGAGTGGAATACAAAGACACACTGCGCAAACTGACCCTCTTCCCGCACACAGCGGGAGTGAATGACAAGGGACACCTCACTGTTGGTGGCTGTGACACCATCGCACTGGCAGCCACCTACGGTACACCCCTCTACGTCTTCGATGAGACCACCCTCCGAGCCAAATGCTCTGAGTACCGCCGAGAGTTCGGACAGCGTTATCCCAACACACTGGCCATCTACGCCTGCAAGGCTTTCATCAGCCAAGCGCTGATTCGCATTCTCCACGAGGAAGACTTTGGACTCGACGTGCTCTCCGGCGGTGAGATGCATGTTGCCAAGTCCGCCGGTTTCCCTCGGGACAAGGTCTATCTCCACGGGAACAACAAGGGAGAAGAGGAGCTCAAGCAGGCTCTGGAATGGGGCGTTGGCCGCATCGTGGTGGACAACTTCCACGAACTTGCGTTGCTTGGCAGACTGGCCAGTGAACTGGGAAAGACCCAAGATGTTCTCCTTCGCCTGTCTCCGGGCGTCGACCCCCACACACACAGTCACGTAGCGACCGGCATACTAGACAGCAAATTCGGCTTCCCTCTGACGACGGGGCAAGCTGAAGAAGCCCTCACGAAGGCGATGTCCACACCTGGTTTGAAACTGATCGGATTCCACTCTCACCTGGGTTCCTCTCTGTTCGAGGTTGAACCGTACCTGGAGGCGATTGACCTCGTCCTCCAGTTTGCAGCACGGATGAAGCTGCGACACCGATTCGAGATGCGGGAGTTGAACGTGGGCGGAGGATTTGCAGTCCAGTACCTGCTCGATTCGCCGGCTCCTCCGGTCAGCCACTACGCCCAAGCCATTGTGTCGGCGCTGATTGAGCAAACACGAAAACTCGAGCTGGACCAGCCTCGACTGGTCATTGAGCCGGGGAGAAGCATCGTCGCCAAGGCCGGGACGGCGCTCTACACCATCGGAGGCTCAAAGGACATTCCAGGAGTGCGCCAGTACGTCTTCGTCGACGGCGGCATGGCCGACAACATTCGCCCTGCACTCTATGACTCGAAATACGAGGCAGTTGTGGCCAACAAGATCGCCAAACCGGAAATTGATGTGGTGACGGTAGCCGGCAAGTTTTGCGAGTCCGGCGACATCCTCGTCAAAGACGTACGCCTTCCGAAGCTGGAAGCCGGCGATATTCTGGCCATGCCGACATCGGGCGCCTACTCCATTCCCATGTCCAGCAACTACAACGCATCGCTTCGACCGGCAATCGTCATGGTCAAGGAAGGCAAGGCTCGCCTGATCAGACAGCGAGAGACCTACGAGGACCTGATAGCACACGAGTCTCTCTGATCGCCGCCGACCGGACTGAAACCATGTGGCAGTTAGCAGGACATTCCAGGGCCACTACACTTCTCCAGCAGAGCCTGAGAAACGGGCAGCTTTCGCACGCCTACCTCTTTGTGGGGCCAGCGCACGTCGGCAAGTTCACCCTGGCCATCAACCTAGCTCAGGCAGTCAACTGTGACTCGGAGAGCCGTCCATGTCAGGAATGCACCTCCTGCCGCCGCATTGCCGCCTCCAAGCACTCTGATATCCACATCGTAGACCTGATCTCTGTCGAGAAGAAGGAAATCGGCATCCGCCAGATCGCAGAGATGCAAACTGCCGCTCACTTGCCTCCCTTCGAAGGCAAGTGCAAGGTATTCATCTTTGACCGCGCGGAGATGCTGTCCCACGAAGCAGCCAATTCTCTGCTTAAGACCCTGGAGGAACCACCGCCCAACATCCTGATCATGCTGCTGACGACCAAGGAGAGCGCTCTGTTGCCCACCATTGCGTCTCGCTGCCAGCGTGTGGAACTCAGGCCTCTACCACTTGGTCTGGTAACAGATGTTTTGGTCAAGGACTACCAGATGACGCAGGACAAGGCAGATCTCCTGGCCCGGCTGTCCGGCGGATGCCTTGGCTGGGCGCTCCTGGCCCTTCGGGACAAAGACCTGCTTTCGGATAGAGAGCAGAGGCTGGCGGATTTCAACCGACTTTGCACTGGCAGCACCCGTGATCGCCTAGCCTACGCCGCGGACCTCGCCAGTCTATTCAGCAGAGGGCGAGACAAAGTGACCGACGCCCTTTCGGCATTTCTCCAGTGGTGGCGCGACATATTGCTCATCAAATGCGACAACAGTCAATGGATCATCAATGTTGACCAGGAAGCGGCACTGTCCAAGCAAGCGGAGAGGGTCACTGCGGAAAGCATCGCCAGTTTCATGCGTGACATCAGAGCGGCAGGTGAGCAGCTCGAGCAGAATGCCAACCCACGTTTGGCCCTTGAAGTGCTCATGCTCAAAATGCCCTAGAGAGGATGGCCAAGAACGTTGAACCCTAAAGAAGGACCGGAGAAGCTCATCAGGTCTCATCTCATCAAGATGAAGCCCTACGCCTACGTCGCGCCTCTGGACGCAGCGACCGAGGAGAGCGGTGTCTCCGTTGACCGCATCATCAAGCTCGACGGCAATGAGAACCCGTACGGCTGCTCGCCAAAGGTGAGGAAGGCGCTGTTGGAGTACCCCTACTACCACATCTACCCCGATTCCGAGCAGCGCGAGTTGAGGCTAGCTCTGCAGAGCTACGTGGGTGCTCCAGCCGAGTCCATCATCGCCGGCAGCGGCAGCGACGAACTGATCGACTTCGTCATGCGCCTGTTCATCAACCCCGGCGACAGGGTAATCAACTGCGTGCCAACGTTCGGCATGTACCAGTTCAGCACCGATGCGTGGGGAGGCAAGATAGTCACCATCCCCCGCGACGCCAAGTTCGGCGTCGACATCGCCGAGGTGAAGAAGGCTGCCGGCCAGGGAGCCAAGGTCATCTTCATCGCCAGCCCCAACAACCCCAGCGGAAACGTCACGCCCAAAGAAGACATCCTCCAACTCCTGGACCTGCCCATGGTCGTAGTCCTGGATGAGGCCTACTACGAGTTCAGCCAGAAGACGCTGGTCCCACTCGTTCAAGAGCATGACAACCTCATCGTCTTGCGCACTTTCAGCAAATGGGCGGGCTTGGCGGGCCTGAGGGTCGGCTATGGCGTTTTCCCGGACAAGATCGCTGCACATCTTCTCAGGATCAAGCCGCCGTACAATGTGAACGCCGCCGCGCAAGTTGCCGCGCTCGAATCGCTGAAGGACCTGGACTACCTCCAGAGCACAGTGAAAGCCATCGTCGCAGAACGCCAGCGCCTGTTCGACAAGCTGGCAGAATTCCAGAAGCTCAAACCCCGGCCTTCAGAGGCCAATTTCATTCTCTGTTCCGTCGTCAACCATGACGCGGAGAGAATCTATCGGGAACTGAAGAGGCAGGGCATCCTCATACGCTACTTCAATACCCCTCTCCTCAAGAATTACATTCGCATCAGCGTCGGGAAGCCGGAGCACACCGACGCCTTGGTTGCAGCACTCAACGACATTCTGTTAAAATAGCTTTGGCTAGCTATTTCGGAAAAGAGGAGGATCACAGAGACAGCATGGCGGTAAAGAAGTTCTTCGGCGTAAACATAGTGGTAAAAGATCTCGATGCTGCAGCCAAGAAGTACCAGGGATTCCTCGGCGTAAAGCCGGAGTGGACCCCACCTGAGAAATTCGCATTCCCGGGAATGAAGGGCGCCTCGTTCATCCTGCCTGATGGCGTGATGATCAACCTGATCACTTCTTCTAACCCGGAGACCTCAGTTTCCAAGTTCCTCGAGGCGAAGGGCGAAGGCGTATTCCTGATCTCGCTCCGCATGGAAAACCTGGAGAAAGACATGGAGGCCCTCACCGCAGCTGGTGTCAAACTCACCAGCCCCACGCCGCTTGCTTACGAGGGTGGCAAAGTCAATTTCGGCCATCCCAAGACGCTGCACGGCGTGCAGATTGAGTTCATCCAGCCCGATAAGTAGTCGGGATTTCGAAGTCAGTGCCCTGCAAAAGGGGGCTGTGGAGGATCGATCGCTGAAGAGGCCAGACTCGAGTCTGGCCTCTTTCTTTGTCCCTCAGCCCGAGTGGGAGGACGCCCTGTGATCAAACGATTCATCGACGTGGGTATAGCAGTTAAGAGCCTGGAGGCGGCGGTGGCAACCTACTCCAGAGTCCTGGGAGTCACGCCCAGGATGCTGACCCACACCGACTATGCCTACCCTGGCCTCAAGGGGGCCCGTTTCTACGTGGGCAATGCCACCATCAGCCTCGTTGCTTCCGACGACCCCCAGAGTACGATAGCCAAGTTCATCGAGACGAGAGGCGAAGGCATCAATCATCTCACGCTGGAGGTCACTAACCTCGAAGAGGACATCGCGCACTTGGCCAAAGAAGGGGTGAGGTTCTTCACCGACAAGCCTCTGGATTTCCCTGAAGGCAGAGTCATCTTCGCCCACTCCAGATCGCTGCACGGGGTTCAGATCGCCTTCGTCCAACCGAGGCCGGGCGTCGATCTGCTGCAGCAAGGTTGACCTCCGGGAGTTGCCAACCGCTTGCCAGCTCCATGCGCTTCCCAGGGGTAGCTTCACATGCACACAGCCTCACGGCCTGCTTCAGTTCTGTCAGGCGTCCGCATTCGTGACGGCCGCCTTTAGGATGTGAACCATCTGGCGGCCCAAGACGCGCCGACCGACCCATTGAGACATGCATGAGATGATTCCACTGATCCGCTGAGACGTATCCGTAAGGCCTGCAGGATCACCTGATACATCGGTGTGACGTCGTCTCTGCAGAATCTTCCTGCGTGCTCTGCTTGAAGCGGCATGCGAACACATTTCGGCTAGAAGCGGGGCGGCGTAACATCGAAGAACGTCTCTCCAGTTAAGGCGCCTCCGAGTCGAGTAGGAGAAAGGAGCTAGTCATGAAGTCGGTCAAACCCTTGAGTATCATCCTCATCTTTGCAGCGGCCATGGTCCTGTTGCTCGGAACAGCCTGTGGATCATCCGGTGGAGGACAAGGCAGCGTTGGGCCGCAGGGGCCCAAGGGCGACACAGGGGCGCAAGGCCCCCAGGGTCTCCCCGGTCCAAACATGATTGTGGCTATGGGCATGGTCAATTCCGACGGCAGTCTCAGTCAGTCGTACAATGTCGACTCCGTCACCTGGGATGCCACTAATTCCCGGTACGTGATCAAACTCACGGGGATCAGCTACACCCACACCGCCTATGTTACTCTGGTGACAGCCGTTGACCAGAACTACACGGCCACCTACGGAGCTGACAACGGCAACCTGGTTGTGTTCTTCAGAAACACCACTGCAGTCAGACAGAAGGATCATTTTTCTTTTGTAGTGCTGAAGGCGCCATAGAGATCTGTGAGTTAGCCGCGAATACTTACTCGGTCCAAGATGGACTCAAAGCATCGGAACGGATGTGTGAATGAAGGCCTTCTCGCACAACATCATGCTCCATTTCCAGCCCGGGCCGGTGAAGTGAAAAAAGAAACAGGGGATGATTTCTCATCCCCTGTCCATTCTCGGCTCAATCGAACTTAGTCTTGACCTAAATCTGTTGCCTTGGTCCCCTCGCATGTATCACCCGCGAGAAAGCCCAGATAATACCACCGATGCCAGCCAGAAGCGTGGCAACGCCCAGCAGAATGGTGAACACGCCAATGTTCTTGTACATGGCGGCTTCCCCGTTAGCCTGCTTTGCTTCTGCGTTCAGTTTCGCACCATAGGCATCAACCACAGTGCCACCACCTGAGAGAAGCCCCGTGAGAGCAGTCTCAACTGTCGTATTCAGGGTGGTATCAAGACCTATGGCCGTTTGCAGTGCGCTTATGGCAGCCTGATAGTCAGTATTGGCGCCAGCAAAGTCGCCGGCCTTGTACTCGTTGGCAGCCTTGGCAGCCAGCGCATCTGCATCCTGCACACCCTTCAGACCTGCCGCGCTGTTGAAGGTAAAGGCTGGCATGCTCCCCCTCATGGTGGTGAAGTTGTCTGATGCAGCCATTGCAGCAGCCTGGTCAGACGTATACACCGCGACACCGGTACCAGTCTGAGTCACTGTCGGGTAGTAGACATAGGAGACATAGACATCCTGCCAGTCCTGAGGTGCTGTTGTGAGGGTAACCCTACCGGTGTTCAAATCGACTGAGTATGCCCCAGCAGCCACCGAGTTGTGCTGGAGCGCTATCGTATCTCGCAGGAAGGGGGCATCACATGAGGCAGCAGGCACGTTGTTCAGATAGCCTGCCGCGAGGGCTCCATCGCCACTGAAAAGCAACTCACCATACCTGTAGTAGATGGTGATATTCTGAAGAGCAGTGACCGCAGTCGTAAACGTGACCGAATGATCGTAGAGATTCACACTGTACCCGGACGTCCAAAGGCCACCATTCACATAGACAACGACAGAACCAGGTTCAACGGCAGTCTGCGTGAGCAGGACAACCTGATTTGCGATTCCTGTGCCGATGGCGGTGTCCACCTGTCTCATCACAATAGCGGGAGCATCCTGACTCTCATAGGCCACCTTCATCTCCCAGGAATGTACCACCGCATTGATACCGTCCGTCGATGGTACGTCAAACTCAAACCGTACAACCGAAGATTCCCCGGCCTTGAGCGCCGTAGGAGCGCTTGTGGCGGCGTACTGTTGGCCCCAGTCAAAATTGAGCGTCACACTCTTGATGTTCACATCATAGCCAAAGGTGTTCTGGATGCTGAACGCAACCTTGCCCCTGGATCCTGCAGTGAAGGCATTCACACTGCCACCGTAGAAGCTATCGGTACCTTCATGCGTGGTCCCATACCAATTCACACCAGACACCACTATGGCAGCACTGGCTCCCATGGGCACTGCCATCAGTATCACCATTGCTACTGACAGGCAAGCCAACAATAGTATGCTTACCTTACGTTTGGTCACCTTGTTCTACCCTCCTTCTTGTAGTTTCGCCATTCCACTTCTCTTCGCTACTTGCCCCCCAACATAACCCTTGGAGCAACCGTTCAGCGTACCGTCATTATCACCCCCTTTGTCCTCCGTTTTCTTCCCTTCTCATTCTGAGCACGACCATGCGTGCTCCGCTTCGAGTTTAACATGAGATTCCCTTTTGTCAATAGGCGTGCTACAATTCCGTGTGTCAAGAGGTAGCCACAGAACCACTCTATTGTTTATGACGTCCGGTGCCGGCCAAAGGTTCCACCAGAACCAATGGCCCATATCACCCAAGCCCAAGGTAATGATGCGAAGCTGAGTCAAGGAGCGAACTGTGATGTCCAGAAGAATCGCCACCATAAAGCGAGAAACCAACGAGACCAGCGTCAACATAGAATTCGATATGGATGGGAACGGTGACTTCGAGATAACCACCGGCATCAGAATGTTCGACCACCTCCTGACCCAGTTAGCCCGGCATGGCGCCTTCAACGTGAAAGTAGCCGCCACCGGAGCCGATCCTCATCACCTGGTAGAAGACGTCGCCATCTGCTTCGGCCGAGCTTTCAATCAGGCCCTCGGCGAGAAGCGCGGCATCGTGAGAATGGCCCACGCCGTTGTTCCCATGGATGACGCCCTGGCACTGGTGGCCGTGGACATCAGCGGGAGAGGCTATTTCGTGCCAGAGATATCATTTGATGACAAGAACATGGCAGACCTGCCATCAAACCTGGTCTGCCATTTCCTGGAGAGCTTCGCCTCAGAGGCCCGTCTGAATCTCCATGCCAAGATAATCTGGGGAACAGACGATCACCACAAAGCCGAGGCGACGTTCAAAGCGCTGGCCCGCGCCCTGGATGCGGCCACCCGCTTCGACCCCAGGATCACCGGCAAAGTGCCGAGCACCAAGGACGTCATCGACTGAAGCCCGGCACCCGCGAATCACGGGTTGTTCAGGGCGATCCTCTACGCAGCCAGAAATCCCGCGTCCACCGCCATCGTATGGCCGGTCACAAAAGAGGCCGCATCTGAGCAAAGCCAGACAACGGCCTCTCCTACCTCTTGCGGCTTGCCCCAACGCCTCATGGCGTTGCCCCGTGTCTCAGACATCATAGGCTGCTTCACTAAGCGCTTAGACATCGGCGTATTGATGCCGCCGGGGCAGATTGCGTTGATTCGGATACCGGACCTGGCATACTCCAGTGCCGCCGTCCGCGTCAACTGTATGATGCCCCCCTTCGAGGCACAGTAGTTGCTCATCCCACCCAACCCCACCACACCACCTATCGAAGCCGTGTTCACAATAGCGCCACTACCCTGCTTCAGCATCTGGGGAATCTCGTACTTCATGCAAAGCCACGCGCCTTTGAGATTAACCTCAATGACCCGATCCCAGTCTTCCTCGGTGCAGTCCGCTGTTTTCGCCATGGCGCTCTCGATTCCGGCATTATTGAAGCCGCAGTCCAGCCGCCCAAAGGTCTCCACAACCTTCTCGATCGCCGTTTTCACTTCAGCGGCCACCGAGACATCGCACTTGACGAATAAAGCTTCGCCACCGGCCTCCTTCACCATACGCACAGTCTCATGACCTTCTTCAACCTGTATGTCAGCTATCGCCACCTTTGCTCCTTCCCTGGCAAAGACCAGCGCCGTTCCTCTGCCAATCCCCGAAGATCCTCCGGTAATCAGAGCCACCTTGTCCTTGACCAATCCAGACAAACTCTTTGCCTCCTTCTCTGACCTTCGATTCCATCGCCCAGCAGCCCTCCGGGCCGAGAACACATCGACTTCACGTGTCGCTATTCTTATCCTAGCAACTGCCGGTCGCTATACGCAAACCCATTCTTCCTTACCGCACATTCCGGACACAGGAGGTTGCAGATGGTCGCAAGACGGTATCCTCCTCTGCCGCCGGTGTGCTATCATTGCCCCCGTCTGGAACAAGGACAGCCCACAATCAAATGCGAGTCACAGAAGTAGCGGACAGCACTTATCTGCTCGATTGCTCAGAGGATGTGGCTTACAATCTCAGCGAGATAGCCTACCTGCTGCTTGATGACGTTCCTGTCTTGATCGAACCGGGTTCAACAACCACGGCTTCCAAGCTCTTGGCGCTGTCCAGAAGCTCCGGGGTTGATCTGCATAACCTTGCCTACATCATACCCACCCACATTCACGTGGACCATGGCGGCGGTGCCGGATACCTGGCCCAGCAGCTCCCCAATGCCAAGGTGGTGCTCCACCCGCGCGGCGCGAAGAACATGGTCGACCCATCGAAACTGGTCAGTGCCACCAAGCTCGTCTTTGGCGAGGACTTCGAGCAGCGCTTTGGACCCATTCTGCCCATACCAGAGCAGCAGATCCATATTGCCCAAGACAGCGAGGTGATTCATCTGGGGAAAAGGGACCTCACGATACTCTACACCCCCGGCCATGCTTCACATCACATTTCGATCTGCGACAGCCTGACCGAAGGCATCTTCCCTGGGGAAGCTCTGGGCTTCATAGCTACCGGCATGCCCAATTTCCCACTGCCGGCCGCTGTGCCACCCTTCGACCTGCGGCTCTACGTGGAGACCATAGACAAGCTGGCGACCCTTTCAACCAAGATCGCCTTCTACTCCCACTGCGGGCCTCGGCGCAATCTCAAAGCGCTGATCGATAGCATCAGAGAGAATTCGATTGTCTTCGGCCAAATCGTGGACAAGGCGTTGAAGGAACGCAAGACCCAGCAGGAGATATGGACGCTTCTCTCAGAGTATGTCAGGGAGAGTACACGTGGTGGTGAACTTCCGCCTGAGTTCCTGCTGGGACTCTCGGCATACACATCCTACTTCAGTCAGAAGTGAGACTGAGGCACCATACCCCTTCACAGAACGCAGCTCAGTGATTGAAACCCTATTGAAGAATCGAAGCGGAGCCAGAGTGTCACCAGCGCTTACAGTCCCGGGTGCGCCTGCATGGTCGCAGTCCCAGACAGCTTATCTATCGCCGACCTCATTCGCCTGACGCACCTGTCCTTGCCCACCACAGCCATGGTCTGGAACAGAGGAGGAGCCGCAGTGCGACCTGTGACCGCGATACGCAGAAGTCCAAACAGATCCCCGGTCTTGACTGACAGATCCTCGGACAAGGATCGGAGAGAAGCTTCCAGATTCGCCTCGTCAAAGACCTCAATCGCTTTCAGTCTCCCGACCGTCGCTGCGAGCAACTCCTGGACTCGGTCCCGGCTCTGGCCGCCCTTCAACAATAGGTCCACGGGGTAGTCCACACTTTCCACAAAGAAGAACGCGCTATTCGCCGGAAACTCACAGAGGGTCTTCGCGCGCTCCTGTTGCAGCGCCACCACCTGACTCACATACGCCACGTCCAGCGGACGCTTCACCTGAGCCGGAAGCTGCTTCTCGAAATACGGCAGAGCTCGTTCAGCCAGTTCGGCCGGGCTAAGCTGGCGAATGTAGAAACCGTTCATCCACTGCAGCTTCTTTATGTCAAATACGGCCGCCGTCCTGCTGATGCGCTCCAGAGAGAAGTGCTTCACCAGGTCTTCACGGCCGATGACATCGGTCTTGTCATCCAAGGACCAGCCCAGAAGAGCCAGGAAATTGAAAATGGCCTCCGGCAAGTATCCTTCGTCCCTGTAGTCCAGGAGGGCGGTGGCGCCGTGGCGCTTGCTCAGCTTCGATTTGTCCGGCCCCAGGATCATGGGCAAATGCGCGTACAGCGGTGGCGTCCAGCCAAAAGCACCGTACAGCAGAACATGCCTAGGGGTGGATGAAAGCCATTCGTCGGCCCGCATAACATGGCTGATCTTCATGGTGTGATCATCAACTACGTTGGCCAGGTGATAGGTGGGGTAACCATCGGACTTCAGCAGCACCAAATCATCGAGCTCGGCGTTGTCGAACATTATGTCACCGCGGATGAGATCATGAAATGTAGTCTGCCCACTAAGCGGCACTTTGAACCGTATCACCGGCACAAGCCCCTGACCCTCCAGTTTCGCCTGTTCATCTGCGCTCAGGTCACGGCAATGACGGTCGTAGGTTCGCACGGAATCCTTCCGCTCGGCCATCTGTGCGCGCATCTCCGCCAGACGCTCCGACGAGCAATAGCATCTGTAAGCATGACCGCTGTCCACCAACTGCTGCGCATAGCGTTGATACAAGTCCAGTCGCTCCGATTGAAAATACGATCCGCATTCGCCACCAACCCCCGGCCCCTCATCCCAATCCAAGCCCAACCAGCGCAGGCTTTCAAGTATCTGCTCCACCGCACTTTCAACCTTGCGTGACTGATCGGTGTCCTCGATGCGAACGATGAACCTGCCGCCCGTGTGCCGGGCGAACAGCCAGTTGAACAAGGCAGTCCTAATGTTCCCGATATGCGGATACCCAGTCGGGCTGGGAGCGTATCTGACTCTGACGTTTTCTATACTCATGCTTCTCCGTGAACAAGACTCTGATACAGAAGCTGCTCCTTCTGGCAATCGTTTCCATTCTAGCATCGGCGAGACTGAGAGTCTAAGCGAAGATTCCCCGAACCCGCGGTAGTGTCAATATTCTTGTGTAAATTGAGGCAAAGGATTCTCCTTCCAGTGTTGGTTCAGATGGCTTATCACGCCGTAGATGATGCGATTGACGCTGGCACTATTGGTGAAGCAACTCATGGGTC